>ENA-ORBV01005494-ORBV01005494.1-microbial-mat-metagenome-genome-assembly--contig:-NODE-5494-length-23282-cov-5.211765_pt1 | contig 23282 bp, 11 predicted proteins | sample MGYA00237777_ERZ505514 | MGnify/ENA primary metagenome ERZ505514 (study PRJEB26160, sample SAMN06269048) | microbial mat metagenome | isolation source: Oligotrophic lake microbial mat | place... | reverse complement strand
CCAGTAGTGAATGCAAACCACTAATTTGCTGTAGTCATAATTCACATTCACTCTCTAATTACTCTGTAGATCTAGCTAGAACTAGTTGACCATGGGCATTAGTGTTTAAGTCTTGGTTTCTATTGATGAGCTTGTTCCTCAGTGGAAACTTGTGACTCAGCTATCTCAAAAAGGTTGACTTGCACTGTAGAAACTACTGCCCACTCAATGGAATTAAGGATATTATGAATCAAAGTGCTATTACAACTATTTCCTGTGGTTGTTTGTGTCCAATGCAGTCTTTCTCTCAATCCATTGCAAAATTTAGAAACCTGGATTCAAGTTAGGGGCATTGGTATCATCTGTTGTAGCACCATCAGTAGCTGGCTCCTCTTTTTTGCTTGCTTCCCGGTCTGCCTGGCGCCTTGAGACATACTCATTGTAATTCTTGTCGCCTGTAAACGGCCTCTCTCCAATGAGATCATAGATCTGGTCATGGTTAATCGTCTCTTTTTCCAGAAGTAACTTGGCAACTCGGTCACATTCATCCTTCCGTTCTCTCAGCAGCGCCAAAGTTCTTTCGTATGCCTTGTCCACAATTTCCTTGGCTTCTTCGTCCATGGCCTTGGCTGTCTTCTCTGAGTATCTGCGCTCGTCCCACATAGCAGCGGGATCCTTGGGGAAAGCTAACTGTCCCAGGCGCTCGTTCATTCCATAGAGTTGAATAGTGCTGTAAACCATTTGAGTCACCCGGCGCAAGTCATCAGAAGCCCCTGTCGTAACACTTCCAAAGAAAATTTCTTCTGCTGCTCGTCCCGCTAGAGCCATGGCAACAATGTCCATGATTTGATCTTGAGTTCGGAGATTAACCTCCTTTGGTAAATACTGCGCAAATCCCAATGCACCGCTGGCCCGTGGGATGATTGTCACTTTCAAGAGGGGGTCTGTATGTTCCAAAAACCACCCCGCTACTGCGTGCCCTGCTTCATGGTAGGCCACAATCTTTCGTTCTTCTGGCGACATGATTCGGTTGGATTCCAGTCCACCAATCACACGATCCGTGGCCTTTTCAAAATCTTCCATAGTGACAAAGTCAGCATTGCGACGAGCCGCGACAATGGCAGCTTCGTTACAAATGTTTGCGATATCAGCTCCAGAAAAACCAGGTGTCAAGCCTGCCAATCGTGATGCCACGTTGTCAATGGCTGCCTGGTGTTCGGGGGACATTGGCTCTTCTTCTTCGGCATCTGCATCCTTGTCTTTTTTGTCCTTGTCCGTGTTGCTGTTGGCGGGACCGAGACCGTCAATGAGAGTAATATTTCGGAGGTGAACCTTGAAAATATCTTTGCGTCCCGAAATATCCGGAAGATCGACTTGAATTTTCCTATCAAATCGCCCTGGGGAAACACAAAAGATGGGGAAGATGCCAGAACGTGAGAACACCAGAACATACTTGTTTGGTATGATAATTGGTGACCATGCCGTTCCAAAATAAATTCCTACCTGGACGTGTGAGTGCCGGATCCAAAATATCGTCTCGATTGGTTCCGGCCAAACAAATAACTCCAGTCGAAGGATCAAATCCATCCATTTCGACCAACAACTGATTCAAGGTATTCTCTCGTTCATCATTACCTCCCATGGCCGAAGATTTTCCACGCTTGCGACCAATCGAATCAATTTCATCAATAAAAATAATGCAGGGAGAATTTTCCCGCGCTTCTCGAAACAAATCTCGAACACGAGAGGGACCAACACCCACAAACATTTCTAAAAACAACACACACACAAGTCCATATATAAGATAGAATTGAAAGAAGGTCAGACGCAGAACTCATGTAACGCCAAGTACCCGTACGAAGCCTAAAATTGCCAGGGGAGACCGTACCTAGAAATTCACTTCCCGCCAAGGAGTAAAAGGGAACACCTGCTTCCCCGGCCACGGCCTTTGCAAGAAGTGTTTTGCCTAGCAAAAACGAAGAAAAACGAAGAAAAAAAAAGCCTCGCATCGTTAGTACCAAACGATCCCATGCCACGGCAGACGAAGATTCAACACAACACAGTGTAATCCACGTCACTCGAGTACATACCTGTTCCAGGTGGTCCGGCCAAGAGGGCACCCTTGGGGATTTTGGCTCCCAACTGCGTGAAACGATCGGGTGTTTGCAAAAATTCGACAAATTCCATAATTTCCCGCTTGGCTTCATCGCATCCCGCCACATCTTTGAATCCAATATTGATATTCATTTCCTTGGTAAATTTTTGAGCCGTACTTTTGCCCATGCCAAACATTCCACCTTGTCCGCTACCACCGGTGGCACCGACGCCACCCATGCGTCCGGCGGCTCCTCGAAAGGAGGCAATCAAAAAGGCCGACAACAAGAACCAGGGCAAGACACCTAGCAATTCATGTGTGACACCACTGTCGACTTGGTATTGAACGGGAATATCGTGTGCCGGAGGCCTGCCCAAGGCGCGTTGGGCTTCTTCCAATTTGCGTTCCAACGACGATGCACTCCCAATGCGTAAATTGCGATAGACCAAGGGTGTTTTACTGGCCGTACTCCCGCCTGCGGCCAATGAGGTAGACGTCGTGGTGGTCATTTCGGCGTCCGCGGGTGTCGCCGACGACCATTCCGTCGTATCTTGCATATGCTGTCCTTGACGATCGGTCATGTCCTCTCCGTGATGTCCTCCTCCACCACCAGCTCCGGCAGACGATACACCGGCCGCCATGGTCAATGGGACACCGGGTTTTAAATACACGCGGGCCCGCGGCGAGGCAATGGGTTCTCCGTCCGATCCGGTCCGTCCACCGGCGGTTTGATGAATGACAATTTTGTAAATGGCTTCTTGTTCGAGCAAATGTAAAAATTCGCCCCAGGTCAAATCCAATTGGGGCAATAAATGTTGGGCAGTGTTAGTACCACCGCGACTACCACTAGCACCACCACCCGAAGACGACACGGTATTTGGATTATCCTGGTGGTCATGATCGGAAATGGGAGCGTCGGCCGCATCGGATTTGCTAAAGAGCATGAGGGTCGCCGCAATCATGGTGGCCAAAATGACCAAGCCATTATTATTGTTATTGTTGTTGTTTCCGTCATTATTATGGTCCTTTCGATTACTGCCATTGCTGCCTTCCCATTCTTCTTTTCTCTGCCGCTCCTCGCGGCTTTCGCCACTGCTGCTGCTGCTCGACTTGCTCTTGTCTTTTTTTCGGGTACCCTTTTGGCGTTTCAAAAAATTGTCAAATCCCGTTCCTTCTTCCGGTTCTCGCAGAGGCCACCAAGAAGAAGAAGACGATGACAACGACAGCAATGGTGTCTCGTGAAATTGTCGTGTCGCAGCCATCCGGCTCGTAGTTTGCAAATGCCTTTGCCATACGGCCGCCGCGGTGGATGATGACGATCGGGACGATGCAGCGGTCGCAGAAGGATGACGCCATAATAATGATCGAAGCATCCTTCCTTGGTAGTGGGAGTAATGGTGCATCATGTTTTCGGTTCGTCTTCTTCCTTTTCTGACGCCGGCGACGGATCACGACTCAAAGAATGACTTTTGTAATGGAAAGCCAAGTCCACCGAAACTCTCAACAAACAATCAGCAAAGTCTTTTGGAAGAAGAACTATTGGACGCAATTCAATCTGATATTTAGCAGCTTCAGTGTACGTTTAGTAGCTCACCAACTGTGCGGGGCGTAGAGCTTCGAAGTGCTCAAGAACAGAAGATTTTAGTTGCTGTTGTTGAGGGTGATGTTGCTGTTGCTGTTGCTGTTCCATGCATGCCATTTGATTGATTGACATTCCATGTGGCTGACACAGGCAAAAAAAGGATCGATGAGCATCCGCGTCATTCTGCCTTCTATTTAGTCAGTTTTCATTTGGTCACGCAAACGACGTCATGACAGCGGCATCCATTTATTGCGACATGTGTGCGTGCTTGTGTGCGTCTCCATGACTACTCTTGGATCTTTCAGATCCACAAACTGCCGACAACATCAAATTGCGAGGCATGGCAAAGTACTACTACTAGCTAGTAGTAGCTAGTAGCTAGCTACTAGTCCCTACTAGTAATCTGTTGCCCGTACTCTAGTAGCTACCTACCACAATTCTTTCTGCAACAAATCAGAAATAAGATTGAAACCCAACAGACCAATACACTTACCAATTCCAGTGCAGTGTACTTTAGCATTGAAGATGATTCAGCGCCAATCAAAACCCGCCATGAGAAGCCTCTTATTTCTTGCCACCATGGCGGCCCAACAACAAGCGACAGGCTTTTCCACTACGACTCTGAGACCGATATTCAGTGGAATGACAGAAATACAGAACCAATGGTCGTTATCTTTCGTGCAGAAACCATCGACTCTGCATATGAACTTATCACCATGGAATGACAACAGTATGGATACTGTGGACACTGCGTCTTCTTCCTTGATGCTGGCAGTCGGAGAGAATGATATTGGATTGGAAAATGCCTTTCAAGATTCCATTTCCTTCACGGACGGCCCCATTGTAGGACTAGTCGGTGTCTTTGTCGTCTTTGTGGTGCTGGCCTTTGGTTTCAAAGGTGTCATGGAACAAATGGATTCGGCGATTGACCAAGTGTTGGAAGAATTTGAAACCGACGTCAAACGATATTATCCCAAAAAATGGGAATCCATTGAAACCAAAGAATTAGAAGGCCTGGTAGGAGACGAACGCGATGTGAAATTGCTCAAAGTCATGGAAAAACTACAACAAGACGACCCCGAATTCATGGTCAAATTGGAAAATCGAAAGACACAAGAACAATCAAGCATGTAACAAACATAATGCCGAGGTAGTTGGAACAAAGAAGAGCCAGTCACTCGTTTCTCTGCCGAAATGATCCCCCGATTCTCAGCTATTGGCTTGCTGATTCATCCATCGGCACGCGCGCAAGTCATTACGCACTATACTTTCAAGCAACACAATATATAATACAGCTAATCTTTCGTTTTTATAATATATTTCTGCAGCTCCGCATCCATGCTACTACTGGATATTATTAATGCAGCTGCCTTTTGTAGAATTTAAAAACGGCACCTTAGCCGCCCCCTTGTTTTTGTTGTAGTTTGGACGCATGCCCTCTTGACAAGGACCCATATAGTCATCACAATTGTTCTTCCTTCATCTCTTTTTTGAAGCAAATCGGAAATCGGAGCACCAAATCGAATTGAATCGAATCGAGTGACCGCGGAGGAGAATACGGCGTAATAGCTGGTGAGGAGCTGTATATTATTCGCATACGAGCATGGGCACAGCACATCATAGCACCGCTCTTTTGAAGATTCCAAAACAAAAGCACCGTCATGTTGGTTTCAAAACATTCCATAGCTCAGTCCTGTCAAAAATGATTTGGACAAGACTGATAGTACTCCTGTTGCCGGTTACTCTTTAGTATCAACCGACTGTACGTTCAGTTAGCACAGTCTCCTCTCATCATCGACACGTCTTTCTTTGACTTCCTACATGAAGCCATGTATTGCTGTAACCAGGTATACTGTATGGTATTTGTTACAAGATCAATGCATGAATCCATTCACTCCGAAGTCCTGCGAAAAAGTGGACAGTTATTCAAGTTAGGGTTAGAGCTATGATTTTCCCCAAGGTTTCAGTCATGCATGATGGTACCACTACAAGACCATCGCGATCACACTTGGTTGTACCACGCTTGGTTTGGAAACAGCGGATCGATGGACGATGCTGATGATAGACGAAGTTGTTTTGTGATGATCAAATCGTTCTCACAAAATCAAATCGCAACAAAAAAAAACAAAGAACAAGAACAACAAAAAACAATAACAACAAAGACAAAGACAGCCTATTTATTTATCTATTCACAACAAACATGCAATTCTTCAAGTGCTCCCCAATCTTCCTTCTCCTTGGCCTTATCTCCGTCACTTTTGCTCAAGACGTGCAGCCTGAGCTAACAAATAACTTGAACCTCCGAAACAGCCAAGGCATCTCAAATTTGTCCTCCAATGACGTGCCAACGCGAAACTTGCGCTCCCGTAAAGCATCTGGCAGACAGTTGCAGCAGGATCGAGCTTCCATTGACTTTACCGCAGCGCAACGACTATGGCAGGCCAAAGCGATTTACAACTATGGCTACACTTTTATCTATCGTGGCTCGAATCCTCAAAATGCCATGTACCCATGGACCGTGACCGTTCGCAATGGAAGCCAAGTTACCGCCAATGATGCCAACAATAATCCAATTTACTACAAGGATCCTTCCCCTCAGACGATCGACGACATTTTTCAGAGAATTCACAAGGCCATCGGCGAAGGGGTGCATACAGTTCAAGTTCAATACAATTCCCAATACGGATACCCTGAAAATGTCAACATTGTGTACAACGACAGTAATCCCCAACAGACCACCTGGGGGCCTGCGCAACTCACTGGTTTTATCCTCGAGTAAATACCATGCATCCATACTCTAGAATAATCAATTCTACTATAGACGACTGACCTTGAAATTAAAACTGCTGCACGCTGTAGTAGAGGCTCGTCTTTGCTGTAGCATTGTAGTCTTTCTTTATTGTCTTACCCAGTAGGATATCTGCACCAGTTGAATAGAAGGTGGGCCAAAAGAGGGTGCAACCTGACAGACTCACTCACTCTACTTACTGGCCCGTTCTCTCTTTTTACAAGCATCGCCAAGTGTGCGTCTTTTGGAGCGTTTGACCGAGATCTTTTCGATGACAATGAATGAATCATCATCATGAACAATAAGAACACGATCCTCTGAATGAGTAATAAGATGACCTCTATATTGTATGGAAGTGTCATAATAAAATGAAGAGACTTTATCAACAGCAGCTATTACTAGCTAGTATTCGTGTATAGTACTAGTACAGCGAAGGATTGACGATACATTTTACTCGGCGCTATAGCCAGGATTATTGATCGTCAGACAGCCAGCCAGCTGCCAGCCAGCCAGTCAAGATTCATTCATTCAGAAGATGACGACGATGTGGTGCTTGGGCGTGCCAACCAAATGGAACATCGCTATTTGTTGTTGTTTCTGTTGTTGGTGGGCATTCGCTATAGCAGCAGAGGGTGTGCAAGATGCTTCTTCTTCGTCCACCACACAACAGCAGGTGGGCGACTCACCAAGCATTCCCATCTATGATGTTTTAGTACTGGGAAGTGGCCCCGCTGGCTTGACGGCTGCCCTGTTTGCGGCTCGTGCTGGGTTGTCTGTATTGGTACTCGGGAGTGACGCGGGATCGTCCCTCTCGGAAGCTTTGGTATTGGACAATTTTCCAGGATTTGGGAGTAATTTGAAAGATGGCAACGAGAAGAATGGACCTTCCGCCAAAGAGGAAGAAGAGGATGAATTCGGAGGCTTGGCCTGGCTAAAACTCACCAAGCGCAAGGCCATGAAAGCAGGCGCCAATTTTGCACAAGCCGGTCTCTTGGCCTCCAATTTACAATCGGTATCGTGGTTGTCACAAGAAGAAAATAGTGGTGGTGGTACTTCCAGCATCTTTCAGATTGACATTGACAATATTGCCCCGAACAGCAACAACAATCATGCGCAACGGCCTCTTCATGTTCACGGTCGGTCGGTCATTTTGGCCATGGGCGCCACCGGCCAAAAACTGGGGATGGATGCGTCTCTCGAGAATGAATTGTGGGGAAAATCCATGCACAGTTGTGCCGTGTGCGATGGAAGTTCCTATGTGGACCAAATTGTGGTGGTGGTGGGAGGTGGTGATGCTGCCGTAGATGCGGCCCTCTTGTTGGCCCGGTATGCCAAACGAGTGATCGTGGTACATCGTCGACTCGAGTTTCGAGCCTCTCATCAACAACATGTTCAAATGCTGCAGACGATGGACAATATTCAAATTGCTACACCCTTCGTGATTAAGGAATATCATGTGGTTCGCCGACAACAGGGGGATCAAAAGACACAACGACAAACAATCTTGACAGGCATCCGAATACAAAATACCGAAACCAATCAAGAACAAAATGTACGCTGTGATGGAATTTTTGTCATGATTGGTTCCAAGCCCAATACCGAGTGGCTCTTACTCAAGGAAAATAATAATAACGGCAGTACCAAATTAGGGCTGCAGTTGGATTCCAACGGATACATCTTGCTCGACAAGAGTCAGAGGAACGCATATTCCAAAGCGACAGCCGTAGCCGGAATATTTGTAGCAGGAGAAGCCACGGATCAAATGTATCGACAAGCCATCACGGCTGCAGCCGAAGGAGCTCAAGCGGCAATGGACGCCGAACGATGGCTGCGGACACAGGGCTATAGTACAGCATCCAAGGATGCGAGACGTACTTTGTCGCAACAGCAGCAACAACAACAAGCAATTCCACTGCAAACCATCCCAAGGCCCACACAAGATCACCAGAGTTTGAGAGGAAAAAGTAGCGACCAAGAAGGCGCCGCTACTGGAGAGCAGCAGCGAAAAGCACAAGAAGAAGAACCGGGTCAACAAGCACCACAACAACAACGCGAGACGCCTGCCATTACTTGTGACGTGGCCCAAGTGGCATGTCTGGACCAAGTCGTGCACGAGCACCCATTGGTGGTGTTTTCCACACCACGATGTCCACAATGCGAAGCACTGAAGGAAACCTTGGCCCTAGAAGGTTTGTCGGGAGATCATCCCAATGTCAATATTATCAATGTGAGCAAGCTAGGTACCAGCAAAGTTAAAAAGATGCGAGTCACCTTGAAAGAAATGACGGGACGAAAAAGCTTTCCTGCCGTCTTTTTGGGAGGGAAATGGATCGCCGGCGAAGCTCAAACTCGAATATGGCAAAAAGAAGGGAAACTCAGGGAAATGCTAGTGGAAGCCAAAGTCTATGACGTGGACGAAGCGACAACCGTGGTCGATGATGGGCAAGAAGAGCTATAGCCAACTTTGGGGATATTTGAGAGCGAAGCGACTCGAAAATAATATTTTCGTGTCGTCAATATAGGAGGGTTGGGGAGACTGGCGAGGACTCGCGCTTGCTAGAGGAGCAAGGGGAGAAATCTGTTGCGCTTCATTACAGTAGGGATAATTGCTAAGTTTCCAGTCGGAGACCTATTTTGCTTCACCGCCTACCCCGCTGTCGAACTCGTCTCGCGCTTCTCCAAACATTATCGCCAGATGAAGGTTGAGAGATTGCGAGAAAAATACCTCTCTCTTTTGGCCATCTGCCTGCTTCCAACAACTTTTACAGGAACCAATGTCTGTATACATTGAGCCAAAGACGTAGAACCAACTATTATTGAGATACTAGAAGAAATTGTGCTGAAAGATTGCGTTCTATTTTGGTTGGTCTATTTCATATTTATATTTATGGTCTATCTGGTTTGTATCTTTCGTTGCCTTTTCCGAGGCTGCTTAATGAAAAAGATGTTGTTTGACAAAGTCGGCAAGGTGATGACTACTGCTGCCGGCTTCCTTTTTGGTATCGGCTTTCTTCGTTTCGCAAGTGTCCGAACCGCAACGTCCCAAAAAGTCACATTCGCCGGTTCCACACCATTCATCGCCACGCTCATCGACGTACCACTGGCACTTGCTGGTTCCATCCGACTTGAAGGTGGAAGTACATGCTCCGCATTCCGTCATGGTGTCACACAAAAGATTATCGGCAAGCTCCGTTTCAGCCACTTCACAAATTTCGTGTAAGTGAAGGTCCAAGAACGTCTTGGGGCTGTAGCAAGCGGCATCGGCAATGATAGAGCAGTCGGACACACAAAAGCGCCCATCCCATTCACATCCAGCTTGCAAGCACGTGCCACAACTGCTTCCGGCGTCAGTGCACTTTACTTCCTTCATGTTTTCATTGGAACCAGCAGCAGAAACGGCTTCCACTTTGTTTGGTTTCACCATCTCGTAACCCAATCCTTCCTTGGTGGGTTTGGCCACATTCTTGGCAGTAAATTCACTGCCAGAAAGGCCATTGGATCCCACCGACCCGGCTGTGACGATGCTATCGTGGGCAGAAAGTTCACCTTCTGTAAGACTGAAGGATCCCATATCGTTGGCAGAAATTTCCCCTTGTGTCGTAAAATCGCTGGCTCCCAGCATTTTGGGAGAAAATTCATCCACGGGATACTTTACTGGATCGTGCTGGTAGAACTCTTTATTTGTAGTAGAAGTAATGTGACTACTGCCTTGGTGTTGCTGTGTATTGGGAACCATATAAGAGGCGGACAAGGATGTAGCCGTTTCAGCAGCAGCAGGAGGAGCTTGACGAGAAATAGAAGCATGATCTGGGGAAAATGTACCAGTCGGATAAGCAACATTATGGAATGGCATTTTTGTCATGTCGTCGTTGCCACCCTTATTATTGGATAGGTATTTGGAGGCAGCACTGCCCGAGAAAAAGGATTCGCCAGTAGCAGAAGTAGGAGAAGTAGGAGGGTAAGGACTACTGCTACTTTCACCCACCGTGAGAGATTTCATCATGGATCCCTCCATCGTTGTTCCTCCATAATAATATTGTGGTTGTGCAACATTGTCATCAAAATCCCAGTGGTAGGGAAAGGGTTGAGCGAGACTTGGCGCAGCAAGACTGGCAAAGATCAGAAATTGGGTTGCGGTCAAAGAGAGCTTCATTGTTGTTGTTGTTTGAGTTGTTGTTGTTGTTGTTTGAGTTTTGTGAGAAGAAGTTGACGAACATTTAAAATCGAGTTGACTGTATCAATCGCACGAAGGCGAGTATAGTTTTGGATGGGTTCATTCGGTGTTCATTCACGCATGGTTTTTCACCAAGCGCGACCACAAACCTCCATCGTATGAAGGATTCAATCGAGCATTTCGAGCTACAATAAATCGTTAAAGTTGGTGAAGGACTTCGAAACCCGATCCTTATCTTGATATCTTCCTTTTTTCGTGGTGTCTTTCGTTTTATTATCACCTTCGATCGCAGAGTACAGAGTCCATCATATTGCCATGTTAACACACTACTAGCTAGCTACTACGTGTACTATCATTTTAGAGTAGCTATTGTACGACGATTGAGTGCACCAGTCAAGGATCAGAGCTATTACCGCACCGTAAAAGGCGAGAGAGAAACTCTTTTACAATTGCAATATATACCAATCGTGGCATGGGATCAATGTTGTTCACCACGAACTAAAGATCATGCTTTCGTTTCCAACAATATTCCGTAAGATCCAACGATGGTTCTCCAATCTCGTTCGTGATGTCCTCTTTTTGTCGAGAATGGTACCTGCCCTCCTGCAGATCAAAGGCATTGTGAAACAAAATGATAAGAATGGGGCGTGGTCGATCCTGGCGTGGTGGCAAGAAATCGTGCAAAAGCACGCCACCCAGACGGCCCTCATTTTGGAAGAGCAAAGCTTGACCTTCGGCCAAGTCGACCAAATCTCCAATCAATATGCTCGCATGGCAAAAGCAGCTTTCGATCAAATCCATCCAGGCGAGACGGTCGCCTTGTGCATGGAAAATTGCCCCGCGTATATTTGTTGGGTATTGGCCCTTGCCAAATTGGGAGTTTCGGTTGCTTTGCTCAATACCAATGTGAAAGGAGAAGGCTTGCGGCATTGTGTGGCATCGTGTGGTGCCACATTCATCCTTTATTCCAAGGAATTTCGTGGTGTCATTAACGAAGCGTATCCTAACAAAAAAAATAGTGACGAGGAAAATACGGTGGCACTCCAATGTATTGACGATATGGACGGCACAACTGTGTCGTCGGCGGCCATGCCACCAGGATTAATCCATGACGTCAAATTCAGTGACACAGTCCTCCACATTTTTACCAGTGGCACCACGGGTCTCCCCAAGGCGGCCAAGATTAGTCATTTGCGATATTATGGCTCGAGTCTCATCTTTTCCAATTTGCTTCGCTTGAAGGCGGACGATGTCCTGTATTGTCCTTTGCCGCTATATCATTCCTCGGCGATTGTTTTGGGACTGGGACTCTGCTTTCATAATGGGATACCCTTTGTCATGACCCAAAAGTTTTCGGTCCGGAATTTTTGGAATGTCTGTGTCCAGCACGAGGTGACCATTGTCCAGTACATTGGTGAATTGTGCCGGTATTTGACATCTGCGCCATTTTCACCCGACGAAAACTACCACACCGTACGGATCGCCATCGGCAATGGATTGTCGAGGGATGTATGGGTTCCCTTCCAAGAACGATTCGAAATACCCAAAATTATGGAATTTTATTCCGCTACCGAAGCCAACGTGGGCTTGGTCAATCCTACGGGCAAAGTGGGTGCTTGCGGCATATTGAGCTCGTTGTTGGCCAAGAAGCATCCCGGCAAGCTACTAAAATTCGATTACGAAACGGGACAACCCTATCGCGACCCCAACAATGGACTTTGTGTGGAATGTCAATTTGGAGAAATTGGAGAATTCGTGGGCATGATCAATGCGACGGATCCAACGCAAAAATTTGATGGATATTCCGACGCCAACGAAAGTCAAAAGAAAATTTTGTCCAACGTATTGAAGCAAGGCGACAAGTGTTTTCGTTCGGGAGATCTCATGACACGCGATGAAGATGGCTATGTCTATTTTGTAGATCGCATTGGTGATACGATTCGATGGAAAGGAGAAAATATCAGTACCACCGAGGTGGAATCTGTTATTCAATGTTGCAACGAGGAAGAGAATTCGAATAGGATCCAGGAATGCGTGGTCCATGGAGTATCAGTACCTGGCTACGAAGGCAAGGCTGGAATGGCATTGCTCAAAACAGCGAGTGCTGGCGATTCCAATAATCGACTTTTGTTGGAATCCATTCAAATCGCGCTTGTCGACAAACTTCCGGAATATGCGAGGCCCGTCTTTCTTCGATTTACAACGCAAACCATTGATACCACGGCTACCTTTAAATATCGCAAACAAGGCTGTGAGGGCTTTGATCCAGCGTCACTAGCGGCGAAGGAGTGCATATTTGTCAGAACCAAAGGGGACGATGAAACGTTTGTAGAGATGACAGAGAGCGTCTATAGGGGAATACTTGACGGGACGATTCGATTGTAAAACTATTACGAATCTTGTTAGACTATGCGGGCAGTGTTCTATCTTGCTACAGTAGCTACTCCCAGACCCACTAGCTAGTACTAGCTAGTAGACTGGCACCATCCGAAGTACCTACTAGCTAACTGTCTTCGATATATACATGTATCACTTCTGGAATGATAGGTCCAACCAAATTAGGCTCCCCCCGCTCCCCATGGCTAACAGGATGTCATCGGTGCGTCATTCAGCAGCTGGACTACTGGTACTCGTCTGGGGAATGTCGGGAGAAGCATTCTCTCTATCCGGTTTCACTCCATCCCTATCCTCGGCATGAAGAAAGTGGACGCGAGGGGAGCCGCAAGGAAAAGGGGGGCGGCGAAGTCCAGTCTTGCGAGATAGTGGTACTATACTACTATTATGGTATTCGGTCACCCCCCCCCCTTTTTTTCTCTCTTTTTCGTTGCTACTGGCAGTGAGTGATTTCGCTCACCTTCAAAAGATTTGAATCACTTTATTTTCGACACCCACCGATCATCGACGCTCACTACTTTGCTTTACATAGCCAAACACCAATTCCCCTGCGACCTTCCATTACCAAGTTGATCCCAGCAAACACGCAACAAGCTTATAAAAAAAATTTTGAAAAACTGATCGCATCCATCATGAAGTTGGCTCTCGTTTCGTTGTTGGTTGGCTCTGCCGCCGCCTTTGTGGTGACTCCTGGCATCACCACCACGAACAATCCTGTTGGTGCGATGGGTTCCCATCCATCCATGGCTTTCAAACCTCTCCAGATGGTTGCGTCCATGGATCGAAACCCTCCCGTCCAATCCAACTCTTTCTTGTCATCTTCCTCCCCCGAAACGTTGATTCAAGCCTTGTTGAATGGCTGGTTACGTGATCCTTCTGCGCATCATGCCATGGAAATTTTACTGAGTCGTTCCACCGAAAATTGGCGTCACAAAATTTATGATATTGTGGGTGCACCCGTTACGGCGGACGAGACAGCTGTCGCAGCTAGCTTGGCACATAAAATGGCCAATCCCAACAATCAATTTGCCATTCTTTTGGGCCAAGCCGAAGACTATGAGGCTGATTTTCCTTCCGAATCCGTGTCGTACCAAGAAGGCAAGTGCTGGATCGAATTGCGATTGTACAACAAACAAGACGGCGAGTTAATGGTCGTTTCGGGATGGGAATTAGAACAAGACGCGGGCGACGGCAGTTGGCTCATTGATCGGATTGATTGGCAAGATTTCCGGGATGCCTTTTATCCGGGTATGGGAGGACGAGAATGGGCACGGGCATTTTGAAAGGACAAATCTATGTTCAGATTTTGAACATGGAGATGCAGGATGATGGATATATGAATGAATCGGCCGAGTGCCTTTTTTCCGCAGGCTGAATCCACAAAATTAATTTTGCTACAGACAAAATTAGAGAAAGGCAACAAATATTAACCCTGCATTCAAACGAAATAAAATATCCAACATTTTTTTTAGCCGAGGTCTGTTTTTCTTGTCTCTGACAACACTCCAAGCGAAAAGGACTTTTTGCTGCTGGTTTTTCACAGCTTCCACTCAACATGAGATTCGTTTCCTAAGTCTATCTAGCTAGCTAGTGCCTAATTTCCTTGCTGCCAAGACCGTTTAAATTATACAAGTTTAGTGCTATTATGTGAGGCAAGTTGAACAACCATCACGTAAGGATTCATTTACTTCTCTTTGTCTTGCGAGCATAGCCACATTCGGACAGCGACACCTGTTTCTATATTAAATATTCCTATCACAACACAGATCATTCGCTGTCCGAAACAAACAGTAGCCAATAAGATAGAGCTTTAAAGAGGATCATTGCTCACTTCCTCCTCATTGATTGTTTCCTGCATCATCGCCCCAAAAAGAATTGTGTTAGAAAAAAATGTCACAAAAACGAAAAATAAAACGAAAACAAAACTTACGGGTTTACTGGGCTCATCACTCCTTGGTTCATCAGGGCTCGGTTCTTCAATACTGGGTTCATCGGGGCTCGGTTCTTCAATACTGGGATCATCAGGGCTCTTGGGTTCTTCAATGCTGGGATCATCAGGGCTCGGATCATAGCTGGGATCGACAAAGCTTTTCCCTTCATAACTGCGACTGCCTTTTCCACCGCTACCATAGGATCCCTTGCCACTGGAACCACTGGAACTGGAACTGCTTGAGTAACTGTCATCGTCATCATCTTCGGGATCCGAACTGACATCATCATCGAAATCTTTGCTGCTGCCTCCTTTGCCACTGCTGGACCCTTTACCACCGCTGCGGCGCTCGACTTCCGAGTAGCTGCCTTCACCATTGGAACGTCTAGAATAGCCGCCTTTACCGCTGGAGCTTGACCCCTTACCGCTGGCTGCAGCATAGCTGCCTTCGCCACTGGAGCTTCCTTTACCGCTGGAGCTTGACCCTTTACCAGTGGCACTGGCAGAATAGCTCCCTTCACCGCCGGAGCTTCCTTTACCGCTGGAGCTTGACCCCTTACCGCTGGCACTTGCAGAGTAGCCCCCTTCACCACTGGAGCTTCCTTTGCCGCTGGAGCTACTAGAGTAGGAGTCACCACCTTCGGAACTGTCATAATAGTCGTCATCAAAGCTGTCGCTGCTTCTGCCAGAGTAACCATAGCTCATTTCAAGTCCACGTCCTTTTCCTGCGTGGTGGTGACGATGGTGGTGGCCCTTTCCTTTGCTGGAATGAGGAGCTGCGGTGGGGGGGTCGGTAGGTTTTGGCTTGTGGTGGTGATGATGGTGACGGCGGTGGTGGTGATGACCTTTTCCTTTGCTGTGGTGGTGCTTGTGCTTGCTGCCGCTCATTTTGCTCTTGCTTTTGCTTGCAGATTCGGAAGCCGAGGCAGAAGTAGATCCACCCTTGCCCTTGCCACTCGAAGTCGAGCCAGAGCCAGAGCCAGATCCGCCCGTACCCTTGCCACTCTTGCTTCCAGACACCGAAGCCGAGGCAGAAACAGATCCACCCTTGCCTTTGCCACTCCTGCTCTTGGAGGAAGAAGATGATGACGAAGAAGATGACGATGAAGACGATGATACGCCACCACACTCCACCACCTCCTCCTTTGAAGAGGATCCGCCCTTGCCCTTGCCAGAGGATCTGCTGGAAGCTTTCGAATAGTACGAGTTGAGCTCGCGACGACGGAGGGAGCTTTCCACCTCAAGACCTGCCGTGACCATGGTCATGGATGCAAACGCCGCAACGACGACGGAGAGGAAAACAGAGAGCTTCATGGTCGTCCAAGGTGGAGAAAAATAGATAAAAAGTAGTTCGTTGAAATGTTTCGATTCGCAATGATTTGATCTGCAATCCAGATTTGTGGTGTGCTTTTTGGCAAAGCAGCAAACCCAAACAGCTCCATGCGGAATGCTAGTTGGATAACCCAACGCTTGGATCGTGGTTGACTTGTTCATTTGAGAATACAATCGTTTGAGAGTTGACCGTTCAACTATACTTTATAGATCGAATCATTTTACTGTGTTGTTGCCGGAACAATCAATTTGATCTTGCTTGAAAAGTATGATCAAACTATTTTCTCAAAGGAATGGATCCTTCCGGAAAAGAAGCCCAGCGATCACTTGAGTAAGTAACGACGGGAATGGGATGTTTCTGCTGGGAGGGTGTTGACGAAAAAATCAAAAGAAGGGCGCTTTGTATCAAATCCATCATGTGTATCATCGTGGAAGGATGTGATACGTCGTGGACTGCCTGTGCTCGGACTTGATCTGATGTGCAACCTTTTCTTTGCTCCGGAGCGACTGCGCGCGGCTACTAGTAGCTAGTATCTAGCTAGCTCCGAGCAATGATGGAACGCACAATGCAGTACCATACTTATATGGTTTACGAGACCTCTTGGAGGTGCATTTAGGCATGCGGCCTACTGCACTGACTTTCATGCGGCCTATTCAGTGCACTTGCATGTCTGGGGACGTGGCGGCGGAGGGGCACCGACTGACTGGGCTGACCGCCACCGACATCTATCTACTCGAGTACAACTGTACAGAGATGATTCGTCGTTTAAGTTAAAAGACTGCCATGGAAACTTATGTATTTGAATCTTCAACTGCACCTACCATCTTCAATTTTTTTATCTGCTATAGCTAGCTACTAGTAGCAGACAGTTGACAAGAAGCTAATAAATGTAACTGGAAACTTCGCTATTGTGCACTCGAGTAACCAGTAATCAACTATCTAAGTAACTACTGTATTTTAAAGTCTTCGCAGCCAACACTAATGGCCAGGTCTTTCGCGCCAGCTTTTGGTGACCGCCTTCGGATTATGGTAGATAATTTGATACAGTACTCGATAACACGTTCGTCAAGGATTATTGAGGGCGAAAAGGCTAATAAGTAGTAAACGCCGGCAGTACCGTTGTTCTGGTGCTTTCTAACGTACAGCTGACAATGGTAAATTTGGTCGTACGGGTAAACCCGATTGTCGCCTCATAATAACACCTGTCAACGAACTTGTGTGAATATTGCGCAAGCCAACGAATCTTCGAAGATTCGCAGGCATCCTACTTAATAAATTCGAAATTACATAGGAGCAAGCTTGCACACAGGCCATGTTCTACCGCTTTGTAGCGAGCAAACCATGCAGCAGCAGCCACCAGTCTGTAACGACTGCTCCAGTACGTCGTAACAACTTGCTGCCGGGAGTACATGTAGTAGCTGCATGTGCGATGGAGCTATGGAATTACGATACATAAGTGTACTAGTCTATTAGTAAGACACAGTAAGACATACAGTAGCCAGTTTCACGGTGCCGATTACCTACGGTAACCTGCTCATTCCCCGCCAAACGCTTCTCTTCTACTACTTGAGCAACAGTACAGCCAAGGCCCAAGTGACTTGCCACCAAACAGCACTTTGAAAGGGAGTTTCAACGGGTTCAACTTAAACGGATGAAGATTCTCGTTGTTTGTATTGAAAGATAATGAGCGACGACGGGGCAGCAGGTGCCCGCCACACTAGTAAAGTACTAGGAAAAAGAAAGAAGTTTGCCGATGAGAAAACCATCGAAGTAGGCCAGAAGCATCCTGCCGTCGCTGCTGCTGGTGGTGCGATGCAGCAGCAGCAGCAGCAAGAGGAGCAAGAGGACGATGAGCATCCTCCTGGTGATGAATGGACCCAGGACATTCATCGAAGTTTTGTTTCGGCCATCTTTGAGTCAGGTCTAGCACAAGCCAGTCCCTCCATCCTCTTGGAAAACATGGCACCAAGCACTAGAAGCAAGTTGACAAGTGAACGGGTAAAATCTCACTTGCAAAAGTATAGAAAAAACGCAGCTAGATCTACGGAGGAGTTTCTGTCGCAGTACGATAGTTTTTTGCAATCGGCCTTGGTGGTAGGAAGTGCTGCTGTAATGGGGAGTAGCGGGGAGCACAAAGTTGCATTACAGCCGCAAGCCATGCTTCAAGCAATGGGACGTAGTTGTGTCGCCGGGGGTGAGGCCGCAGCTCTGCTGTCGTTTTTGGATATGAGAGATACCAACGCCATACAGGGGCATCCTAGTCATAGTATCGATACCGGCTTGTTGTCTCTTGTCAATGGGTATGATGGGTTGCTTGGCGATCACGTAAGGTTGCCTTGTCTTAATCTATCAAAAGACGAAAAGACGACTGCTTTAGGGATGTCCATGATTTACATTTCCGGCTTGGTGGCATCCTTTTCACAGCATATCCTGCAGGAACGCGGGAAGCGGTCGGAAGGGAAGGCACTGAATGCTGCCACAGTCGAAGACCAGAGCCATCCGTTGGCTGGCTCCGGACTGCAACATGCGGTATCTCGGGAAAGTCAAGCGTCTGAACAGGGAGCCGCTAGCGCCGCATCACTACGTTATATCGATATCATGACGAATGATTGTTCAACAGGGGTATCCATTCCTCCTCCAGGTGTACAAATCTATGGTGGCCCAGTTCGGGAAGCCGCCCATATGACAGTCATGGATCAATATCAGGGTACGGCTGTGGGCACTGCAGCTGCGGTGGTGGCGGCGGCAGGCATCACGGGGAACTTAAGGGACCAGAACATTGCATGGACAGGGCCGCTGCCGCTCCTCGTCGGAAACCATCCAGCTACCCGAAACTACCCAGAGCCGATACGGAATGTTCAAGATCTTGACAAAAGGAATCAACAAGCACTTTGTCAGCCACAGCTTCTCCAATGTCCTCCGCAAATTACTCAACAGGCTCAGCTCAAGAGCGATTCTGTTCACGCTTTAACAAACTCGACAGAAGTTGACTTGAACGACCAGCCTTATGGATTGTTTCATCCCGTTGGAGATCCACTTCAACAAGAATTGGACATTGATGCTTTTAGTGAGTCTCCAAGTGATACCTCTATCATCGACAATGGGAGTGGAATTTTCCCAGTGTAGACGTACTCCCGCAGGCCGCAGCATCAGCAAACGTGCAATCCTGTACAAAACAGTGTATAACGGAAGGATCTTCAACCAGATTGCCCCATAATGAGAGCAGAAGTTAGGCTATCTGTATCAAGCAAACGAACAAAAAATGGCAATTTTCAGAGCATGCCATGTAAAAATACATAAACCGACATAGACAGCCCTTAAAATTAACACACGCGCAATTCAAGACGATACAACCTCGATTGACACAAGTATTAATTATTCTAGAACAAGAAGTATCACTGACAGCAAGGGTCATCTCCATTCCAATAAAGACAACAACAAAAGGCAACAAACCTATTGATTTTGGTATTCACCACCCGCTGATTTGAATCTGCCTTCATCGCAAGTCAGAAGTGTTGGTTACAGCAGCAATAACAATCAATGTAAGATTGCAGTGGCCCTGACGGCCGGGGTGGACTAACAGGGCATCGACATGTGATATTCACGTCATCTAATTGATGAAATACTTGGGACCTAAAATGATTGCAATCCAATTACAGTCTCTTCGTATCTGGACTCAACACCGTGAAAGATTTCCCCAATTTGTATTTCAAAGAGGGTTGGCCTCTTTGTAAGTAGTGCATGGCCGTTCAGATTACATGGTCGGTGAATAAAGTAGCATTTTTATCAATTAATTAATTAAGGGTTCACATCAAGTCGCTGTCATAATTTGGAACTAAAAGAAGTGTCAGCTGTGTTGCTCTGCTGTGCAGCCTTTTTTGGTCGAGGGGCAGTTTCCATCACTGGAGTGGTGATGCCAGTGGCAGCATGGAAAGTCACAAAAGCACCCTTGGCTCTCTCATTGTTTTGTTCAACTTCTTCCAAAACAGATGTTTGGTTTTGAGTTGAGCCACAGGTTGCTTCAGCAGAAGCTCACAGCTTCTGCACCAAGGAACCAAAACCCCTCTCAGGGAGCCAACAAGTGGAGTCACTTGATGGAGCCAATGGAGCCAAATCAGATGCACATTGGCTCCGTTTTTGTTCCATTTTTAGCACTGTTTCACCATAGAATTTTATGTGAATTCAGTTGGGTTCATTGTGTCTTGGCTCCATTGGTTCTGCAATTGAATCTTCCAATTGGCTCTCTGGGAGTGGTTTTGGCTCCTCACTGTGCCAGTTTCTTACGAACCGCATGTTCTCATTTTCTTTGCTGTTGGGCAACTTGTGATTGATTGCTTGAGGCCAGTCATTGAAAGCCAATGACAAATGTCCGTTTGGGGCAAAAGACAACTGCAAAGTGCCAAACATCTTGCCGGAGTTTTTTTCAAGTGAAAATGTCATCTGATGTGCTGTTGACACAGTGATGCAATGTGTTGATTCAAGGGCGGAAACAGCTCTTGAAACCAAATTCAATGACCAACAAATTGTTTTGCACATGTTGGACAACATCATTGACTTGTGCACAAGCACCAACATTGTTTTTGTAACAAATTTTTATTTGTCACAATTTGGCAAAATGACAAACAATCACAGAGAGACAATGGGCTGCATCTGACCAATGAATGCTGTTTCAAAATGGCCAAACTTCAAAAGAGATGTGCAATCATGAGCATGTCAGGAAAATGCACAAAACAAAGAGCAAGGCATGACAACAGATGTCTCAGGGTGCAAAGCACAAGGTCCAGAAAGATGAAACAAAAGCACAAGAAGGACACTGCCAAATCATTTGCACTCTCCAGTCACAAGGATTGACGTGGTGGCTGATGAGACAACATGCATGGTGATGAATGTCACATCAAAATGTCTCTGCATTGACTTGTTGTGAATGATGCGGACGTGCAGTTTTGCCTTGCAAAAAGGTCAACGGACAGCAATGACGATCAGAAGTTGACAAATGTTTCAGAGCAAAAAATCGGAATGGTCACTGAATGATCAGACAACATTGGAATGGCAATTCCACATTGTCAACAAAAAATGTCATGCTTTTCTGATGATCTTGAATCATCGGAATGATTTTTGAATTGTCGGAATGACATGCACCAACATTCACATGGCAAGAGCAATCACCGGATGCAATGTCCAATCATGGGACTCAGTCTCCAACGATTTTGAAATCCATCAGACAAATGTTTGGAAAGCTCCAATCATCGGATTCAAAGTCCGACATTTTCAAATGATTGGATGATGCTGCTCCCACCATTTTTCTGACGATTCAATCCACCAAATTTTCCAGGGAAATGACATTCCTGCTGGATTGTCCAGAACAACAGCATGACCTGTTTCCATTTCAAAGGATGTCATGATTCTGGTTTTTGCTCAGTCTCAGCAAGACACGAGTCACTGGTGGGACAGTTCACCTCACATTCAACTGTTTGTGGTGTGTTTGTTGAGATTGTTGTGGTGAGAAGCTTTGCAATGGATGCACGCTTGTCGTGAGTTTTCTCTGCATGGAGCACCTGACAGTCCAGCACATGCGAATGCACTGGAGGCTGCGGGAATTCATCATTTGGTCGCACAATGGTTGAATTTGTTGAAAACAGTTGAATTTGTTGAAAATGCTTTGAAGTTGAAAAGGTTGAATTGAATGTCAGTGACTTGATTTGAATTGAATTCAAAATGGTTCAAAACAGTTGAAAAAGGTTGAATTTGGTTTGTTGCAAACCGTGTTGACAGCATGCGCGTTTTGCATTTGAGATGAATTCAATTGCATTGGGATGAATGTGATTTGCTTTGGTTCAATTTGGTTGAATTTGGTTTAACTTCAAAAACGCTCAGTTGAATCAACATGAAAAGATTTCAACCATTGTGCGACCAAATCACGAATTCCCACAACCTCCTGGTGCTGACAGTCCGCTGCCAATCAGTGTGCAACCGACCAACCCTCGAGGGCCTCGGCTCACCTGGTACGCCGTACGGACCCGCATTCTTTATGTTCCCACTTTCCTGTTTAATTTCTCCGAACAGGCTTTTCGCATGGTACACTCCCCGTTTTAAACACAGTACGCAACAGGTAAAAAGGCCTGCTGTAGCATGCGGTACTATATTTCTACTTACTTAGTACAAACCTAGGACAGTAGGTAAATACGACATTAAGTGTTGCTTTTTACGGTCGACACGTACTGGTACCGGTAAGACGTAAAAGAATATGGTCCAATAAGCATTGAGTGGGACACAAAGGTTAGCATGCGCATGTCATTTGGCCTAATAGTAATAAGCCGACTCATTCTTTCTTCTTTTCTCTCTCCCACCTTTTACTATCACCATGGTGCCGTGATAAATCATAAGCATATGAACTATCGACACCAAGAAATTAGGTACTACAACAGCTACTAGCTAGCTAGTAGTACTACTAGTAGCTAGTAGAGCTTCCACAAATTCCGTCTCCCCTGGAGATGGCTGACTAAAGAGTGTGAGATGGATTCGAAGTGAATACCGGGGCGCGTTACTGTGCAACTTTCAGGGCAAAACTAACACGGTTACGGTTTGGCACTTAACGAATTGAGCGTTGGATGTCAACCAACAATCCATGCTGGACGAAACACATGGTGGGAACGGTTTTAGTGGAATGAAAATCAAGCGAAATTCGTTCTGACATCGAAATGAGAAGTGTGTCAGTGGAATCAAAACAACAAGTCGCACACAGAAGTGCGTCAGTGCAAACAAACCGCGCCCAGGTGGACTGATTACGTTTCGCATGACTGAGATTTAAAATGAAATCTTAAAACTAAGAGAATTTCTACACATGAAGGTTATGGTTATCTGGCAAAAAGACTAAAAGGTAGCACCCTTGCCCCCCTTAAGAAACTGATTAACTAACCAACTAGATAGATAGATAGTTAGATAGATAGATAGATAGTTAGATAGATAGATAGATAGATAGATAGATAGATAGATAGATAGATAGATAG
>ENA-ORBV01005491-ORBV01005491.1-microbial-mat-metagenome-genome-assembly--contig:-NODE-5491-length-23295-cov-15.073004_pt1 | contig 23295 bp, 19 predicted proteins | sample MGYA00237777_ERZ505514 | MGnify/ENA primary metagenome ERZ505514 (study PRJEB26160, sample SAMN06269048) | microbial mat metagenome | isolation source: Oligotrophic lake microbial mat | place... | reverse complement strand
TTCTTCGCTTCCACCGCGAACTCCATCGGGAGTTCCTTGAAGACCTGTTTGCAGAAGCCGTTGACGATCAGGCTGACCGCTTGTTCGGCTTGCAAGCCGCGCTGTTGTAAATAGAAAATCTGGTCCTCGCCGATCTTCGAAGTGGAGGCTTCGTGTTCGACTTTCGAGCTGGTGTTTTTCACTTCGATGTAGGGGAACGTATGAGCGCCACACTTGTCGCCGATGAGCAGCGAATCGCACTGTGTGTAGTTACGGCTGTCCGTCGCACCTTTGAGCACCTTCACCTGACCGCGATACGCATTTTGGCCTCGGCCGGCGCTGATGCCTTTGCTCACGATGGTGCTGCGGGTGTTCTTGCCGATGTGGATCATCTTGGTGCCGGTGTCAGCTTGCTGCATGTTGGTGGTGACGGCGACGGAGTAAAACTCGCCGACACTGTGGTCGCCTTGCAGGATGCAGGATGGATATTTCCACGTGATGGCGGAGCCGGTTTCGACCTGCGTCCAACTGATGTGGGAACGGTCGCCGACGCACTTGCCGCGCTTGGTGACGAAGTTGTAGATGCCGCCTTTGCCGTTCTCATCGCCGGGGTACCAGTTCTGAATCGTCGAGTACTTGATCGTCGCATCCTTCATGGCGACGAGTTCGACCACTGCTGCGTGCAACTGATTTTCATCGCGCTGCGGCGCGGTGCAGCCTTCGAGGTAGCTCACGTGGCTGCCTTCATCCGCGATGATCAAAGTGCGCTCAAACTGCCCGGTGCCTTTCGCGTTGATGCGGAAATAGGTGGACAGTTCCATCGGGCAGCGCACGCCCTTGGGGATGTAAACGAATGAGCCATCGCTGAAGACAGCGGCGTTGAGTGCGGCAAAGAAATTGTCCGAGTGTGGCACGACCGAGCCGAGGTATTTCTTGATGAGGTCGGGATGATTTTTCACAGCTTCGCTGATGGAGCAGAAGATGATGCCGTGCTTTTCGAGTTCCTTCTTGAAGGTCGTGGCGACGGAAACAGAATCGAAGACTGCATCGACAGCAACACCTGCGAGCATTTTCTGTTCGGTGAGCGGAATGCCCAGCTTGGCGTAGGTTTCGAGTAGTTTCGGATCGACTTCATCGAGACTCTTGAGCAGCGCCTTCTGCTTGGGCGCCGAGTAATAGCTGATGCCTTGATAGTCGATGGGGCCGTAGCCGTAGGGGAGAAACTGCCATGTGGGCTCGCGCATGGTGAGCCAGTGGCGATAGGCCTTGAGGCGCCAGTCGGTGAGCCACTGCGGCTCATCCTTCTTCGACGAAATCAGACGAACGACATCTTCGCTCAGGCCGACGGGAATCGTTTCGGTTTCGATGTCGGTACTGAATCCGTACTTATATTTCTGATTCGCGATGTCTTCGCGAAGTTCTGCTTCGGTGGTGACTGGCATAGGATCGGTCCTTTCTATTTGATACTGGTCTTGATTCTCTCAGCACGGCCCGTCGCAGGGCCTTTGGGCCGTCGCTAAACGGGGATGTATTATTTTCTTGTTACGGTCAATGTGGTGGTCCTTTTCACGTGAGGCATCTTGCCGCCCTGCTCTACATTCATCAGCGTTTCCAAAGTGACATCGCGCAGATAGGCAGTAATCTGGCCATTGAGTTCGCGAATAGCGCCGGTGATCGGACACCTCTGGGTGATCGCGCACATGGTGCAAAGCTCGCCTGGCTCTTCGTCGGTACAACACGGGGTCAGCCGGGCGTGACCTTCGATGGCATCGACGACCTGTGCGGCACTGATTTGTTTAGGCGACAGTGCCAGGTCATAGCCACCGCGTGAGCCGCGCTTGGATTCGACGATGCCAGCCCGGTGCAGGCTCTTCATCACGCTCCTGAGCAGTTGCGTGGGCAGGTCGTACTCATCGGCAATGCAGCGAGCACTGAGCGATGGGCCGCCTTGTGCCTTTTGCCGGGCCAGATGGGCCAGGGCGACGAGTGCGTAGTCGGTTTTTCGGGTCAAACTGAGCATGGCTCGATAATATAGGTCCGAATCAGTCCCATTTCCAGTCGGGTCGGCAAAATCGATAGTTTTCAACAATGAATCAGTTAGGCAAGGGTTCATCATCGTTCACCAAAGCGAACGGCTAATTGTGCGGCGCACGTTCAATGCACAACGGCTGCCGGACCGATACGCTATTGTTCCACTGCGATGTTCGAGTCGATGGATGTCATCGGTCGCCCCTTCGCTGATTCACCTTGCTGCCGATGCTGCCATGGATGGTTCGTCGCCCTCTGCCACTGAAATGCCGATGCTCGACAAGCATCAGCCTCACACGCTTCGGCGATCGCTGCGCATCGTCACCATGGCGTGGGGATTCGGCGCGGTGTGGATGTATGCGACCACCGGCGCAGCCCGCACGCAGTTCGCCAAGTCAATGGGCATGAGCGATGCTGCATTCGGACTGATGAGCGCGATTCCCAATCTTGGCCTGCTGCTTCAGGTCATCGCCAGCTACCTCATCGAGCGCTATGGCAATCGCAAAAAACTTTTCCTTATTGCAGGCACGATTCATCGTCTGCTTTGGATTCTCATCGCTGCCATTCCCTGGCTGCCGATTCCGATGAGCGAACACTGGTGGGTCTTTCTCGCGTTCCTCGCCTTGACCACGGCAATCGCGAACATGAATGATCCCGCCTGGCTGATCTGGATGGCGGACCTGGTACCTGACACAATTCGCGGGAGATACTTTGGCCGCCGCGGGCAACTTGGCCGCATGGTCGGCATCGCCACGACGATTTCCATCGGCTTCATTCTCGATCAGGCCAAGGCGGTGGATCAGCAGACGCTTCAGCGCACGATCTCTGTGCTGTTCATCATCGCCTCGATGTTTGGCGCGGTGGATATTCTCATGTTCAAGTGGGTGCCTGATGAATATCGCAAGCCTGTGGAGCAGAAGCCGCCGTTTTTCACGATGCTCGCTCAACCGCTAAAACACCCTGCTTTCAGGCGGTTTTTAGCATTTCGCGCCACACTCTTTTTTGCGATTGGGTACATCGAATACTACGCATGGCTCTATCTGTTTGACGTGGTGGAAATGTCCAATTGGCGGGCCAATGTCATGCTCGTCGCGGTGCCGACGATCGTGACGATGTGCACCTTTCCGCTTTGGGGAAGGCTCGTCGATCGCCTCGGTTGCCGTCCGGTGCTGCTCATCGCAGGCGTGATGATCACGCACGGTGCTCTGTCGTGGATGTTTGTCACCAAGGACAACTGGTGGTTCGGTTACTTTGCGGTGCTTTCCGCAACGATGGCCTGGCCGGGCGTTGAGCTCGCCAGCCAGAACATTCTGCTGGACATGGCTGACAGCGACACGAATGTGCAAGGCGGCAGCGCCTACATCGCGGTGCACTCAGCCGTCATCGGTGTCGCGGGCATCTGCTCTGGCCTGTTCGCTTCCCTCGTCGTCGAGCAACTGCACGACTGGCACGCGGTGATCCTCGGCTGGCCCGTGACTTATCACGGCCTGCTCTTTTTCATCTCCGCAGTTCTGCGATTGACTTCGCTGATCTGGCTCATCGGCATGCCTGAGCCTGAGTCATATACCACGCCCGCCGCCTTCCGCTACATCGTCGGCAACATCTACGCTAACGTGAACACCGTGCTCGTCAACGGCTGGCGCGGGTTCGGTCGGATGAAAAAGATCCTTCGATCTTCTCGTCGCTGATCGCGTTGACATCCGACATTGAAGTAGATGGCACTAGCCTGAGCCACAGCTAAAGGGGCATGGTGCGACTGGGCTACTCATCAAAATATCACCTGCAATTCATCCCTTTTCCTCCTCACGCCAACAGTGAGCTTGCGCGACTGATTTAACCTTCTTCTCGAATCACGCAAGATTTCGTACTGGTACCCCAAAGGTTCGACGGTCATCAGCACCGTGGAACTTGGCGATCGCAGCGTGTCGCCGGGGCATGTGGTGGACTAGACCGTGACATTGAAGATCGCATGTGTTGCGATCTTTTGCGCTGTGTTTCGTAAACCTATTTTTTGGAAGGAATGAGATGAAGAAGAAAATGGCAGCTATTGCTTTGATGTCCTTTAGTACAAGCATGGCGCACGCCGTGCTATTGCCAGGCGATCTCGCGATGATCGGCTTCAACGCAGATAGCCCCGATCAAATCGCAGTGGTCGCGCGCTCCAACATCGCGGCTGGTGAACCCATTTCATAAGGCACATTCCATTGCGAATTGGACGGCGTGAGCCCGCGCCCTGCCGGGACGGGACTTAAGCGAAACCCAGGTTTCGTCAACTTACTCCAGCTTTTTCGAGCTGCCCGAAATCATTTTCACTTCAAGATCGGTGAAGGTCGCGCCTGATCGTGCCACCAGGTTGGAAACCACGATGCCCGGGGCACGCGTGTTAAAGCCCAACGGCAGCAGCACGCTGGCGCGAAGATTCTCCGTCGGCCCCTGCCATTCCAGATAAGGCTTGCCATCGAGTTCAACCCAGATGTGCGTCTTGCTCGCCTTCGATTCGATCTTCACTCGCACCGAGTAGAGCGTGTTGTTGACCACGCGAACATTTGAATTGGAAACCACATTCGTCGGCGGATCGCCCTTGATCGGTATCACCGAAAGCGCACAGGTGCGGCCATCGTTGGCACCCAGAGCCAGGTCAAAAGAGCCACCGGGCACCGGCAGATATATGTTCACCGTCGGCCTTCCACCAGAGCGCATGAACTTGGTACGAAACTCATAGCTGCCCGAAGGAACGATCGGCAGCATGATCGTCGAGGTGGTCACCGTCATGGTGCTCAACTTGCCGCCTTCCAGCGTCCAAGGCCCCGCGTACGAATGCTTACGCGTGTCGATGAGCTTGAGCAGATCCACAGGCGTCGTATCCACCACCAGCATCTTGGCAGGCTGGCGCACCAGCGGCGCGCTGCCGGTGTCCATTCTCATTTCGACGGTCTCAAAACTGAACTCCGCGTGATGCGAGCCGATGCCCGGCGACTTGCCATCGCCTAGCGGCACATCAACAGGCCCGGCGAGCGAAGCGACTGGCCCCTTCCATCGGATCAGCTTTTTGCCATCGAGATCAGCCTCGATACTCGCCTGATCCTCTTGAACCAAAACGCGAGTTTCCAACAGATATTTCTTATCCACTTCAAACAGGCTCGTTGGCACCGTCGTTTCGTTGTTCGTCGCATCCTTGCCGCTGATGTTTGAAAGCCCTGCCAGATTGCCCCGCAGCCCAGCGCCCATCACGAGCATGACACGCGTATTCTGAATTGGCAGAAAAAGCACAGGCCCGCCCGCGCTTCGCTTATTGTCAAGACAGGTGAAGCGCGTGCGTAGGGTGTAGTTGCCTTCGGGAAGCACCGGCATTCTCGTTCGCGGCACACCCATTTTGTGAGCACGATCGGTCACCAGCGCATCAAGCTCACGGACCCAGCGACCGTCGAAAATGTCCTTGCCTGCATCCCAGATTTCCGTGAGATCGACAAAGCCATCGGCCGGCGTCACCACGCCACGCTCAGCAAGCGTCGAAGGCTTGGGCATGAGCACGACATCACCCTGGAGCGATCGCAGCTTCACTTCACTGAATTGCACCGATGCGGCCATTGCGCCCAGGCCAAAAGCATTGTGCTCGCGCAGTGACCACGCAGGATCGAGCTTCAAATCCTGGAGCGAGCCGGTCCAGTCGATGTACCGTTCGCCGGCCAGATCGATGGCAAACGTCACCGTGTCGCCTTTAATGATGGTGCGCACCGCCACGCTGTATTCCATTTCGTTGGTAAGGGTGCCAGGCAGGACGGTGCTGGTGTTGCGAATGATGCCTGTTTCAGGATCGATCGCTTCGATGCCCAGTGAATAAAGGCCGCTGGCTTTTCCATTCCAGCCTGAGAGAACAAGCCTTACCTGGCTGTCGCGCACTGGCAAAATGAAAACGACCGGGCCTTCGCCGGTGAGGCGAGTGAATCTGGCGGTGAGTTCATAGCTTGCGGCGACTACGCCGGGAAGCATCATGCGCGCGGGATCGACAGAGGCGCTGACGACGAATCCTTCTTCGCCTCGCCGCCACTTGCCGCTGAGCCGATATCGAATGGGTTCGATGCCTGCGAGCATGTCTGCCCAGCCGTTGTCATCAACTGGTGCCAGCGATTTAGCTTCTTCCGGGTTGGCACGCACCCAAGCCTCTCGCAATCGCTTGATGGCCAGGCCCGTTTTGAGCTGAAGCAGTTTGTCAACATTAGAGAAAAGCAGAAACTGCTCGTAATAAGTTCGGCTGCGCTTGATGATCGCCGCCTTGGAAGTGGCGGGTGCATCGAGGCTCAGCGTTTCAAACCACTCCGCAATATCCACGCACTGGACTGCCGTGAGATCACTTGAAACACCATTGACCAGCGGCAGCAATCGCTTGGCCGTGGCGCTGCCGCCGACTTCGAGATAGCGCATCGCCTGCTTGGGATCGTCCCGCTCGACGAGATAAATCTGAAACAGCTCAGCGGCTGCGGTGGCGTTGGACGGATCGGTGGCGAGTTTGACGTTGGCCACCTCGATGCGCGCTTCGAGTTTTTCTCGTGCTGCTGCTGCATCGAGTTTGGTCTTGAGCGGAGCGACATCCGTGATCTTTTCATCTTCTGCGATTTTGTAAGCCTGCGCATAAATCTTCGCTGCTCCGCCGAAATCGCTGGCTGCTGCCAGATCATCTCCTTGCCGGGTGAGCACTGCGATGAGGCGCGTGGCGGTGGGCAATCGCTCCTCGCCCTTGGCGGTGAGCAGGTATCGCCGAAGGAAAGCGACGACTTTCTCGCGCGATGCAGTGGCCTTTTCAGGGATCGAGGTTGCCAGCAGATTCATGGCTTCGATGGCAATATCGTGACTGTTCACATCGCGCGAGGCCAGAAGAAAAACGTTGTCGCAAATGTCCGCCACTAGAGGTGCATTGTCCACCGTTGCCTGCGCCACCGCCAGCAGCTCGCCCGCCATAACCACATCATCCTCCGTGGTGCGCGAAGCGATCGCCTTGCGAAACGCCAGCCCATATCGCTCTTCAAACAGCAGCTTCGCTGCTCGCTCAGTTTGCGCAAACACTGGCGAATTCAACACCACGCCAAGCATCAGCAGGACCATGCCAGTCAAAGTGAGTTGTCGCATGGAAGGTCTCCGTACCATTAAAATCAATTCAGCAAGGAAGCGAATCCGTAACCTGCACCAGCCCGCAGAGAACCGATCTTCATCCGACACGCGAACGTATCTTCTTGAAGCTAGCGAACCCTTTGCGAAATCAGTCGAACACGAAGCCCTAGCACGAATGGTTATTGTATCGAATGACCGCAACGCTTCGTCTCATGTGCTACCTACCAACCATTGTCTTGCGCTTCACGCAGGTTTCACTCGACCTCTGACCGGAGTTTAATCATGGTGCGAACATCACGCCGATTCAGCCTCTGCTTCCTGACGCTGTTACATCTTCTTTTTTCGACGCCCACGATCCACGCAGCAGCCGCTGAGGCGTCCACTTCATCACAGGATCGCTGGTATGTCATGCTCATCGAAGGCAAGCCCTCCGGCTGGCTTCACGAATCCGCCTTAGAAGAACAAGGCACGATCACATCAAGCTCCCACACCAAACTCTCCATGCGCCGCGGCCGCGCCACCATCGTGGTTGAAACGCAAACAAAATTCACAGAGTCCGCGCAAGGCAAACCCCTGCGCGTCGTCCAGATCACGACCATGGGAGCAGCGCAAACGATTCAGACCATCGACTTCCTCGACGATCATCTCGCCATCGAAACGAAATCTTCCGGACAGACCACCCGTACCAAAGCTCCGCTGCCAGAGGGCCAGTGGATGCCCCCCGCAGCCGCAGGACGCTACGTCATCGAGAAGCTTGGCAAAAAGGAAACCGACATTGCGTACAACACCATCGACCCCAACAACGACCTCAAGCCTTTTAAGGTCCACCTGAAAATCACCGGCTCAGAAGATCTGGAAGTGCTCGGCAAAACGGTGCCTTCACTCACCGCAGAAACCACCTTCAGCAATCTGCCCGGCATCACGAGCAAACAGCACATCGACAGCGATGGCAGACTGCTGAAAATGACGCTCACGCCGATGCCTGGTTTTTCCATCACCGCCCTGCTGGCTGACAGAGATCTTGCGATGGCGCAGGTTGATCCGCCAGAGCTATTGGCGTCGACTTTCATTCACATGAAGCAGCCGATTCGTAATCCGCGTCAGCTTCAATCTGCGGTGTACGAACTGACCTTCAAGCCTTCGCCCAAGGATGATGACAACAAAAAGCTGACGCTGCCCGATCTGCCCAAGGTTGGCTTTCAGCGCATCGTGCAAGGCAATGAGCGCAAAGTTCGCGTCGCGATTGATCTGAGTTCGCCGGTCGCTCCAGGTGATGACCTGCCGGGCAAGGAACATCGGGCCGCCAGTGCAGCGCTCAACAGCGATGATGACAAGATCAAGGAACTCGTGACCACCGCGCTCAAAGGCAAAGGCGACAAACTCACTGACACCGAAAAGGCGGAGACACTTCGTGCCTACGTGCATCGCTACATTCGCAAGAAAGATCTTTCCGTCGGTTTCGCGTTTGCCAGTGAAGTGGCCCGCACCCGTCAGGGCGACTGCACCGAACATGGCGTGCTGCTGGCTGCGATGCTGCGCGCCGCTGGACTGCCCAGTCGAACCGCCAGCGGCCTGATTTACATCGATCAATTCGCCGGCCAGAAAAATATCTTCGGCTACCACATGTGGGCACAGGCCTGGGTGCAGGATGAAAAACATGGCGGATACTGGCTCGATCTCGATGCCACCCTTGCCGATCCCGGCTTCGACGCCGCTCACATCACCCTCAGCGTCAGCGCCATGACCGATGGCGCTGCCAACGACATGATGCAACTGGTGCCACTGATCGGACGACTGGAAATCAAAGTGATCGAAAGCAAAGGCAAGTGACCATGCCAACAGACTGGCGTGATATTCTGCTGTCCGAGGAACCCTGCCAACATGAGTCCGCTGAGCATCATCACCACCTTGCCGCCTCTGCCGCTGCGTCCACGTGATGCACACAAAGGCATCTTTGGCACCGTCATCGTCATCGGCGGCTGCGAAACCATGATGGGCGCGCCCGCACTTTGCGCCACTGCAGCCTTGCGCAGCGGCACCGGCTTGGTCAAAATCGCCACCGTTGCTGCCGCACTGCCAGTCGCACTCACCATCGAACCCAGCGCCACGGGCATCATTCTCAGCGAAGACATCGCCACCACACTGCACCAGCTTGATGGAGCCGATCCGCAGCGAAAGGCCATTCTTGCCGTGGGGCCTGGGCTGGGGCAATCCGATGAAGCGCGCGAGCTTGTGCAGGCGCTATTGCAAGGTAGTCGCATTGTGGTGCTTGATGCTGATGGCTTGAATCTGCTGGCGAAACTGCTGCAGGAGAAGAAATGCAAACAGCCTTGCGCTCCGCTCGTTGTGACGCCGCATCCCGGTGAATTTGCCAGGCTCGCCAGTTCATTAGGCATCAAACAAAGTGCTGTGGATCCGGCGACCCGCCTTGAAGCCGCTGCGACGCTCGCCAACAAACTCAGTGCCACCGTACTGCTCAAAGGCGCTTCCACCGTCGTCAGCGATGGCGTGCAAGGCTTCACCAATACCACCGGCAACCCCGCGCTGGCCACCGCAGGATCAGGCGATGTGCTCACCGGTCTTTTGTCAGCGCTACTCGCGCAAGGCATGCGGGCATTCGATGCCGCGACACTCGCCGCTCATCTCCACGGGCTTGCTGCCGACCTGTGGGCCAATGTTCACGGACACAGCGGCCTCACTGCCCGCGATCTGGCGACGCTGCTGCCCGATGCTTTCAACCACTGCCGCTCTGATTCGAATCATTGAACGCAGATGAATACCTACGCCGCCACCCTTGACGACATTCGCGCTGCCGCTGCCCGCATCAAACCTTATGCCCATCGCACGCCGATCATGTCCTGCGCGACCATCAGCGAAATGGCTGGACGCGATCTGCTTTTCAAATGCGAACAGTTTCAGCGCATCGGGGCTTTCAAATTTCGCGGGGCCTGCAATGCGGTGATGAAGCTCAGCGATACCGATGCCAAACGCGGCGTCGTCACGCACAGCTCCGGCAACCACGCACAGGCACTAGCGCTGGCGGCGAAACTTCGCGGTATCGAAGCCCATATCGTCATGCCTCACACCGCATCCCCCATCAAGCGCGAAGCGGTGCGCGGCTACGGCGGCATCATCTACGACTGTGAGCCCAACACAGAGGCCCGCGAAACCACCGCCGCTCAAGTTCAGCAGCGCACCGGCGCAGCATTGATTCATCCTTATGACAACGCCGACATCATCGCAGGCCAGGGCACAGCCGCGCTCGAGCTGCTCGAAGATCGCCCCGATCTTGACGCCATCATCGCCCCCATCGGCGGCGGCGGCCTCATCAGCGGCACCGCCATCGCCGCATCTTCACTTCATCCTGGCATTCACATCTATGGTGCTGAGCCGCTGAGCGCAGATGATGCTGCGAGGTCAAAGGCAGCGGGCCAGTGCTTGCCGCAGCTTGCGCCAAAGACGATGGCTGATGGATTGCTCACCAGTCTGGGCGAGCGCACCTGGCCGGTGGTTCGCGATCTGGTGGAGCAGATTTTCACTGTGACCGAAGAGCAGATCGTGCAAGCGATGCGACTGGTGTGGGAGCGTGCCAAGCTGATCATCGAGCCCAGTTCCGCCGTCGCCGTGGCTGCGATTTTGAACGAGCCATTTAGAAGTACATCCAAAGCTCAGCGCATCGGCGTGATCCTCAGCGGCGGCAATGTCAATCTCGATGCGCTGCCTTGGCTGGGAAGGAAATAGCAAATGACAAAATACAAATTTCAAACAAGCTCCAATGATCAAAGGGGCAGAAGAAATAATAGTTGCGGAATGCCTTACCTATTTGAAATTTGTATTTTGGAATTTGTTTGTGATTTGAATTTTGAGTTTTGGTTCTTCGCCTGAGTAATTCATCACTTGATGCGCGTTAGCCCCGGCCCATCGCTCGATTCCAGCCACGTCCAGAAATCTTCCTTCTGAATACTGCCTTCAACGCGCACGTTGCTATACATGATCTTGGGAATGCGGCCAAGCCCCGCCATCTCGTACAGTCGCACATGCTTGAGCGCCTGCTCGTGAGGCCAGCCGGTGTCGAAGACGGCCTTGAGCGCCTCTTTGCCGACGAGTTCTTCTGCTTTCGCGCGAGCCTCATCGCCCGTCCTCGCCTTCTCCGGCTCGAAGAGCCATTCATCAAACATCGCAAACTTGGTTGCATCTGTTTTCCAGACCGCCAGTGCAACTCGCGCCAGATCGCACGCCGCCGCATGACGGGGATCAGCGAAATCAATATACGGATTGCACTGCGGATTCAGAGGCATGGGCACCATCATGAAGGCCAAATCATCGCCATAACGCTTCCATGCTTCATCAAACAAGTGATGCAACTCCCGGCAATGCGGACAGGTGTAATCGACCATGCAAACGAGCATCACCTTGGCGTTGATGTTGCCACGCACCGGCATCGCATTCCGCTGAAATCTTACTAGGCCACCTTCGGTTTTGGCGCGCGGCAACCGCACGAAGAGAGAGGGATCGGTGGTGGGCAATAGCGTCAGTTCACTCTGCTTGCCCGCTGGCAGCGGATTGACACTACCGCCATCTTTGGCTGTTCCATCTTTGTTACTTGCGTGGTCTTTCGCTTTTGCAGGCTCAGGATCGCCGCCGCTCTTCGCAATCTGGCCGCCGCTTGGATCAGGCGTCACCATCAAACGATGCGTCGGCGCTGGAAACATAATCTGCGCCACGATGAACAGGCCCATCGCCAGACCTGCCACTGCGATGACTGATGCTCCGCGCCCCGGCGTTATCGAAAGCGAAGATCGCTGCCCGCTATCGAGCACTTCGCCACGCCCCAGCGGAGCGCTGTAGAGAACGAGCGCCGCGATGAGCAGGCCGCAGGTGTGATCCACCATGCAGTACGGGCAGATGGATTTGATCTGAAAAACCTGAAGATAAATGAACCAGATCGCAGCCAAGCCCGCACACACCGACAGTCCGATCAGCAGCGACCACGCCACCTTGCGACGGTGATCCGTCTGACTGGGCGACAGGTGAAACGTCAGCAGCAGAATAGAAAAATAAATGACCACGCCAGGCAGACTCACCGGCACATTCCACAAACTGGCCCACGAACTACTGAGCACATCGCCACAGCCAGCACCGGGTGAACAACCCGCTGGCTGACTATTGGTCACACTCGTGAACGCCAGATACGCCGCCACCGCAAACGCAATCAGCGCCAGCACACGAACCGCCAGCACCGGCACCGCCGCCTTCGCGCCGCGCGATGCAAGCAGCGCTCGCACCGAAAGCTCATGGCCACATTTGACGCAGGTACTCGTCTGACCGCCGCGCAGATTCACGCCGCAGCTTGGGCAACACTGATCGCGCTGGCTCAGATAATCCTTGAGCTCATCACTGGCCTCTTGTGTCGATGCAGCAGGCTGACTTGGGTTCACTTCGTTCATGCGTTTCCTAAGCTGAATTTCTAAATTCCATCCGATCACTTCATTCATCGGCCAGATCGTTCATATCTCTCATAGCTTGCAGCCAGGACAAATCCCATCGCCACAAAGCGAGCGATTCGCGCATCGCCTTCATCCAGACTGATGAGCACCTGTTCGAACTGAGCCCGCTGACAGTGATCGATGACGCGAGCTGACAGCGTCTGCCAAACCTCTTCACTGGCATCACCGGCGAGCGCGGCCCAATCGAGAATAACACCCACGTTGCCAAGCGTAAGCACACTGGCCCCGCCCACGACCACACGCTCTTTGCGGGCAAGAAAAAGATCGATGCGCGAATCATCGAGCTGATCGATGATGGCATCTGCCCACTGGTCCGCAGCAACCTCGCTATGTGACCGCTCCATTGCGATGGCACGAAACAGCTTGCCGACTTGGGCATAAGCAGCCCGGCCGGGGATGACCTGCACCGCCGGCGACGCAGTCGCAGGCTGATATTGCAAAAGCTGATAAACACCCTGTCGAATCGCCCTGCACTCGCGCTGCTTCAAGAGCGATGCGATATCTGCGGGCCAGTTCATCTCATTGCATTCAAATCGAAGACACGTTGTACCCGCCTCTGCGAACCGCGCATCAATCGCGTCAACCACTGCGCCGGCCGATCCGCCTTCAACTATGCGAACATCCATCACACCGTTGGCGATTGCAATCGCGGAGTACTTGGGCGAGGTGTAGGCGGTGGCGCCATCAAGCTGCGTTTCGAGCGACATCGGTCTGGCGATGATCGCCTGCGCCCGTTTGATGGAGCGGATCATGGCGTCGGGTGAAACGCTGCCGCTCTTTTGTTTGAGTACGTGAAGTTCCATGGACTCTCGATTGTATAGCCCAGCCGCTTTACGCGCCGGTGCGATCGCATAAACTGCGGCGATGAACATTACCGTCATCATTCCCGCCGCCGGTATGGGCAAGCGATTTGCTCAAGGCGCACCGCCGAATCGCGATCCTTTGGGCGCACTTGCTGCACCGACGAGCAAGATTGAAATTGATCTGGCCGGCCGTGCTGTTTTTCTGCGTTCCATTGATCTCTTTCGAGAGCGGGCCAATCAGGTGGGCCAGATTCTGCTCGCGGTGAATCCGGATCAGGTCGAAGAATTCCGCTTCAAATGGGGCGACAAACTCGCCTTCAGCGGCGTTGATCTCGTGCCAGGCGGGCGCAAGGAAAGATGGGAGACGATTCAAAACGCACTCACTTTTGTCAGCGATCAAGCGACGCATGTGGCGGTTCACGACGCCGCAAGACCCTTGGCCACTCGCGGCCTGATTGATCGACTGTTCGAAGCAGCTCTTCGTTTCGATGCGGTGATTCCCGCGCTGCCGGTCGCTAATACACTCAAGCGAATCGATCCTGAGCCGGTGAAGGATGATTCGATCGATCCGCTCGATGCGATACTCGGCACGGAAGGCAAGCCTGATCTCAAAGCTCATCGCGTTCTGGAAACGGTCAGCCGGGTGAATCTGGTGGAGGTGCAAACGCCACAGGTTTTTGAGATCAGCTTGTTCCGCCGGGCTTACGCGCAGATCGCGCAAGGGATCATCAACCCCGCAGCCATCACCGATGACGCCGGCCTCGTCGAAGCGCTGGGCGAAAAAGTTCACATGATCGAAGGCGAAACGACCAATCTGAAAATCACCCGCGCTGAAGATGCTCAGTTCGCCGCCGCTCTCGTGCAATACCGCGAAGGTCGGGCGGCCAAGAGCATCGCTGCGAAAAAGCTTTTCGCCGATGAGGGAGATTGATCGCCCTATTCGAGGCAAGATCAGGGCAGTTCCACATCCTTAAGAGCAATGGGCACCGCGACGGCCTTTACATCTTTGAGGACGGTGAGCCTGAGTTTCGCACCTTCAGGAAGTGGATCTTCGCCATAGATTTCGTAGGTGATCGAAGGGACGATGCCGACGCCCGAGCCGCCGCCGCTGCCCTTGCTCAGCACCTTGCCCTTTTCATCAAGCACTGCAAGGGAGGTAATCGCCCACTCCTTGCCGATGATGCGAAAACGTGCATAGACGCCAAGGCCGGCACCGCCCTTGGGATTGAAAGACATCAGCATCACTTTGACGCCCGCCGCCTTGAGTGATGCATCTTCAATTTCCTTGTTCACTTTCTCACCAGGCATGTCGATCACTACATCGACGGGGCTACCGACTAGCAACTTGATTGAACCTTCAACGGTCGCCAGCTTGGCTGCTTTGCGAAGCGGAGCATCCATCATGAGCTCCACGCGAATCGTCTCCGACGCAAGTGCATCTTCCAGCCCCCTCCCGCTGCGATCCACGGAGCGAAACTCCTTTTCATCGATCCAATTGGATCGCATCTTCAGATCGTTGCCAAGATCATCCTTCGCCTTGAATGTCAGTTCTCCCATGCGCACAGCACCGGCAATGAGATCACCTTTGAGAAGCACATGAAGCATTAGTGAAGATGATCCCGCAATCTCCGAAGTTCCCTGGGCGACTTTGGAACGCAACTCTTCTATTCGTTCAACGCGAACGTCAATCTCGTTCTTGTCATCAGCCGCGTTCAATTGAAACGCCACGCTCACCAGCAGCATCAAGATCATCATGGGTCTAAGCAGCATCGGATTCTCCATCAAAAGAAAAGACATCAGGTTGCATGATAGCCTTCCCGATGGTGCGATCATCTCTTGATCTGTTGGGCTCGACTATTTTGCGACGGGATGGGCTTTCTCCCACAGGTAATGGGATACCCACCATTCCTGCCCATCTCGGTATCCCCAAAGCTCCGCACAGGCCATGAAAAAGATTCGCCAGCGATTAAACCAACACTGCGCTGACGATTCGCCATAGACCTGCCGGAGGATGGCCATGGCGTCATTTTTATGTTGATCGAGGTTGACGAGCCAGGCGTTGGCGGTGGATTCGTAGTGTTTACCATTCCAGCGCCACTGCCTGGTGACTTGCAGGTCATCTTGAAACCGCAGAGGCAATTCATCACTGGGCATCATTCCGCCGGTGAAGAAATGGCGTCCCAGCCAGTTGTCCTCACCATCGGCTTCAAACGTATATGCGAACAGGCGGTGAACGAAGATATGAATGAACAGTTTGCCTTCAGGCCTCAGCCAACGGGCGATATTTCGCAGGAGCAACCGCCAGTTGCGCATGTGTTCAAACATCTCCACGGATACCACGCGATCGAAAGTTTGCGATTCCGCATCGAATGCATTCATGTCACAGGTCACGATGCGCAGGTTGGTAAGGCCGCGCTCTGTTGCCTGTTCTTCGATGAATTTTCTCTGAGGGGCTGAGTTGGAGACTGCGGTGATTTTCGCGTGAGGAAACTTCTGAGCCATGTAGAGCGAAAGCGATCCCCAGCCGCAGCCCAGTTCGAGAATCTGCTGGCCATCGGCGAGTTCAGCTCGCTCGCACGTGGCTTTCAGCGCAGCTGTTTCTGCCTCATCAAGTGAAGCGACGCCATCGGACCAGAGACAGGATGAATATTTTCGCTGGCTGCCCAAGCACAATTTGAGAAACTCCGGTGGCAATTCGTAATGCTGCTCATTGGCTTTCTCTGGCAGCAGCGCAATTGAGTTGCCATCCATGTTCTGAATGAACATCTCAAGCATCTCCCCGTTTTTCTCGCAGCATCCCGTGTCCACTTCACGCAGTCGCTGGGCGCAAAGCCTTCGGATACCCCAGCGGGTCATCGCATCGGGCAAAAGGCCACGCTCAACATATTTCATTGCAAGTGAGGTCAACCAGGACATGATTCACTCCGCTCCCTTCGAGCGCGGAGGCATGGGAAAAAACGCGCTGGTGGTCTGTTGATACTGGCGGTAGGCATCGCCACGTGTCTGTAGTGCTCGCATTTCCGTCAGGGGAATGCCGGTCACTTTTGTGAGGAAGAACCACATCACCAGAACACCAATCCATGTCACCCACCACCAGGATGAATTCCATGCGATAAATAGATAGGCGAACCAGTGAATCCACTCGAAGAAATAATTGGGGTGCCGCGAGTAGCGCCACAGGCCACGGTTGCACACCTGACCATTGGTCGAAGCGTCCTGGCGGAACCGTGCCAGTTGCATGTCTGCGATGGATTCGCCGATCATGGCGATAAGCCAGATCGCAATGCCCCCATAGTCAAACCAATGCACGCCGGGAGCATCATTGGCTGCGGCGGCGACCATCGGCAAAGTGAACATGACCGCCCAGAAAGCCTGGATCTGAAAAAACCCGAAGAGATACGACTGCGCTTTGGAGCCATAGCGCTCGCGCATCATGCGATATCGGCCATCCTCTTCTTCATGTGCCATGCGCTTGACCAGGTGATAGCCAAGCCTTGTCGCCCACAGCCCCGCAAGCACAGCGACGATCCACCTACGCCCTTGATCACCTTCAACCTGCCAGGCAAACACGACGGCTAGAAGCCCCGTACCAAACGACCAAGCGACATCCACGATCCCCGCATTGTGAGTTCGCTTTTGCCTGACCCACAGAGCTGCCATGACCATCGCCATGACTGCCCAGCCAAGAAGCATCAGAAGAGGCATATTCATGTCGTTTCTCCTACGGGTCGCCACGAAGGTTTGGTGAGCATCATCTGCGCGACGCCGATGTATCGCTCTGCAAAGCCTGCTTCGCAGTAGCTGAGGTAGTAGTCCCACATGCGAATGAAGCGATCGTCGTAACCCATCGAGTGTACTTCATCGATGACTTCGAAAAATCGCTTTCGCCAAAGGCTCAGTGTCCTGGCGTAATGCAATCCAAAGTCCTCGTGATACGAGAGCTTGAAATCTGATTTTGAGGCCATCGCGCTGGCGACGGCGCTGACGGATGGGCAGCAACTGCCCGGGAATATGTATCGCTGAATGAAATCGACAGACCGGCGATACTGCTCATATCGCTGATCATTCATCGTGATCACCTGAAGAATCATCGCGCCATCCGGCTTGAGAAGCGAAGAACATTTCTCGAAAAAGACGGGCAGATAATCATGCCCCACCGCTTCGATCATCTCAATGGACACCAGCTTGTCATATCGCCCGTCCAGATCGCGATAATCCTTTTGCACAACTGCAACACGATCAGCGAGTCCTGCCTGGGCGATGCGTGCAGTAGCGAGGTCATGCTGCTCGCGCGAAATGGTGGTGGTCGTCACCTGGCAGCCATAGTTGGACGCAGCATGCAACGCGAAGCTGCCCCAGCCTGTACCGATCTCCAGAACGTGATCCGATGGACCAAGCGACAATCGCTTGCAAATGCGATCAAGCTTGGCGATGGACGCTTCCTTGAGCGTTGCATTTGGCCGCTCGAAAAAGCCACTGGAATAGGTCATCGTTTCATCGAGCCAAAGGCGAAAGAAATCGTTGCCCAGATCATAGTGAGCGGCGATGTTGCGCTTGCTACCTCGGCGACTGTTGCGATTGATCCAATGCAAAGCTTTGGCAATCGCAAAGAACAATCTGGCAAGGCCGCGGTCCATGCCGTCGGCCATCGATGCATTACGCGTGAAGATGCGGCAAAGCGCGGGCAGATTATCGCAGGTCCAAAGGCCATCCATAAACGCTTCCGCTGCACCCAAGCTGCCCGAGAGCATGGTGCGCCGATAGAACGAGTGATCTTCCACCGTCACCGTCGCGTGCAGGTCGCTGGCCTTGTCGCCAAAGGTTTGGGCAACTTCGCCATCGATCAGCGTCACGCAGCCGCGCTCCAGCCGAGCGAGCATTCGACAAAGCGCCGACTTGGCCAGCCGAGAAACGAGCGACAGCGAAGGCACCGGCGATCCTCGCGGTACGACTTCGCTTTTCCCTTGACCTGAAATGCTTTGCATTGAGTATTCCTCTTACGACTGATATCTGGTTCCGATTTTTTCGCTTATTCCGGGTTCAAGATTTCCCTGCTGCCTCTTGCTCTCCGTGCATCGGATGAGCGTGGGACGGCACCTTCTTGAGCCAAAGCCGAAACGCCTGCCAGTAAATCGCAAGAATCACCTGCCCGGTCATCAGCGGGTACCGGAGCAGTGACTTCATCAGATTGCCAGTGGTGATCGGCTTACGCTTGAGTGACATCGTGGAATCGAACACCTTGCGATCACTTTGCTCGTGGTCCAGATTGTCCATGTGAACAGTAAGTCGATCCGACGGCGTGGTAAATCGCCAGTCGTAGCCGTGATGCATCGGCATGAATGGCGAGACGTGAAACGCCTTGTCAAAGCGATATCGCATGTGCAAGCCATGCCCTTCATCGTTGGCTGAGTCGAGTACGTAACAGTGCCTTTGGCCCCAAGGCGTGTTGTGTACCTCGGCGACGATGGTTTGCACGGTAGTCCGAGCTTTGTCCCAGCAGTAGTAAAAACTCACGGGATTCATGCAGTAACCAAAGTAGCGCAGGTGAGTGAGTAGCGTGATCGGGCCATCAGGCCGATGACCTGCCTGCTGCTCGACGAGATTGCGAATGGTCACATCCAGTGGCTGCGTTGGATCGCCTTCGTGATCACTTGGACGAAACCACGCCAGATTGAATCGATTCGTGGACCACAGCCAGCGTCCGCGAAACACTTGATTGAGTTCAGCAAGATCCAGATGCAACATGAACAGACGATAGGTGAACTGATGCTCAACGGGCCACCATCGGCGGTGCCGAACGCGGCCGACATAGAGACAAGAATGAAATTGACTCTCTCGTTTATCCATGGGCAGCCAACTTCAAAGCCTCGGCAACAGCCAATCCGCTCCTGACGCCGTCCTCGTGAAATCCGTATCCCCAGTAGGCCCCGCAGAACGATGATCGATTGACATTGAGCATCGCTCGATGTTGCCCCTGAGCCCAGGCACGGCGGATTGTATAGGTCGGATGATGGTACGTGATTCGTTTGAGAATCCGCGAAGGCTCAATGTCACCGATGCGATTGAGCGTGACGCAGAACGTGTGCTTTGAATTCAGGTTCTGAAGCATGTTCATGTTGTAAGTCACCGACACCTGATCCGTGGATTCAAGCGGAATGTGATAGTTCCAACTCGCCCAGGCTCGGTGGCTGCGAGGCAATACCGATGCATCCGTGTGCAGTATGGCCTCGTTCTTTTGGTAAGGGAAAGCCGACAATAATTCCCTTTCCAATGGCGAGGCATCTGCGAGTAGCGCGAGCGCTGTATCGGCGTGGCACGCGACAATGACGTGATCGAAGCTCGCCTGCGCGCCGCCGGGCATTGTCAGCTTGACGCAATCCACCTGGCGCTTGATGCACTCAACAGGAGCTTTCAGTTGAATCCGCTCGCGAAAGGGACGCACAAGAGGCTCGACATATTGCTTGGATCCACCTTTGACGGTGCGCCACGTCGGCCGTCCTGCATATTGAAGCATCGAGTGATTGTGCAGAAACTCGATGACGAACCGGATGGGAAACTGTCGAAACTTTTCTGCGGGACACGACCAGAGTGATGCCCCCAGCGGCACGAGATATCTCTCGTAGAACGCTCGGCCCAGCTTGTGCTGTGCCACGAATTCATCCACGGTTGTCGCATCATCTTCAGGAGCACTGGCACGTCCAACAGCCGCCTGCGTTCCACCACTGGATACCAGAGCGATCGCCTCCCGATTGAATCGCATGATGTCGCGCAGCATGCGTAGAAAACCCGGGCGAAACAAATTCAATCGCTGAGTAAAGATTTGATTGAGAGAGGAGCCGTTGTATTCGATGCCGCTCTTGTCGCAGCGCACACTGAAGCTCATCGACGTCGGCTGCGATTCCACACCCAGACTTCGCAGTAGCGAGCAGAACTGGGGATAGTTCGCTTCGTTGAACACGATGAATCCGGTATCTATGGCATGCTCTTCACCAGCGAACGTGACGTCATGTGTGTGCGTGTGTCCACCGATGTGATCGCCCGCCTCGAAAAGTGTGACCTCGTGATCGCGATGCAGGTGATGCGCCGCCACGAGGCCAGAGATGCCGGTACCTATGATCGCAATGCGCATGGACTGTTTTCAAAGAGTGCGATCGATAGGCACCGAAAGATCTGCCACCGGCTCAGAGCCTGGCGAAATAGTGGTTGCCATTGCATCAACTGCGCGATGTGGAACGATTCGATTGCGGTTGAGCGCCTTCTCAGGCACCGGTTTGAGATCCCAGATGATGCCGAGTTTGCTGAGCAGAATAAGCCCGTAGTAAGTGAGATCGATCTCCCACCAATAAAATCCCTGCCGCGCTGCGGAGGGGTAATGGTGGTGATTGTTGTGCCACCCTTCGCCAAGCGTCAGCAGCGCCAGCCAGAGATTGTTTCGACTGTCATCGTCCGTGGCATAACGGCGAGAACCCCACTTATGCGCCAGCGAATTGATCGTGTAAGTGGCGTGATAGCAGACCACCGTGGAAATCACGAAGCCCCAGACAAGCATCTGCAAGCCACTGGTCCCCCACTGCGGCACAAATGTTTGCAACCCTAGGCCCAGCAGAAAGAGAGAAACCGCAAACACCACCACGGGCACCACGTCGTAACGGTCGAGCCATCGCAGTTCCGGATATTTGAGCCAGTCACGAATCAAGCGGGACTTGGTAGGGAAGCTGGATTTCGTGAGAAACCAGCCCGTGTGACTGAACAAAAATCCATGTTGATGTGGTGAGTGACTGTCGGCTTCCTGATCCGAGTGAGCGTGATGATGGCGGTGATGTGCCGCCCACCAAAGCGGACTGCGCTGCACCGCGGTGCAGCCGAGCACTGCCATCAGTAATTGGAACGCACGAGACGTCTTAAAACTACGGTGAGAAAAGTACCGGTGATAAAACGCGGTGATGATGAACATGTGCATCAGATAAAGACTGACCATCACGCCAAAAGCGATCCAACTGAAGCCGACCAGGAAGACCGACAAGCAGGCCAGATGCATCAGAACAAATGGCACGATGCGAGGCCAATCCACGCGATGGGCCGACGGATCATCATCATCGCCAATGCCTCGCCCGGCATCGTGGCCATCAAACCATTGCTTGAGCACGCGCATGGGCGATGTCAGCCAATCGATAAGTTTGTTTGTGGACAATGTTCGTCGCATCAGTCAATGCTCGTGTGCAGAATCATCAGGGAGGTTCAGTGCGTTTGCGCTTCTGGACGTGACTTTAGGCGGCTTAGCCAGTCGCCGACAACTCGAATCGGCGACATCAGGTTGTCACGCCAGCGGATCGTCTGCCGATTGGGTGTAAAGAGAAGAAGCGTCACATCGTCACGGTCCAGATTGCCGCTGCTCATTGAACTGAGCCGTTGCAACAGTTGAGCAATGATTGCGCCAGGCTCAGTCGTACTGATGCGTTGCACCAATTCTAGCAGTCCTTGCGTGCCGATGAGCTTTCCAGCCTCAGTTCGCGCTTCGATCATGGAATCGGTATAGCAAAGCACCATGTCGCCGCGAGACAGACTTACCTTAAACGGCTCATAGGCCACGTGATTAACCACCCCCAGCGGAAGTTCCGATCTGGACGGCGCAATCAGTGATTCATTCTTCGCATCTGGCCGCACGAGCATCGACCATTTTCCGGTCGATGCCCGGTAGATCAAGGGTGCGGGATGGCCGGCATTTCCAAGCGAAAGTGTGCGCATCGGAGCGTAATAAGTAGCAACGACCGCCGTCGCAAAGCAACCGGTTTCAGTGAGGCTGGTGAACTGCTCGTTCATGGCCTCCATAAACTTCGCGGGGTTGATGTAGTTAACGTATCGTCGCATGAGTCTGCGAAGTTGAATCGCGATCGCGCTGACGCTCTCACCATGTCCGCTCACATCCGCAACCAGAAGCCGGGTGATGCGTCCCGAGGCACATGACGAGACATAATGCACATCACCGCCACCGGTCGCCTCATCCAATTTCGCCGCATTGAGCCCGTACGGCCGACTGTGAACCCAAGCATCCAAGCCCGCCATGGTGACTTCACTGTCCACCGACTGATTGCCGCCCCATATCTCCATGCATTGCATGCGATGCGATGTCGTTGGCGTCTGGATCATGGTGATGCTCGGTTCTTCAGACTCATTGAAAGTGGAACCCTCTACAATAGGATGCCAAAGCCTCGCCGCACAGTGAACCTTCGCAGGACATCTAAATTGAAGGTCGCACGGCTAGCCATCTCGGCTCTACTTGCAGCGATCCAAACACAGAGATCAACCCATGGCTGGACTATTTGATGGCACCCCGCTGGCGCAACCGGTCACATGTGAAATCTGCAACAAGCCACTGGCAGACTGCCAGTGTCCTCGCGATGGCGCTGGCGATGTCTGTCAGCCGCGCGATCAGCAGGCCAGAGTTCGCCGAGAGAAACGCAGCGGCAAATGGGTGACCGTCATCTATGGCCTCAACGCCAGCGCGACGAATCTGAACGACCTCGCCAAGAAGCTGCGTTCCAAATGCGCCGCCGGCGGATCAGTCCGCGAAGATGGGGTCGAGATCCAAGGCGACCACCGCGACGCTTTGGTGAAACATCTCAAAGCACTGGGCTACCCCGCCAAACCATCAGGCGGATGAATCAAACACGCGATCGAACTCCGTCTTCCCCGCCGCTCGCGGCTTCGCTCTGTCGCCGCTCGCGGCGTAGCGACATCAGCGCTGTGATCAACGACAACAACTACCTTCTTATGCCACGCGGCAACTCTACGCACGCCGCCCGCCCAGTGCATGGTGATCAGTTCACCGCCCACTTGAGAATTCTCGCCGCCGTCCCTTTGCTCGCAGGATC
>ENA-ORBV01005489-ORBV01005489.1-microbial-mat-metagenome-genome-assembly--contig:-NODE-5489-length-23300-cov-12.567498_pt1 | contig 23300 bp, 15 predicted proteins | sample MGYA00237777_ERZ505514 | MGnify/ENA primary metagenome ERZ505514 (study PRJEB26160, sample SAMN06269048) | microbial mat metagenome | isolation source: Oligotrophic lake microbial mat | place... | reverse complement strand
CTGCTGCGCGCTGCCACCACTTCCACTACCACCCCCACCATCTCCACCACCTTCCTCCGCTTCCAGCAACGCCGCCTCAACCGCCAGCGGTGTGAATTCCTACTTCAAAACGTAGTTCGAGACATTGCTTCTCGCACCATATTTGAAAACTCAATTCAATTCTTTCCAATTGCCGAATGCGGCGTAAGGTTGAGCGAATTGGTCGAGCGTTTCGACGGGGTCCGTGCTGAGACTCACGTACTTAAATTGCGGTCCTGTGAACTTCGCCCTCTTGAGTTTCTTAGCCATCGCAGACTTGATGAGCACGCAGTGTGCTGGTATGCCGTAGGGTCGAAAGATCTGGACATCGTCGGGGACCTTTGTTGGATCGAAGATCGCGCCCATATACGCGAACTCGAACCACTCCAGCCCCTCGTCGTTGCGCTGCTTCTTCCACCTCGAACGTTCCCAGTCGATGCAGTCGATCACCTTGACCCATTGCACGCACCAGTACGCTCCTATGTCGAAGAACCGCCCCTTCCGTTGTCGGATGGTAATGGGAAGGAACTGGCCGTCGCCCGGGGCGTGTTTCTCCAGGAAAAGCCGCATGCCGTGGGAGACCACCTGGGGCTGGGGGGGCCAGCAGCACGGAAAGTCCTCCGTGACTTCCGGATGATTTACGGAGCAATCAAGGTGCTCGGTGTACTCGACACGGGGCCACGAAGACACTAGGCCTGGTGGGTATAACCCGATACGTAGGTACCTATCCTCGAATGTCGTCGCACCAAGGTACCAGCGGCGGGGAGGATTCATGTTCCCATCGCCACCACCCTCCGAGAGCTTGATCAGCGAACGGTCCATTAACTTAGGCTTCATGGAACGAGATTCCTTGGATTTTTGATCATGTCGAACCTTCCGCTATGCATGAATTGCTTTAGCTCGCGCATCGCATCGTCGAGAGCCTCCATCACCGTTTTCGCACCCCTATTACTAAGCTTGAGTCTATAAACTCCCTTATCATATCATGGTACGCGCTTTTGTGCCGGCCTGGTCCGTGCTTGAGCCTTGGTACTTCTATAAGATTAGATGCACTTTTGATAAACGCATCGATCTGGTGTTTGTTAAGTCCATGTCTGCCGAGCATCGCAACCGTTCGAGCGCCCGTTGACTTGTACTTGGTGACGATGTGATGGAGATCAAACGCTCTACGCACACCGCGTGCGAGGCCAGGTAATTCAGCTAAAGTGTATTGTGTCAACATTGATGCAGACGCATCATCCGAGGGCGAAACATCTATGTAGCCGCCATGCCGCGAATAGTCATCGTCGGACCGACTCCAGTCCATCGCCCACTCCGCGTCGAACATGGAGTCGTACGAGTGGCCGTACAACGTCGCCATCGCAGTGGCAAAGATGCTCGCCCCAGTGTCGAGCACACCGTCAACATACTGCGATTGCAGTCCAACAGTTGTCGTGGTCGCGGGGAGAAGGTCAAAGAATCCAAATAGTCCCATTGGATCGCTTGCGGACATTGGTCGGTTTTTCAAATAGCAGTACAGGCTTCCGCTGTCCGCGTAACGAAATCCAACGTCGAAGTAATTTACTGTCGAAAAAACAACTTTCCCGTGATACACCGGCAGGTCCAACAACGTCTGCCCACTCGCGTTCGGGTCTGCCTGCGCGAACCTTCCATGCTCGGGCACGTACACGCGGTTGCGGTTGTGGTAGAGGCCCTTGGCGAATGGGACTATTCGGGGGGTGTCGAACCCGCACGAAGCGTGTCCGACGAACTGCCCTTGTGTGAAGCTGCCGTCGTCGCCGCGGTCAGCAACGCCCACATCCAATCTATCAAAGATCAGGCCCTTATGGCCCACCCGACTGTACGCATGCGCGTGAATATGGTCCGTGCTCAGCACATTGCCATACGCGTCGTAGGTCCACTGCCCAGCGACCCGCGCACTGCCGCCGCTCGGGGGGCCGCCCGCATCGCAAATCGCAACGCAATCCCCGCCCGCGACGGTCAATGCAAATGTTGGCGGCGGGGAAAGTCGCTGGCTCGTTAATACTATTATGCTAAATAATATTGTAGTATGTTTTGTGAAACATACCAGCAATAATTATTTGTCGTTAATCGAAGGAATGAAAACTCGTGAATCATTTCTCGCATGTACGAATTCACTCGCTGTCTCGAAGTTCGCATTGACCATGGATGTGAATTGTTGTTCTAGGTTACGAAACTCTATGCTTTTCTTCATGCAGTTTTCCGCGGCGGTGCACGGTGCCCATCCCGGACGCAGCGAGCCTTTAGTAGCAAAGAATAGAATCGGCTGGTTGTTGTCCATGTCTTTGTACTTCAAGACATGCCCATACTTTCTTTTTGTGTAAGTTCTGGTCTGCCGCATCCACTCGCAACCCGGATACCGCGCCCTGATGCATTCTCCCAAGTAGACCCCCCAGCGGGTCAGGTGCTCGCGCGACCGCTGCGTCAGCCGCCACTTAGGCAAGTTCGCGTTTTCAGGACCGTACAAGACAGAGCTGCTTTGTAACGCCCTGACTTTATCTTCAGCGTAGTACATATTCATGAATTTTCTCCATCCAATAGGCACGGGGTCCTTGTGTAGTTCGACTTGGATGTAGTCTGAAATCAGGACGACAGCATGGATAACGGAATCCCTTGAATAATCTATCTTCCAATCGTGGATCGGCGACTTGATCTGATCCCTCAATTCCGCGAGCATCGTGGGAATGTTGGTTATGAACAACTGTACGGCTCTTTCGGCCACATCATCTTCTAGATTGTCGTATTGCAGTCTCATGCAATCAGAACTCCACAGAATTAAGGCCGCGTGGTGATGCTGTGACTTATTCCGTTTGATCGTAGCTCGATGATCAAGGCCGGACTGAGAGTTTGACCGCGTGGTAAGTAAAATTGCCAATGAATCTTCGCACCGCTTTTTCTTATATGCGCTCCATCTTTCCATATCTGACGGAGCACTCGCTGCGAGGGGCCGCTCACTCCGTCCTTGACTTCAAGCAACGTGTTCTTGCCCAATGAGCCGGTGCGCGACGAGCCCACACCAACGCCGTCATAGTGTCTAATGCCTTCGCGGGTTTGAACTCCCCGTCGCATCGGCTTAGCCTGGAGCTGAGTCCGCGCCAGCCGCTCGCCGTGCACACCCTGCATCCTGATCGGGTTGAATCTTGGAGCCCCGCGTGGCATCCGCATCGCGGACAGAAACGTTGTATCACTGGCATCTTGGGCGGTATCGTCTAAACCGTATTCCTCGAATCCGCCCCCGAACCTCGGACTGGCGTCATCGGACTGCGACCAGTCAAGCGCCCAGTCGAGTTCCTCTTCCCCGGCATATGCGGCATCTTGGACAAACTTGTGGTAGCCTTGAATGAATGGAACCGCCGTTGTCCAGAAGTCCAGAACGGATAATGTCATCCCAAGCACGGGAATCGGGAGCGCCTCTTCCATGAAGCTGAGCGCAGGCAGGATGACATCATCGAACGATCCGTCGTCCGTCCACTCAAGCCCCAGCACATCGTCACGCTGTAACGGCCTTGAATCGCAGTAGCCATGGATGTTTGCACCATTCTCATATCTTTCAAACATCGAGAAAAACGGATTTTGAACGCAACTGGTTTTTCCGTTGAAGGTGCTTTGGTGCATCACTCCAACCCCACTCGCATTCGGATCCGCCTGCGCAAACCTTCCCAGCTCGGGCACGTACACCCGGTTGCGGTTGTGGTAGAGGCCTCGCGCATACGGCACGATCCGCAGCACATCAAACCCGCACGAAGCGTGGCCGATGAACTGGCCCGGCGTGAAGCCGCCGTCATCGCCGCGGTCGGCAACGCCGACTCCCGTTCCAGGTCCAACCCCAGCATCCAATCTATCAAAAATCAGGCCCTTGTGGCCCAGCCGACTGTACGCGTGCGGGTGGATGTGGTCCGCGCTCAGCACGTTCCCATACGCGTCGTAGGTCCACTGGCCGACGACCCGCGCACTGCCGCCGCTCGGGGGGCCGCCCGCATCGCAGATCGCAACGCAATCTCCGCCCGCATCGGTGATGGCAAATGTGAGCGCGCCGGTTCGGTCGAACTGCGCGATCAGCTCATCAACACCCGCAACGCCCCAGCCTTCGCCCGGGCCCCAGATGTATTCACGCTCTGTGCGGACCTCGACGGTGCCCACCGTTCCCCCGCCGCCAGTTGAAGCGTTGGATTGTCCCGCGCCGCTGCCGCCCCCCGATTCCTCCTCCAGCAGCGCCGCCTCCACTGCCAGCGGCGTGGATTCCTCCTCCAACGCCTGCGACGACGCATTCGCACCGCTTGCCTGCTGGCTCTGCTGGGCCGCCTGCCCGGCCGCCCCACCCATCATCAACGCCGCGCCCAGTGATGGCGCAGGGTCCACCACGATCTCCTGGATCCGTCGTACCCCGTCGTAGTATTACCGCTCGATCCGGTTGGTGCCCCCCGGATGCTCGGGGTCAAACGTGTCGGGATCCGGGTACGGACTCTGGGCCCGAGTCAATCGCCCAAGGCCGTCGTAGTTGTACCCGCGAATGAATCCCGCGTACCCCGTGCCGGCAACAGTGCCCGCAGCGCTGCCGGGTGTCCGCCGATGCACCGACACCAGCCGGTTCCACGCATCGTACTGATACCGAACTACTCCGTCGTCGATCAGGTTGCCTACCGCGTCATAGGCGAACGCGATTGCCGTCGTTGTCGCCTCACCCTCACGCCGCGACTGAACTAGGTTGATCTCATTCTGCTGGTTGATGTCGTGACGCAGCGATAGCGAGTCGTCCGCCGCGTCGGTAGAACTGCCAAGAGCAGCCGGCCAGGGCGCGTACTGCCCCGTCTCCGTTTGATATAGCCCGGCGAACGCGAAACCCGAGCCGACTTGATAGTTGTCAAGATTGCCGCTTGAAACCCTCCCGCTCGGTGCCGCTGGCGTCCCGCCTATCCAATTGCCAAGGTGGTCAAGTTTCCAACTATCCTCGCGTTGCGGCTCGCTCGTCGAAATCGCAGTGGGCGCGCCGGTCGCGGGCTGGGCCGAGCCGGTCTGGCTGCGGGTCAATCGCTGCAACTCGTCATAGGAGTGAAGCTGCGAGCGTCGATTGGCATGGGACAATCCGCCAACATCAGCTTGCACGATGCGCTGACTCGTGCGATTGCCAGCGAGGTCATACGTGTACTGGCCCTGGAAGAGAGTTCGGGGCGATGTCTCTGCATTGCGATAGCGGAGGTTGGTGACCTGACCAAAGCGATCCAGACCGTTGACGGTCGCGTCAAGCGTGCCCCCATCGGGCTTGCGCAAATCAGCATGGATGCGATTGGGGGTTGGAGCAAAGCCAGGCGCACTGCCATAGGTGACCGCAACCCGGCGACCAAGCCCGGCATATGTGAACTGCGCGATCGGGGTCGTATTGACTCGAGTCGTGGAATAACCAGCAATACGGGAGAGTTGATCGTCCACGCCACCCGACAAACCGTACAACAGATTGAGAAGGCGATTGCTCGATGTCGCGGATGTCGCTGGATACGTGATCGAAGCAAGCCGATCAAATCCGACGTTGGTTTCAGTCGTGGGCTGGTATGCCCATGTATAGGAAGCGGTTGGTGTCGAGGCCTCTGCCGCACTATTTGCGATAGCGCCGTCAATCTTCTGCACATCCTTGAGTAGATTGCCGCGTGCGTCGTAGCGGAAGATGTTCTGGGAGAGCGTTGTGCCAGGAGTGGGGTTCGACGCGCTGCCGCTCGGCGGACCGCGCGCGCTCACGCGCGTGAGGTGGCCGCGATTGTCATAGACATAGTCCACGACCGCCACGCGATCCACAGGGGTCGCGCCGATCGGGGACATGTTCAGCGGATATCCCGGTGAATAGGCGTTGTAGCCAGCATCCGTGTAATGACCAACACGCACCTGGAGTACACGGCCTATGGCATCATAGAAGTACTGGAGCGAGATACGCCTCGCATCGATCCGCTCTGCGATCCGGCCGTCGATGGTGTAGCGGAAGAAGAGATCGGTTTCAGTAGCGATTGATCCGCCTGGCAATGCAGGATCGGGCGGTGCCGCTCCCGTCACGGGATTGGGCAGCCACATCTTTCCAACAAGCGAGTTGGAGCGCGAGACCTTGGAGTATGACAATCCATACGCTCCGCTGCTTGCCGTGCGCGATCCCTCTTCGCCCATCACATCAGCGCCGTACTGCACGCGAGTGATCTGCCGCTGAGTCGGCGCATCACCGGTTGAGACCTCAAACTTCTCAAGCCGACCCATGTTGTCGTAGAAATACTTGGTGAAGCGCCGATTGGTCGCAGTCGGGCTGGTGCTGTAGTTCTCGATCTGGTGCGACATGCGCCCGCTGGGATAGTACTTGAATGCTGTTATTGAGTCGATGGTTGAGTCGATGGTTTCACTTCGCAGAATTATCTTATCAATGATCGGGTCATAGTGCTCGATGCCGACGCGAGCCTCGCGTCCTGTCACTTTGAGCGCAGTAGGCACAACAACCTCGATACCTGAATGGACCTCGATGTGGGGTCTATTGCTCAGGCTGGCGATATTGAGGGGGTAATCATAAACGTCATTGACAACCGGCCCAAATGTGTTTGATATCGATTCAGTGCCCAGATGCCCCGATGCGATTTGTCGACGCTTCGCGTCATACCAGAAGACCGATCGAGTCCTGGCCGCGTTCGTCTGTGTGGTTCCCACCGCCTGCAGGACATCAACTTGGTTGCTCGTAAACTGATCCAACGTCCGCTCAAGGCGGCGTGCATCCGCGAGCAGACCGTCCGCGTCGTAAATGGAGTCGGACCGCTCCAACTGATACAAAGCGGAATCGCGACGAACAACGCTGCTCGTTTTGGTTGCTCGACCCAACGCGTCGGTCTGGGTTGTGCTGATTGCCGACTGAGGCGACTGGGAATAGCTTGCTACACCGCGTCCGGAATAACTCCACGTACTGTGGTACGTGATCGTTGATGGCAACGGAATCTCTTGCGCATACTGAGTGTTATACATGCGACGTTCGCGCACCGCACCATCCGGACCATAAAACATTCGCTCTATCGTGAGTGGTGTCTGATCGGCTTTGAAGAAGTCCTGAATGGGCACAAGGCTACCTGTTTTGTCATAGTTGTTGTAGTACGCGTCATCTTGGAACGCATACGTCGGGTCGATGCCTGTCACATCGAGCACATTGCTGTCGTTGCGCCGACCATACCGAACAATGGTGTGTGGTCGATCCAGATGATCGTAATAAGTCAGCGTGGTTTCCAAGCGAGCGGCGGGCGAATCATTGGCGTAGCCGGCTGCGTCCACATCAAACGTGTCAACACGGGACGGGCGCATCCGCCAGTCATATTGGGTCCGTGTCACATAGCCCAGATTGTCCACCGATGGCTCTTCCCACGGGTCCGCATTGTGGAATGCTTTGCGGGTGTACCGCCGCTGGTGCGTGGGCAGGAACGCATCGGATACTCCCATGCCGATCGTGGTGCGCTCAGTGAGTACGAGATTGTTGATCAATTCCGAGTTGTAGTTGGTAGTGGGACCCCAACCAGTATCATCCGTCCCGACATAGCGCCTGATCACCTGGCCATAGATATCGCGGATCGACCGCGAGATCGTGTGATCGACCGATTGCTCACGTATAAGGTCGACGAGGTCGTTGACTTCAACCGATCCCTCCGACACGACATTGCCATCGTTGCCCGTGGCCGCGAAGTCCGCTTGAACAGGCCTTCCATTCGAGTCCAGAATCAGCATCGATGATCGATAGATCGTGAAGCGCGGCTGACTGATGAAACTCAGAGTATCGAGATCAATGGGCGATGCAATTGCGGCTGTGATCGAAAAATCATTCTCTCCCAGCGTGACTGGGAGCGCGAAAACTACTTTTCGATCCACACGCGGATTACCAAATGGCTCCGTGCCGTAGTAATCACGAATGCTGCCAACCGATTCGGATCGCCAAGTACCACCTGCTACAGTCCTCTCGATGTTCTCGAAAATATATTCGCGCGCGAATCCATTATCTCCCAGGTAGTCCGCATCCGTTTCTACCGTGTTCTCTAGGTTAAACCACTTATCCATAACTGTGCTGCTCGCAAAACAATCCGTGTTCCAGAGTGGCACCAGCGCGTTCTCTTGACCAGGCATGCCGCAACCTTGGAGATTATCAACATTCATCCAGTCACGAACGCCTATGCTCAGAATTCTTCTTGCCCAGCGACGTCCATTGGGATAGAAAATATCACAAAGTAAGTTCCAGCTGTACTTGTAGAGATATGACGTCACGTAGTTCTGAGGTGGACTCTGGTCGGGCGCAAGCCGAGGCCAACCTTCCGGATACGCGGTGCCGATATTACCCGGCTCGATCTCGATCTCTCCTGTGCCCGACGCTGTTCCAAAGTCTTCGTGCAACGTCACAGCGCTCAATCCCACATCCACGATCGAGTGCTTCAGTCGCGACTCATCGTCGTACAGATATCGCGTCCACGCGAGCGACTGCGTGTTGGTTGCTGATGACGAGGGTGCTATGGCATTCTGAACCAATCCCGAAGCCGACCATGTCGTTCTTCCCTCTTCATCGTGCCACATCCCGTCGATCGGGTAATGCCAGGCGCTGCTCGGATCAAGCTGCTGAGCAGGGCCAACAGAAAGCGTTCGCGTCACTCGGCGCTCCGGCAACGCGACCGGATCCGCCTCTGTTGCCGTTGCTGCTCGCTTGACCAGCCGATGGACGGCAATGAAGTCACTCGATGGCGCGGCGCTGGGCTCTGGCCAACTACCCAGTGGCAATGGAGAAATGCCCGGCTTCGTAAAGACAATGTCGGTCTCGATATCGCTCCAGCCATCATGATTCCAACCGCCCGAGGCAGCCACGCCGGGATTGGGTGAACGTAGATACTGCTTTGTGTAGAGGCGAGGTTCGTCCGAATTCGCCCGCGGCAGTTTTTCGGTTGCCGTGGCCCCAACACCATACACCCGTCCCCGCTTGATCCCCTCCGCAACCAGCGTCGGCAAGAACACTATCCCAGCGTCCCACGTCGGAAACTGATCGTCATCAGCCTGCGGCGTCGAGTCGTAATAGCGCAGCGCGTACTCAAAGAATCTGGTCAGTCCATCGTTCAAGGCTGGAAGGCCACTGTTTCCGGCGTGCGCCAACGCTGCGGCGGACCATCCTATCGAACGATGCTCGACCAGCAGCAGATCATTGCGAGTTGTTGCCCACGGATCATCGGGCCCGACATATCCGCCGCCATTTGCTTGCCACTGAACTTCATTGATGGCTGGGCTTGAAGACGCGGGTTTGTAGATACCGCCCGCCATGTTCTCAAAGTGCTCGCCGGCGCCCGATGGAGGCGGCGATGTGTCATTGGTAGTCCCAAAGTAGTTTCCAACCGTTTCGTAAATGAACTCTTCGCCCAAGCCTTGCACATTGAGGATCGGGGCCGACACTCCAGACAAGTCAAAGTGCCAACTCCGATCACGAAGCACCACCCCGCTCGGGCTAATCTCCACCACACGCCGGCTGAGTTGACCGGGCTTGATCATGTAGTACTCAGCATCCTGCTGCGAAAGTCCTGCAGGCACGCCCGGTCCAGGCGTGCCGATGGTGCCATACGCGACCGACGAGTCCATCGACTCCCGATCCGTGAACTCGTCGACGATGGTGACCCACCGAGCCTCGCGATAATCCGGAGCCTTAGTCATTGCCAGGGACTCTGAACATGACGCTGGCGTACCGCCAGTACTATCGCAATCAAGTGGCGTATACCCCCACCACGCATAAGGGGCGAAGAACATGGCGGGCTGAAAGTAGGACTGAATTCTCATGTTGTTATATAGTGTTGATTCCCTGCGGTAAAATTGAGGGACCACGATCAAGCGAAAAATTCTATAGTGCCTCGCATCACTGCCCGTCGAGCGGGAAGTCAAGGTCGAGATCATCGATCTTGATGTACCACTTCCAAACTGATAGTGGGGCCTCAATGGAGAGTCCACTGCATTACCTTGAGAACCAGCATCAAACGATCGAAAATACGCGTTACCCGATGGTCTGGTATGCAGCAAAGCGAAGTCCAACTGCGTAGAATTTGAGGTCACTGGCGTACCGCCCCACGGCGCAACAAAGTTGGTAAATCCCGATGTTCCTGTCTCGTAGTGTGTAGAGGCGCCCATACTAAGCATATTTTTTAATACATTTATATCCGTACTTGATTGGCAGTTAATAAGTCCAGAAAATGATGTATCCATTAATAGCCATGTGAGATCTTGTACTTGAATAGAATCGCACACACTTTTCATTGCTTCTAGTGTTGTACTGATATCTGCAGATATCCAGATAGACTTTAGCGGCACTTCTGGAGTTGAAGTATTTGCAGACAAGCCTGTCGTCGACAGCCCGTCGTACTGCAGCATGGTTGACCGATTCGTGTATCCGTGATCCTGACTTCTGCTGTAGACAGTCGACTTGAGAAGCATCGCGGTTTTTGGAAGATCGAAGATCGGCACTGGCAATTCCTGTCCGCCTCCACGCGAATCGCTACCTATCTCAATTGGCAGGTAGTGGTAGCGAATGCGGTGCGACCACGCAGACTTTCCGCTCGGGACATTGTGCATGAATGCCGATGTTGCCCATTGATCCCCGCTGTCAAAGTCGCCCAGCCATAATCCCGTGAAGTTGATGGCCTGGCTGGACGCGGGCAGGTACGATGCGCTCGCGTCTAGACTGTGCAACGGTTCACACCAGTTGTACTGCTCGACTCCGTAAGGAATGCCCTCCCGTGCATCGTACACGAAGATCGAGTCAATCACGCGCAGGCTCGAACGTCGCAGCAATTCGAACTCGGCTTGGCAGAGTGGCACGACTGACTGAGTATGCACACGATCGCTCATACACGGTCCTGTACGACCCAGCTCTTCCGGAGTACAAACTCTGCTGCATCGACCACAATCCGTCGAATCGCCATCACCATACGATCCATAGTATGAATAAATAATATCAATAATATTATTGTATTTAGGAGTTATCCTGTACTTATAAAACAACTTCCACTGTTGTTCGAGTACGCCGCCCTCTCCGGGAGCTGAAACTGTCACGGAGCGCAACTGTCCCTTCGCCCCGCAGTCCCCCATGCACTCAACACAGGAACTGGCCAAGTTGTCCAACGCTCGTTGAGTCACTGGGCAGTATTCCATCTCCACTCGATGGCCGTGCAGGCTCTCGATGCGTGTGCAAAGCCCGTAATAGGGCGCGCCGACACCAGGATTGTTTGCGTTCCAGGGATCAGTTGTTCCCGTAGGCCCGGCCGGATTAAACTCCAAAAACTGTTGGCCCAGTAACGGACGCTCGTGCAATGATCGCATGCTCGGTATCGGGTTAAACCCTGCAGGCAATGAGACACTCCGTCCCGGTATGTCCTCGTAGATCGCCGCGAACGAGTACGTGACTGCACCGTCATACAACGAGATGGTGTACCTGCGTGGTCTGAAAATCCTGCCGTCTGCCTTCAGCCACCATCGCGTCGACGGATCCCACGTTCCATCGTGCGTCATCTTTGCTTTGAAGCGTGCTGGTGCCTCGTACTGGCCAGTACTCTCAATCAATTGGAACGGAATAGAGTGAAACGCGTCGAGTGCGAGATACGTCGTTCGCGGGTTGTTTCCGACCACATCTGGCAGTGCCGAATCGATCCACAGAAATGGCTGCTCATTGACCATCCAACCCTGACCCGCCCAGTCCCACCAGCGGTCAAGTTGCGTGCTGTTATTGACCACAGTTCGACCCGTAGCCGCAGACCGTGTTCGTGTCAACCGATACACACCGCCAGTGATCGGCAACTCCAAGTCCACAAATTGGGCCAGGGGCACGCCCGTGATGAGATCGACCTTTCCTTCTATGGTTGGCCTTGCCGTGTGAGCCCAACTTGTCTCGCGATTACTGGTCGCCTCAATGATCAAGGGAATTGACGAACCGCCCAGTGTGGGCGAAGGAGGGGCAAAGTCACCAATGGAGGGTGGCACAAGCAGATTCACATTCAGTGATGATGATCTCGATGTCTTGGGAGAGCTACAGATATCGATTAATCCAGAGCCTCCATCCCCGTATTCACCCGGGGATATCGCCAGAAGTGCATTGCCCACCTCTCCATCTGGCGAATCTCCATCTCCCGGGTCGCCATCGCCCGGTGCCGGTCTGCTTGCGTCAGGACACAACGCCGCATGAATTCCGTTCCAACACATGCTTCCTTGAATGCCCACATCGTCATACCCATACTGGTTGTCATAGAGCCTGCGCGGCCCATGCCAGACGGGCGACGCCAGTGGTTGCAACGGATCAGCCTCTATCAGCCAATCCGCATCGCAGTGATTCGGGGGTGTCCCAGGAGGCAGCGTGTGGACACCGATATTCACATAGTCACACGGACATGGTTCTGCTGGTGGCTCAGCAAGTACACTTGCTATACAAAGGCTTCCGCAAGCGATTGCCACTGCAACAATTCTTGCTTTCAGTATCTTCGCAACCAACCCACCCAGATCAGACATGTTGAGACTTTGCCGAGTTGCCATGAAGTATGCTCCCCAAAAAACAACGAGAATACGAATGTTTTCGCCGAGAAACCCGCCCCAAACACTCGCGAAGCAAGAGCGCGATGTGTAGCCAACAGGTTGGATTGTAAATAGATTACAAAAATTGTCATGATCGTGCAAGTTGAAATTCACACAGAGTGCAGAAAAAACAAGATCAACTGCACAAGCCCGTGGAAAACATCAACTTACACTTATCCACAAACAATTCACAACGGACTCGCGATCATACTTTGATCGATCTTCGTGTACCGTGATCCCCCACAACAGAGGGTGACTTCAAACTGAGCTTGTATACGCAACGACAAAGTTTTACATTGACTTGCATCAGCAACCATTTTCCGGTATGCTGAATTGATGCGTCCGGCTCGATTGACATCCATGGCGTTCGTCAGCACGATGTGTATCAGTGCGCCCACGCTGGCCCAGCAACCTCCCAGCGCCATGCTGAGTGGCAATGTATCGCTCGCGCGACTGATCGATTTTTCCGCACAACAACTCAACGTTCGTGTCGATTACGACCCTGCCCAACTCACCGGTTCCATCACCCTTCGATCACAGGATGGAATGACCCCTTCGGAACTCTGGTCGTTCACAAACACAGCCCTGGCCTCGCGCGGAATGACCACCGTGCGTCAGCTCGGCAGCGATGGTCTCTCCGTTGTGAAACTTGTCGATGCCGCCAGTGTTGCCCGTACGGAGTTGCACGAATCAGAGCCGATCGATCGCGACAGCACGACACCACTCGTCCCCGCAGGCTTTGCGAACCAACTGGTTCGCATCGAACATCGCGCCGCAAAAGACGTGATCGATGCCTTGCGTCCCTTTCTCAGCAAGCAGGGCGGTAACGCTGTAGCCGTCGGAGATTCCGGGTTTGTCATGATCTCCGATACACTCGTCCGCATCGAGCAGGCCAAGCGATTTCTGGCCGTGCTTGATCGCACTGCTTCCACCTTAAGCGTCGAAGAAGTGTTGGTACACAACCTCGGCGCAGAGCAACTGGCCGCCCTGGCGACACAGGTGGCCCAGAAACGAAAGGTGATCGATGGACAAGCCACGCCCGGCGAGGTCCTGCCCGGGCCATCCGGCAACACGGTCCTGCTGATCGCCCCAGACTCTGCACGCGCTGCCTGGATGGAATTACTAGCGCAGTTGGATAAACGCGAGTCCACCAACACCAAGACCTATCAGCCATACTCATACCAGGTCAGCGAGGTTGCCACCTTGATCGAACAGGTCATCGCCGATCCGCTCCGTGCGGATGATCGTTTTCGAGTGGTGAAGGACGAACTGACCAATACTCTCATCGTCACCGCAACACCAAGCCAACATGAAACGATTGAACAAGTCGTATCTCGTCTCAGCCAGAATGTATCGCACTCTCCTCGCCCGATCCGTGCGTTCCGCATTCGCAATCGCCCCGTCAACGAACTTCTGAGCGTGCTCAACAGACTCATTGATGCTGGAGCAATCGAGAACTTGAGTGAGAATGCCCTGGGATCAACCAGCGTGCGAGATGCCGCCGATCAGCAGTTGTTGTTGAACAGAGAGGATGCGCCCGATGCACTCACAACCGGCCCGCGCGAAAGTCTGACCAACTCCGGTCGCCCCGATTCCTACGCGTCGGACAAGTCACGATCACGCTCCGAACACTCGGGTCAGGCAGAGGTGGATAGCACTGCGAAGCCATCCCCCAATGGCATTGCTCTCACGGCCGACGAAGGCACCAACACCATCATTGCCATCGGCGAAGCAAGCCTCCTTGCTCAACTGGAACAACTGCTCGCCATGCTGGATGTGCGCCAGCCTCAGGTCATGCTCGAAGTCACGCTGGTCAGTCTTTCCGACAATGATGCGCTGAGCTTGGGACTGGAACTTGAAAAACTTGACGTGCTGGGGGACGCCAGCCTGATGCTCAGCTCGCTCTTCGGGCTTTCGAGCAGCGGAGGCCGCGGCTTCTCTGGCGTCGTCCTCTCGCCGGGCGAGTTCAGTGTCGTTGCTCGCGCACTCCAGACTCTGTCAAATGGTCGCTCGACCAGTATTCCAAAGGTCCTCGTCACCAACAACCAACAGGCCACCTTTGCGAGTGTCCTGCAGCAACCGTTCCAAACCGCGACCAGTTCCAGTGGCGGCACCGCCCAAGGTTTTGGAGGATTTCAGGATGCGGGTACAACCATCTCTGTTCGCCCGCAGATTGCCGAAGGGGATGAACTTGTTCTTGAGTATTCGCTCAGCCTGTCGAGCTTTGTGGGTGGTCCGGCCGCTCCAGGTTTGCCCCCGCCACGCCAGCAGAACAAGGTCGACAGCCTGGCAACCCTGCCAGATGGATACACAGTCGTGGTGGGCGGGCTCGAATTCACCAACCGCTCCGACAGCGAACAACGGATCCCGGGCATTGGCGCAATTCCGCTGATTGGCGAACTCTTCAAGAGTCGAGACAACAACGAAGGACGCCAGCGATTCTTTGTCTTCATCCGCGCAACTGTACTGCGTGACGCACGGCTCGAAGACCTCAAGTACATCAGCGCGAAAGATGGTGGCAGCGTTGGTGTCAGCGACGGATGGCCCACAATGCAGCCCGGAATTATCCGTTAGTCAGATTGTTCATGCTCGCTACGACGCTCGATTGCACTTTCATCGATTGCTCCGATAACATCGCCCTTTCATGACTGACCATGGAAATGCCACCCCCTTCAACCACGACGCAGCCGCCCGGCATCACTGCATGCATCAACGGATACATCACCGAATGCATCACAGAGGCCAAGCCGGACGCGACCGATATCCGCGATGTGAACTGCTTCCCAGTATCCGACAATCAACTCCCGCCAAACGATATAACCAAGTCGTTCTCAGACCTTTTTATCCAAGCAATTCCGTACGAATTCGCTCGTCGCCACCTCGTCGTGCCAGTTCCCTCCAACGATCGTGATACCGCAACCGTGCGGGTCGCGTCCAACACGCTGCCCAGCGTCGTGTTCAACATCGGTGTCGCGATCGGTCGTGCGCTCAATCCAACCCTCGATGATGGTGAGTCCATTGCTTCCGAGATCGATGATCTTTACACCATCGCGCACGCTCGAAGTCGCGCCACGGTCCAGCCCCAACTCTCACCCAACGACGATGCTCCTCCAGTCGAACTGGAAGGATCGATGGATGTTGATGCCGATCTCCGATCCGCCTTGGCCCGCCTCGACGCTGATCTGCTGCATACCTCCGGCAAGAACGAGGTTGTGCGGCTGGTCGATCTGATCTTGTTCGAAGCATTGAACCGAAAGGCCAGCGATGTGCACATCCATCCACTGTCTGACCGAACGCTCGTGCGATATCGACTCGACGGCGTACTCCAAACGGTTCGAGAACTGCCCGCCGGCCTCGCCAGCGCAGTGACGAGCCGTATCAAGGTCATGGGCCGCATGGATGTTGCCGAGCAAAGGGCACCGCAGGATGGTCGAGCGTCGGTCACACTTGGCAATACTCATGCCGCAACCGCGCCGCGACACAGTTCCTCGCGACGGATCGACCTCCGTCTCAGCACCATGCCAACGACATATGGCGAGCGGGTCGTTGTCCGAGTCCTGGACAATGCCCGCTCAACCCATCTCCTCAGCTTTGCCAACCTGGGTATGCCTGCAGTTCTCGAAGCCTCGTACCTCAAGCAGGCCAGCCGTACGAGCGGCATTGTCCTCTCAACAGGCCCCACAGGCAGTGGTAAAACGACCACGCTCTATACAACGCTGAAGTGGATCACACAACAGCGCACCAATCCACACTCGACGATGTTTGACCAAGCCACAACCCGCTCCTCGGGTTGCGAACTCAACATCATGACCATCGAGGATCCCGTCGAATACGATCTCTCGCTCGCTGGCCTTGCAGTCAGTCAGACACCTGTCAACCCAAAGAAGAACGTGACCTTTGCCACAGGGCTCCGTCATATTTTGCGCCAGGATCCTGATGTCATCATGGTTGGCGAGATTCGCGACGAAGAGACAGCACGCATCGCGGTCCAGGCAAGCCTCACCGGACACCTCGTGCTCAGCACCCTGCACACCAACGACGCCGCAAGCGCAGTCGCACGCCTCATCGATCTGAACGTCGAGCCATTCCTGGTTTCTTCTTCCCTCGCCGCGGTCCTCGCACAGCGATTAGTGCGCCGACTGCACGAAGCATGTGATGGCCTTGGATGCACGAACTGTTTCCACACAGGGTATCAAGGCCGCACAGGCGTCTTTGAACTTCTGGTCTTGGACGAAGACCTTCGCCAGGAAGTGAACAAGTGCGTCCGCGCAACCTTGCTGCGTCAGATGGCACTGGACAAGGGCATGACCACACTGCTGCAGTCTGGCGAATCACTGGTCGCTCGACGCGTGACCACAATCGCCGAGGTGGCGCGCGTGATCCAAGGACTTGAGTAGGACACTATTTTGAGTAGGACACGAGAAAGAAAACGAGCCAATCTATCGGCCATGCATGCCCCTCCCCTCTCATACCAATACTCCACGCCGCTCAGCCCGCTCGATGCCAACGCTGCTCGAACTCGTCGCGCTCTACTCACGAGCGGGGTCGTGACGATTTGCGGACTGACTTGGGCGCTCTGGCCCACAGCACAACGCCTTCCACAACCAGTCGATCCATCACATATATTGCCAACCACCGGGATCGATGTCGCTCCCTTGAACTCCCTCGCATTCGATGCCCCACTCTGGCATACCCCGTCCGCGCCTGTTATCGCTGTCACTCCTCCACCGCTTCCACCGCCTCCGCCTCCGCCTCCGCCATTACCCTTGAGATTACAACTGATCGGGATCATCACGCTGGCGAATATCCCAAGCGGCAACGACAATGCGATGGTGTTTCGGGCAGCAATCTACGACCCCGATGCCGATACCACAGTGTTTGCCAGCGTCGGTGACACGATCGCCGGCAGACAAGTCACCTCAATTGACGGTGCTGGGGTGACACTCTCACGAGGAGCCCTCACCCAGTCCTTGATCCTGGATCAACTCCAGCTGGGGCTGTCAACGCCTTTACCAGCAGCAAAGTCCAAGACAGACATAAAGCGAAATAATGAGAGTGAGAAGTGACACACAATACCCCAGACACTTCATCATCAGCGCTCGCCAGCCACGATTCCCATATATGGTCCATCACTTGGCCGCCCGAGCGTTTTTTCTGGGCGCTGATTGATCCATCAAAGTTGCCACGTTCACTTGCCAGACAAGGTATCGCCACATCGCACCCTGCGCTGGATGAACTGATTGTCGACCAACTGCCCCTGCCTCTGCACGAACTGCATGTCGTATATCAAAGAGTCTCTAACAACAACAATCGTCTGATTGCATGCGCAGCACGCACGAACGATCTTCGCGATCTGCCCATTGAAACATTGGAACTCAAGGCCTCGCACCTTCCACGCTGGCTCGACGAGGCCCTCACTCCCATTGATACCCATCCAGATCTGTCGATCATGCCAGAATCTGATCATTTCCAGCACGAAACCATCGCCCAATCGAGTGCTGCCAGTCTGCCCAACGTACTCATAGGTACGCATGCGCCCCACTCGATCCGGCGTCACGCACGCCATCGGGATCTCATCTTTGCTTGCACGCTCTTGTCACTATGCCTGTGTCTCGCTCTAGGCATGAATCGACGCGCCGCCGCTTCGCGAACGCAGGCGCAGAACTTCGCAACCGCGACAGCCGGACTGGTTCGAGCCAATGTTCCTTCGCTCCCAGCATCATGGCCAGCCATCATCTCAGAACTCGAAACCGAGCATCACAACTTCACGCGGACACGCACACAGCCCATGATTCCGCCCCGCGATGCGGCCGAGGTACTGGCGGGCTTGCTTGCGCGATGGCCACTCGCCACGAGTGTGCAAACACAATCACTCAGAGTCGCCGAAGACCAAATGACCATCACCGTTTCAACCTCGTTGGTCGACAACGCCCGTGCCTTTGCAAACAACATCATCGCGCCTTCTGGCTGGGTGCTGTCAGAGCCCCAGCTCAGTTCGTCCGGCAATGCATCGATCTTGATGATTTCAGCCTATCGTGACCAAGTCGGCAGCACATCCCCAGGTGGTGCGCCATGACGAGTCTGCGATGGCTGCGTTGGTCCGTCGCACTGACCGCAGCAACCTTGGTTGCAGCATCGGGCGCGAGCCTTGTCCGCGCTCACGCTGCCCGGACAACTGCTCTGAAGCAATACGCCCATGCTCGAACCTTGGTCGTTGAATTGAACAGCCTCAGAACCGCGCAAGAGGTGGTCGCTTTGGGTCCTCGCCCCGAGGCTGGACTGCTCGATATCTTGTCAATGTCCATCGTGACTGCTGGAATCTCCCAGACCGCCTTGCACAACCTCACGCCCGAATCCGAATCACCCGTCGGCACGCTCGCGGGTGCACGCTACTTCCGTCAGCGGGCACGCTTGACACTCGCGGACATCACGCTGCCAGATCTGGGACGCTGGCTGACCGAATGGAGACGAACCGCGAAGGCATGGACTGTGACCTCAATCGACATCACCCCAGCCAAACCGACCAGTTCCTTGCGGCACACCGAACCACCCCGGCTTCGCGCGTCCATCATCCTCGAAGCCTTGTATGTTGTCGAAAGCCAACCAACTCAATCCATGCCAACCAGGAATCCATGAATCATCTCGGGGTTGCTATGCCATATCACGCCCAATCACGCTTGTTGTTCCTCGTCCCGATACTTGTCGCTCTGGTCTTGGCCAGCCTGTCTGGCTGTCGCTCCTCGAGAAGTCCCTATTCGTCGGCCTCCGCAGGTTCAAGAGATACCACAAAGGCCCAACAACTGAATCGAGATGCCGCGGAATCGATGAAATCCGCCGACTGGCCACAAGCCCAGTCACTTCTCCAGGCGGCACTCGCCGCAGATCTTTACTTCGGCCCCGCCCACAACAACCTCGGCGTGCTTCACCTGCGCGAAGGCAACCTCTACGAGGCCGCCAGCGAATTCGAGTGGGCAAAGAAACTCATGCCTGGTCACCCCGACCCACGAGTCAATCTCGCGATGGTCTTGGAACAAGTCGGCAAGCCCACCGAAGCCATCGCTGCCTACCGCTCCGCCTTGGAGGTCTATCCAGATCACATCTGTGCTGTTCAAGGTCTCGTCCGTCTCCAACTCCGCCAAGCCAAACCCGACGACACCACCAATCACCTGCTCGAACAAGTCGCCATTCGTGGCGAGACCACTGAATGGAAGCAATGGGCAAGGCTCCAACTCGCAAAGCGGTCAAGCAGCATCACGGAATTGAACTAACTCGCACAGCCGTAGATCGACAATCCTTTATCAACACATCCGGGCGTACCCGCCAGCCATACCGAACCAAACCCGATCATGGGCTTACACTATCGGGTCTTGCCCCTCACCACCCTTTTCATCGACCTCAACTCCTACTTCGCCTCGGTGGAGCAGCAGGTGGCGCCGCAACTCCGAGGCAGGCCCGTCGCCGTCGCGCCCGTCGTCAGCGATGCTGGCTGCTGCATCGCTGCCAGCTATGAGGCCAAGAAGTTCGGCGTCAAGACCGGCACACGCGTGGGTGAGGCCAAACGCCTCTGCCCCTCGATCACGATTCTCGACGCGCGCCCGCGCCTCTATGTCCTCATGCACCACCGGATTATTGCCGCCGTGGACACCTGCATTCCTGTCCACAAGGTCCACTCCATCGACGAAGTTTCTTGTCGGCTCGATCGTCTCCAGCGCGATCCTCAGCGCGCCAGGCAACTCGCCCTCGACATCAAAAATGCCATCCACGCGCGCTGCGGTTCGTGGATGCGATCCTCCATCGGCATCGCCCCAAACCGCCCCCTCGCCAAACTCGCTACCGACATGCAAAAGCCCGACGGCCTCGTCATCCTGCGCGACGAAGATCTCACTCCCCAAGGCGGCGTGATCGGCCATCTCTCGGCACAGGAACTCGCTGGCATCGGCCCGCGGATGATGAAGCGACTCGAACACGCGGGCATCCGCACCATCGGTGATCTCTGCCAACAGAACGAGAAGCAGATGCGCCGCCTCTGGGGCGGCATGGTCGGCGAACGCTGGTACTACTGGCTGCGCGGCGGCGAAGTCCACGAACCACCCACGCACAAAGGCAGCGTCGGCCATTCCCACGTTCTAGCCCCGCAGCGCCGCGACCCCGCCCAAGCCAAGAGCGTTGCCTTCCGCCTGCTGCTCAAGGCTGCCGCTCGCTTGCGCCACGATAACTACGCCGCACGCAAACTCACGCTCAGCATCCGCCTCGTTGGTGAAAACTCCGTCAGCGCCTGGGGTGGCGGCCGCTGGGAAGCCACGGCAGCCCTGGGCGATGGGTGCATCGACAGCGGCACGATGCTCGACGCGCTGGGCGAACTGTGGAAGCAGGCCGATCAGCACATGCGTGAGATGCCACCCGTGCAAGTCGCCGTCACGCTCCACGACCTCGTGAACGCGCAGAGCCAGACCCTGCCACTCTTCAACGACGAACGCAAACTGGGACGCATCTCTATCGCGATGGACAAAATCAACGCCAAGTTCGGCGCCAACACGCTCTACACCGCCAACATCCAGGATGCCCGCACCAGTGGCACCGGCGGCATCGCCTTCAACTTCGTACCCGACCTCAGCATCCCCGATAGCGTCCAGTCCCGCCAAGGCAGCGAGAGTGGCCGCACGCAGCAGCCCACCCCTCGCCTGACCGATGCCCAGGCAAACGAGCTGATCGAAACCAGCCTTCGCCATCGCTGAAAAATTGCCCAAGCGTTGAGCAGCATCAGGACCTAATTCACACGCCGCACAAACGCCTCATACTGCTCGGGCGTGTCGATGCCGGTGCCGCGACTCTCCGCTATAACCAACGCAATCGGATACCCATGCTCCAGCACGCGCAGTTGCTCAAGACTCTCGATCTGTTCAAGAGGCGTCGGTTCCAGAGTGACATAGCGCTGCAGGAAGCGATTGCGATACGCGTACAAACCAACATGCCGCAACAGATGCGCGTGCTCGCTTGCGCCAATGGAGTTGCGAGGATACGGAATTCGCGAGCGCGAGAAGTACAGCGCACGGCGCACGCCGTATACGCCCGGCAGACCCGGCACACCATTCGAAGCCACAACCTTCACGATCGCCTGATTGCCTGGATCGTCCGCCTCGTTCCATGGCGAACCGATCGTCGCCATGCCCACGCCCATATCCAAACTCGACATTGCAACCAGCGCGTCCACACACGCATCAATCACTTCCGGCTCCATCTCCGGCTCGTCCCCCTGCACATTCACCACGATGTCGTCGCCCTGCAATCCCAGCACTCGCGCTGCCTGTGCCAAGCGACTCGTGCCGTTGGGATGAGCCTCGTCGGTCATCACCACCCGCGCCCCAAACCCCGTGCACGCCGCTCGCACGCGTTCGTGATCGGTCGCGATGATCACGCTCTGCGGCCGCTTCGCTCTCAAGGCGTTCTCATAGACATGCTGGATGAGCGGCTTGCCCGTGCGGCTCGCCAGCACCTTCTCTGGAAAGCGCGTCGAGCCAAGCCGGGCGGGGATCATCGCGACAATTGCGGGTGAGGTAGGCATGATTGGCTAGGCCACATCATTCGCAAGCCGCTGGATCAAGGCCCATGTCCCTCGCACATGCTCGGGCCGCGTCAGCACCGCCCCGATCGCCATGCGAAGAACGTACATCATCTCGCCACCCCTCTCACGCTGCCCAGAAGGCCCCGCCAGCATCGTGTGCGTCAGATACGCCAACCCCGACGCATTGATCTTCGCCAGCAACTCTCGATTGCGCTGGTCGGTCTGGCTCGCCGATTCCTCCGCTCGCGCCGCCAAGCGAAAGCAAACCAGATTCATGGTTCGCTCCGCGACAACCTCGAACATTGGATCAGCCCTCACGCAACCCTCAAACTCTGCCGCCATCGCCATGTGCGACCGGATGTACTCGCGCAGCCCCTCCAGCCCGTACCAGCGCATCACCAGCCACAATTTCAGCGCCCGAAACCGCCTCCCCAGCGGCACCTGCCAATCGCGATAATCAATCACTTCGCCCGCATCGCTCGCCTGGTTGCGCAGGTACTCGGGCGTGATCGACATCGCGCCCGTCACGCTGGCCCGATCGCGCGTCCAGAAACAGTCGCAATCAAAGTTGGTCAGCAGCCACTTGTGCGGATTGAAGCAGATCGAATCCGCATGCTCGACGCCAGCCAGCCAATGCTGAAACTCCGGACAGACACACGCCGCACCAGCGTGGGCCGCATCCACATGCAGCCACGCATCCTTCGCGCCAGCCTCGCCCATCGCGCTGGCGATTGCGCCGATGTCGTCAATCGCAGTGCTGCTGGTCGTGCCCACCGTCGCGCACACAAACGCGGGCACTCGCCCCGCGCCCACGTCCTCTCGAATCGCGCTCGCGAGCAGATCACTGCGCATCCGCATCTTTGAATCCACGCCAATCAACCGCACCTGCCTTCGATCCTCGGGCCCGCTCGCAAGTCCCGCGATCATCGTGGCTTTCAATATCGACGAGTGCGCCTGGCTCGACGCATACACCGTCAAGTGCGGCTCCTTGGTTTCACTAATACCACCACCAACACCACTAACAGTCCCACCACCGATCGCGCCAAGTCTGTCTCTTATACACATCTGACGCTGCCGACGAATAGAGAGGTGTAGATCTCGGGGGTCGCCGTATCATTAAAAA
>ENA-ORBV01005487-ORBV01005487.1-microbial-mat-metagenome-genome-assembly--contig:-NODE-5487-length-23310-cov-52.354711_pt1 | contig 23310 bp, 33 predicted proteins | sample MGYA00237777_ERZ505514 | MGnify/ENA primary metagenome ERZ505514 (study PRJEB26160, sample SAMN06269048) | microbial mat metagenome | isolation source: Oligotrophic lake microbial mat | place... | reverse complement strand
CACGTTGAACTCGCGCCGCCGCTCAGTTCACGACAGTACATGCAGTTCGATATGAGCGGCGCCCGCGCGGCGATCGATCGAGTGCTGGAAGCTTGCACGCTCCGCGACGCTGAACTCGAAGCTTACAATGTTTGGGCGCTCCAACAGTTGGAAGCCCTCTGGGACGCGAACCTGAGCGTCAACGGGCCATCGAGCGACTACTCACACGTTTACACTGGGCTTCAACGCGTCGGCGCCATTAGCGGTCCACCGTTAGGACCGGGCAGATCGGTGCTCGCGGGTCCGGGTGACTATCGCCACGTCGACGACCGGCCGCTGCCACCTGAGACGGTGCGGGGAGCGCTGGTGGAGTACATGCGGTCGAGCGGGCGCTGTATCTACCCGCCCGAGCGGATCACCGCGGAAACACTCGCAATTGGGCCGCCTTGCCCTCTCAACATGCCAACCCGACAGGCCGCACTGTACCTGGATCCGTACTTCCGCGGCGACGAGCACATCGAGCCGAATGTGCAATGGACGCTCCGATAGGGTCAATCATGAAGGCGCCGGACGAGACCAGCACCCTTCCCGAGATCAGCCGGAGCAAAGGCCTCGAGAAGCTGGCCGAGGTCTTGGCTGGCGGCGCGGTCGTCGAGGACGCGAACGGTCGAGTGTGGCCTGCTGATCCGCCGGCGCTGCCCAAGGGCGTGTGCGCGGCTGAGCGGCGATCTTCCCACTTGCTCTGCTGTGCTGTCGCCGCAGGATCGAGACCGCCGACGTGAGTCGGCTTGCTGATGGATAAAGGAGAACGACGACATGGCCGCACGACGCATTTTGACGGCGGTTGCTCGGGCACACCGAATGACCCTCGACCAACTGCTCGAAAAGACCCGCCGCAAGGGCGTGACCAAGCCTCGCCAGATGGCGATGCTGATCCTGCGCGAGACCACCACCTGCTCGCTGCCCCGCATCGGTGAGGTGATGAACCGTGACGGCGTGAGCTTCGACCACACGACGGTCATGTACGGGCTCAAGCGCGCCCGGCACTGGATCGAGACCGATCCCGTATTCAAGGCGACGTACCTCGAGCTGCGACGCAGCCTAGGCGTCAGCGAATTGCGCGCTGCACGGGACCTGGAGCGGGCTGAGCAAGCGCAGGCTGCCGCCTAACTTCTCCTTTACCGTTCGGGGCCACGTTGCCCGTATGCCTAGACCCTACGACCCCGAGTTCCCGGAGATCGGCTCCGAGCTACCCGACGAAGTCGTGGTGTCCGCGTCTGCGCCAGTCGTGGTCCCACCGGCTCCGCCACCCGTGCCGCAAGCCGCGCCTCCGCGCGCGCGCGCGCGAGAGGCTGAGACGGCGCCGATGCCGGAGCGCTGGGCGTTCCGGTCCCGCACGATCCAGCGGATGCTGGTGTCGGCGGTGATGTTCTACATCGCCCAGACCCACGCGGCGCTGCTGCCCTACGTCGACGCGACGCTCGCGGGCGACGTCGTGAAGATGATCTTCGAGGCCGTCGGCGGCTTGTTCTTCGCGGCGGCGGCCAGGGCCAAGCAGATCGGGGACGTTGAGCCCCCGGTGAAGATGTACTGGTTGCCGAGGCTGCGGGCCTAACCTAGCTTCGCGGACACCAAGGAGGGTGATTTGCGGGACCAGCTGATTGAAGCTGCGGCCGCTGCTCGAGCTGACGCGGTGGAGGGTAAGCCCTTCGCTGAGCTCGACGCGGGCACACAGGAGAAGCACCGGCACGCGGCTCTCGTCGAGCTGCGGCTGTACTTCGGCGTGTTCAAGGAGATCGGGCTGTCGCTCGTACCACGGACCCTGCCCGACAACGTCGCCTTTGCGGTGTCAGACACCATCGTCGTCCAGGCCGAGGGCCAGCAGATGAAGCTGGCGACCGGGACGGTGCAGGATTACTGGCAGGCCTGTGTGGCCGAGCTCGACAAGGAGTAAAGATGACCGACCCCAAGACCGACCCCAAGACCGACGCCGAGGACCTGCTCCGCTTTGACTACGAGATCAAAGTCGGAGCCCGTTACTACACCGACGAGATCGCGGCGAAGGACCCGGCGGACGTCGAGAGGAAGCTCCGGACCAAGTACAAGGAGCGTGGCGAGGTCACGATCCTGACGATCAGCCCCGCCTAACCAATCCTTTACGGGCTCCAGGCCACCTTGTCCCCAGCCCGCCCTGAGAGCGGGCACAATGGAGCAAGGACGATGTGGGACAGCATTTCCCGGGTCAGCGTGGACGCTAAGAACGGCTACTGGTGGATCAACGCGGTGGGCATCGCCCTCACGCTGACCGTCGCCTTCATGTCCATCGGGGCCTATAACGCCGCCGGCGAGCCGTCGAAGGCCATGCTGTGCGTGATGGCGCAGATCGTGGCGATCGCGGCTGCCATCCTCGCGCGGCGCTCCTTCACCGGCCACATGCCCATCGCAGGCATCGTGGTCCTCGTATTCGCAGGCGGCTGCGCCTACTGGTCCAGCCACGGGCTGGCGCTGGCGTGGTACGGTCAGGCCGACCAGCTCGGCGTCGAGGTCGTGTTCCTCGCCCTACTCGAACCCGGCCTGTTCCTGCTGGCCGAGCACATCAAGGAAGGCCGCGAGGCCCTCGCCCGTAAGCTGGCCGTCGAGGCAGCCGAGGCGGCAGCCGCGCTGGCGTCCGCCAAGGAGCGGGACGAGCGTCGGCTGGCGGATGGAGCCCGCCGGGCGGCGGCCGAAGAAGCAGCCGAGGACGAACAGGTGGTTCGGACGGACGGCGTGACGGATCTCAGCGTGGTGCGCCGCAACCGAAACCGCAAGAAGCGCCGGAGAGCGACGGCGGTCGTGGCCGGAATGGCAGCCGCGTTGGCGCCGGGGATCGCATCCGCCGAGCAGTTCATCCAGCTCGCGGGCCTGGAACAATCCGTCGAGACAGCGGCGGGCGACTGGTTCCCCAGCTACGACGACATCGACCGCGCGCGCGAGGCGGTTGCCCGGCGGGGGATGAAGCCGACCATCGTCAGGTTGGCAGCCCACATGGGCGTGCCGAAGAACCGGATCGCGCGGGCGTGGCCGGCTGGACGGCTGCTCACGGACGGGCTGGTCAACACCTGGGACGTATCGTTCGCCTCTTGACTTTCTGGCGGCGGTTGATCTCGCGGGATTAACTCGCCTTCAATTCGGCAGATGCAAGGTGACGCCGTCCGCTTTGGACGGTTCTTGCTAACGACTTTGTGCGCCGGGTCCGAAATGGCCCGGCGCTTTTTCTTGCCCGACCGCGCGAACCCACTCACCGCAGTCAGCTTCGGAGAATTTGATGATGGCCGCAGCTGTGCAGTTGTCTGCACCAACCTTGAAGCCCGGCGAGCTCACGGCGCTCAAGCTGGGTGCGCCGGCCAAGCGGTTGCTCGTGCTGATCATGGACAGGCGGGCCAAGGGCTTGCCGTTCCCGACGACGGACGAGGTGGCGGCAGCCAAGATCGCAGGCGGCGGTCGCAGCGCCCCGCGCATCTACCGGGAGCTCGAGGAAAAGGGCATCACCCGCCGGACTGAGAGCCGGTTCGCCAGCGGCTACTTCACCGTGCCAGGGCTGGCCGTCGCGGCGGCGATCTACTCGATGCGCGAGCATATCCCGAGCAAGCACAAGCGCATGGGCTTCAAGTTGTGGCGGCCCGAGATGGGCATGCGCACGGTCCACGAGAACACTCGCCGGTCTGCCAGCATGCAGCCGCCGATCCAGAACGGTGTCGGGATCGTCAAGCTCGGGCCGAAGGTGGTGAAGGGCTGGCTCAAGGGTGCGTCGATGCACTACCTGACGCTCGAGGAGCGGGCGACCTGCCCAGCCTCGTGTGCGCTGCTCGACAAATGCTACGGCGATAGCATGGGCAGGACGGTGCGCTACAAGCACGACGAGCACTTGATCGACGCGCTCGACGACCAGATGCGCGGCTTCAACCGCACGCCCCGCCCGCGTCTGATCCGGCTCCACGAGCTCGGAGACTTCTACTCGACCGAGTACGTCTCGTTCTGGTCGACGTGGCTGCACCGCTACTCGTGGCTCAACGTGTTCGGCTTCACGGCCTGGGGGCCTGAGACCGAGATCGGGGCTGCGATCGGCCGGGTGCGCAACGAGTTCCACAGGAGATTTGCCGTGCGCTATTCGAACTCCACAGGCGCGTGGACCAGCACGGTTGTCGCGCCCGGCAAATCACTGCCCCTTGAGAGCTTCTGGTGCCCCGAGCAAAGCGGTCGCGTCCCGAATTGTGGGTCGTGCGGCGCATGTTGGGGGACTGAAAAGCGCGTCGCCTTCAAGGAGCATTAGGGCTTCGAGGCGATGGTGCAGCCACGGAGGGCTCCAATGCTTCTGAACGTCACCGACGCCAACAAGAACGACAGCGTACCCGGAGGCTTCTCCGAGACCTTCCTGCTGTCCCCAGACGTGCGCGCGATTGCCAGCTGGGGCACGTTCGGCGGTGCGTCGGCCAAGCTCCAGTATAGCTTCGGCGCCACCAAGTGGTTCGACATCACCGGCCACCCGGCCCAAACCGCTGACGACATCGACGTCGTGAGCTTGCCCCGCGCGAAGTTCCGCTGGGCGGTGTCCGGGATCACCGGCACCACGGACATCTACCTCTCAGTCTCCGAGTAGGCCGCATGGCCTACGACGCGACAGGCTCCGCCCTGGTCTACGACACCGAGCCCGTGCTCGTGGCTGGACCCGACACCCGCTTGATCCAGCTGACGCGCGGCTTCGAGGCGCTGATCGACGTGGCGGACTACCCGCGCGTGACCGCGCACTCGTGGCGGGCGCACAAGGCACGCGCCAAGTGGTACGCGCGCACGGACGTCTACGGGCGGGCCGTCTACCTGCACCGGCTGATCACCAACGCCGAGCCCGGCTGGGTCGTCGACCACCTCAACCAGTTCGGCCTCGACTGCAGACGCGACAACCTGCGGGTTTGCGGCTTCGACAAGAACGCTCAGAACGCGAGCTACGCCAACAGCTCTGGCTTCCGGGGCGTGACCTACGAGCGCGGGCGCTACCGAGCCCGCATCGTGAGCGGCGGCATCTCGGGGCACCTGGGGCTCTACAACACGCCCGAGGACGCGGCGCTGGCCTACGACAAGGCGGCGATCGAGATCTTCGGGGAGTTCGCGTGGACCAACTTCGCCCGCGATCTGCGGCCAGGGATCAGCTACCCGGTGGCCGATACATGCGATCCGCCGTTCTGATCTAACCCCATCTTAACGAGTGACAGGCTGTCATCGGACTTTCCGCGCGCAACGCTGGCGGGACCGAGGGCAGCGACGTGTCCAAGACGAAGAAGATCGACTGGGTCGCCATCAAGGAGACCTACTTGGCGGAGTACGCCGAGTACGGAGAGGTCGACCTCAAGCGGTTGGCAACGCGCTTCGGCGTCGAGCACGGGACGATGCGCAACCACTCGTCGAAGGGCAAGTGGAAGGACGAGGGTGCGCTGTTGTACGCCGACGCATCGAAGCGGGTGGCCGAGCGGGTGCTGCCTGCCGTCGTCGATCGGCGCGTTGCCGCGATCCAGGAGCACCTCGAGTTCGCCTCGTACCTCAAGAAGAAGGCGATGTCCGAGATCGTCGCGGCGGAGAAGCTGCCGCTCAAGGACGCGATCAAGATGGCCTTCGATGCCATGAAGCTCGAGAGCAAGCTGGTCGACATCTTTGCTGAGCTCGACGTCGCCAACGCCGGCGTGAACGACCGCGAGAAGATGCTTGTGCGCTTCAACGCCTTCATCGACCGAGTGGGTGTCCCAGGGCAGACCCCGACCCGGCAGTAATTCATGGCGCAGCTTGAAAGCGTGAAGGCCGCGTTCGTCGCGGAGTTCGGGGACGACCCGGCGCTGTGGCGGCGGTTCGAGGAGTACCTCGACACCATGAGCCGCGGCATCTACCGCGAGCCACCCGTGCCAGTGCGGGACTTCTTCTCCGACCGCTACTTCTGCCTCGACACCTTCAACGAGGAGACGCGATCGACCAACCTGTTCCCAGTCGTGATGGACAACCTCGAGGAGGCGCTGAGCGGGCGCTACGTTGAGGGCGTGCTGACGGGCGGCATCGGCTGCTCCAAGTCGACGGTCGCCATCCTGGGCTCGCTCTACACGACCTACCAGCTGAGCCTGATGTGGAGCCCCCAGCAGACGTTCGGCCTGCTGGCATCGGACGAAGTCGTGCTGGCCTTCCAGTCGATCACCTCGACGCTCGCCAAGGCCGTCGACTTCGCCCGCTTCAAGGAGCACATCGCCCAGTCGGCCTACTTCCAGACCCACTTCAAGCCGAACCCCAAGATCATCAGCGAGCTCCAGTTCCCCAACCGGATCGTGGTGCGTGCGTTCTCCGGCGCTGAGAGCGCGGCCATCTCGCAGAACATCTTCGGCGGCATCCTCGACGAATGCAACTTCATGGCCGTCGTCGAGAACTCGAAGCAGGCGCTCGAGGGCGGCGTCTACGACCAAGCGCAGGCGCTCTACAACGCCATCCGCCGGCGCCGTGACAGCCGCTTCGACATCTTGGGCCAGCTGCCGGGCATGTTGTTCCTGGTCTCGTCGAAGCGCTACCCGGGCGAGTTCACCGACCGCAAGATGGAGGAGGCGCGCAAGGAGGTCGCGGCGCGCGGGGTCAGCAAGATCTTCGTGTACGACAAGAAGATCTGGGAGGTGCAGCCGCACAAGTTCTGCGGTGAGAAGTTCGACGTGTTCGTGGGCGACGAGATCAGAGCGCCGCGCATCATGGAGGCCGGCGAGGTCTTGCCGGAGGAGGACGCGCACCTCCTATTGCAGGTGCCGATTGAGCGACGCGACGACTTCGAGATCGACATTCTCAGCGCCCTGCGGGACATCGGCGGCGTCAGCACGAACGCCCTCAACCCGTTCATCCTGGCGACCCACAAGATCGCTGAGGGTTTCGGCAAGCACCCGAGCTGCCTGAGCAACGAGGTCTGCGACTTCAACGCTCACAAGATCAAGGTCCTGCCAAAGCTGTTCGTGAACCCCGACGAGCCGAGGTTCGTCCACCTCGACTTGGCGAAGCGCCACGACAGCGCGGGCGTGGCCTGTGGGTTCGTGCCTCAGTTCGTCCAGCGCGGCCGCGGCGTGGAGGTCGAGTTCCTCCCGCAGATCCAGTTCGACTTCATCCTCGAGGTGAAGGCTCCGAGGGGCGGTGAGATCCAGTTCGAGAACATCAGGTCGCTGCTCTACGTACTGCGTGAGCAGGGCCTCAACATTCGCTGGGTGACCGCCGACAGCTACCAGTCTACTGACACGCTGCAAATCCTGGGGAAGAAGGGTTTCATCACCGGCGAACAGAGCTGCGACATCACGGCGGACCCCTATAACGTGATCAAGGCCGCGATCCTCGACGGCAGGCTCTCAGCGCCCCAGCACGAGCGGGCGCGCAAGGAGCTGGTCTCGCTGGAGCAGGACGGGGCCACGGGCAAGATCGACCACCCTCCGCACGGGTCGAAGGACTGTTCCGACGCTATGGCGGGTGTCGCGTTCGGGCTCTTTAACCGGCGGGAAATCTGGGCGAGGCACGCACTGGGCGGGCGGATGCCTAAGGGCGTCCAGGCGAAGGCGAAGGTGCAGCGATGAAGGTCCGGTTCTCGAGCGACACCAGCTACCGGCTGTTCGAGGATCAGGCCGACTGGCGGTTCGCGTCGAACTTCATGACGAAGGACGAGCGCCGCCTTGAGATTGTGTTTGAGCGAGACGTGCCGTCGGTCCTTGTGGAGATCGGCCGGGACCTCGGAGGAGACTGGAGCGATGTCTAAGCTGACCATGTTCGAGCTGGAGTTGAAACTCTGCGTCGAGACGGCCCTGCCCAGCTACATGTTCGTCGTGCTGCACGAGAGCATGAAGAAGAACGGTTGGGTGGTGAAGGGCGACCTGGAGATCTACGCGCAGCGGGCCTTGCAGGCGTCGGTGAACGGCAAGGACGAAGTGTTCCAGTCCCAAATCTGGCACAAGGCCAACCCCGAGAGCGCGGCGATCCTGCGGGCTGCCAACGCCGAGGAACTCTATCAGACCTGGGTGGCGCTCGCGCACGCGGTGCTCAAGGCCAAGGCGCGCGGCGTGGCGTTCGACAACAACGTGCTCCTGCTGGCGACCGGCATCGAGACTGAGCTGATCGACGCGGCGGACGAGTACGGCGGGATGCCGTTGATCGAGATGCTGGCCGCCCGGATGGACAACGAGGCGAGGCGGCGCGGCTGGTGGTTGAACGTGCCAGCATGCGGCCTAATGCACTGACTGCGTGACGATTTACGGCGCGTCGGCGTCGATTTTTGGTGACCTATCATGGGCTCCGTGGTAAGGTATAACTATGGAGCCAACGGGTTCCGAGCCATGGAGGGCATCATGATCAACGGCCACAGCGACTTCCTCGAACTCACCCCCGCAGGCTTCCGCGAGCTGGGCTTCGACGGCCTCAAGACCGCGATCGTGTCCTTCGGTGAGTGCGACCCCAACAACGACCAGTTCTTCGTCATGGTGAACGGTGGCAACGCCAACATCATGACCACCGGCGAGCCGGGCATGGTCGGTGACGAGTTGGTCGTCGGCACCGCCGAGCGCCCCAGCTTCTGCACCTCGATCGAGGAAGTGATCGAGGCCGTGTTCGCAGCCGCCATCGACTTCGAGGGCTGAGCCATGCCAGCGTTCGTGACGTGGACCGCCGGTAAGATCGGCGTCCTGAGCAAGTTTGTGACCCCCGAGATCATGGGCGGCAAAGGCTACGGCCTCGCCCAGATGTGCGCCAAAGGCTACCCGGTCCCGCCGGGCTTCACCATCACCACCGAGGTCTGCCGGGCCTACTGGGCCAAGCCGGAGAAGGTGCTCGACGCCATCCGTGAGGACCTCAGCGAGGCGATGGGCTGGCTCGAGGACGTGATGGGTTATCAGCCTCTCGTCAGCGTCCGCTCCGGGGCCAAGGTCTCGATGCCGGGCATGATGGACACCGTCCTCAATGTCGGCCTGACCTCGAAGAACGCGGGCCGCTGGTACAAGCGGCTGGGCGGCGCGACCTACGGCGACAGCCGGCGCCGGCTCCTCCAGATGTACGGCGGGATCGTGCTGGGTGTGCCCAAGGGCGAGATCGACGCCTGCATCCGCCGGGCCGTTAAGGCCGCCAAGGCGGACGACATCAGCCAGCTCAACGCCACCAAGCTGCTCGGGCTCTCGCAGCGGCTGGAGAACCTGTACGTGGACTTCGGCAAGCCGATGCCCAACGACCCCGAGGAGCAAATCCTCGGCGCGGTGCGGGCGGTGTTCGACAGCTGGCACTCCGACAGGGCGCGGCACTACCGCAAGATCAACAAGATCCCCGACGAGCTGGGCACAGCCGTCAACGTGCAGACGATGGTGTTCGGCAACGCGGGCCCTGACTGCGGGACCGGCGTGCTGTTCACTGGCAACCCTGCGACCGGCGAGGCCGGGATGGTGGGCGAGTTCATGATCAACGCTCAGGGCGAGGACGTCGTCGCCGGGACGCACACGCCCATGACGCTGATAGAGAACGAGTTATTGGGGCTGGGCTGGGAGGGCATGAGCCCCGAGCACCACGAGGCGTTCGACGCGGGACTGGCGTTCCTGTGGCAGGTCGGGCTGGACCTGCACGAGAGCCGTGGCGACATGCAGGACATCGAGTTCACCATCGAGTACGGCAAGCTCTGGCTGCTCCAGACCCGCGACGCGAAGCGCTCGGGCGTGGCGGCGATCAACATGGTCCGGACCAAGTACGAGAAGGGCGAGCTCGGCGCTGAGGCTGCGGCCAAGGCGATCAGCTTCGAGCAGTTCGCTGCGGCCCAACGGCCAGTCCTCGACGAGCAGGCGACGGTGAAGCTGCTGGGCTTCCACAAGGGCTCGGGCATCGGCGCCAGCGTCGGCGCGGTGGTCGGCCGGTCAGCGCTGACGCTCGAGCACATCACGGCGATCAAGAGCCAAGGCCACCCGGCGATCTATCTGGCTGAGGAGACGACGCCCGACGACATCGCCTGCATCATAGCGGCGGACGGGATCATCACCTCGCGTGGCGGGTTCACCTCGCACGCGGCGGTCGTGGCCCGTGGGCTGGAGAAGCCCTGTGTAGTCGGCTGCTCGGACCTGGAGATGACTGGCGCGCTGATGGTCGGGCACACGATGCCAGCGCTCGGAGGCCAGGGCCTGCCCATCAGCACCTGGATGACGCTGTGCGCGAGCACCGGGAAGGTCTGGCTCGGCAAGGGCGTGACGCTCGACGCCGGGGCGTGGGTGCGGACGTTCGTCGGCACACTGGCCGGAGCCAAGGGGATGCGGCTGCGGGACGAGAAGCCCCTCAGCGGCGCTCACCACCTCGTGGCGGCGCCAGCGATCGCGGCGGGCCTGCTGCGTGAGTGGCTGGGTACGCTCCACAAGGCGAATGTCAAGGACGTGATCATCGACCTGCGCCTACCGCTCGAGTGGGTGGACGGCGACGCCGTCGACGAGGCGTTCTTGCGGCTGACTGGCGACGTGCCGGCAATCCAGCAGACGGCGATCGTCGACGCGCTCTGCGACTACACGGGCGAGGGCGTGAAGCTGTACGTGCCGTGGCTCTCCACACGCGCCGACTTGGTCAAGCGGATCGAAGCAGCTAAGTACGACCTGCTGCCAGTCGCGCAGACCTTAGCCGAAGCCATGGAGGGCGGAGGGAAGGTCGTGCTCGGGCCGGCACTGTTGCAGGCGATCGGCAGCCCAACCGCTCAGAAGGCGGTGGTGGCGATGCTCGCCAGCGCCGGTGTCGAAGCCTCCGAAGGCCTGGACAGCGTCACGCTAGGCGAAGCTGCCGCTTCGCTGCTAGGCTAGGAGGACGCCATGCCGCTCACGTTAGCAATGCGGGAACGATCACGCTTCTACGTTGGCGACAGCGAGTGGCGGGTCCGCCGCGTCGAACAGACCCGGGTCGAGTTGGTCGGACCAAACGAACGCCATGTGTGGGTGACCGACGAGGAAGCGACGGAGATCGAGGACGGTGTGCTGATCAGTGTTGGCTTCGAGGTCAATCAGGCCCACACGTGCCGACTGGTCTTTAATGCGCCCAGGTCTGTGCGTATCTTGAGGAAGTCCCTCAAGGAGGAGAGCGAGTGATGGCCGTGAGGTATGCGTGCCTCGACGACAAGCCGGGCGAACGCCCGCGCCCGTTCATGGTGACCCGCGCCGTCCGCGACAAAGGCCGCGAGCTCGGCATCACCGTCGATCAGATCATCGAGCGCGCTCGCAAGGCGGCGCCGTTCACCTCCGAGGTCGCCAACCGGCGGCACAAGGACATCGTGCTGTTCATCGAGGACGACGTGATCTACGGGCTCTGGCCCTTGGACGGGGCGGCGATGCCTGCTCGCCGCGTGGCGATCTACGAGCCGATCCAGGCCCCCGCTGCGCGCCAGGGTGCGCCGGCCCCGGCTGACCTCCAAGGGTTCAACGCCTACCGCAAGGGTTGGATGATCGTGGGCGACTGCCCAGTCTGCTCCGACGAGGGCAGTGTGGGCTGTCACGAGTGCCACCACACCGGCAAGATCGAACGCACCGAGAGCGAGTGGCGGGCGTTGCTCGTCGAATTGGGCCTCGACTGAGCGAAAAAAGGTTGACGTACATACCCTGGGTGGTATGGTATATCTATTGGGGCGGTGAGCCCCGCGCCATGGAGGGCAGCGTGATCTACGGGCTTCAAAACATCGAGACGGGTGAGTACCTCGCGCCTTTTAAAGACGGGCTGCGCTGGCCGCGCGTGGCCGAGAGCCGCGACGCCATACAGTTCGGCAACGCAGGCGAGGCCGCACGGTACAAGCGCGCCAACACCTACAACCCGGCAGACTGGAGCGAAGTCCTATGCGAGCAGTGACCATCCCCATCAGCAAGTCCGACCGCAGCCTGACGCTGATGGCCGGGCCGTTCCGTGAGCGCGTCGAGGGCGCCTACGGGATGCTGCTGGCGTCGGAGCTTCACGAGCTTGACCACGATTTCCTCCTGGTGTGCCGGGACTTCGGCGTGCCCGAGATGCGGGACTACGAGAGTGCGATCTCCGCGATCGCGCTGGAGACGGCGGTCGGCAACCTCGTCTACATCGGCTGCATGGGCGGCATCGGGCGCACCGGGACGGTGATGGCCGGGCTGGTCCGCGTGTTGACCGACTGCAACGGGGAGGAGGCGGTGACCTGGGTGCGGGCGAACTATCTCGGCCACGCGGTTGAGACGAAGGCCCAGCGCGAGCTGGTCGCCAGCTTCAACGCCGACCGGGTGAGGCGGATGCTGGAGCTGTCCGCTCCGGTGCTGTTCACGCGCAAGACCTTGTTCGAGCGGGTCGCTGGCTGGCTGCGGCCATGAGCTTGCATGAGCCGAAGAACACCCTCGCAGGCCAGCTCGGCCGGGCGATCCACATGCCACGCTCGACGGCCTCCACGCCGTTGAGCCACGTGGCGACGGGGTTGCTCGGCTGGGGCGGTGTCGGTGAAGCGCCAGTTCCTGAGACAATCGCCGCCGAGTTCTACATGCTGGAGCACGCGGTGGGCGTGCTGCGCCGGCGCAAGGCGGGCTACGAGCGGCTGACCGACAGCGAGCTCGAGATGCTCGACCTCTACAACTCGCGGGTCGCTGACATCGCGGTGCGGACCTACTTCTACCTGCTCCTGATCTGCTACCGCGAGATGCGCCACTGCGGCGACAAGGACATCGTCGTCAAGCAGGCCTCGACGCTCTATCAGATCAAGCACTATCCGCTGACTGAGCTGTTCGTCGCGGCACGTGACGAGGCCAACGTGCAGGTCGTCGCCGACCCGCTCAAGCACTACGGGGCGGGCGTGAGCGTAGGCGAGTTCGCCAAGGCGCTGAGCTACGGCTTCCACAAAGGCAAGTTCGGGAAACAGTTCGGCGGACCCGCGTGGGGCTTGATCGCTGACTGTGTGGTCGAGTTCGTCTACGGGCGGGCGAGTGCGGTCCACATGATCGACATGGCCTGGGCGCTCGAGCACAATGGCGGATGCGCGTTCAATAAAAGCTTCCTGTTTTCATGCCACAAGGGCTACGTCACCGAGGTCCTCGACCTCCAGCGGGCGGGCCTGATCCCGCAGGCGGTGGCCGCTGCGGCCAAGGGCTTGCAGTTCAATTCCGCCAAGTACCTGCGGCCTCTGATCAAGCTGCACAAGCGGCTGCGAGTGGTCGTCCACGACGCCTTCGACGAGGTGTCGTTCTCCTGGAAGGACGTGGTCGCCGCCGGATCGGTGGGAGACTACACGCACTACGGCGCTCCCAAGACGGCCAAGCACAGCCCGCCGACGCCGAAGATCAAACCACTCGCAGCGGGTCAGCCACAGACCGCGATGCTCAGCATGTGGCCGAACTTCTCGGTGCCCACACAGACGAAAGGGCCACGCAATGGCAAAGCAGCCTGAGGACAAACCGAAGCGGTCGAAGTCGACGGCCAAGCTCACGGTCGTCGACGGCGGCAAGACGCCCAAGGTCGTGCGGGCAGGGCCGGTCGAAGGGATCAAGACCGGGGCCAAGAAGGCTGAGAAGCCGCAGCCCAACCCGAAGCTGACGGCGCCGAGGCAGCCGCGCTGCTACGAGAGCCACAAGCCGTACCGAGTGGCGCCGTACTACTTCGTCTACGGCGGCTCGTGCTTCAACCCGGTGAAGGGCTGCGACGTGTACGTGGCGCTCGACGGTGCGTTCCAGGTCGGGGCGATGTCGTGGGCCTGGACAGCCGGGCACGAGATCTACTTCCCGATCCGCGACCGGCACGCGCCGATCAGCGAGACGCTGTTCAAGGACCTGATCCGCTGGCTGGCGAAGCAGCTCTACGAGAAGGCGATCGTGCATGTCGGCTGCATCGGCGGACACGGGCGCACCGGCCTCGTCCTGGCGGCGCTGCACGCGCACATGACCAAGGACCCGGACGCGATCACTCACGTGCGGGAGAACTACTGCAACCGGGCCGTCGAGAGTGACGACCAGGTCGAGTTCTTGGTGAAGCACTTCGGCTGCAAGGCCGTGGCGGCTTCGCACTCGTATGGCGGCGGCGGGTCGCTGCTCGGTGGCAAGTTCAAGCCGAGCACCCACGTCTCCGGGGGCAGCGGTCAGCTGTTCGACGACCTGCACATCGGCATGACCAAGTTCCCGACGGTGACCACGGTGAAGGACCCGACCGACACGTGAGCCCGACGAACGACGTCTCCAAGCTGGTCTGGAAGTGGCTCGACGAGTTCGACCCGCTCGGGGGCAAGCTGATGAAGGCCAAGGGCATCGCGGCTGCCCCGATCAAAGGCACCGTGCGCTTGGTCCACGCGGCGTCCGGTGAGGTGGTGGCCGTGATCCCGCACCCGATCCACGACCTGCCCATCGACCATTTGGCGGCGGGCGAGGCAGGCGCGGTGGTCCAGCTGATGACGAAGTTCGTCGCGGGTGTCGCGCCGAAGGGCGAGGCCAAGGCCGTGCCGGTGTTCGCGGGCATGAAGGTTCACGCCGTCGAGGGACTGCCAGAGGACCAGATGTTCAACGTGTGGACGATTATGGAGCCCTTTGAGGCGATCTCTCAGAGCGCGGGTGCCAAGGAGGGCAGCAAGATGATGGACGCGGAGACGAAGATGGCAGCGAGCACGGCCGTGACTGGATGGGATGAGGAGATCAAGGCGGCGATCCTCAGCCCGGACGAGGTGTGCCCGACCGAGGCCAAGCTCGGCACCAAGGTCAACGTGACCCTCGCTGGCGTGGGCGCGGGTCAGGCGTCGATCGGCGTGTTCGTCTCCAGCCCCGGTGAGGTCAACGAGTGGCGCAGGCTGCGCAAGCTCACGAAGGGCAAGCGTCTGTTCGACCCGTGCATGGGCACTGACCAGAGCTCGATCTACTGGCTGGCTGCGTTCAAGGCCGACGAGTTGTTCATCGGCGTGCGCCGGATCGAGACGGGGTTCTCGCTGCGGGTCGAGGGCAAGGGCCTCCAGATGATGAACACCAAGCAGAGACTTGAGGAAAGCGGCGTCTACAAACAGGCTGGACCCTCCCACTGGTCTTGCCATCTCTCGGTGACCGGCGTACGCGCGGAGATGGCGTATGTGGGCTTGCTGGCTGCTGCGTCGGTCCATGGATGGGACCAGGCTGCGGCGTTCAAAGACTTGCCCGTCATCGCTTAGGACGCCCTCAACGGGCGTGGGAGTACGGCTGAGAGATGCTGTTCCTTTACGGTGCTGGCGACGAGGACCTCGCCGCCAAATTGCTCAAGCAGATCGCGCCCGACATCGAGGCGCGGACGCTCGGCATCTTCGGTTTCAAGACCCCGCCGCTGCCTGAGGAGGACGACGTTCTCCTGATCATGGGCGCGCAGGCGCTGGCCCAGCTCAAGGAGACCGGGCTGGTCCCGAAGAACCGGGCGATCCAGTCGATGCGCGAGGAGGTGATCGCGTCGCCACGCGGCGGCAAGATCATGGTCACCTACTCACCGGACGTGACGTGGTCCGACAGCGCCAACGCGACGCTGATGCGCTACGACATCGCGCTCGCCCGCCGGCTGATCCTGACCGGCTCGATCGCGCCTAAGGTCGGCAAGTACGAGTGGGTGACCGCCGAGAAGTTCTGCAGCCTCGTCGACCAGTGGGCCGAGGCCAGCCTCAAGAAGCCGATGGCCGCCAGCCTCGACCTCGAGACGATGGGCTTCTACCCGATGCTGCCGGGCAAGGAGATCGTCACCGTCCAGATCACCAACAAGCCGGGCAGGGCCTGGGTCCTCCACATGCTGATCGACGTGCAGACAACTGCACAGCGCGTGGCCGTCGCGGCGGCGCTGCACAAGCTCCTCAACACGCCGACGATCAAGCTCCGAGGCGCCAACTTGAAGTTCGACCTGGGCTGGATCTGGGAGAAGTTCTCCATCGACTGCACCAACTTCTCGATGGACACGCTGCTGGTCGGGTCGCTGCTCGACGAGAACCGTTCGAACGGGTTGAGCTGGCACTGCAAGGAGCACACCGACCTGGGCGGCTACGACGCGCCCTTCGAGCGCAAGTACGACAAGGGCAAGATGGAGACGGTGCCCAAGGATGATCCGGACTTCCTCGTCTACGCGGGTGGCGACGTCGACGGCGTGCTCCAGGTGAGCGAGGTGCAGCTCGGCTTGCTCAACGACCAGCCCGCGTTGGCGCGCTTCTACACGCGGCTGCTGCACCCGGCGGTGCGTGCCTTCGAGAAGGTCGAGCGCCGGGGGCTGCTGGTCGACACTGAGCGCTACAAGGAGCTCGAGGACGAGCTGATCAAGGAGCGGGACGAGAGCTACGCCGAGGCGATCCGCCTGATCCCGGCGCGCATCAAGGCCAAGCACGCCAAGGCCGGGCTCAAGTTCTCACGGCCATCGCTGCTCAAGGACATTCTGTTCTCCGAGATGGGCTTCGATCTCGTGCCGCAGAAGTGGACGGATGGCGGCGCGGTGAGCACCGACAAGGGCCACCTCCAGCTCGTGCTCGGCGGCGCTGGCAACAGGCCCGAGGCCGAGGCCGAGGCCTTCATCAACGCCTTCTCGCGGTGGAGCTCAGCCGACAAGATGCTGGGCACCTACGTCTATGGCTTCCTCGAGCACTTGAGGCCGGACGGCCGCTTCCACCCCACCTACCTGCTCTACAACGGGGCGATGTTCGAGAGCAGCCGCGGCGGCTCACAGCAGGGCGGCACCGTGACCGGGCGCACGAGCGCCAAGGACCCGGCGGTCCAGTGCATGGTCGGCGAGACGATGGTGCTGACCGACCAAGGCGAGAAGCGTCTTGATTGGCTAGTGGCCAAGGGAGGAGCCGGCCTGCGGGTGATGACGCATATTGGTCAGTGGCGGGGTATTGTTGGGGTCTACGAAAACGGCGTGAAGCCAGTTTTCCAACTGGACGTAGAAGACAACCGGTCTATCGTTTGCACAGGAAACCACCCCATCCTCACAGCCCGAGGATGGGTCCGCGCGGACGAAGTAGAGGTAGGTGATGTTTGTTACGTCTCACGGGATCAGTCGGGGTCGTCTGCATTATCGGCTGGAACAGCTTGGGATGCCCGTGGAGCAAGCCTTGAAGAAGGATTGCCTGCCGAAGCATCCCAGTTCCAAGAAAGCCGGGTAGTAGCGGTCCGGCTCGTCGGCCAACGAGAGACGTTTGATCTAACGATCCAAAGCAGCCACTCGTTTGTCGCCAACGGAGTTGTGGTCCACAACACGATCCCTAAGCACCTGAAGAAGGACCAGAAGCCGTGGCCGACGATGCTGCGTCGGTGCTTCGTCGCGCCGGAGGGCCACTCGTTCTTCGAGTGCGACTTCTCGCAGGGCGAACTGCGGGTGACGGCGGTGGTCGCCAACGAGCGCACGATGCTCAAAGCCTACGCCGAGGGCAGGGACCTGCACTGCGTCACCGGCGCCGGCTTCGCGGACATGAGCTACGACGAGTTCAAGACCGCCTACGACCGGATGGACGACAAGGACCCGACCCTCGACAAGCAGCTGGCCTGGAAGGTCGAGACGTTCCGGCAGCAGGCCAAGTCCGCCAACTTCGGGCTCCTCTACGGGATGGGCGCTGAGGGCTTCATGATCTACGCCCGTGACAGCTTCGGCGTTCACATGTCGGTGGCTGAGGCGACCCAGCGGCGGCGAGACTTCTTCCGCACCTATCCGGGCCTCGTCGACTGGCACGACAACACGCGCAGGCTGGTCCGGCGCATGGGCAAGGTGGTGAGCCCGTTGGGGCGTGTGCGCCACTTGCCGCTGGCGCGCTCACCCAACTCGCAGGCGCGGTCCAGCGCCGAGCGGCAGGCGATCAACAGCCCGATCCAGTCGTGCCTCTCCGACATGTGCCTGCTGTCGATCGTGCGGGCCGATGCCGAGCTGGAGAGCGAGGGCCTCCAGATCGTCGGCATGACGCACGACAGCATCTACGGCTACGTGCCGACCGCGAAGGCGCAGGCCATCACGGCGCGCGTGTGCGAGATCATGGCGACGCTGCCGTTGCACGACCTGTTTGGCTGGAAGCCCACGCTCGAGTTCCCGGCGGACGTGAAGTACGGGCCGTCGTGGGGCGAGGTGAAGAAGCCGAAGCCGTTGGCGATGGCCGCCTAGTTAGGCCACCCCCGGCGAACAATCCTATAGGAGCGTAGAGTGGCGACGATGATGACGATGGTGGTGCGGCTCGACCTGAGCCCGACGCGCGGACAGACGGCGGCGTGGGCGATCACGCTGTTCGACGAGCTGAGCAGCGAGGCCGAGAACGACTGGCAGGGCCGGCTCGAGGACATCACCGTGAAGGGCGTCGACAGGCTGAGCAGCTTCTACCGGATCGCGGGCGAGGCAATCGCCAACAACGACCACGTCCACGTGCTGCGGCGTGCGGGGATCGTGGTGCCCGGCGACTTCAACGCCCTGCTCGACCTGGAGGAGGACGAGCCTCTGGCGATGTTGATCGGCCCGAGCGGCGGGTTCGGGACCGGGCTCAAGGAGCTACCGATCCTCGACTAGATCGAGGTGCAATGTGGTTGACACCGATACCCTAGGTGGTAGAATGGAAGCGGCACCGAGAGGTCCGCGCCAAGGAGGGCAGCATGAAGAAGTTAATTGAGTGGAGCTCTGAGCGATCAGCGGCGCAGATGAACAGCGAGCAGGCCAAGAGCGTGTTCGACGGGCTGATCGAGATCGAGCGGTTCGCTGCGCTGCTGGCCGGCACCCCGGCCCTCAGTGCTGAGACACTGAGGGCCGGGCTCGACAACATTTATATCCACGCCCGGCGTGTGCGCGAGGAAGCGGGCGGGACGGTGCAGGTTGGGGTCGTCGATGGCGCGCGGTCGTAGGGTCCACTTCCGGGTCAGCTTCGAGCTGCCCGAGGGAGCGTCTGACGAGGACGCTGAGGCCTATGTCCACGACGCCCTCGTCGAGGCATGGCGGGCTCGACCTCCCGGCATCGACGAGGGCGGGGCCAACCCGCTGAGCGCGGGCGACCCGATGTTCAACCTCGACGGCGCGACGGTCCAGGTGTTCGCGCTCTGGTGGCAAGGTAAGAAGTGAGGAACCCAGATCAGGTGATCGAGGACGACCAGATGCGGCGCGTGGCCGAGATCAAGAGACGGTTGCGGGCGGGGCCTATGAGCCTCAAGGCGATCAGCGCGGCGCTCAAAAGCAACGTCACCGACACCGTGGGCGACATGGCCGTGCTGGTGAACCGCGGGCACGTGCGCTGTGAGCGGCGCGAGGTCGAGGGCAGCTTCGGAGGCAAGGCGCCGGTCTACGAGCTGACCGACAAGGGCATGCGGGCCTTACGCTGAGTTCCAGCGTGGGCAGGTCGTCGTGATCGAGAGCGGCAAGACGCCCAAGCACCGGGTGAAGGCCGAGATCGACAAGGAGGTTGCGACGCTCAAGGCCGAGGGCTGGAAGGCGCACGCGGCGCACAGCATGGGCGGGGTACGCGACCCCTTCGGCCACCCGCTCGTGTGGGTGCGCAGCTTGATCGAGCGTGGACGCTGCGGTCGCGTGCCGGCGGTGCGGACGTGACGAGAAGCGGCGGGCCTACCTCGAGCGCCGAAACGGTGCGCTTTCGCTCAGGGGCGGGGCCGGGCGCTGACTTCCATCACCGCGTCGAAGTGGCTCGTCGGAACCTCCAGAAGGACAGTTGCCATAGTTCGGCCGGATCGGATTTGGATGGCCACCTTGCCGTCTACCCCGCGCGTAGCGACGTCCTCCGGAGTGAGGTTGATCAGGAATGCCTCCGTCAAGGTGCACGACGGACGGCCATACCGGGATGAACTACACCGCCCAACGTCTCGTCCCGCTGATATGAACTCTGCGGGGTCGCCACCCCGGAAAAGGGCGGAGTCGTAGAACCGCCAGTCACCAGAGTAGATGAAACCGCCGCCAATATAGACCGGTCCGATAGTATCCGCGCGGATTAGCCGAGACACCAAGACAAACCCGTCATCTATGGCCACCTGCGGCGCGGAATATTCATACCGATTAGCGAATTCGTCCGAATCGACGGTGACTACCACCCCGTTCGAGGCGGTGACTTCACTCCTTAAGCTTTGCGCGCTCGCGTCAGCAGGCAGAGAAACGACGAATGCCGCCAGGGCTGCGACACCAAAACCAATTTTCATTCTAGCCCCCGAGAAAAGCGCGGCCGAGCGTACAAGCTCACCATGAGCGGCTCCTGATCCCGTTTACCTAAGGTAACAGAATGGGGCGCATACCCCCGGAAACCGCCGGACGATACTGGACAGGAAATGCCCGTTATACAAGGGTTCTAGGACGACAGCGGACGACGTTGGACGGGCTGAAAAATAACTCTTAATCAGCGGGGCGTAGGTTCGAACCCTACATCACCCACCATCGAACCAAGGAGGGTACGATGCAGGTTCTAATCGGGCAGCCGGCGCTACACCTTCGAGGCCGGGCACGATTGCATCGTGTTCAAGGCCGCGTTCGGGCGAGAGGTATGATGGCGGCCGTTGGCTTTTTGATCATCGTGGCGACGCTGTTCGAGGCGGGCAGGCGGATGCACGACCCGAAGCTCGGCGGCGTCTCCTGGAACGAGCAGCTCATGCTGGCCGGGACGTTCTACCTGGGGCTCGGTCTCTGGGTCGCCGGCATAGCGAGGGCGCTGTGATGCGGCTGATCGAGATCTTCTTGGCGTGGCTCGAGAGGGTGACGGGCGAACGTAACGTTACGCCTGAGGGCGGGGAGAACCGTAGCGTTACGACGCCGAACGACGAGGTAAGGGGGCCGACCTCCACGGTGGACGTGAGCCGAGACGTGCCCGACATCGTCGTCGTGCCCTCGATGCCGGACAGGCTGAGTGCGCACTTCACGCTGACCGAGGCGACCGTGAGCCAGACGGCCTTGCGCTGCGGCATCGACAACACGCCACCCGACCACGTGGTGCGCAACATGATCTACGCGGCGACGCACTTCGAGCGGGTGCGTGCGGTCCTCGGCCACCCGATCCACGTCTCCAGCTGGTATCGCTGCCCCGAGCTCAACGCTGCCGTCGGCGGGTCCGAGACAAGCAGCCACATGGACGGCTACTCGATCGACTTCACGTGCCCCGGCTTCGGGCCGCCCTTGGTGATCTGCAAGGCGCTGGAGCAGCACGCCGTGATGGACGACATCGACCAGCTGATCCACGAGTACGGCGGCTGGGTCCATGTCAGCTTCGATCTACGCAAGCGGCGGGAGAAGCTCACGTTCTCGCGGCGGTTCGGCAAGCGCGTCGGGCTGGTGGCCGTATGACCCCTCCGAGCGCCAAGCGGCCCAAGCGGGAGAGGAGCCTCAACGGGGAGGGCGCGATCCGGCGGATCTGCCCACGCTGCGGGGCGTCCCCTGGAGAACCGTGCATCGGCAAGCAGGGCCAGCACCGCAAGTGTAAGCACGCCGAGAGGCACGTGCCGAGGACCCGGGAGCTGGACACCCCGCGCAGGAAGTCGAGCCTATGAGGGCGGGCCTTGCGAGAGCGCTCCGCATCGCCTCCCTCGGAGTGGTGATCTATGCGATCGGCCAGGGCGTGATCGAGATGGTCGGGCCGACCCTCGCATTGGCGGGCCTGCTCACGGCCATAGGCATCGGCGCGATCGGCGCGATCGGTGTGCTGGTGGTGATGCTGGTCAACGCGGGGCGGGGCTGATGAGATCTCCTGCTGGCGGCGATCACCAACGAACGCTCGTAGGTAGAGATCACCAAGGCGGGTTTAGTTGCTTTCTCCGGCCGTGGCTCCTTCTCCAAGGGATGGCGCCCTCAGCTTCACGGCTGGGGGCATTTCCATGTCCGGCTGGTAGCGTACCGGGTAGGCTTAGGCGCTAACGTTAGCCGCTAAGGCTGTCACTGAGTGACGGGAGACAGTCATCGAGATGCACGCTCAGTCACCTGTGGAGACGCCGAGCGATTGCCCTTGTGAAATCAAGCACTTGCCCGGCGTGTGCCCGTGCATCCCCAAGCCGGCCCCAGTGACCACGGGTGTGTCGTCGACGTAGCCCATTGAAAAGGTTGGCTTTATTCGAGCTCCGGATCGGTATAACGCCCGCGTGGTCGAGAAGCGGGTTACGGCGCGGCCACAAAGGGACTTCTGCGGCCAGTTCGTTACCAGCTCTTAAGCCTCGCTCGCCATGGTCCACCATGGTCCGCCATGGTCCGGGAGGGGCGGCGCTTCGGTATGGGCGTCGGAACCGGAAACAGAGGAGGCCTCCGGCTCGACCTCTGGACGAGGTTGTCTCCGTCCAGTAGTGGTTCCCTTTTTTTTTTGCTTGATCGGGTACGCGAAATTTGGTTGACACCGATACCCTGGGTGGTAGAGTGCAATATGCTTTTGCTTCTGATCGAGGGTCAGACTTCGGCTTCAACTAGGAGAACGACATGAGCCACTACCTGAGCGTGGGCGACCTGTGCCGCCAGCTCGACATGACCGGCCTCCCCGAGCAGGCGAGGGCCATCGAGGCCGCCGTCACTGCCGGGGCGCACGTCCTGGCGACCCACTACGACATCGCCGTCGAGTGTGAGTGCGAGGAAGGCAGCGAGTGGGAGGTGGGCTTCGGACCTGGGGCAGGCCAGCCCGACAAGGCCTGCCCGACCGAGCTCATGGACTACGACACGAGCAGCGACTGGGTCGAGGCGACCCACCGGGCCGAGGCTGCCGAAGAAGGAGGGCTGGCCCGTGGCTAAGTTCATGGTGACGACGGCGTGTGGTCGCTGGCGTGCGTGAGACCTGGATGGTCGAGGCCGCCGACATCGACGAGGCGCAAGGCTGCTTCGACCCTGAGAGCGGGTTGGAGCCCAAGCACATCGACGACGAGCTCCACGACGAGGACGAGCGCGAGATCAAGGAGATCGTGCCCTGGCCGACGGCAGCGCCGGCTGACGCCGTGGCCTACGCTCACATCGCGGCCGCCGCAGCGACGAGCGCCTTCCTCGACAACGCCGACGTGGTGGTCGAGGAGGCGGCGACGAGTGTCTACTTCGACGAGGACGGCAGCGTCTGGGTGAAGGCCTGGGTTCGCGTGCCCGACCTCAGCGTGGCCGGCCACGAGGGCCTGGAGATCGACGTCCCATGAGCAAGCGCACCCAGTCGAGGTCCACAAGTGGACCATTGGCGGCGTGGGCATCGTGCTCGAGCAGCTGAGACGGACCACTTCCGGGTGACCTACGGCAGGCAGGTGGACGAGGGCAGCTACGCCCACGCGACCCACTGCCTGGGCGGAGCGCTGATGCACGCCCTCGCCTGCATCGACCGGCTGACCCGACCAAAGCCAGCGCGGCCCGCGCGCCCTCGGTCAGCCCCAGTTCGTCGCCGAGGCGCTGCACGACCGCGCCGATACGCTGTTCTCCGTC
>ENA-ORBV01005485-ORBV01005485.1-microbial-mat-metagenome-genome-assembly--contig:-NODE-5485-length-23319-cov-13.368944_pt1 | contig 23319 bp, 16 predicted proteins | sample MGYA00237777_ERZ505514 | MGnify/ENA primary metagenome ERZ505514 (study PRJEB26160, sample SAMN06269048) | microbial mat metagenome | isolation source: Oligotrophic lake microbial mat | place... | reverse complement strand
TCACCCCGGACGGCCAGCGCGTGCCCGAAGTGGCCATCCACCGGCGCATGGGGACTTTCCAACCGCAAGACCTCGCACGGCACCTGAGCGGTCGACGCGTGGGCAGCGACGGAGGGTGCGATAGCAGCCAGCGCGAGTACTAAGCCGAGCGGTCGGGCGGGTCGGTGTGCCATGGTCTGCTCCAGGGACGGGCTAAGGGCGGGGGAGAGCCGCTTCTGAAGTGTATCCGTTCGTGCTGCCAAACGCCCCGCGCAGCGCGGATCAAACTTGGACCCGGCACGGTGTTGCGGTTCAATAACGGGTAGCCGCGACTTCCCGTGAACCATGACATCGACGCATTGCCCTGGGCTGAGGTGACGGACGGCGCCCGGGGTGTGCCCGGCTCGCCGCCCGCACCCGCGCCGCCCCGCACAGCCCTCGACGCTACTGCCGTCGCCGAGCGCCTGCAGACCCTGCGGGCGGCCATCGCGCAGACGTTCGGTTTCGACGATCTGCGGCCCTTGCAGGCCGAAGCCATGGCGGCGGTGCTCGCGGGCCGCGATGCGCTCGTCGTCCTTCCGACGGGTGGCGGCAAAAGCCTGTGTTACCAAGCACCGGCGCTCGTTCTCGACGGATTCACGCTCGTCGTGAGTCCCCTGCTCGCGTTGATGGCCGACCAACTGCGCAGCCTCGAGGGCCACGGTGTGCCCGCCGCCGCACTCAACAGCATGTTGAGTCCCGCGGAACAGGCGGGTGTCTGGGAACGGCTGCGCGCCGGAGCGATCAAGCTCCTGTTCTGCTCCCCCGAGCGCCTCGCGTCACCCGGTTTTGCCGAGGGACTTCTACGCGCCGGCCTCGCGTCGATTGCGGTGGACGAGGCCCACTGTATCAGCCACTGGGGACACGATTTCCGGCCGGAGTACCGCCAACTCGGCGAGCTGCGCCGACGTGCGCCCCACGTGCCGATCCTCGCGCTGACAGCCACCGCCACACCGCGGGTGCGCGGCGACATCCTTGCCGAACTCGGCATCGCGGATGCGGTGCAGCTCGTGGGCGACTTCGACCGTCCCAACCTGACCTATCGCATCCGACCGCGCGGCGATCTTGTGCGCCAGGTGCACGACGTGATCGTGCGCCACGCGGGGCAAGCGGGCATCGTGTACGCGCTGCGCCGCACGGACACCGAAGAGATCGCTGCCAATCTCGCCCGCCGCGGGGTGCGTTGCCTGCCCTACCACGCGGGGCTTGTAAACGAGGAACGCCGCCGGGTCCAGGAGATGTTCCTCTCGGAACGCCTCGACGTGGTGGTCGCTACGGTGGCCTTCGGCATGGGCATCGACCGTTCCGACGTGCGGTTTGTCGTGCACGCCTCGCTGCCAAAGGGTGTCGAGCAGTACAGCCAGGAGACCGGACGTGCGGGGCGCGACGGTTTGCCGGCGGAGTGTGTGCTGTTCTATTCGGGGTCCGATTTCCACGGCTGGCGCCAGTTGATGGAGCGCAGCACCGCGGAAGCGGTCGCGGCGGGCATCGGCAGCGCCCGCGACGAACTCGAACACGCGCTCGAGCGTCTTGGCGAGATGTGGACGTTTGCGGGAGGAACGACGTGCCGCCACCGCTTCCTGGTGGAACACTTCGGCGGCCAATACTTACGCGCTTCGGGCGAGGGGTGCGGCGGATGCGACGTCTGCTTGGGCGAGCTCGAATCCGTACAGGACGCGTCGGTGATCGCGCAGAAGATCCTAAGCGCAGTCGTCCACTGCCGGCAAAGTTACGGCGCGAGCCATGTGACGGAAGTTCTGCGCGGCGCGCGCACGGCCAAGCTCGTGGAGGTCGGCCACGACCGGTTCACGACTTTCGGCCTGCTCAAGGATCTTGCGGCACCTTTCGTGCGCTCGCTGATCGATCAACTCGTTTCGAAGGGGCACCTGGTGGTCGCGCGCGGCAACTACCCGACCCTCTCCCTGAGCGCATCCGGCGTGCGAGTGATGCGCGGCGAAGAAAACGTGGCGTTTGTCGCACCGGCGACGCCGCCCTCGCGCGCGGGCCGCGAGCGCTCTCGGCCCGCCCCGATCGTCGACGCACCCGACGTGGATGCGGACCTCGTGGAGCGGCTCCGCGGTCTGCGCCGGCGGCTCGCGCGGGAGCGCGCCGTGCCACCCTACATCCTGTTCAACGACCGCACTTTGGTCGACCTAGCACGGCGCCGGCCGAGCAACGCCGACGAGTTGCTGCTCGTCGAAGGCATCGGCGCCAAAAAAGCCGCAGACCTCGGCCCGATCCTGCTCGCGGCGCTCGCGCAAGCGTGATCGTGAGCTGCACGCGCCTCACCGCACGCGCTTGAGGAACCCCTCGGGTGCCACGGTCAGCAGCAGACGCTGGTCGATGCTGCGGTCCACCTCGAACTCCGGATGGTGAGCCAGGAACTCCCGCACCGCGGTGAGGGGATTGTCGCCTGGGCCCCAGGGCCGATCGGGATACAGCGCTTTGGGCAAATGCTCAACAACGGTGTCGAACACCACGAGGTAACTGCCGAGCGCGACGAGCGGTGCGTACGCCATGAGCTCGGCGAGCACGTGGGAGTGTGTGTGGTTCGAGTCGAGACATACGAGCACACGCTCGGCCTGGGCGGCGCGGGCATGCACCTTCGCCACCACCGTTGGATCCACCGACGAGCCCTCGATGAGCTCGATGCGCGATCCAAAGGGATGTGCTTCGATCGCCGCCCGGTTCTCGGGGCGGATATGGATGTCGATGCCGAGCACCCGGCGCGGTTGGGCGGCAGGCGCGGCACCCGCAGCCGCCGCGCACTCGTGCAGGACGAGCTGCGACGCATACATCACGAGCGACCCACCGCGCGCGACGCCGGTCTCAACCACGAGGTCCGGTTGCACCTCCCACAGCAACTCCTGCAGCGCGACGATGTCCTGGGGGAACTGGATGATGGGCAAACCACACGCGCGGAAGTGGTAGGAGTAGCGCCGTTCGCTGGCGCGCACGAGCCACGCGGAACTGAGCGCGCGCAGCTCCCGATCGGCCGCCTGCGCCGCAACCTCCGCGCGGCACGCGGACCGGAACGCTTCGTGTTCGGGGACCGCCGCGTCGGTGGCGGACGTGGTTGTCGTGTGGACGTTCACGAGGCGGGCCGCAGGGCAAGAGGTGCGTCGATGAGCAGCGGATCGAGCAGCACGGGTTCGAGGCCGAGCCGGGCGAGTTCCACTTGGATTTCGCCGCGGTAGTTGGGGTTTGGCAGAAACACCGCGGCGGGCCCCAACCGGCACAGTTGTGCGGGCGCGATGACGGCCAGCCCCGAGCCCGCGAGGTAGCGCCCCTGCTTGTTGGGATTGAGGTCAACGGCGGCGGCGAGGAACCGATGGGTGGGGTCGATCCATTCCGCTAGCGTCGCACCCTTGGCGCCGGCGCCCCAAATCACGACCGGGCCACGCGCCGCGAGTGCGGGCAAGCGCAACTGCCAATGCCGCAAAATCGCGTCGAAGCGATCCTGGAACCCGGCCGCATAAGGCACGAAGTCCAAAAGTCCCGCCACGGCATCCCCGCGCGCGTCTTCCACGCCGCGCTCCGCGTGCCACGGGTCGAACACACCCGTGGCTTCGGCTTCGATCCAAAGGTACTGGTCGCCAAACACCGCGTCCACGCGCTGGACTTGGAAGCCACAGCGCTCGAGCAGCGTGCGCAACGCGTGCGCCGTAAATAGGGAGCAATGCTCGTAGAAAAAGTCGAACGGTACCTGACGGGCGAGGATCCACCCCAGGTCCGGTGTCTCAAGGAAAAGGCGTGTCCCGGGCGCTATGGCGGCACGCAGGTCGCTCAGAAACTGCGCCGGATCGGGGATGTGCTCGATGACGTGCCGCGCAACCAGAGCGTCGATCGGAGTAGAACCGGCCAGGTTCCCCCCATCGAAGTGTTGGCGCCGGAACCGCAACCGTCCACCGAGCCCGACGGGAGCGCCAAGGTAGCTCGAATCGACGCCCGTTCCGGTCCAGCCGGTCGCCATACCCAGCAGACGCTCGATGAACGCTCCCTTCCCGCAGCCCACTTCGACGATGTGAGCGCTGGGAGTGCCCAGTGCGGCCATCACCCGCTGCGCACGCTGCCCCAAGTGCTGTTCAAAACACCCCGAGTACTCCTGGCGATTGTCGTAACGTCCCGAATAATCGATCTTCGACGGATCGAACAAACGGTTCCAGGCAAAGCCGCACGCGGGGCAATACACCATCGCGAGGTCGCCGCGACAGAACGCCCGCGCGGCCACGGGCTCTGTCAGCACGAGGTTCTGATGGACCGCGACACCGCGGCGCTCGAACATGTCGAATGCTCCGGGAAGTCCACAGGCAAGGCAGTGGTGTTGCACGACGTCAGGCATGGTTCAAATCGGGCGTGAGGGCCGCGAGCAAGGTCTCGTCGAGGGTGTAACGCGGTGCAAAACCCGTTGCTGCGACGAGTCGGCGGATGTCGGCGAGGACGAGCGGGGCGGCATCGACCGGAGCCGCTCGCTCGCCGATACCGACACGTTCTGTGGCGCCCAAGAGTCGGCCAACGGCGAGCGCAACGTCCGCGACGGCGAGGGCGGCGCCGGATCCCACGTTGACCGTGCCTTCGAACTCACACTCAAAGAGGTCAACCAGCGCCCGAGACGCATCGCGCACGTCCAGAAAGTCCCGCCGCAGGTGCCCGGGGCCGATTTCGCCACGTTCGCCGCGGGCAAGCGCCGCGGCGAGGGACGGCACAAGACGGCCGCCACTTTCACCCGGTCCCAGGAGGAAAAAGAGCCGTGCCCAGACGGTGTTCGGAGTTCCGAGCACCTGCTGCCCCAGCGCGATCTTCGCACGTGTATAGGCGTCGCCCGGTGACACACAGGGTGTGTCTTCGCTGCACACACCCGCGCTCCAGTCGTATTCGGCGCAGCTCCCCGCAAAAACGGCCCGCACGCCGCCGTTGGCGCAAAAAAGTCCGTGCAGCAGCGTGCTGACGTCGAGCCAGCTTTGGTTCAGCGGCGAGTGGCGATAGTCCGCGGGATCGGTGCACCAGGCGAGGTGGATGAGACCCGACGGTCGCGCGCGCTCCATCCACCGGCGCACCGCGGAGCCGTTGAACAGGTCGAGCGTGTGTCGATCGGGGGCGAGCACGTCGTGCCCCCGCGCGCGAAGTGTCGCCACGACGTGGCGGCCCACGAACCCCGACGCGCCCGTCACGAGCACGGTTGCGGGCCGGACGCGGCCGCTGCGAAGCAGAGCACCGCTCATGACAACACCGTCCATGTGGGAACCGCGACCGCGAGCCGGCCACCCCACGCCCGGACGCCGGCGAGCTGTTGTTCGAGTTCGTCGCGCAGGTTCCAGGGCAGCAGCACGACGAGATCAGGTTCAAACCGGTGGAGTGCGGCCTCGTCGACGATCGGAATGCGGCTCCCCGGCAGCCACTTGCCGACCTTTTCGGGGTTGCGATCGGCGACCATTCGCAGGAGGTCCGTCCGGACGCCGGCGAAGTTCAAAAGGGTGTTGCCCTTCGCTGCAGCGCCGTACGCCGCCACACGCTGACCAGACGCTTTGGCGTGCAGGAGCGCGGCGAGGAAAACGTCCTTGACACCTTCGACCCGCGTTTGAAACTTCGCGGCCGATCCGGGACGCAGCCACACACTCGCATCTTCCGCCACGATCTGGCGCGCGACCGCGGCGTCGATGGCGCGCGGCAGACCGTCCGCCCGTCCCGCGTGCACACGCAGGCTGCCGCCGTGGGTCGACAGTGTTTCCACGTCGAACACAACCAATCCCGCGCGCTCGAACAGCCGCCGCACGGCACCCAGGTTGAGGTACGCGTAGTGCTCGTGGTACACGGTGTCGAACTGCAGACCTTCGACGAGGTTGAGCAGATGCGGGAACTCGAAGGTAGCGACGCCCGCAGGCAACAGCAGCTCACGCACTCCGCATGCGAAGGCGTAGGGATCGGGCACATGCGCAAGCACGTTGTTGGCCACGACGAGGTGTGCACGGCCGTGCTCGCGCACGATTTCGCGGGCGAGCTCGACGTCAAAAAAGCGCTCGATGACCGCAAGTCCGCGCCCCCGCGCCAACGCGGCGGGGACTGCCGTCGGCTCGATTCCGAGGGTGTCCCAACCGCGCGCGTGCAAACGTTCCAGCAGCGTGCCGTCGTTGGCCGCGATCTCGATCGCAAAACAATCCGGCCCGAGGTCGTAACGCGCCGCCACAGCCGCCGCATAGGCTTCGACGTGCGTGCGCCACGACTGCGAACATCCGCTCAGATACACGTAATTCCCATCGAACAGACTCTCAGGCTGCGGTGCATCGACGGTCTGGGCAAACCCGCACGCCGCGCACAGCACCACGCGCAGGGGCAGCCAGGGTTCGGGTTCCCCGAGGGAACGCTCGGTCAGGTAGCGATTCGAGGGCGGAGCGCTGCCCAGGTCCAGGAACGGCGCGAGCTCGCCGCCACCGCAGCCCCTGCAGGTCGCGGCCGCGCTCACAGGCTCACGCCCGCAAAACACCCATCCAAAGCGGGATGTGTTTGGTCCCGCGGCGAAAGATCCCGCACCGGCAGCGGCCAAGGGATTCCGAGTTGGGGCTCGAGCGGGTGGATGCCCGCCTCGCTGTGCGCCCGCCAGGGTTCCGTGTGGAGGTAGAGCAGATCGACGTCATCGCACAACGCCTGGAAACCGTGGGCACAACCGGGGGGCACACTCAGTCCAAACGGCTCCGCGGCGTCGAGCACCACGGCGTGCCACGTCAGGAACGTCGGCGAGCCCGCGCGCAGGTCGACCACCACGTCGAAGATGCGGCCACGCAGGCACGTCACGAACTTGCGCTCCGCATCCGGCGGCCGTTGGAAGTGCAAGCCGCGCACCGTTCCGGCTCGGCGGGTGCTGGTGCGATTGATCTGTTCAATACGCGCAGCGCCGAGGAGCGGCGCGAGCTCGCCCGCGCAAAACACACGCTCAAGCCGCCCGCGGGCATCCGCCACCGGAAGACGTTCCAACCGCTCGAGGCCCGCGATCGCGGTGGGATGGCGCAGGATGCGAGTGTTCATGCCGCCCTGCGCGCGCCCCGGGCGGCGATTCCTGCGGTAATGTCGTCGGCCGTGAGCCGCACCATGTCGGCTCCGGTGCGCCACGCCCGATGCCAGGCGACCGTTCGGTAAAGGGCGCTATCAAGATCGATTTCAGGTGCCCAGCACAGGTGCCGCAACGCTCGGGTGCTGTCGAGTCGAAGGGTATGCGCTTCGCGTCCGAACGCGGCTGCGCGCTCCGCAGGCACGGATTCGGCGCCGAAGTGGTGGGCGAGCCGGCCGACGAGCACTGCAACCGACACCTCGGCCCGGGGACCGGGGCCGAAGTTCCACGCGCGCGCGTGGGCCGCTCCACCCTCGCCCGCGAGCACCTCGGCGAGCCGCAGGTATCCGCTCAAAGGGTCGTCGACGTGCTGCCACGGCCGAATCGAGCCGGGGGAGCGCAGGGCGATGGCACGGCCGGCTTCGAGCGCGCGCAGGCAGTCGGGAACCAGCCGATCGGGCGAAAAATCGCCACCGCCGATCACGTTGCCCGCGCGAGCCGTGGCGACGCGCGTGGCATTCACGCCGTCGAAGTAGCTTTCGCGGTAAGCCTCTACCGCGAGTTCGCAGGCCGCCTTACTGGCGCCGTAGGGTTCGCTGCCGCCCAACGCATCGCTCTCAACGAAGCGTTCGCCGCGTTCGCCGTTGGCGTACACCTTGTCGGTCGTCGCGACCACGACGGCGGCCACGCCGCGCGCACGCCGCACGGCATCGAGCAGGTGCACGGTCCCCATCGTGTTTGCGGCGAACGTTCCCACGGGATCGTCGTGCGCGCGCCCAACGAGCGCCTGGGCCGCAAGGTGAAACACAAAACGCGGCGCGGTGCGGGCAACGCAGGCGGCGAGGCGCTCGGCATCGCGGATGTCGCCGCGCTCGTCGGATTGCAAGCACGCGGCCACCCCGGCAATGCCAAACAGGTGATCGTCCCGCTCGGGATCGAGGGCGTAGCCGTGGACCTTTGCCCCGAGCGCCGCAAGCCACAGGGTTAGCCGCGCGCCCTTAAAACCGGTGTGGCCGGTCACGAGCACCGCTGTACCCTGCCACATGGATTTCACCAGCACTTCCAGGGCGCCGCGCCGCTCAACCACAGGCTTTCCAGCTGGTTTTTGTCGCGCAGGGTGTCCATCGGTTGCCAAAAACCGTCGTGGTGGAACGCGCGCAGTTGATCGTTGCGGGCGAGCGCTTCGAGGGGCTCTTTTTCCCACGCCGTGGTGTCACCCTCGATCAATCCGAGGCAGCGCGGGGACAGGACGAAAAAACCTCCGTTGATGCGCGCACCATCGCCCCGGGGCTTCTCGCGGAAGCCCCTGACGCGCGATCCGTCGAGGTCGAGCGCGCCGTAGCGCCCCGGAGGTTCCACCGCCGTCACCGTCGCCCACTTGCCATGGCTCTTGTGGAACGCGATCTGAGCCCGCACGTCGACATCCGCGACGCCGTCGCCGTAGGTGAGGCAAAACGCCTCGTCGTCCGCGATGTAGTGCGCAAGGCGCTTCAAACGGCCGCCGGTCAGCGTCGCTTCGCCCGTATCCACAAGGGTGACGCGCCAGGGCTCGGCCTTGCGCTGGTGGACCTCCATATGGTTATCCGCCATGTCGAACGTGACATCCGACATGTAGAGAAAGTAGTTGGCGAAGTACTCCTTGATCGCATAACCCTTGTAACCGCACGCGATCACGAACTCAAAAAGTCCGTGGGCCGAGTACAGCTTCATGATGTGCCACAGGATCGGCCGCCCGCCGATTTCAACCATGGGTTTTGGACGCAAATGGCTTTCTTCGCAGAGCCGCGTGCCGTATCCACCCGCCAGGATCACGACTTTCATCGAGAGCTCACGCGACCCGCGCGTCCTGTGCCGAAGTTGCCGCAGCCACCGCGCGCGCGCGCCGTGTCGCCACTGCGGCGCCGATGGGGTTGATGAGCCGCAAGTTGTCGAAGACGTGGCGCCACTCAAGAATCCGATCCGCCGGAACCCCCACCGCGCCCAGGGACGAGGCGGCGTGGTCGTTTGGAACGAGGGCGAGAGTGTCCTCGCACGCACACAGTTCGCGCGCGTCCTGTGCCGTATTGCGTACTTCGATCGATCCGTCGAAACCGAGCTTGCGGATCAACGCCGCCGCAGCGGAGCCATCGGGCATGCCGACAAGCACGAGCCGCGCCACGCCCGCCGTGGTCCGCGCGACCTGGGCGACACTTTGGTACGCGGCAAGGGTGATGAGTTCCTGCTCCGCTTGGCGCCGCGCCGTCGGCGCTCGATCTTCCGTCGCAAACGCGGCGCGGCCCTCATGTTCTAGGGCACCGACGAAGTCGTGCCGACCGCGGGCGATGCGTGCCGCCACCGCGGCGCGCTCTCCCTGGAACTGCGCAAGGCGTTCGAGGGCCGCGGCACGCTCGGCGGTCGAGAAGGGCGCACCCGCGCCGTCCAACGCCGCACACAGCGCCCACTCCAAACCGCCGCGGTAGCGGTCGAGGTGGGTGCCGGCCTGGTCGACTCCGAGTTGGGTGCGCGGCGGCAGATCGGCCGCGGGCCGCACCACGTGGATGTAGAAGGGCGTCGGCAGGAAGGCCACCGTTCCCTGGGCCAATAGACGGAAGCACCACAGGAACGCCCAATGCAGCGTGTGTGGAACGAACAGCACGGGCCGCAGCGCGCGGGTGCGGTAGATCGCGATCTCGGGGAAAATTCCGCGCTCGAGCAGGAAACTCCACAGCCCGAGCGCCTGGCCCGCGCCGAAACCAGTGGCGCGCTCCACCGCGTAGTAAAGGCCGAGGTCGGCGCCCGTGGTGTCATCCCGCGAGATCCACGGCGCCTGCGCGCAAACGAGCTCGGGTGTCCGCTTGAAGAGCGCGGCGATTTCTGCGACCCGGGCGAGATCCAGTCGGTCGTCGTCCCCAAGGTACAGGCACAGCTCACCCCGCGCGGCGCGTAGCGCGCTGGCAACGTTGTGCTCTGCGCCCACGTCCTCCCGTTGGCGCAGGTAGCGCACGGGCAGGCCCTGGGTCACAGCGTTTGCCACCACGTCCGCCGTCCAGTCCGTCGACGCGTTGTCGCTGACCACCACCTCGAACTCAAAGGGCCACTCCCGTGCCGCCAACAGATGCTCAAGGCAACGCGCGAGGTACGGCGCGCGATTGCGGGTCGGGATCGAAACGGTGAGGAGCGGTTGCACGGGGAGCGGATCCCTTCGGCAGTCCGCCGGGAATCCGGTCTCCTCCTCGACCCGGCGGCCGCGGACCCCGCAGCGCGGGGGCTAGGGCGTCCCTAACCCGGGACTTCGACGGCCTTGCGCCCGCGGTCCGCAAACGGCCGCTGCGCGGATCAACGCCGCGATCCGACCGGTGTGGGACCCGCCGAATCGAGCACGACCCGCGCGATCGCCCCCGCGTCGATGCGTACGTCGAACGCGTTCATCGTGTCCTTGCTGCGGCCCATGCGAAGCGCGTGGACACCCACCGGCAACCGCAGCACGAGCGGCTCTGCCGCGCCACCGGCGAGCCAATGGTCGGGGCCCTCGCCGTGGACCCGCAGGGCGGCGACCCAGTTGACCTTGCCCGTCGCCATCAACTCCAGCGCGCCCGCGACGGCGTGCAACGGCGAACCCACGGGGCCTTCTCCGAACGCCAGAAGCGCGTCCGGATCGTCGCCGAAACCAAAGGGCGCGGCGGCAACCAGGCACTCCGGACGCTGCCCTTCGAATGCAAGTTGAAACCGGCCATCGGCAGCGGGGCGCGCCTGTGGAATGCGGGCGAGTTCTTTCGCGCTCGCACCCGCGGCCATGGGCCAATCCGCGCCGGAATAAATCCGCAGTTCGGCGGGCGCGATCCCCACAGCGTCCACGCTGCCCGCGATGACGGCACCCGCGAGCACGTCCTCGTTCGGAGTGACAGGTTCGCGCAGCGCTACACCCGCGCCCGGCGCGAGCACAACCGGACGCAGGGACGCGGTGCTCAACGGTAGTTCGCCGGCGGCAAGGCGCGCGGCTGCAACTTCCACGGCCAACAACTCACCGACCCAGACGGGGCCCGCGGGCACCTGATCGAAGTACGCAACCCCATCCACCAGCACTGCCCAGACCACATCGCCCGCGCGGGTCGCAAGGGCGAGGCCTTCGGGCGGTGCCCCGTGTACTTCAAGCTGTGCGAGGGGCAGCGTCAACTGCCACGCTCCGTCGCGCTCGCGAACCAACACCCCTTCGAAACGCACGGTCGTCATGCGGCCTGGCGCGCGCGGATACTCGACCGCGACATCGAGCGCGCGGTCGCGCCAGCGCTCGCCCAACGCCATGGCGCCACCCGTACTGCTCGCCACGACGACATCGCTGCGGGGATCGAGCAGCGTGAGGGAGTGCGCAAGGGCTCGACCCTTTGGATCCGCGACAACGAGGGGCCGCGGCAAATCCACCGCGAGTTCCACCTCGATGCGCGGCCGTTCGCCCAGGGCGATGGCGTCCATCGGCAGCAGGACAATCGTGGACACGTGACCCGGCGCAACCACCTCGACGAGCACCGCTGCCGACGGAAGGGGGTCGAGGAAGCGCGGGTGGAACGGCTCCCCAACGATGTCCGGCAACTCCTCGTGGTCGCTGAACACAGGGCCGCTGAACACAGGGTCGCTGAACACAGGGCCGCTGAACACAGGGTCGCCGCCCGCGAGCGTCGCCGAGGCATCCTGCGAGCGCAGCGCCGCCACACGCACATCCGACAGCACGGCACCGTCGCGCGCGGAACGCGCCACGAGGTGGAACCCGGGAGTGCGCTCTGCGAAAAGTTCGATGCGGACGCTCGCGCGGTCGCGGGCGATGTCGCGCTCGATCGTCCGCGCACCGCCGGTACCCGGGGCAAAACCCCACCCAGGTGTGTCGAGCTGCATCCTGTGGCGCCCCGGTTCAAGGTCGACAAGAGTCCACCGATTGGCCACGAGCGTCGTGCGCCTGGGAAACGCTCCGGGTTGGCCTGTGGGTTCCGCGAGGAGGTCAATGTGGGGCGGGCCGCGGCCCGTTGCCGTCGACGCAGAAGCGCTGACGGACGGAGCCACCAACCGCATCAGCGCCGTCCCGTCCACGACAACGTCGATTCCGAGGGACGGCAGTCGCGGCGGCGCGCTGACGTCGAACGCGGCGATGGACTCCCCATCGAGGCGGACGCTCCACCTGTCCCCCACCACCACCGGAAGGCGGGCGGATCCGGCCGCGTCCGACCGGCCAATTCCGAGCTGGGCGCGGGAGTTGTCGAGCACAAAGTCGACGCCGCCCAGGGGCAACCCGGTGCGTGTGCGGACATTCACCGTCTGCTGGCGGGACCGGGCGAGGTGCACGGTGACGGGATCGCGATTCCCGTGCGCCAGGTGCAGGTCGTCCAGGGACACAAAGGCGTCGCGGTACTCCGCAATGCCGATGCGGAGTTCGTCACCCGACAGGACGACGGCTTTGGTCCCTGCTCTAGTCCCGGTTCTTTGGACGAGGTTCCATGTTCCACCCGCTCGCGCGACCTCAACGTCGAGGGCGAACACCTGACGTTCCGACAGTGCGTCGAGAGCGATCAACCTAAAACACGCCGTCTGACCTTCGCCACTGTTGCGGGGGTCGCGGGAATTCAGACTCGCAGGACCTACGCCAAACGCGCGGCTGAACGTCTTCGGCGGGTCGAGCTTAGGAGCCGTCGCGGTCGATGCACCTGCAGCGCTTTCGCTCCGCCCCCGCCCGAGTACGGGAGCGCGCTCGCGCAGCACGATCCATCCGGCTGCGCCCCCACAGACGACCAAAAGGACGCTCAACCGCCGGAGCTTTGACCTCTGAACCGTTGACCACCGGACCGTCGTGCGATTCATGTGGAGCTCGTGTGCTGGCCCGTCCCTCGTTCGAAGTTCATAAGCTACCCCGCCGCCAAAGCCGTTGCGCCGCTTGAGCTCAAACATCCCGACCGAAAATCGCGCGGTTATGCCGCAAGCCCGCGGCGGGCGCCTGCCTCGCGCAGATCAGCAATCCCCTGGGAATCCCTCAGAGCAAACCGAGCGCCCCGACCTTTGCATGAAACCTCCGCAGCACGCAAAAAGGGGGAACCGCAGCCCCCCCGAGCCGCGGTTCCCGTGCGCGTAGAACCGTTGCCCTGTGGCAGGGTGCGAACGCGCCGCACTTGCGGATCGCGGCGGGCGCCGCCATCCGCCGTTTTCAAGTTTCAATCAGCGCTGACGTGTGGAGTCGCTCGTCGTAGGGTGGGTTCCCGGGCGGGTGCGCGACGCCGCGGCCGCACGCTCTTCTTCCGCGCGTCGGCGGGCTGCCTCTTCGATTGCAGTCGTACCCGGGGCAATCGGGGCCGGACGCCCGGGCTCGATCACATAGTCACGTCGGGCGGCACGCGCGCGGCAAACCGTTCCGAAGGCTCCGCCGAGGGCGGAAACCACCAGGCCGAGAAGCATGGCGAAAGCAGCCCAGCCCGCGGCCGCCGTGGCGACATCGCGGGTTTGATCCGCGATGCGAATCGCCTCGGTTCGCGCCACTTCGTACTGCTCCATGCCGCTTTGCCACGCGCTGTCCCATTGGGTCAACGTCCGCTGGGCGACGTCCTGGGAAATACCAAGACGCGAGGAGATCAGGCCCACGAATTCGGCGCGTTCGTCGCTGGACAGTTGGCTGCCTTCCAGCGTGAAGTGCTCGCCAGCGAGTTGGAAGAGCCGCGACTCGTCGAGGTAACGGGTTTCGGCGGCGACCGCGTCTATAGTTTCAGCGGCCGTCGCGTTCGGACCCGCGATTTCGTCCTGCGCGTTCTCGAGCGCAGAGCGGACCGAGTCCCAGCTCGGCATAAGGTCTGTCGCCGCGCTCGCGATCGCATCGCCAGCGCTCGAGAGCCCACTGCCGATCACGTTCATCATGCCGCCCGCGACGGCGCCCACGGCGCTGAACGCGAGCATGAGCGTCAAGACGGCGCTGGCCGCCCACACACCGAGGCCGTGAAGACCGCCTTCCATCGCGGTGCGCGCCTGGGCCATCCGACCCGCGACCCACGCGCCAGCGAACAACGCGATCAAACCGGTGACCACCCAGAGGATGCCGTTGACCAGCGCCACGGTGCCAACGTCGCTGTTGCGATCGATGATGCCGAGATTGAGCGCAAGTCCGACCTCGGCAAACCAAATGGTGAGGGCGGTTGCGATCGCGACTCCCGCGACGACAGCTCCCCACGAAAACCCAATGCGTTCGTAGGGCACCGGGGCGGGCGACGCAGTCTCGTCGATTCGCAGAAATTCAGGGGTAGCCATGGCATCAGCTCTTTGAAGGGGTGGTTGGGAGAAAGACGGCGAGACCGTTCGCCATTGCGAACGATTCGGCCGCGATCGATCGCTCGGGCGGCAGGCCGTCGGCACCGAGAGATGCAAAGCCCGTGCCGCTCGCATTCAGAACGCGGGCACCCGCGGAGCGTGCCCCAGTGCCCCCAAGTTCGACCCTGCGCCCGCCGTCCGCGGATCCCGCGTGCAAGTCGTGCAATACACACGGCATGGGCGCGCGCCCGTGAGGCCCTGCGGGCCTTCGACGACTTCCCCGCAGAGCACAAAGCCTCGTCATTCACACGCGGAGGCGACGGGTGCGCTCACAATGCGGGAAACCGTCGGCTTCGAGCCGATGGCTTCCCGCACTGTGCCGCTCCAGCGCCGCAAGGCGATGGGCCCAACATCACGTGAGAGCTCATTCGTTCGGGCCGTGCCGATTTTTTCCCAAGCTCTCACAAAGCGTCTATTCGATCTCCAAGGGGCGCTTCCAGAGCGTCAGCGACACGGCGGTGCCCAGGTTGCTCTGTCCGTAGATCCCGGCGAAATCCCAACGGTCCGCGCCGAGTTCGTTCGCGCGCTCAAGCGACGGCTCGGATTCGATGAGGAACTCCCAGCGCTGTTCGGCGATCTTGACGTGGGTGATATCTGGCGCGCTCTTGTCCTGTTGACCGCCCTGTTGGGGTGCGAAAGCATGGAAGGCACTACCGGTGACGATGGCGAGCGCGAGGAGGATGTGATTCGAGTTTTTCATGGTGAGGAATGACCGAAATCCGGTGGATGAAAATCTGAAAAGATTGGCGGCGTGCCCTTCGTGCACCTCATCACGGAACACCGCAAGCCCCCTCGTTGGGGAGGGATACGCCACACGACCGAAGCTACACCGATCCACGCGACCCACCAAGCCCGATGACCCCGAATGCCCTGAACGCGGTCCTGGTCGCGGGCTCGATCGACGTCCGTACCCCTGCATCGCGCGCTTATGACGCGAGCCGCGATCTGGACAGAAACGCGTCGAACGGGCGCGAGCGGCCGCGCGGCGTGCGCGGCGTGCGCGGCGGTGGCCCGCGGCGGTGGCCCGCGGCGGGTGGCGTTTGAAGCAGACTTCGCGCAGCCTTCGTTCTGCCTTGTTGCAGAGCAGCTCCAATGTCGGGGTCCTTCGAACCCCCCATCTGGCGAGGTGTCCCATGCAGAGTTTTGCGTTCACGACTGTGGCTGCGTTGGCGGCCGTGTTTGGCCAACAGATCCCCAGCAGCGAGTCGGTCGCCGCTGGACCCGTCGGGCCGGCCCAAGTGGTCGCTGCCCAACTGCCAAGCCGCGTCGCCTCGGGCGAGATCACCTCGAAGTCGGTGCTCCTGTGGGCGCGGCCCATGGTGACCGGCCCCGTTCGCTTCGAAGTCTGTGCTCAAGCAGACTTCTCGACGCTCGTGTACGACGAGCAGTCCTTCCCCTCCAACGGCGTGCTGCCTGGGAAGGTGCGCGTGGGCGGCCTGACGCCGGGCACCAGCTACTGGTACCGCGCGACGGATGCGGCGGGCAACTCGGATGTGGGCAAGTTCCGCACCGCACAGGCCGCGGACAAGCGCTTCGGGCTCAAGTTCGGCATCTCGGGCGACGGGCGCGGCGACAACTTGCCCTTCCACAGCCTGGCGAATGCCGTCGATGAAGAGCTCGACTTCTTTGTGTACATGGGAGACTCGATCTACGCGGACATCGAGTCGCCCGCCCTGCCTGGTGTGGCCCAGGCGGCCAACCTCCGGCAGTTCCTGGCGAAACACTTTGAAGTGCTCTCGTCGAACGCTGCGGGCCAGAACTACCTCGGCGACCTGCGGGCTGCGACGGCCTTCTTTGCGACCATCGATGACCACGAGGTGACCAACGACTTCGCCGGTGGTGCCCACCCAAGCAGCCGGGCGATTTTCGGCACCCTGGGCGACTTCATCAACGAGACGCCCCTGTTCGAAGTGGGGCTCGAGGCTTTCGAGCGCGCTTACCCGATCTCGGGCCGCCACTACGAAGACACCGGTGATCCGCGCACTGCCTTCAAGCGCAAGCTGTACCGCACTCAGGACTTCGGACTGGACGCCAGCATTTTCCTGCTCGACGCCCGATCCTTCCGCGACGAGCCCCTTGCGGCGCCCGACCTGACGAATCCCGCGACGATCGGTCTGTTCCTCTTTCAAGCCTTTTCCGCGGGCCGCACCATGTTGGGGGAAGCCCAGATCGACGAGTTGGAGGCGGACCTGCTCGCCAGCCAAAAGCGCGGTGTGCTGTGGAAGTTCGTGTTGGTGCCTGAGCCGATCCAGAACCTGGGACCGCTCCAGGGTCAGGACCGTTTTGAGGGCTACGCCGCGGAGCGCACCCGTCTGCTCGACTTCATCGTGCAGAACGACATCAAGAACGTGGTGTTCATGTGTGCCGACATCCACGGCACGGTCGTCAACGACTTGAGCTATCAGCTCGGCCCGGGACTGCCGCAGATCCCGACCGGAATCTTTGAGGCCTCCACGGGGGCGGTGGCCTTCGACCAGCCCTTCGGTCCGACGGTCGTAGAGCTGGCGCTCGCGGCCGGACTGCTCGCGCCCCTGCAGAAGGCGTTCTACGACAGCCTGCCGAACGCGGCCAAAGACTCGTTCCTGCAGACGTTGCTGGACGAGAACATCACGCCGTTTGGGTATGGCGCGCTGGGACTTGAGGGTTCGGCCGTCCAGGCCCAGTTGCTCGAGGGCGGCTATGTCGCGACCCACACCTGGGGTTGGACGGATGTCTCCATCGATGCAAAGACCGGTGCGCTGACGATCACCACCTGGGGCATCCCGCCCTTCACCAGCGTGGCACCCCAGGTGCAAAGCCGCTTCCGCGTCACCCCGCAGTGACAGATTAAAAACTCGGCACAGCTGAAGCGAAGTAGCTGTCCGTTGCCGTCTGGCCCAGCGCCCGTTGCGCCGCCGGGAGGCACCGATTCGAGTGGGGGCAGGACCGCCATTCCTGCCCCCCAAGCGAAGTGTGCTCCGCACAGGCGGCGCCGCGCGGGCCTCGATGTGTCGCGTGATGCGTCGAGGCGCAAACGGGGATCCGAATGCGGCCTTGTGCGCCCAGCCGCGAAGAGCGGGATCGATCGAGGCCGCCCGACTATGGCAGCTTTTGAGAGGCTCCCAGGCGCCGCTCGGCGAGTCGTGTGAGGGTTTCGCTGAGGTGCGTGCGGCGGCGGCGCAGGCTAGCCAGGTGGCGGAGTTGGCCGGATTCGGCCAGGGAACCGCGGCGCAGCCAGAGGCGGATCTCGCGCCAGGTGCGTGCGGGATGGTGCCAGAGCGCGGCGGCTGTCAGCGCGAGCATGGCAGCGACGATCGAGATGAGCAGCGCCGCTTGCACACCGAACCGGCTGGTAAGCAACAGCGTGGCTGCGATGTGCCACGGCGGAAACAGCACCAGGGCAGAGAGCACCTTGTAGGTGGCGACCACGTCCTGCGAAGGGCGGACCGTGCGCAGCAGCAGCGCTTGCGCGATCCACGCCGGAGCGAACCACAACCGTGCGGCGCCCTTGGCGGCGAGAGCCAGGGCCGTGTGGAGGCCACCCCGAAGCGCAAAGCGCAACACGCGTGCGAGGGGATACTCCACATCCAAGTGTCCGGGTCTGGCGCCAAGGCGGGCCAGATCGCGCTCGAAGGACTCGAGTTCCGCGCGGAACTCTGCCGCCTGTGCGGGATCCGCGGCGCAAAATTCCTTCCAACCCTTTGCCAGTGCGGACATGCGCGCGGTGCGTGCGCCGGCTGACTGGGCAACCGCGTCTTTGGGCCACAGCCGTTCGGCCACGACGAGCAGCGGCAATTCGTCCCACTTCTCCAGTTGGATCGTCACGTCGCCGAGCGCTTTTCCCACGGCACCGGTCAAGGCCAGTACGGCGACCCGCGGGTCGACCGAATGTTGAGCGCGCCAATCGTCGGCATCCAGACTTGCGCCAACCCATAGGGTCACCCGCGAGCGGAAGCGCGTTTTGTTCCCATAGGTGATGCCCACGGGCACAATGCGTGTTCGCCCCGCTCCGGAAAGTGCCATGCGCGCGGCGCCGGTTCTCAACTCCGCCAAACCCGGCAGACTGTGGCTCTTGCCCTCGGGGAACAGGGCGATCGCTTGACCCGCAGCGAGGGCCAGATGCACCGCCTCGAATGCGCTGGCGTTTTGGGCCGTGTTGTGCCCGTCCTGGCTGCGGTACACGGGCACCGAACCCATGGCGCGCAACACCGCACCGAGAACCGGCATGGAAAAGAGCGGCGCCTTGCCCAGGAACAACAACGGGCGCTGGGTCGTGCAAAGCAACAGCGCCGGGTCCGCCAAGCCGCCCGGGTGGTTGCCAACCAAGAGGATCGGCCCGTCGCTTGGCACGTCCGCGCCGAGCAGTTCCACCCGGTAGAAGAGCCGGACCACCCGGCGAATCAGTGCGAAAAAAAGTCGGCCCATGGTCGGCTCGCGGCGGGCCGTGCTGGGGCCCTGCGGATGCGTGCGCCTGGATAGCATGCTTGCGCCGTTTCGTCGCCGAGGTCATCACGATCCCGACCCAGGTGGTGGCGAGCGGGAGGCGCATCGAGCCACCGCAGCCACGCAGCCCCCGCTAACGGTCGAGGAGCGCCCGCAGGGCCAGCACCTCTTGGCTCGATTCGCCGTGGGCCCGCGTAAGCAGAGCCACAGCGCGTTCCAACTCGGCGCGGGCCGCTTCCCCTTGGCCCAGGGCGCGCAACACTCGGCCGAGGCCAACCCGGGCCTCACCCTCGGGACCCGCGCCGTAGGCGGCGATCGAGTGGGAACCCGCCAAGGCTCGCTCGTAGGCGGACTATGCCGCCTCGAACTCACCCATGCGCTCGTGCACATCGCCGATCCATCGATCGAACTTCGAGAGGGCCGGATGGGACGACGAGAACGCCAAACTGAAACACTCGCGCCCCTCCTCAAAGTGCGCAAGGGCCGCGGCCAAGTTGCCCGCATCGCGCTCCAGTTCCCCGAATGCCCGCAGGGATTCTGCCACGTCCGCGTCGCGCCCCAACTCGCGGTAGCGCTCCAGCGACGGCAACAACTCCGTCCGCGCCGCATCAAATCGTCCCAGTTGGCGCAGGCAGTCGGCGGCGTTGCGCGCGATGAGCGCCAGGCTGGGATCCCCCGCCCCAAGATGGAAGGCAAGAGCGACTTGGGCCTCGCGCAAGCGCTCCAGCGCATCCCCGTAGCGCGCCTGGCGGAACAGCGCCGCGCCGTAGCTGTTGGCCACTGCGCCCAAGTTGGCGTCCCGTGGATCGCCGCGCTCACGCAGGCCCGCCAGGGCCTCGTTGAGCAAAACCAAGGCAGCATCGTGCTCGCCCCGCTCCGTGCGCTGTTCACTAACTTCGAGCAACGCGTCGGTGCGCAACTCGTGGCCCTTTGGCAGCTTGACGCGGGCGTGTTCGAGGGCGCGCTCGGCCGCGGCCCGGGCTTGTTCCTTGAATCCGCCCTTGAACAAGCTGAAAGCGAGGCCGTTCCCCGCGCTCGCGCGCGCACCCTGCAGCCCACGGCCCTGGTCAACGAGGCTTACCTCAAGCTGATTGACCAACGCTCCGTGGGCTTCGAATCGCGGGGCCGCTTCCTGGCCATCGCCTCCACCGCGATGCGCCGGGGACTGTTTGAGCACGCGCGGGCGCGCCTGGCCGAGAAACGCGGCGCCGGCGCCGAGCGCGTGGAGCTCTTCGAGGTGGCCAGCGCCCTGGACGAGACCCCCGAGGCCATCTTGGCCCTTGAGTCCGCCCTGGAGAGTTTTGCAGCCGTGGACCCGCTGAACGCGCGCATCGTCGAGTTGCGCTGGTTTGCCGGCCTCGACGTGGATGCCACCGCGGCGATCCTCGAAGTTTCGCCCTGCACCGTCGAACGCGGCTGGCGCGCCGCCCGCGCCTGGCTCCGCGAGCGCGTCGAGAGCGAGCTGGGCTGAATCCGCCAGCCCCATAATCGAGGTGGCCGTTGTGTCCCTTTTCAGAGTTTCGTCGGCCGGAGAACTCCGCGCGTCGTAGACCGCGACGGGCGGCGCTCCCAGCCGGGCGAGCTCAGGCCAATTCCAGTTCCCGTTGTTCCAACTGCTTCACGCGGTCGCGCAGGCGCGCCGCCTCTTCGAAGCGCAGTTCGGCCGCGGCCTGGTACATCTCGCCGCGCAGGCGTTCGAGGAGCTTGCGCAGGTCCGCGGGGTTGGACGGGATCGCATCGTCGCTGGATCCGCGGCGCTTGTCGGCCACTCCGCGGCCCTTCGCGGCTTCGTCGGGCAACTCGGGCGTGCTGAAATCCATGTCGTAGAGCGCCTCGATCGATTCGCGGATCGGCTTGAGGATCGTGCGCGGCGTGATGCCGTGCGTCGTGTTGTAGATCGTCTGGACCGCGCGGCGGCGCGTGACCTCGTCCATCGTGACCTGCATCGAACGTGTCACCTTGTCCGCGTACATGATCACACGGCCCTCGACGTTGCGCGCCGCGCGCCCGCACGTCTGGATGAGGCTGGTCGCGGAGCGCAGGAAACCCTCTTTGTCCGCGTCCAGCACGGCCACCAGCGCAACCTCGGGCAGGTCCAAACCCTCGCGCAGGAGGTTGATGCCGATCAGCACGTCGAACGTGCCAAGGCGCAGGTCCCGCAAAATCTGCATGCGCTCGATGGCATCGATTTCCGAGTGCATCCAGCGCACCTTCACACCCAGTTCCGCGAAGTACGTCGTCAGTTCTTCGGCGGAGCGTTTGGTCAGCGTCGTGACAAGGGTGCGCCACCCGGTCTTCGTGACCTTGCGGACCTCCGCCAGCAGGTCGTCGACCTGGGTGCGCGCAGGCCGAACTTCGATGGCCGGATCGATCAACCCCGTCGGGCGCACGATCTGCTCGGCCAAACGGCCCTCCGAGTGCGCCATTTCGTACTTCGAAGGGGTCGCCGACACGTAGACGACTTGCCGCACGAGCTTCTCCCACTCTTCGAACGTGAGCGGGCGATTGTCGAGCGCGCTGGGCAGGCGGAAGCCGTGCTCCACGAGCGTCTCCTTGCGCGAGCGGTCGCCCTTGTACATCGCGCCGACCTGAGACACGGAGACGTGGCTCTCGTCGACGAACACGACCCAGTCCTCGGGGAAATAGTTGAGCAGCGTGAACGGCGCCTGGCCGGGTGCGCGCCCGTCCATCCAGCGCGAGTAGTTTTCGATCCCCGGACACACACCCGTCTCGCGCAGCATCTCAAGGTCGTGTTTCACACGCTGCTCGAGCCGCTGCGCCTCCAATAGGCGGCCCTTGCCGTACAGATCCCGCAGACGCTCCTCCAACTCCACGGCAATCCCCGTGCAGGCTGCTAACACACGCTCCTTCGGCGTGACGTAATGGCCCGAGGGGTACACGAGGACCGCGGAGCGTTCCGCGAGCAATTCGCCGCGCAACGGGTCGACCTCCACAATCGATTCGAGCTCATCCCCGAAGAGCTCGAAGCGGATCACGCGCGACTCCTCGTAGGACGGGAACACCTCGACGACGTCGCCGCGCGCGCGGAACGTCCCGCGGCGAAAATCCAGGTTGTTGCGGCTGTACTGCATTTGCGTCAGCCGTCGCAACAGGTCGTCGCGATCGATCCTGTCGCCGACCTTCAGGGCCAGCGCCATCTCGGAGTAGTTGCTCGGGTTACCCAAGCCGTAAATGCAGGACACCGAAGCCACGATGATCACGTCGCGACGGTCGAGCAGGCTGCGTGTGGCACTGTTGCGCAGGCGCTCGATGTTTTCGTTGATGCTCGAGTCCTTTTCGATGTACGTGTCGGAGGACGGCACGTAGGCCTCGGGCTGGTAGTAGTCGTAGTAGCTGACGAAGTACTCGACGGCGTTGTTCGGGAAGAGGTCCCTGAACTCCGCGTAGAGCTGCGCGGCGAGGGTTTTGTTCGGGCTAAGGATCAGCGCGGGCCGGCCGAGGCGCGCGATCGTCGCCGCCATGGTGTAGGTCTTGCCCGAACCCGTGATTCCGAGCAGCGTTTGGTGTTGGTGGCCGGCTTCGAGCCATCCCACGAGCTTCTCGATCGCCGCGGGTTGGTCGCCCTGGGGCTCGAAGGGACAGTGCAACTCGAAGTTCGCGCTCGGCATGGGGTTTCCCGGCGCGGCCGTGGCGCGGGCGGCCCCCCATCTTGCCAGTTGGGGGTTGACATACCGCGCCCCTCCGCACGACGCCGCACGACGCCGCACGACGCCGCACGACGCCGCGCGACGCCGCGCGACGCCGCGCGCCTTGCGCCCCCCCGGCGCAGGACCTAACCTGGCCCCTCCCCGTTCCGAGAGGGCCACCGCGGCGCTCCCGGACGCAACCCACCCGCGCGCGCGACCCCCCCGGCGCGCAAAAGAGCCCCGCGAGTCCCTCGATGCGCATCCGGCCCGGCCTCTGCCAGAACTGCGGCGCCCGCTACCAGATCCCTGACTCGTTCACCCACGACCGCGCGCGCTGCCGGCAGTGCGGTGGCGAGGTGCGGGTCGAGCCAGCCGTCGCCGACACGGAATCCGCGCAGGTCACCCTCTCTGCCGAGCCACTTGAGCCGCCCCTCGCGCGCACGGCGCCGGCGGTAGCGGCAGCTCCGGTCCGGCCCTCCGCGGCCCCTCTGCCGCCGCGGCCGGCGCCGCATATAGCGTCCGTGCCGCCCGCTCCCCCGCGGGCGTCGACACTGCCGCCCACCCCGGCGATTCCCCAGGCCGCACCGCCGATCCGGCCGCCTGCAGCCTCCGCGATCCCGATCCCAATCCCGGCCCGCGCACCGCTCCGCGAGCCCGCTCCGGCGGCCACCGCGCAGCCCGCGCCCGCTCCCGCCGCGCAGGCGAGGTTCGAAGTGGAAGCTCCTAAAAAGCCCAGTGCGATGGAGATGATCCGCGCGCGCCGCGCGGCCGAAGAGGCCGCAGCCGACGCCGCGAAGGCCTCCCAGGGTGCAGGCCGCGGCGCAGCCGCCCCGGCCGCGACACCCGCCGCGACCCGTCCGCTGGCGCCCGCTCCCCGCC
>ENA-ORBV01005484-ORBV01005484.1-microbial-mat-metagenome-genome-assembly--contig:-NODE-5484-length-23329-cov-17.209272_pt1 | contig 23329 bp, 22 predicted proteins | sample MGYA00237777_ERZ505514 | MGnify/ENA primary metagenome ERZ505514 (study PRJEB26160, sample SAMN06269048) | microbial mat metagenome | isolation source: Oligotrophic lake microbial mat | place... | reverse complement strand
AATTAAGTTTGTTGATGGTATCAAACAAGAAGAGGCCGCCTAAGCAATGCTAAAACACAACATTTGAGAAAATCTCTTGGCACCACGATCTCTCCCTACTGCTTCTTCTGGCAAGCCAGTGAAGAAGTAGAAGAAGAGCTAAAACTGGGACGCAAACAATTGCAGGAACGAAAAGGCGCAAGTGACAGTGAGCTTCGTAATGCCGCGCTCGATGTCGACTTCGGGATGCTTGTGTCTGTCCTGGTAATGTTTTTCATAATGTTGAGTACCGGTGCCACGCTTCATGCTGCCGGCAAATTAGAGATCAATACAGCGGCAGATGCAGCGCTTGCCCTTAGACCACTCGCCGGTGAGGCAGCCAGCATCATATTCGCGCTGGGAATTATTGGAACTGGTTTTTTAGCAATTCCCATATTGACAGACTCCGCGGCATACGCCGTTGCCGAAGCCGCTGGTTTGGAGCCCACGCTGGACGATACGCCGTCACAGGAGAAACTTTTCTATCTCGTTATATGCATTTCTTTGTTGATTGGAACTGCGATCAATTACACAGGTGTGAATCCGATTCACGCGCTATACATCACTGCCATTATCAATGGATTATTGGCGCCACCATTATTAATCGTGATAATGCATATTTCCAATAACAAAACCATCATGGGATCACGGGTAAACAGTACTTTGACGAATGTATTAGGTTGGTCCACAGCCGCCATCATGTCAATCGCTTCTGCGATGCTAATTTGGAGTCTCTTTTGGGAACAACTTATTAAATAATCCGGTATCACATATGATACTGAAGTAGGAGAGCAATGAAGATTACTTTATACGGCGCGGCACATGAAGTTACAGGCTCCTGTTATCTAGTGGAGACTGCCAGCAATAGATTTCTTGTTGATTGCGGCATGTTTCAAGGCTCCGAAAAAGCTGAACGCAGAAATCGAATTCCGAATCGGATCAACGCAAAAAATCTTGAGGCAGTTCTGCTTACACACGGACATCTCGACCATTGTGGTCGGTTGCCGCTCTTAATGAAAGCAGGCTTCAAAGGTCCAATATACGCGACAGCGGGAACTATTGAAATTGCAAAATTAATATTGTTGGATGCGGCCGGCATTCAAGAAGGGGACACGAAGCGCGAGAATCGAAAACGAGCGCGAGCTGGAATGCAGCCACTGGAACCGCTATTCAAACTCAAAGATGTACAACGAGTGATCGAACACTTTCGAATCGTTGAATACAACCAACCTTTCAAGTTGAGATCGGATTTGACGGTCAATTATGTTGACGCCGGTCATATCCTGGGTTCTGCATGTATAGAAGTGGTTACTACCGAAGATGGAAAGCCGTTCAAAACTGTTTTTTCCGGAGACCTCGGTCAATACGGAGTTCCACTCATGAGAGACCCGGAGGTGATAAGACAGGCTGATGCAGTGATAATGGAATCCACATATGGGGACAGAGACCATAGAACGCTCGACGATACGGTGAAAGAATTTCAGGATATCGTCATTCGAGCTGTGGAAAATCGAAGTAAAATTCTTATCCCATCCTTCGCCGTCGGCAGAACCCAAACCATTCTTTACCACCTTGCCGAAATGTTTCGAAAAGGACTGGTGACACCAATCCCGGTTTACCTGGACAGTCCCATGGCAATCTCGGCGAGTAGAACATATCTTCAATTCGCAAATATCATGGATTCCGAAATCACAGATCTGATTAGTTCTGGACAATTGCGAAATGATCTTGCCACTCTTGTAACTTGTGAAAGTGCGGAGCAATCACAGGCACTAAATACGGTGAATGGACCGTGCATCATTATAGCTGGTGCGGGAATGTGCAATGCCGGACGAATAATGCATCACCTTCGCCATAATCTCTGGCACGATGATTGCAACGTCATCATCGTCGGATATCAGGCACATGGTTCACTTGGCAGAGCTCTTGTCGAAGGAATGCCAAAGGTGAAAGTGATGGGGGAAACAGTTTCGGTGCGAGCAACGATTTCTTCATTGGGCGGATTCAGTGCGCACGCGGGACAGTCCGATCTTCTACGTTGGCTGGAGCCAATGACCAATGATGGTCCCCAGATCGTCCTCACTCATGGAGAAAGTCATCAGTCACAGGAGCTGGCTAGTGCCATTCGTCGCAAATTTGGAATGGATTCAATAATCCCCGGTCTGACTGATACCATTGATCTCGCTCGAAAATATGAAGTTAAACAAGATCAGTTGCCTGTTAACAGCTCAACCAATTAGTCGAAGCGGCGGGGCATACCGCGCCTTGATCAACTGAGCTATCATTTCTCGGCTGTCATCCGCTGACAAATTTTCCATTTTTCTCTATCGCTTGTGCTTCGATCTCAAGACCATGATCATGAATCACGTCGCGAAACCAGGTGGAGTAATCGCCGCGTTTCAAATGAAACAACCAGGTTTCAGCATCGAGTCCATCAGCAATCTGCAAAAATAGAAATAGATTTTGACATTTTATCCTCAGTCGGTTTTCAGGTCCGGTGAAATAAAAACTCCGTTGTACACCAATATCGCCAGCCGCGTATTTACGTATGTGTCGTTGATGTTCAACAGGCAAAGTTCGCGTCGTCAATTTAACTGGAGGGCCATATTCGTGGCGAAACCAAACAAGAATTTCTCCCCACCCCAATGACACGGGTTTTGTGACCGGCGGCTGATGTCCGATTGCTTTAGCAAAACGGCTCAAAGTCCTTGACGGCTCGTCACCAACAGCAACTACTATGTCGACTGCCGACAACACTTTTGTCGAAATCTCGCTTGGATCCACAGTGATTATTATGACTGAGCCTGGCTCACTCCATCCGGGCTCGAGTGTTTGATCCCAAAATGGATGCAACATATGATGAGCCTCATCAACAACAATCCAGTGAGGACGTCCTTTTCTGTTTCGCAATGATTTTAGCGACGATACAATCGTGCTCAGAAACGAAGGTCTCTCGTCCAATGGTACGCTCAACAAATTTACAACAACGCTATCCTGCGGATTTTCCAGAACACTGACAATCTCGGATGCGCTCGGCGAATAATGTTGGTTTCCGACGGTTACCGCGTGTGGCGCATGATCGTACTCGCCTTCTGGATCGATGACGCAGTATTGATATCCCGCTTCGGCAAAGTCATTGAGTATGGATATCGCAACAGTGGATTTACCGCTTTTCGAGGGGCCCGCAATCAGAACTCGACAATCATATGAACGAAACTGTGACCTGGTCCCATCTTGTTGAACGCCTAGAGAAATCCGATTTGAGGTATCAGTTTCACAAAGATCATTTTCGATTAGTTTGTTTATCAGCTCCACTACTCCGTGGCCGTTTTCTCCTCGCATGATTAAATCGGCATGTTCCTTAACACTAACAAGTGCGTCTCCGACAGCGACAGAGCATTCACAAATTGAAAACATTGCATGATCGTTTTCGCCGTCACCAATTACGACGACATTGTGTGAAGACAATCCTAGTTTGTTCAACGCTGCGGTCAAGCCGGTGCCTTTATTTACATCTGGCGGCAAGATCATTACGGCGCCTTTGTTAAAGGAAATATGGAGATCGAGACACAGCTCCTGAATAACCTCCAGGATAATTGTTTCGTTAGGAACCCAGCTTGCAATAATGACTTGACCGACGTCTAGCCAGGTCACGCCCCTGGCTTGCAGGCGTTCGATAAACGACCTGGCCGGAGGCTCAGCAAGTATATCCATTGCCCTCGTTTCAGGGTGATAGAGCACTCCGCCATTTTCACAAACAAGATAATCAAACAAAGAGCTGTGTTCAAAAACTCTTAAAAGATCATCCAACTTTCGCCCGGTAACTAATACAAGACTGCGCCCGGAATTTTTTAATCGCGAAAGTGCCTGCAGCACCTCATCAGAAACAATTCCGTCTGATGCGATAGTTCCATCAAAATCACAGGCAAAACCCACATAACGCATTCAAAACAACCCACTCAAGTATTAACTTCAAGACCATAATACTGAATCTGATACCAGGTAATAAGCACCAGGCGCGGTGCGATCAGATCAGTTCGCGCCAGATGCTGCCATCATCAATAAACAGATTAAATCTAACCGCGATTTATTTCATCGACCAAACGAAGGAAAATGATAATGAATCGGTTAACTCATCCGTTAGGACGACTGAGAGGAGCAGTAAAGTCTTCCAAATGCTTAACACTCACACTTTCCGGCGTACCCGATTGAGTCTATGTCATCCGTCGTTTTCATGTTAATCATCCTATTAGCAGATGCCAGGGATACCTTTTCCGAGAGACAATCTGAACAAATCCGCTAATCGGAAGAGCAAGTCGCTCATTACAATTTGGTTAAAAGGAATATGAATATGACATCCTCTTGTTCTTCAGGGTGAAAAGAGGCAGAAAAGGAATCAAAAGAAAAAGGTTATTATCGAATGGAAAGAAGTTATGGATCCTTCTATAGAGCAATACCTCTACCTTGCTCGATCGAACAGGAGAATATTGATGCCGTATACAAAGATGGCGTTCTAAACGTCACACTTCCCAAAAGCAAGAATACTGCAAATCCAGAAAAACGAATCACTGTTAAGGCTGGGTAGGTCACTGGGAGGGGCGCAGCAGACGACCTCCCGGCCGCCACCGTTCCAAGGAGAGTAGATATGAAAGGTCTCTATACCAATGACAAAGATGCGCCGCAACTCGATCACGATAAATCAGTCCGCGCCCGCTCGAAAGTCTCGGTGAATCAAATTTCGGAGCTGGCTTATCACGCGTGGTTGGACCGTGGCTGCACGCACGGTTTTGACGTTGAAGATTGGTTGAAGGCTGAAGGTCAGTTATGGAGTCAAGAACTCCTGATGACCGATGTTCAAAAATAATGACAGATGTGTTGAACTCTCAAAACGTGTTGATGCGCACAAACGCTGTCAGCCTCAGATTTTAGTCAACACCCAGAGAGAAACGCAGGAGTGTAGTATGAGTTCTAAATCAATCAGCGATTGTTGTCCACGCTGCCATTTCCGAATCATTAGCAAACGCACTTTGTGTTCTTCATGCGGACTCTTGTTCGCAACCGCAAATGAAATCACGGCACAGTCGGATCCACCTGCTGGAAAAAGTGAAAGCTTCGACGGCGCAAAACAAGCGACTAATGTGCAGATCCCGCGGATCTCGCCAAAGCCTGCCGGATAACGTCGTGAACCGTGAACGTATAATTTGATTCAAATCAAATTTGCTGATCTCGAAAAGATAGAACAATCGACATCATTGACATATACTCAAGAAAGGTTGATACCAAGTTCGGTATCAACCTCTTATCGCCAAGGCTAAAATTTGCACGGCACTAGCGACAACCGCCCAATGCGCTCTCAAACAACTCTATGATTGCAACATCATATCTGATTCTTTCTGTGACGCGGTTAATTCTTCCTGCGCAGAATGTGGCAAGCGGATCACAATGACAGAGCAAGTTGCATGCGATACCACGGCAAGAGAAACACTACCGAGAATCATGCGTTTAAATCCGGATCTTCCGTGAGACCCGACCAAGATCAAGTTCGCCTTTTGATCTGAGGCATTTTTGATGATCTCCTCGGCGGCGAATCCTTCGACGATCACTTCGTTGACAATCGATTCCGAACAACGATTTCGAATTGCGGCGGCCGTGGCTTTGACGAGGACTTTAGCAGACTCGACGTGATCTTCGACAATCCCATCGAGAAAGGGCCCCGGCAAAACGGCCATTGCATTACCTATCTTCAGCGGCTCCACCACGGCGAAGATAGTAAACTCGGTGCCCAGCGGCCAGCCGTGATTGACTACAAATTCGGTAATTGCATTTGCGTATTCTTGCTCGTCTACAGCGACCAAAACTTTCATATAGTAATGCCTCTTTGTGTTGCTTCTTGTAGTCTACCGTTTTTCAGAACTTACCACATCGGCCTGGGGGACTATTGGTCCAATCAGGGACGTTTTGCAAAACCACCAGAGAATAATTTTTGGGATTGCTCAGACAATCGATTTGGACTACAACCTGACACCATGAGCGGTGCGGATTTGCGTGGAGTTTGTCATTCCTGCTTTTCTACGTCGAGATCGGGCGAAAGAGATGCTCATCTGCAGAGATGGTCACTTTACCCGTTCCAAGAGGATTATCCTTTCGGACGATATATAGCGATCTCAGAACCGTTAGACTATAAATGCTCCTGATTGCGAGAAAAAGTTCATGAGGGTACTGGCTGCTATCGATGGATCCCCGCACTCACAAAGCGTCATTGATGCCGTGGGCAAGCGTGTGTGGGATGCGGGCACGGTAATCAAGCTTTTGTTGGTAGTAGAAGAACATGCCGATCCCTACCGGACAAAAGGCGGGTATCACAGGATTGAATATGCGCCGGCAGTAGAGTCCCCATCAAAGCCACACCAGAACCTGATGCACTTTACAGAACTTCTCAGGCAGAGCCTCGGTCAACAAAACGTCAGCGTTTTCATAGACCCCGAAATTATCATTGGTGATGCCAAAAACACAATTCTGACACTTGCTCAAGACTGGCGCGCCGAGCTTCTTGTGCTTGGCACTCAACGTCGCGGATTGGAAAAACTTTTCTTAGGTAGCGTATCAAAACATGTTTTAGATCACACGACGTCTAATGTTTTGATAGCCAGATCCGCACACACGCGCATTACAAACGAGGGTTTTAGAGTATTGGTGGCGATCGATCATTCGTCTTACTCTATGGCCGCGGTCGACTGGTTAGTACAACAGCGCTGGAAAGAAACGATCGAAATCCAACTGATTACGGTATTGTCCGAGCGCTCTCAAATCTCCGATGTCGATGCAAAACAGAATACAGTCACGCACGCGTCAGAGAAATCGTATTCTTTGGAGCTCCTTGAATCATGGGCGGCCGAGATTGGCAGAAAGACCAACGCCACCTCCGTCTGCTGCTGTGTCATGGATGGAGACCCGAAAGAGATTATATTGAGCGCTTCCCAGTCCTGGAGAGCCGACCTTATACTGATGGGCTCGCACGGACGGACTGGTTTAAACAGGCTCTTGCTTGGCAGTGTCTCTAGCTCGGTATCGCAAAACGCGCAATCCTCGGTAGAAGTAATCAAATCACCCAAGCTTCTGAAGCTGTGATGAACAAAGATCAATTGACGCCGATCTAAAAAAATGTCGGTCTTGCAATTCTCTCTACCAGTCAACGAAGGGCGATTTTCTCTGGCGCAGGAGCGAGTTAACTTCTCGTTGAATATCGTACTGAATGTCCCTTGCTATCTGCAATCGAAGTTTTCTGTCTGTGGCTTTTCCGGGAGGATAATTCAAATGGATGGGCTTGCCGATTTTGATCAAAAATTTGATTGGCAACGGAGTGACATTAATAGGAAACGGCAACCACGGAAAGTTTGTCGTGACCGGGAAATAGGGCGCTCCCAGTATCCGAGCAAGTGATTTGATGTTCCCCAGCAATGGATAAATTTCATCACCGCCGATGGTGGTAATCGGAATGATCGGTGAACCAGTCTCAATTGCCGCTTTGACAAAACCGGGATCAAAATCCATGAGTCGATAGCGCATTGAAAACGGTTTGCCTGTTCCTCTTGCACCTTCTGGATAAAAGAAAACAAGTTCCTCCTCCTCAAGGAACTTTTTTGCGATTGGGTATTCTGCAGGAACCGCACCAAACGCACTAATTAGATGATCGCAGAAAGGAACAGATCGAAGGAAGTTATGCGCTAAGCAGCGAATTCTTCGAGGCGACTTGTGATGTAGCAAAACGGCTGTCATAGTCATGAACGCATCGACAGGCAATACACCGGTATGATTGCCGATTAGAACTGCACGACCATCATCTGGAATATTTTCCAGTCCCACAGTTTTAACGTCAAAGTAGCCTTCGTACAAAAATTGAAAAAACGGCAGCCATTGCTCCACTGTAGCCGGATTGAAGCCATAAGGATCGCCTGGACCCTGATATCGAGAATAAAATTCCGGTCGAAGTGAGACTCTGTTTGCACGTCGTAATCCTGGAATACCCATAACTATCTCCGATATCAATCGTTAGGATGGAAGGAACGAATCAAATCAAATCTAGATTCAACCAATCCTCATGCTCAGACGAAACTGACCGTGGTCGAACAGACATCTTCAGTCTATAAATGAATTCTTTCAAAGTCTAGTGAGGGGACAGCTAAACTTCTGCAGGAACAGTCGAAGCTTCTCGAAGTTTCAATGCTTTCTTGTCCAATTTCTTTGATCGCACTATTTCAACCGAGCAAGGAGCATTACCGGCTACCGCGCGGGACACACTACCAATAAGATTATGCGGACAGCCGCGATGTCCATGTGCACCAATCATTATTCGGTCCGCGCACCATTCCACCGCAGCATCTATTACTTCAGCTTTAGGATTGCCAGAGCGCACCTCAAAATGAACTCGGGCACCATGCATGGTGGCTTCCAATTTTTCGCGAACAGATTTTCCTAAATGTTGAACGGCCTTCTTTCGCTTCTCATCAATACCCAGCAACAGGTCTTCGTACTTATTATCAAGACAGCAATCTAGCGGCTCCAGGACGGTAAGAACCTTAAATTCCGTATCGAGGGGCCACTCCCTATTTATCACAGCATTGATCACTTCCTGTGAATAGATTGAATCATCAACCGCCAATATAACTTTCATTTTTATACTCCAAATAAACTGGTCAACTCTTAATGCTCTTTTTTCATACTCCCAGGCGCAGCCGGCACTCGGTGAGCAGAACCAGGCACGACAATCTCCAAGTCATTTTTCATTTGCGAAGGTAAATCATCCAATGTGAAATCAAACGGTGCTTCTTTACTCAACTGCTCGTCGCTCAGTCTAACCACAATGGAAGAACACGTTGCATTGGAAACGACTGCGTTGGCAACACTACCAAGGATTATTCGATCGAGTCCTTTGCGTGTGTGTGAGCCAAGCACAATTAAGTTGGCGCCGACTGTGCCGCATACATCTATCAGTTCATGTTTCGGAAAACCTAGCCTGACGTGGCGTTTCACCCGGACTCCAGGCAATGCTTTATATAACGACCGCGCCATGAAATTCAGGACTTGTTGGGCTGACGTTCTTTCATCCTTTCCAATTTCGCGCACAACCTCGAGCGGAATGATAAGGGAATTCTTCAAAGGATTAGGTTCAATCACGTATACCAAATGAAATTCTGTTTTTAGAGGCCAGGAATGCTTTCCAACAAAGTCTAAAATAGCACCACCGAAAAGCTCGTCACACACTGCTATTACGACCCTATACGGTTTAGAACATTTCTTGGTCTCGCTGCTTTTCATTGTGGCCTCGCTATCATGGTGATAGGCTCAGCTTCTCATTAATGGCATCGCACCTGCATCGACCAGAGGGATGAGTGAGATAAAATTCCAGTAGAGTAGAGGTTCTAAAACATTACAAATTCGTCAAAAGAACCAAGGTACGGCACCGCATATGGTGCCAAGCCGAGATCGGTGACAAAAGCAACAAAGTGCATGGTACGCAGCATTCCGCTCCTTTCCTTCGATTCATTCGTAATCATCCTTCAGAATGACTGCAATCATTCTTTGGACTGATGTCAAAATTGCAAAAATCAGTCATATTAGTATCAAAGAGAGCCCAAGGGCAAGAGCCAAAAGCAACTCCCAGGGGCAGCAGGCACCAGAGATATCTCCGAACCTGAAGACGCCGGTAATACCGGCGTCTATTTCTTTTTAAAAGATTGTATGGATACCTTTACCTATTTAGTTTTTGCAGGCAAGGTCAAAAGAAACTCCGTAATCGCTCTGATCTGATCTTTCGGAAGCTCAGTTGGTGGCATTGAGTATTCAGTCGGTCTGTATTCTTTTTCGTTAAACATCACTGTTGCACCCGTTGTGATCCGGTTCCCGATCGCGGTCTTACTCAGTCTCGCGCCGATGCCGTCCAATTGAGGTCCAATTCGACCGCCAATGCCTCCAATCTCGTGGCACGCGGCACAGCCGCCTTCTTTATATACGCGCAAACCCATGCGAGTTTGTTCCGAGGGTTCCTGTGGCACAAACGTGAATCCTCCGGGTAAATCATCCGCGGTCTCACCATGCCCCTTTACGATAAACGATCCTTTAGCAGGAAAACTAATCAAATACTTAGAGATTTCCTCAGCTGTTTTCTTATCAACCCTGACATGACGCATGAACTCACCGGCGTCGAAAACACCTCGAGGATGTCGTGGTGGAAGCGGACGTTTGTTCGTCAGCGTGTTTATGATATCTTCTTCCGATCTGTATTTCGAAATCCCTTCGAATGGTGGACCGACAAAACCGCCCCGCCCCCCGACGTAGTGACAGTGAAGACAGCCTTCCTTTTCTAAAAGCTGAGCACCTTTTGAGGTCGTTTGATCGCTCGATCCAGCGAAAGCGGATTGCATTAAAGCGATTGCAAACACAACAATTGCGATTCCACCCGTCTTCTGCCTGCGTAAATTCATATTTCAACCCACCGTGATTCAATTCAATCAGGTATAAACGAGTTCCCGCGTCAGATCAAGTTCTTTCCGAGATCCCTGCATTAAAATCACAACTCTCATCCCCAGATTTATCCGAATGGCCGATACGCGACTCACTTCGGAACTGGACAATTAAGGCATCAAGAGTTCCAGCCACGAATGAGGAGATGTTATGAAGGTATTAGTTGCACTTGATCAATCCGATTGCTCAGAGATGGCCTTGGACTCAGTTTTAAAACGCAAATGGCCGGCGAATTCGGAATTTCGCCTGATCAGCGTTTTTGAACCAGTCGCTAGCATGTGTGTCGGTTGGAATGCTTCTTATGTTCCCATTGGGATGATTGAAGCCGAACAGTCGATGAGGAAAGAACGAAAAAAATTCGTGGAACAAAAAGTGGAAGAGGCGAAAAAATGTCTTGCAGACTATAAGATCTGCGGTCAGGTACTCGATGGATACGCGAACCATACGATTGTCGAAGAGGCTGAGCACTGGAACGCTGATTTAATTGTGCTCGGTTCCCATGGACGGTCCGGTCTCTCTCGACTTTTTCTCGGCAGTGTGGCCGAAGCAGTCGCCGGACACGCTCGCTGTTCCGTCGAAATAATAAAAGGTCACCCGCTCACTGATGATGCCAACGTTGCATAGGTCATAATAAACAGAGAGTGCCACTACTTATAGTGTCACCCGCCGAGCAATCTGGAATGAGATGCCAGATGTGATTGAACAAAAATCGAACGGTAAATTCGTTGGAGAGTCAATGCTAAAAGGGATTTTCGAATTGACGACGACTTGCGGTCATTTAAGTTCGCAAGGCAAACAGCCGGATTTATGCTGTTCTGAAACTGTCATTCATCCGAAAAAAATAGCAATAGTTGCCTTCGGCAATCCATTGGTTGAAGACGATTCAGCGGCCATCGCACTGATTCGGCTGATTCAGCAGACTGAAATACTCAATAAATACTGCCTGTTCAATTTTGACAGCGGGTTTGCCTGGTTGAAAGAAGTTTTACTGAGGCATGACATTGTTGTAATTGTCGATTCCATTCTGGACTCTACAAAGATAGCGCCGGACGGTTGGTTTACGATACCGTTGACTGAGTCTGTTCTCGAACATTCCGGCTTTGTTATCCGCGCGACACACGGTCTCTCCTGGTTAGATGAAATCAAAATGATGGAGCCGCGCCAAACCGGCAATCTCTTTTTTTTCGGAATTGATGGACCTGAATTCAAAGCTCACAATGAAAACGAACGAGATACGTTTTTAAAACGAGGACTGCAAGGACTAACCGAACTTCTGGAAACATGCTCTCTACAGAATAAAGGCGGGAACTTCGATGCATGAAGCAGCGGTCGCATTAGCAATTTTGAAACGCGCTGTCGCCGCTGCCGAAGCAAGCGCACAGAAAGAAGAAAAGGCTTATGCAGAAACTGCCGAAAATACGGCGCCGATCTTCGATGTAGTTAAAATTGTCGTGCAGGTCGGTGAATTCAGAAACATAGATGCCGAAAGTCTAGAGTTCACATTTTCAGCGTTACGAAAGGAGTTTCCGCGGACGCAAAACACGGAACTCGAACTGATAAATATCAAGGCAATTGCTCTATGCTCGCTTCAAAACCACCAGTTTCACCCTGAACCGGCCAATTATTTTTCATGCACCATATGCGGTGGCGGCATTCAAAACCTGATATCAGGAAAGGAGCTTGATATCGTCAACATAGAGATAGAACAATGTCTCACGGAAACAGCAGCATAAAGACAAACATTTATTGAGGTTACACAAAGTGCACGACACAACAGATCAGCATTTGTTCGAAAGAGTATTGCAGGACAACGACCAGCTCGCAGACGAGAACCGTCATCACTTCGATGACATGGGCGCCTATGTGGTCAATTTTATGAGCGCTCCAGGAGCCGGAAAGACCACGCTCATACTTGAGTTGGCAAAAAGGTTGAAAGACAAATTGAGTGTGTCGGTTATCGAAGGTGACATGGTCGGAGACCTTGATGCAGAGCGCCTTCGGACTGCCGGCGTATCGGCATTCCAGATCAGCACAGGGCGCAGCTGTCATCTTGACGCCGCAATGATCGCGCGGCTGCTTCATGCCACCCCGCACCCTGAAGGCCAAATGATCATCATCGAGAATGTCGGTAATTTGGTCTGCCCGGCCGAGTTTCCACTTGGAGAACATCTGCGAATAGTGCTTCTCTCAGTTACCGAAGGTGATGATAAGCCGATTAAGTATCCCGTAATCTTCCACAATTGCGATGCAGTTGTTCTGACAAAAACGGATCTTATCGATCACGTCGATTTCAATTTCGAGACAGTAGAAAAAACGGTCAAAGCCCTTAATCCCAAAGTTGAATTGTTTAAAGTGAGCACAAAGAACGGGGACGGACTAGACGAATTCCTGGCATGGCTCGAAGCCAGGCATTCTATAACACTGACAGCCAGCGCGGTTTGAACTGCGCGTCTTCGATAGTAAATCGACCAGTCCAAAATGAATCATCGCTGATGAGGAAAAAATAAATGGAGCGCAGCGCAATATTCCCGAAGTCTCGATTTCAAGAATTCTTTGATTTGATGCAAGAATTCGGCGATGTTTTTGCTCCTCGCAGAGTCTCTGAAAAATCGTTTTCTTTTAAACAAGTAAAGAATCCATCAGAGATCGCCTTTGAAGCTTTGAGGACAATACTGCCTCCTAAGAAATTCTTTTTCCAGCAACGCGAGACAATCATTTCTTATGATGAAAACGGCGTGAGAGAAACCAAACCAAAGGTCTCTCCGCAAGTACTTTTCGGATTGCATCCTTGCGATCTGGCCGGGCTTGGAATCATGGACAAGGTCTATTCTGCCAGTCCTCCTGATCCACATTATATGGCGCGCCGTCAAGCGACTCTTCTGGTTGGACTGTCATGCATGCCGGATAAACATTGTTTCTGCAAAGCAATGGGTACCGATTCCCCGACTTCTGATTATGACCTCTTCTTGACCGACATCGGTGAGGATTATTTCGTTCAGATTCACACGCCAATAGGGTTGCAGATGGTCGGGTCCAAGAAGGAACTCTTCTCGGGCTCAGATGAAACGAAATCGCAGGCGTTTAAGGACTTCTGGACAACCAGGGATCAGGCATTCACGTCCCATTTTCAGTCAGAAAATTTGCCTGCCATTATGGACATGGAGTGGGACAACAAAGTTTGGGACGAACTGGGCAATCGCTGCTTGAGCTGTGGTAATTGCACACCGGTTTGCCCGACTTGTTATTGCTTCGATATGGTCGATGTTGCCAGCCTTCATGCACAAGCAGGAGAGCGTGTCCGCGAATGGGACAGCTGCCAATTCGTCGGCTTTGCAAAAGTGGCAGGCGACACCAACTTCAGACCAGGTCCTGTGGATCGACTGAAATTTTGGTATCGTCACAAATTACATGGATTCGAAGATCCTCATGGATTGCCGACTTGTGTCGGCTGCGGACGATGCACCGAGTCATGCCCTGCCGGTATCGATGATATCGTCAGTGTTGTTTTAAGGCTACAAGGTAAGCCATCAGTTCTAATTTCGGATCGCACCACCGGTGCTACCAATTCAGACTGTTGCGGAAGTGATGGCGGATGCGGTAGCGGATGTGGTGGCTGTGGCAGCACTCACGGTAGTACGAGTGGTGGCAGCCCCGGATGCGGTGGCACGGATACGGGCGGGCATCCTCATGCATAATTTCGCTCAAACAGAAGGTCATAGAGATGCATAGTCAACTGAGCCCTACTCCATTTCTCCCGACTCGCGCGGTGATCCGTTCCATCATTCCCATGTCGACGGATAATTACCTCTTTCAATTCCGCATAGATGAGCCGGGCGACCTCGTCAACTGCGCGCCGGGCCAATTTGTCCAACTCTGGATTCCAGGAGCAGGTGAAGCTCCAATCTCAGTGTGCTCTGGAGAAATCGACGGTGTCCTCGAACTTTGCGTCAGAAAAACTGGACGAGTTACCGATGCGCTCTTTAACCTTAATGAGGGTGACTGGGTCGGGATTCGAGGTCCCTATGGCACCGGTTTTCCCGTCGACGAATACAGAGGAAAAGACCTCGTTCTGATTGCCGGAGGTTTAGGAATTGCTCCGGTTCGATCCCTTCTGCAATATGTTCTCAATCACAGAGAAGAGTTCGGTAAACTCACATTGATTTACGGAATGAGACATTCTCAACAATTACTTTTTCGGCAAGAATTAAAAGTACTTTTACGTCGACAGGATATGCACGTTTACATCGCGGCCGAAGAAGTAGTCGGTCCGGATCTTCCGTCTGTTTCCTGGCAGCTCGGCCGAGTGACCGACATGATTAAACTGGCGGAAATCGATGAAGGTTTCCTCTCGGCAATTTGCGGTCCGCCGGTAATGTACAAATTTGTTGTAGCCGAACTGCTTAAGAAGGGACTGAAAGACAACAACATATGGCTTTCACTGGAACGGCATATGAAATGCGCAGTGGGCAAGTGCGGTCACTGCTTTGTTGGTGGCACCTTCACATGCAGGGAAGGTCCGGTATTTAGAATGGACACGTTGCGTTTTCTGCCAGAGGTAATCGAATGTTCATGAGTATCCTCGAGGTAAAGCAAATATGACTGCCGGCTCCCCTCTGCCATCAATTGCGGTACACGGTCTAACCGGTTGCGCAGGCGAATTACTCGTGATACTAGAAAATCTCGAGAATCTCATTCCATACGTTCGCGTGTCCAGCTTTCCGTTTGCGCAAAGCAAAAACGAAGATGACCGCCCAGTCGACATAGCATTCGTGGAAGGCAGCGTCAGCCAGCCGCACGATCTCGAACGTCTCAAAAAAATTCGAGCACAAGCTCGATGGCTGGTGGGTGTCGGCAATTGCGCCGTCTGGGGATGCGTTCAGCGGGACGGCTGTAGAAAAGAGTCGGCAGTCGCGATGTTCGAAAAAACTTACGGTGACAAATCGCAGGACGATGTGATGCCGTCTACTCCACTTTCCGATCACGTCCGTGTTGACGTGAAACTTTCCGGTTGTCCAATAAATTCCACTCAATTGCTTGCCGTGACAGCCAGCCTGCTTCGAGATCACCTGCCATATATTACGAGTAAACCGGTCTGCCTGGAATGCAAATTAAGAGAAAACGCATGTGTTTTGATTGAAAACAATCTTCCTTGTCTTGGACCAATCACCGCCGGTGGTTGCGGTGCCCTCTGCCCCACATTTGGTGCCGCCTGCTATGGCTGTTGGGGACCAAGTGAACAACCGCAGATGGAAGCTATGTCCACGATACTTCAAGAGAAGGGCTACGAGATGAACGAGGTAATGAGTCGATTGTTTGCCTTTGGTGCCCCCGATGAACTTTTCGAGCGCGTCAAGCGCACCATACCGCAAGTTTCAGTTGACACCATATAAAAGAGCGGAATCATGACTGAAGAAAAACGACGAAAGAAAATTGAAATACCGGAAATCTGCAGAGTGGAAGGACACTCGGCGGTGCACATTGAAATTGTCGGCGACCGGGTTGAGAACGTGCAATTAGATGTCTTCGAAGGCATGCGCTTTTTCGAACGCCTGATCATCGGGCATCAGCAGGACGAAATTCCGCATATCACATCAAGAGTGTGTGCAATTTGTTCGACCGGTCATGTTCTGGCTGCGATTCGAGCGGTGGAGAAAATCGCCGGATTCGCACCATCCCCTGCGACCTCACTCATGCGAGAGTTGATGCATCTCGGTATGATTATCGAGTCCAATTCTACCCACATCTATGCGCTTGCGCTTCCAGATTTCCTCGGGTTCGAAGACGTTCATCAATTCGCTTCGCAACATACCGAAGAATTTAAAGCGTGGACGGATCTGCGCAATCTCGGTTGTTTGATTCAAACGATTTTAGGCGGAAGGCCTTTCCACCCAGTCAATTTACATGTTGGTGGCTTCTCGCGTTTTCCATCCATCGAAGATTTTCAAAAAATCGAGACTGATTTGCGAAGTAAGTATGCACTGGCGATTAGAACTTGCGAAGTGCTAATGAAATTTTCACCACCTGTTCGCCGCACGAGCGAACCGGTCTTCTTTGCTCTAGTTCCTGAAAATGATCATTATGGCTACTTTGGCGATCAGATCAGATCGAATCACGGCTTCCAGGCCAGGGTCGAAGAATACAAAACCTATCTCAAGGAAGAAACCGTTCCGTACAGTCATGCGAAAAGATCTTCTGTTGAAGGGAAACCAATTATGGTCGGTTCAATGGCAAGACTGACAATGTTCTCAGATCGGTTATCATCCAATGCTAAAAGCATATTCGATTCAAGCGCACTTGCCAAAGGAGACCACAACACGATCTGGAACAACCTGGCTCAGGGCATCGAGATAGTTGAAGCATTCGATCGATGTCTGGCAATAATCGAAACTCTCATTCAGACTAAAGCCGAATGGGATCCGTTCGACAAGCGTCAACACTCACGCGCCATTGTTCCGCCAGTCCAGGGTGCGGCTTGTGGAACTGTCGAGTGCCCGAGAGGCACTCTCTATCATTATTACGAACTGGATGAGAAAGGTTTTGTTGTAGCCGCCGATATGATCACGCCTTCTGCTCAAAATACATATCGAATCGAACGAGATATTCACGAAGTCGTATCTCAAACTATCAACGAAGAATACGATGAGGAGCGCGAGAAGACATTGACGAGAAATCTTGAAACCCTGGTTCGCGCCTACGATCCATGCAACACTTGTGCCACCCATATGGTTTCGGTCAAATATACATCCTGATACGCGCGGAATTCGGACTCTATACTCGTTTGCAACACTGTCACGAAACGCTCACGTTCGTACTGTAGGGTCAAGATCTTGCCTTAGTTCATTCTTACTATTTTTATAACTGCTTGAGGCATAAGGCAACCTGACTTTCCTGGTTGCTTCAATAATTCCCGCTTCCAGAGAGGCTGTACGTCCGGAGTAATGCTGAATGAATGCCACCTCCCATAGTGCTGAATCGAATTCTGCAAATCGCCCTGAGAAAGGAACGGAGAAATCGGCTGTCTCGTCATCGGGTGAAATTAGTCTCACCGGCGACAGACCCTCGGAAAATTTGAGCATCATCAAAAGTCTAAATAGTCAGAAAGATACTCCTGCAGAATTTGGACAGATAGCGCTCGTTGGTGACACAAACAAATCGCACATCTTCGGACAATCTGACAAATCCGCTGCATCTGCTGTGAGCGGTGATGAAAAAATTGCTGGCACCATAGACAAGACAAAAATAGGAAACACCGAATTTCAAATCAAGAAAGACGCTCACAACAAACCCACCGAGTTCTCTGACAAAAGTGGTAAATGGACAGCCGAGAAAGACGGCGAGACCTTTGTACTGAAGGGCGGGGACAACGACCAGCCGCGCTTCATTCGTGGAACGCCATCGATCGATTCGGCAGGTAATTTCACCTTCAAGAATACCGACTTTGGCACTATACAAACTCATTTTAAAGATGGGCGCAGTCGAGTGGAGATCGAGGGCAGCAATGGCAGCAAGTACGCTATCGAGAAAAACAGCAAAGGTGTAGCCACTCGTCTTGAGGATGATAAAGGCGCATGGACAAGTGTCGACGGAAAGAATTGGAAGAACGGGCAAGGTGAGACGAAATCAGGCGAACCCTCTGTAAATGCTTACGGCGAGTACACCTTCCGCGATCAATCGGGCAAACTAAAAACCGAAAGGGTTGAATCAAAAGAACTCGCCAAAACCAAAGATTTGCAAAAGCAAATTACTGAAAAATACGGCGTTGAAATTGCAGCAGCCGGAACGCCTCATGATCAGGGAAAGACGGACCAACCATCGGCGCGAGAGCTCAGAGCACTCGATGATATTCTGTCCAGATCAAACCAAATGGATTTAAAAGGGTTGCAAATTTTGTTTGGTGGACCGGGTCAGTTTAAGGGAGAAGGTTTTGGCGCATATGACGCAAACCAACTCGAGCTGTATCAGAACTCACGCATAGACCCCGGATCTTGGCTTGGTCTCAAAGGTGTAGGACTGCATGAATTGGTTCATCACGAACAGGAAAAAATGAATTCGCCTGAATGGAGAGGTAAAAATCCGGGTGCCGAAGTTGAGAACCTGAGAACAGCACTCGGCTGGAAATATGATCAAAAATTTGGACCGGTTCTTCTGGACAAGGACGGAGGTCTGTGGAGCCCGAAACTTGCTGAGGGCGACAAAGAGCATGGACCCTCAACGAACTGGACCTGGGTTGGCGGTACCCCTCCGGAGCCAGGAGAAAGACACACAATGAACGGCGAGCAGATGGAGAAGCGCGCGCAAGTTCTGCAAGCCAGTCGATACAACACCAGCCCGTATGAAAGTCACGCAGAGGCGGCTGCACTGCTCAGGCACAATCCGGAAGCACTGGCCAAGAAAAGTCCTGAGGCTTATAAGGTCATTCGCGATTGGGATCAGCAAAAGATAGACCGAAAATTCGGGACCGGAGTAATGATGCGAGGAGTCGATGGCCGCATCGTCAAAGATGATGCGGAGAACCGACAGCGGCGCCAGGAGATGGAACGCAAAGTCGGTGCTTGAATAGTTAATCCGAGCAAAACTATTTGAGCTTGCCGATAAATCAATCTCACGGCCGATATCCACGACTCGATAATCTGGGACTCTATTAGTGTGCTGAGTGCTTGCTTGTTAAAACACAGCCTCAATCGACCACTATGGAGAAACACTATGCGAATACTTATAGCAATTGATAGTTCACCATTCGCCAACGAAATTATTGATGAAGTTAGCGGTCGAAGTTGGTCTCAAGATACCCTGTTTCGGGTAATAGGCGTAGTGAAGCCCACCGGTTCGTGGGATGCGGATCAAGAATTTATTCATCAAGCACGAACAATATTAAATGAAAGAGTAAAAACCCTCAGCTCAAAACTTGCTGAACATCAGAAAGTTCAAACTGATTTGCTGGAGGGAGACAGCGCAGAAATGATCCTGGAAGAAGCGACCAATTGGAGAGCTGATCTGTTGATGCTCGGATCTCACGGAGACACCGGAGTCCGAAAAGAAAGGCTTGGCAGTGTGGCTGCAGCTATCGTGAATCGAGCACCATGCTCGGTTGAAGTTGTAAAACTGCATCGAAAATCACTACAACTGAAATAGCCAATTTCACCAAAAGAACAAAGGAACCAAAATGAGAATAGTAATTGCGATCGACGATTCGGATTGCTCGCAGATGGTATTACAGGAAGCCGAACTCATGGATTGTCCAGTCGGCACAGAAATAAAAATAGTAACCGCCCTGGACTATTCAGAACCGCTTCCAGTGCTTGAATCACTGCAGGTAAAGGAGTGCGAGGAGGCAAAACAATTGATCGGTGCGGCAATCAAGTCGTTAAAGATTGCTCATCCATGTGCGGAAGTGTCAGGCGAAGTATTGGATGGGTATCCCGCTGATTCCGTTAACAAAATAAGCCGAGATTGGTTGGGCGATCTGATCATGGTCGGGTCACACTCGCGAAAAGGGGTATCGAAACTGTGGTTAGGAAGCGTATCTCGAGCCATTTTGATGCACGCACCATGCGCGGTGCGAGTCGTAAAATCCGGTTCGAAACCGACTGAGGAATCGCAAAGCAAAAACGTACTTCTGGCGCTGGAAGACACTGAGCATTCCAGCCATCTAATCGATCACACGCTGGCACTGCCCTGGTTCGAAGGCACCAAATTTCGCTGCCTTCATGTCATTCATCCAATCGCAGTGGTAATGGATGAAGGCAGTGAATCGATTCGCAACACACCATCCAGTTTTGATGGCTTCCTACATAGACAGATCGAATGGCTGGACACTCAGACGTCGAGGATAAACAAGCATTTCGACCAGGAGGTTGCCACCGGATTAACTTTAATTGGCGATGCTCGCGAGCAAATCCTGCTTAATGCCGCCGAATGGCCTGCCGATTTGATTATGCTTGGCTCTCATGGCAGACGTGGCATCGATAAGTTGATCATGGGAAGCGTCTCTGACACAGTCAGCACCAACGCTCAATGTTCGGTTGAAATAACGCGTGTACCGGCGTTTAGAAAACGTCCGATGCATGTAATTCTCTAAGGGGTAATTATGTCAAGCTTTATCAGATGGTTCGAAGAAGTATCAATGGATGACGTCGGCTTAGTCGGCGGCAAAAACGCCTCCCTTGGCGAGATGATAAGCAGGATGTCATCGTCGGGAATCCACGTGCCCAACGGTTTTTGCATCACCGCGGACGCTTACTCCTACCTTCTCGATCGAAATGGCTTGCGAGAAAAGCTAGAGAATATTCTGGCCGACATTGACAAGAATGATGTCGTTGATTTAGCTTCGCGCGCACGGGCGGTCAGATCGCTGATTAAGAAAAACGGCATACCTGACGACCTGGCCAAAGAGATCATCACTGCATACAAAAAGCTTGCAGAAGAATATGGCAAAGAGCCCGATGTAGCAGTTCGCTCCAGTGCAACTGCAGAAGATCTACCGGACGCATCATTTGCAGGACAGCAAGAAAGTTTTCTCAACATTCGCGGAGAAGTGGAACTTCTAGAGTCCTGTCTCAATTGCTTCGCATCGCTCTTTACAGATCGGGCAATTTCCTACCGCGAAGATCAGAACTTCGATCATATGTCAGTCAAACTTTCGATCGGTGTGCAGAAAATGGTGCGCTCTGATCTTGGCGCTGCCGGGGTGATCTTTACACTGGACACTGAAAGCGGATTTCCGGATGTTGTGCTCGTAACTTCGGCATATGGACTGGGTGATAATGTCGTCGCCGGACGCGTCGACCCAGACGAATTTGTTGTTTTTAAAACCACATTGAAGCAGGGATTCGATCCGATTGTTCGAAGAAGAGTAGGCGCAAAACAATTTCGAATGATTTATTCCGGTCACGGAACAAAGACAACCACAAATGTCGAAGTCACTCCGGAATTCAGAGAGAAGCTCAGTATTACCGATGAAGAAGTACTACAACTGGCGAGCTGGGCATGCGGAATTGAGCGCTATTATTGCGATAGGCTACAACGAAATACCGCCATGGATATCGAATGGGCAAAGGACGGACAGGACGGCAAATTGTATATCGTCCAGGCTAGACCTGAAACTGTACATTCATCAAAATCAAGGAGTAATCTCGAAACCTATCGACTGGAAAAACAAGGCCGAATAATTCTAACCGGACGTTCAATTGGCGAGAAAATCGGCGCTGGTCCAGCCAGAGTCGTCAGAGATGTACATGGACTCTCCGCCTTCAAAGACGGAGAGGTTCTCGTAGCCGACATGACAGATCCTGACTGGGAACCCGTGATGAAACGGGCCGCCGGAATTGTCACCAACCGTGGTGGCAGAACATGCCACGCCGCCATCATCAGCAGAGAAATCGGCGTACCTTGCGTGGTCGGCACAGCTCGCGGCACAGAAACAATAGCCGAGGGTCAGCTAATTACGCTGTCATGTGCAGAGGGTGATACTGGTATCATATACGATGGCAAGCTTCCATATAGAAAAGAAGAAGTCAACCTCGATACACTGCCCTCGACCAAAACCGAGATCATGGTGAATGCCGGAAACCCTGATCAGGCATTCATGTTGGCGCAACTACCTGTAGCTGGAGTCGGCTTAGCGCGCGAAGAATTTATCATTGCCAATGAAGTCAAAGTTCATCCGCTGGCACTGACTAGATTCGATCAACTGGAAGATCAATCAGCTCGTGAAAAAATTCTTGCACTAACTAAAAACTTTTCCAGCAAAGAAGAATATTTCGTGCAAAAACTGGCGGAAGGTATAGGAACTATAGCTGCAGCGTTTTATCCAAGACCTGTGATCGTCAGACTTTCTGATTTCAAAACGAATGAATATGCCAATCTGATTGGCGGCAAACAATTCGAGCCTCATGAAGACAATCCGATGATCGGCTTTAGAGGAGCCTCTCGATATTACGATGATAGATACAGAGATGGATTCGCTCTGGAGTGTCGAGCCATAAGAGTCGTTCGCGAACAGATGGGATTGATCAACGTCAAAATTATGATTCCATTTTGCAGAACGGTCGATGAAGGACGTAAGGTGTTGGCAGAACTAGCGAAGAACGACTTGAGGCGCGGAGTTGAAGGGCTCGAAGTCTACGTCATGTGCGAGTTGCCATCAAATGTATTTTCAATGAGTGCATTTGCAGATTTATTCGATGGTTTCTCGATCGGCTCCAATGACCTTACTCAGTTGGTGCTAGGCATTGACCGAGACAACGAAATCTTGTCCTCTCAATTCGACGAGCGCAACGAAGCTGTTAAAGAAGCCATCGAAATCGCCGTTTCAAGAGCAAAGGCAAAAGGCAGGAAGATCGGAATTTGCGGTCAAGCCCCAAGCGATTATCCGGAGTTCACGCAATTTCTAATAGAGCTTGGAATTGACAGCATTTCGCTCAATGAAGACGCTGTCATCAAGACGATCTTGTTGGTCTCTGAAAAAGAGCGGAATCAAATGAACGGATCTAGTCAGGAAAGTGCTAAAGCTTTCCACTAAAGCTCGCGCACATGTTGAACAAGTTGATCGAAAACGGTATTGGAATCTTCATTCAAATTGGTCTATATAGCGAAACCATGAGAGTGCCTCGATCGGAACACGCCAGAGGTACGTTGTTTCTTAACGCACGGAATGAGCTACGTGCTATAAGGATTCAAATTGTTTATACCAAAGGGGATGTGAACAACTAAGCGAGATTTTCTCAAATGTTGTGTTTTAGCATTGCTTAGGCGGCCTCTTCTTGTTTGATACCATCAACAAACTTAATTC
>ENA-ORBV01005483-ORBV01005483.1-microbial-mat-metagenome-genome-assembly--contig:-NODE-5483-length-23331-cov-10.884880_pt1 | contig 23331 bp, 22 predicted proteins | sample MGYA00237777_ERZ505514 | MGnify/ENA primary metagenome ERZ505514 (study PRJEB26160, sample SAMN06269048) | microbial mat metagenome | isolation source: Oligotrophic lake microbial mat | place... | reverse complement strand
GGGGCTCGATCTCGTAGGGGCCGCTCTTCCCGTCGAACCGCCGGTAGTCGGCCCGCAAAATATCCCGGCGTTCGATGAACCGCGAGGACATGGAGCGGCTCGCGCAATACATCATCCGCAACCCGTTCTCGGTCGAGAAAATGCAGCCCAACAGATCCGGCGACTCGATCATTTACCGCTCGGGGATGAACCCGAAGATCCAGCGCAATTTTGAGGTGTTCAACCCGTGCGACTTCATCGCCCGCATCACCCAGCACATCCCGGACAAAAGCTTCCAGCTCGTCCGCGTGGAGTCCGCCCGCGACCCGCCCGAACCGGTCGGGCCAGTCATCGAACCCTGGCTCGACGACCCGTTCCCCAACTACGACCACGAACCGGTGTTTGCGGAAAATTGACAACCCCGGCAACGGCAGGGTGCGCCCTGAAGGCTCGTAGTTTCAGCCCACCCATCCGCCGGACCCGCGTTTGCGGGGTCCGGCGCGCGCCCCGCCCCCCGAAAACGCGGGCGCTTGACCCTCAAACCCCGATCTGCCAGCATCCGGCCTTGGAAACACCCGCTTCCAGCACAAACTCCGGGCCAACGCCCCGGAGGGCCGTAAGCGATTTCCTATCAACCATGAGCCCGGAACTGTTTGTAAAGGCCAGAATCCCGATCAAACGCATACTTGAGTGGAGCTAAAACTAATTTGTGTATTTAATGAATCCGTTAACCCTAGTATGGGATTCGAAGGTCAGTAAACAGGGTGTTTACATCAAGTACTTTAAATTTATCCCCTTTCTTCGATTTCCAATTAGCCGCATAAAATCTGTCAGATTAATGGGCAATTTGTACCTCATCGCTGAAGATCTTCGGCATTTCATATTTTTCGCCGTGCGCGCAGGAAATCGATTTGGTTCAAAAGTTCTTGTTGTTGAAACAGACCGCTTTTTATTTAAATGGCTTTATCTGACCCCCAAAGATCCTCTGGAAGCTTACAATATTTTAAGCAAAAAAGTGGATGAGTTCCGTTCCAGTAAAAATTTACAGCAGCAAATTCAATGAAAGACGTACGAACTCTCCTCATTGTGGCCGCCAGTGAGAATTCTGCCGACCTGCTCTATGCCACAAAGTTTTTTGTTCCCGACGAGATTATCTGGTTTCGCCACAAAGGGAAATCATATGCTGTTCTTAGCCCATTGGAAATAGACCGGGCGAAGGCTTCGGCCAACATCGATGTTTGCCTGGCAGCTGATGCCATTGCCAAGTCGTTGAAAAAAAAGGGCCAAACCAAAACAGGAATACGTCACATGATGGTCGAGGTTCTTAAACAGCGTTCGATATGTTCCGTGTCCGTTCCCGCGTCTTTTCCTGTATCCTATGCCCAGGCTTTGGCGGAAGCAGAGATCGAGGTGGAGATCCTTGAACCCTTTTTTCCGGATCGCGAAATCAAAACAGCCGCAGAGATCCGACTGATCACCCGGGGCCAACGACATGCGGAAGCAGGTCTGCAACGTGGTCTTGAAATTTTGAAAGTTTCGAGAATCGGGTCGAATAAAAAGTTGCGTTGGGGCGGCGCTGTACTGACCTCGGAAATCCTACGTGGGGAGATTGACGCGGCCGTAATCAAGGCGGGAGGATTGCCGGCACATACTATTGTGGCGGGAGGAAACCAGGGCTGCGATCCGCATGAGCGGGGTTCGGGTCCGCTGAAGGCCAACCAAAGCATCATCCTGGATATTTTTCCGCGTGACCAGACGACGGGGTATTTCGGTGATTTGACCCGCACTGTTGTCAAGGGCAGGGCATCCGAGGCACTGCGAAAACTCCATGCGACAGTAGCTACAGGGCAGCAGATGGCTTTCTCGGAAATGAAGGAAGGCTGCGACGGGGCGGTTCTTCACGAGGAGATAAAGTCTTTTTTCAAAAAAGAAGGATTTCCAACGGAAAAACGAAAGGGGCGTTGGGTCGGTTTTTTCCACGGGACAGGTCACAGTCTGGGACTGGAAATCCATGAGGCCCCCCGTTTTTCGGCCGGAACATTCAGGGCTGGACACGTGATGACGGTGGAGCCGGGCCTTTATTTTCCGGGAGTAGGCGGGGTTCGCATCGAAGACCTGGTGGTTATCCGCAAAAACGGTATCACCAATTTGACGAAGGCTCCAACCGTGTTTGAGATTTAGGGCCTGTTATCGGATAGGACGCGAAATAAAAGGTAGGGACTTAAGAATCCAAAGCATTTCCTTCAGGTTTCTTTTATCGTTTTTTCGCGCCTTTCGGGGGCGCTTTCTTCAGCGGAATCGCCGCTTGCCTTAAACAGGGATCACGCCACACTTTTCAGCTCTTATGCATGCTATTGAGTTTTGGAGCACAATCTCTCCCTCCCTGAACCAGGAAATCCTGGAAACCGCCTATCTCAACGAAAAAAAATTGTACCGCCGCGTTGTGGATGATCTTGCTGCCAATCTTCGCAAGCGCCCGAAGGTGGTTCTGGAAATGCCGCGTCAGGCCAGACATGAATTGTTCCGTCCTCTACTCCAACTCCCGAACCTCCATATTCTATCCCAGAATCTTTTCATTCATTGGCTGGCAACAACACAGGTCCCGCTGATGAATGCCTTTCTGGATGCTTTGGACATCAAGCATGACGGGGCAGGCAGTGTGGAGGCTTTCCCTGCGACGGTTGAAAAGAAAAAGCTATCTGCAGCCGTGGACAAACTTTATGCCGGCTTCGAGCAGGAAAAAGTCTCGGCCTATCTATCGGTTTTCGACAGTATTTCCGGTGCTAAATGGGACGATTTGGGGTCGTTGATCAAAGCTTTTCCGGTTGACCCTAAAAGCTAGAAAACGAAGACCGTTTTTTAGGAGGTAAGAACCGGAATTTTCAATTCCTGGATATTTGTTCTCTCTCTTTAAAAACGAACCGTCCACCTTTATCGCGGAATTAAAAATCATCCCATGATAACACAGAATCCGATGGAACAGCGGATTCTAACGATAGCCTGGCAGATACTTCTTTTCGGCAGCGAACATCTCCAGGGTCATTTTGCGGATTTCGGCCGGACTGCAACAGGCTGCGGAGAGCGGGTCCAGCAAGAGGGAATGGATGGCGGCTTCCTTGCTCTTTTCAACTGCAGCGATGGCACCGAGTTCGTACATGCTCATATTTGAGCTGCAGAGCGCAGCCATCTGCGGGGGCAGGGAACCATAGCGGGTTGGATTGATGCCATTGCGGTCCACCATACAGGCCACTTCAACGCAGCCGTTGGCCGGCAAGTTGTCGATGAGAAGTCCCCCGCCGCCTTCGGAATCATTCATGACATTGCCATGGATGCGGAAGGGGGAATCTTTTTCCCGGGCCTCGATGATCCAACTGGCATATTCCCAACTGCGTTCCCAGTTGGTGGGCTCTTTCCCTTTGAGCATGTTCAAACGGCTTTGGTCGGCTCCCTTGCGCCAGCTGGGCCAGTTGTCGGCATAAAAGCTGGTGCCCCCGTCGTAACCTTCGCGGGAATACTTTTCAATGAGATCCTTCCGCTTGCGGTAATAGGGAAGATATTCGGAAAGATGTCCGCTGGACTCAGTAATGAAAGCTCCGAACTGGATCATCATGTCTTTCCTTACCATGTCCTTGTGCCACTCCGGTGTTTTGGCATTGTAGTCGTTGGCACGCCGTGGATCACCCAAACGCCCTTCCTTGAAGGCACGGGCCAGGTCTGCCTGCGCTTTTTTCTTAAGCGAGGGGTAAAGATCCCTGCCTTGATGTTTCAATTTGGTAAACCAGGCCAGATGGTTAATGCCGGCACATTCCCACTCCATTTCGGCACAAGGGACTTCGGCCCGTGAGGCCAGAAGATGGCTTGTTCCCTGAACCGAATGACAAAGCCCGACCACTGGCATGTAGCTTTCCCAGCCTGCGGCCAGACACATCATGCTCATGGGATTGGTGTAGTTTAATACGATAGCCCCGGGGCTCAGTCGTTCGGCATCTTTGAGAACTTCCAGGAAAACAGGAATGGTCCTGAGGGATTTGAAAAGACCCCCAGGCCCGATGGTGTCGCCGATACATTGGTTGATTCCGTATTTGGCCGGAATGTCGTTGTCATGGCGCACGCACTCGACGCCACTGACCTCGATACAATTGACGATGTAATCGCTGTCTTTCATAACCGCTTTGCGGTTCGGAGAGGCAATGACTTTCCAGTTCTTTTTTCCGAGCTGGGTAATAAGTTTGCGGATCAGCTTCGTCATCGTCAGTAAACGGGAAGAATCGATATCTACCAGAGCAATGGTGCCGCCCTGTTCGCCGGGAATGCGGAGGACGTCATTAACCAGGCGGGGTGTGAATCCGCTCCCGGCACCCATCATGGTGATTTTGATAGGACGCTGAAAAACGCCCTGGAGACCTTTGGCGGCAGCGGATTGGGTGTGGGCGGCATGGCCGAGAAGTTTAGAACGACGTTTGGGACTGGTTTTGGATGCCATAGAATGTGATGCAATCGTTACCGATGAATGGACATTTGAAAAGAGTTATGGTGTGATTTGGAGGTTCCTTTTTGTGATATATTTTCAAGTTTATGAAAAAAGCCGATCCGATGTTGCTCCGCGTTACTTTCGGCGTTGAAAGAGAAGAACGCAGGAATGCTTCCTATTCCTGGGATTCCGACAAGCGCGGGGAGGAGCCTTTCGTGATTCTTCAATGGACGCATCAGGGGAAAGGGGTCTTCGAATTCAGGCAAAAAAGCCATGAAGTCAAAGTCGGGCAGGCTTTTTTAAGCATTGTCCCTGAAAAAGCCAGATATGCTTACCCATCATCAGCCCGGGAGCCCTGGGTATTTTCCTGGATCAACCTGGAAGGACCCTTGGCCTTGGGCCTTTCCAGGGCTTTACGGGAATCCTTCGGGCCGGTTCTGGATATTCCTTTGCAGAGCCCCTGTGCCTGGGTGTTGACCGAGATGATCTCCAAAGCTTCCCACAGGGCTTTTCAGAACAGTCTGGAGGAATCCGAACTGTGTTACCGCTTTTTACTGCTTTGCCGTGAACAGCAGATGAAAAAAAGCGGTGCCCTGAAAACCTCCTTGCGTGAAATCGCCGACTATTACCGCCAGCAGAACAATGAAATGGTTGCCGTCAAAGAAATGGCCGCACGCGCTGGGTTGAGCCGCGAGCATTTTTCCAGAGCTTTCAGGAAAGAAACCGGAACGGGGCCTGCCGCCTACCTGCGCGAGTTACGGATTGCCAGAGCGGCCGCCTTGCTCAAAAGAACAGACATGCCAGTATCTGAAATTGCAGGGAGTTGCGGATTCGCCTCCGCACGCCAGTTTTCCAAAACATTCAGGCATTTCCGGGGCATCTCCCCCGGGGAGCACCGTCAGGAGAAAAGTCACTAGAAAATCATTCCCCGATGTCTTCGTTCCACAACTCGGGGCGGGTCGCGATAAAATTTCTCATCAGGTGGATACACGTTTCATCCTGCCGTATTTCAAGGTCGATCCCCTGGCTGCGGATATAGCTCTCGGGTCCCTGGAATGTGATGTTTTCGCCCACAATGATCTTGGGGATGCCGTAGAGTAGAGCAGCACCACTGCACATGGGGCAGGGGGAAAGGGTGGAGTAGAGAATGCATTCGCGGTAGACCGAGGCGTTTTGTCGTCCGGCGTTTTCCAGGCAGTTCATCTCGGCGTGATGGATGACACTTCCTTGTTGAACCCGCTGATTGTGTCCCCGCCCAATGATTTTTCCCTGATGAACCAGAACGGAACCGATGGGGATACCACCTGCGGCAAGACCTTTGCGGGCTTCTTCAATGGCCGCTTCCATAAAGACATCACTCATCACTTTTTTAAAATGAACAAACCTTAAATCGGAAGCCAAGCCCAGATTTTGGAACCGAAAATCCATAAGAGTACGAGTAATAACGCAAAGTAAAGCAAGGTTACGGCACACCAGGCCAGGGACAGAATCACCATCAAGCCATCCTCTTCCAACAAGGCAAGAACCGCAGAGAGTATCATAAGGGCGGGAAAGGTATTGCTTAAGGGGATGGTAGGAAAGGGAACCGCCAACAAAAAGCCACCTGCAAGAACCAACCAACCGACTCTCTTCTGCCCCCCTTCTCCAACGATCCATTGGGAATAACGTCGTTTGGTAAAACGACGGCAAAACCGTAGGGTGGAACGTCCGACATTCAGAACCGTGGACCATCCTTTACCGTGAATGAGGTGGCGGCCCATTTTACCGGGGAGGACAGGAGCCTTTTTTCCTCGGGCCATCTGCCAGCCCATGGTGATAAACGCCAGCCCGCTGGCCATGGTTAAAGGTCCCAGAGACATTGGCTGAATAAAGGGGATGCACAGGATGAGGCACAAAAAACAATAACTTCCCGGCCCCAACAGCCGGGCAACCTCATTCAGGGAAATTCCTTCGTTTTTGGATTGATGCAGGCAGTAGTCCAAGGCTTTCTCCATGTCGGCAGGTCCGTTGGAAGCGGTGCCTTCCACAGGGTTTTCTTCCGGAAAAAAGTTTGAGGGCATGGTCATGTCCAGCTTATCTCTACCCTGTTTAAAGGCACTGTAAAGCAGTCAAAGTCCGGGAAAATGCGTTTCAGCCCACTTTTCAGTTTCCACCTGAAAACTTTTCGTTAGCTTCTTCTTTCTGTGTTTGAACTTCTTGCCACCGACAGCCGTTCCAAAGCACGTCTGGGCCGTCTGACGACGGAACATGGTGTCGTTGAAACGCCTGTCTTCATGCCTGTGGGCACCCAGGCCACGGTCAAGACAACAACACCCCATGAATTGAAGGATCTCTCCGCCTCGATTATTCTGGCGAACACCTATCATTTATTCATCCGTCCAGGCCTGGATGTGATCAATGCCTGCGGCGGGGTGCACAAGTTTTCGGGCTGGGACGGGCCGATGCTGACCGACAGCGGAGGTTTTCAGGTCTTCAGCCTGGCGAAATTGCGTAAAATTTCCGAAGAAGGTGTGCAGTTCCAATCGCATGTGGATGGATCCAATCTTTTCATTGGCCCACGTGAAGCCATCCAGATCCAGCGCGCCCTGGGGGCCGATATCATCATGGCATTTGATGAATGTCCTCCCTGGCCGGCAGATGAATCCGTCATGCGGGACGCCGTCGAGCGCACGGTTCTATGGGCAGGGAGATGTAAGGAGGAACATGAAACTCTCGCTCCCGGGCCGACGAAAAAGCAATTCCTCTTCGGCATCGTTCAAGGCGGCAGCCATGAGCATATGCGGCGGGAATGTGCGGAGAGACTTGTGGCGTTGGATCTCCCGGGTTATGCCATCGGGGGTGTTAGTGTTGGCGAGCCGGAGCCGGAAATGATGAAAGCAGTGGAAAGCGCGGAACCTTATCTGCCGCAGCATAAACCACGATATGCCATGGGTTTGGGCCAGCCTGATCAAATGGTCAAAATGGTCGCCCGCGGAGTGGACATGTTTGATTGTGTTCTGCCTACGCGGATTGCACGTAACGGAACAGCTTATACCCGGCAGGGAACCATCAATATGAAAAGGGCCGACATGCGCCTGGATTTGGGCCCTATTGAAAGTGCCTGTCAATGTTACGCTTGCAGAAATTTTTCAAGGGCCTACGTTCGTCACTTGCTGAAAGCTGACGAAATACTTGGCTTGAGGCTGGTAAGTCTACATAATCTACACTTTTACATCAATATGATGCGGGAAATCAGGGAAGCACTCGCCGTCGGGCGATTTGCCGAGTGGTCAACTGCATTTTTAAGCGAATACAAAGCAAGGAACGAGGAAAACGATCATGAATAGCATAGCAACATTGGCAACGAATCTGAATCTGACCGGTCTTTTGGCGGCAACGGAAACACCTGCAGGCAGCAATCCGAATATCCCTTTCTTTCTCCAGCCTCCCATCATCATGATGGTATTGATGGTTGCGATGTTTTACTTCCTGATCATCCGTCCACAGTCCAAAAAGGCCAAGGAGCATCGGAAGTTGATCGAATCGATCAAAACTGGGGACAAAGTGGTCATTGCCGGGGGAATTCATGGCATCATTTCCAACGTCAAGGACAGCATCGCCGTAGTCCGTGTCGCGGAAGGCGTTAAAATCGACGTGGATAAATCCAGCATCCTTTCCGTCAGCAAGAGCAGCGAAGCGGAAGTCAAGTGATCTCCCCTCCCAGAATCGATCCTCCTTCAACATGAACGTAGTTATTCTCATTCTTTCCCTGGTATTTCTGGGAACCCTTATCTGGTATCTTGCCACCATTACGCCCAGGCACCGCCTTTGGGCGGCTTCCAGCCTGATCGCTCTGGCAGTTGTTATATCCGCTATTTCGCTCTTTGTTTTCGACAAGAGCAAAAAGCGCGCCGAAGACTGGCCGATCAATATCAAGAAAGGACTGGATCTGAGCGGTGGCACCCAGTTTACCCTGCAATTGGCAGGGCAACCCAGTTCCAATGCCCTTGACCAGGCCGTCGAAGTCATCCGTAAACGCGTGGACTCGGGCGGAACAGCAGAACCACTTATCCAACCTGCCGGAGACAACCGCATTCTGGTTCAGATCCCCGGTATCAATGAGAAGAACAAAGCGCAATATCGTCAGCAACTGGAACGGGTGGCCAAGTTGGAATTCCGCATGGTTCACCCGGAAAGCGATCAGATCCTGGCCAGGGTCGCGGCAGGCACAGGGGAGATTCCTTTTGACCACGAAGAATTGATTCAATCCGACCGCCTGAAAGACGGCACAGTCACTCAGTCCAAGATTCTTGTCAAAAAACGTGCGGCCATGTCTGGGAGGTATGTCAAATCAGCCTGGCGCAGCATTGATGAATTCGGGCGCCCGGAAGTCATCATCAATTTCGACTCCCAGGGTCAGGATATTTTCGGTAAACTCACCACCGATAACGTCGGCCAGAGAATGGCCATTGTGTTGGACGGAGCCGTCTACTCTTCACCTGGCATCCGTCAGCCGATTCTCACTGGTAACTGCCAGATTTCCGGTGGCAACATGACGGCCGCCGAGGCGGAAGAACTCGCCAGTGTTTTGGAAAATCCCCTGGAGACGCCAGTCAGCATTGCAGATGAACGGGGTGTTGATCCGACCATGGGTGCTATTTCCATCAAGCAGGGGTTCCGTGCCGGACTTATCGGTTTCATTCTGGTTGTGGTGTTCATGTTGGTTTATTACCGACTGGCCGGCGTGATTTCCATTTTCGCGCTTTTTCTGAACGTATTTTTGCTCTTCGGTCTTCTGGCCCAGTTCGGCTTCACGCTCACCATGCCGGGCGTGGCGGGGATAGTACTGACCTTTGCCATGGCCATTGACGCCAACGTTCTGATCTATGAACGCATACGGGAGGAGATGGATTTGGGCAAAAGTCTGCGTGCCGCCATTTCCGCAGGTTTCGACAAGGCGTTCTCTTCCATCATGGATTCCAATATCACAACGCTCATCGCAGCCGTCATTCTCTTCTGGCAGGGAACCGGTGCGGTCAAAGGCTTCGCCATTGTGCTTTCTCTCGGGGTTGTGACCAGCGTCTTTACCTCACTTGTCGCCTCCCGCCTTGGCTTTGACGCCATTCTTGCAGGCAAAAAAATCCAGGCTCTCAGCATGATGCGCTTCATGACAAAGACGAACTTCAATTTCATGAAGGGCCGAAACTTCTTCCTCATTGGATCACTGGTTGTTCTCGCCGCCTCCATTCTCACCGTGGTGCAAAAAGGTGACAAAGCCTATGGTGTAGACTTTGTCGGAGGGGATCTCCTCAACTTGTCCTTCACCCAGAAAATTACAGATGACAAAGTCCGCGCGGTCGCAGGCTCCGATGCTGTTGTCCAGTATCAGCGCAATTTCGGTGATAACACGGAAATCCTCACCATCCGCACCGCTTTCGGAGGTGGGGAAAAAGTCGAGGAGGAGATTTTGAAGGCTTTCCCGGAAGCCGGGTTTAAACGACTCCAATTGGATAAAGTCCAGGCTGTAATTGGAAAAGAGTTCAAAACCAAGGCGGCGATTGCTCTTGGCCTCGGTATGATCGGGATTTTTATCTATGTCATGATCCGCTTTGAGCTGTCCTTTGCCATCGGCGCAATCGTGGCCCTTCTGCATGACGTGTTTATTGCCATTGGGATTTTCGTCATGTTGGGCAATGAGTTGTCGCTCGTGACGGTTGGTGCAATCCTGACCGTGGCAGGATATTCCATTAACGATACCATCATTATCTTTGACCGTATCCGGGAGGGCTTGAAACATGATTCCAGAACACCGATTGAGGAGATATTCAACCGCAGCATCAATTCCACCCTGAGCCGGACGGTGATCACTTCAGGAACGACGCTCATGGCCGTTCTTGCCCTGTATTTCTTTGGTGGCCTGTCCATCCATGACTTCTCCCTGATTCTGTTGTTGGGAATTCTGGTCGGCGTTTACTCATCCATCTACGTCGCAAGCCCCGTGGTGCTGATGTTCGGGGATCGCGCCCGCAAGAGTGTTCAGGAAAGTGCCGCTGCCGCTGTTGTCTGATTTCCTGAAATTCACCGGGACATGATGCAATGGAAGATCGCCAGCCAGCCTGATCACTCCGCTACGGGTGGACTCCAGAAACCTGCCGACCTCATCAGGCTGCTGCTGGAGCAGAAAGGCCTTCAGAGCCAGGAGTCACAGGAACATTTCCTGCGTCCCCGTCTGAAGGATCTGTCGGATCCTCTGCGTCTTCCGGACATGCACCAGGCAGTGGCCCGTGTCAAAGTGGCCTTGGAGCAAAATCAAAACATTATCATCTACAGTGACTATGATGTGGATGGGATGAGCAGCAGTGCCCTGCTTTACCGCTTTTTAATCAAACTCGGCGCCAAAGTTTCCGTCTTTATTCCGGAACGGCTCAGTGAAGGTTACGGACTTTCCCTGCCCGGATTGCGACGGGCTCTGGCAAACGGCAAGCCGGATCTGCTGATCGCCCTCGATTGCGGAACAACCAGCGTGGAAGCAGTCTCCTTCCTGCGTGGTGAGGGGATTGATGTCATGATCCTGGATCATCACGAACTTCCAGAAGGCGGGCTGCCCCCAGCCCAAATCATGGTCAATCCACAAAAAGGAAAAGAGGATCACTACCTGGCTACGGCAGGGATCGTTTTTAAATTCTGCCATGCCTTCCTTAAAGTAGAGCAACGGGATGATCTTTTTGATCTCAAAGAGCATCTCGACTTTGTCGCGCTCGGGACAGTGGCGGATCTGGTGCCTCTGGAAGAAGACAACCGGATTCTGGTCCGCTACGGACTGGAACAGATGGCCTCTACCTCTCATGTCGGGCTCAAAGCCCTGATGCAGGCAGCGGGCGTGCGTTCGGCACCTTCCCCGTCAACCGTCGGTTACATGCTCGGACCACGCCTGAATGCCAGTGGACGACTGGCAGAAGCCCTTTCCGGCTGGAAACTGCTAACCACTTTCGATCCCCAACAGGCGGAGACGATTGCCCGCGAGCTGGACACTTTAAACCGTGAACGACAGCGCCTGGAGTTGGCCGTCGTCGAAGAGGCCTTACGCATGGTGGAGGAACTTCCTCCAGATCAGAAATCCAAATGTATCGTCATCGCCTCCAGAAATTGGCACCAGGGTGTCATCGGGATTGTGGCCTCACGTTTGCAGCGGAAAAATAATCTACCGGCAATTGTAATTTCCATCGATGAAAACGGCCATGGCAAAGGCAGCGGTCGTTCCCTGCCCGGTTGTTCCATGATGGATGCCCTCAGGGCCAACAGTTCCTTCCTCTCCAAATTCGGAGGCCACCCGATGGCGGCAGGCCTTGAAATTGAAGAGGACAGAATCGGCGCTTTCCGTGAAGCCATGAACCAGTGGGTGGGGGATCAGATCGCCAAGGAAGTTTTCGTTCCAAGTCTTGAGATCAACATACAACTGAATCCTCAATCCTTGACTGAGGAATTGGCGCGCGAGTTGAGGAAGTTGGAGCCCTTTGGCAAACAAAACGAAAGCCCTATCTTCTGCGTGACGGACGTTCGTGTGATCGGTTCACCCAAGTTCTTCGGAAACAACCATATCCGGTTTCGTGCGGAAGCTGGAAAAAACCAGTTCAATGCGGTTGCATTCGGACTGGCCTCGGAGAGCCTGCCCCGAAGTCCCTTTGAACTTGCGGGACATTGGGAGATTGACGATTTCAATGATCGTCCCTGCTTCAGGGCCTTGGCCTGGCGATAGGAAGAAATCCATTTCCGGATTCTCCGTTCTTGCCAAGGCTTTGTAGACGGGCATAAAAGAGTGCTTTCATGTTGCTTATAAAACTTTTGATTCTTTGCGAACAATCGAAAGACCGGTCAACGATCAGCTTCCGGACTAAAAATTTCCAGGGAGATCTGTGCGTTGAAGCTGGAATTGTAACTCGTGTTGCTGGATTGGAGAGCGTTCGACTCAAAGAGGCGCTTTTTGAAGAAACACTGGAAGTCTACATTAAAAAGACTCCCGAAGGAATCGCCGAGGAGACCCAGTTGTCTATCAGCAGCCTTACTGCGGAAACGGCTGCCTATCTTCACCGTGCTTTGGAAACAAAAACGACTTTCGCCTCGTTTGATAATCCCCCTTCAGCGGGTCTTTTTGAGGAAAAAGCACTGCAAGAACACAACAGCTTTCTTGCCCTTGGTTCCCAGGCTGCAAAAGAATCTGAATCCAAAAATTTGGCCCTGCGGAAGACCATCAACGTCGACTTGAAAAGCATCAATACCAAGTTGAGCATTGATGGCCAGCAAAAGCCTGCGCCGATCATCCTACATTTCACCCTCGGAGTTCCGGAGAAAAAGGTCATGGGTCGAAGCCAGGATTGTGAGATAATGATTGATGCTGAAGATGCCTCACGCAGGCATTGCGAACTCAATTTTTCAGGTAATAACCTGACCATCAAAGACCTCGGCTCCAGCAACGGCACTTTTCTCAACAGCCGCGTTGTCATCGAGTCCAATGCCAAATCAAATGATGTCCTCCGTGTGGGCACCACGGACTACATGATTGTCATCGAGTAACGTGCAGTTCAGCGGGATAAACTAGGATCTTCTTTCTCTCTCTCTCTCTCTGTAACCTTAAAACTTAAAACTTTAAACTATGTTTTCTTTGGCACATCCTTGGACGTGCCTGAAGCTAAAGTAGTCAAAGCCGTTCCCAAGAAAGTCCCGGAAGCCTGGGCCAAGCTGGGTATTCTCAGCCCGGCCGATCTGGTCAACCATTTCCCAAGACGATACGAGGACCGTTCCCAGTGGTCCGACCCTTTTGCCTTACCTGATGGTTCCCTGGTCACGACACGTGGCAAAATCGTCAGTTCCAAAAACAACCGTTGGCGGGGCGGACGCAGTTCTTTCGAGGCCGTCTTCCAACCCATCGGCTGCTACGAAACTATGACCTTGGTTTGGTACAACATGCCATTCTTTAAAAACTATCTCAAGGAAGGCAAGGAACTGATCGCCCATGGACGCATCCAGGTCTCAGGAAAAAATCGGAAAATCAGCCATCCTGAAATCGAGGTGATCACGCCGGATATGCACAACCCCGTTCATCTGGACCGTATTACCCCTGTTTATCCCTCCACCGCCGGCCTGAATCAACGGGTGATCCGCCTGCGCATGCACACAACTTTGTTTGCCGAGGATTTTTCCGTGCAGGAAATGGTTCCTTTGCCGGAAGGTTTTGTCTCCACCACGCAAGCCTACCGTGATATCCATTTTCCCTCTTCATGGCAGACGTTGGAACAGGCGCGCAGACGGTTGGCTTTTGAGGAACTGTTCATCATGCAGATCCTGTTGGTTCAGCGCCGCCGTAATGTCACCGCCATCCACAAAACGCGTAAAAAAAGGCAGCGGGATCTGACCGGGCCCTGGCTGAAGTCGCTGCCATTCGAGCCAACCGGTGCCCAAAGCAGGGTCTTTGCCGAACTGGACGAAGATTTGTCCCGCACCCGCCCTATGAACAGGCTTTTACAGGGCGATGTGGGTTCCGGGAAAACTCTGGTGGCCTGCTACGCCATGCTGAAAGCCTTGGAGGAGGGCTTTAATGCGGCTCTCCTGGCACCTACCGAAACGCTGGCGGAACAACATGCCCGCAATCTGAAAAAACTTCTCGAGCCTCTCGGCATTTCCGTGCAGGTGTGGACCCGCAACCAAAAACCCACGGGCTCAGGCCTGTTCACGAAGAACGGCATCGTTTTTGTCGGAACCCATGCGCTGTTCCAGAAAAAAACCGTGATTCCGAATCTGGGTCTTGGCGTGATAGATGAGCAGCATAAGTTCGGTGTCTTGCAACGACGGGCTTTTCTCGCCAAGGGTAAAAACCCGGATCTTCTGGTCATGACCGCCACTCCGATTCCACGCACACTTTGCCTGACCTTGTATGGGGATCTGGACGTTTCAGTGTTGGACGAGATGCCTCCAGGCCGGATCGAAATCAAAACGGTCCTCCGCTCGGAAGAGGAACTGCCCAAGGTCTGGAATTATATCAAAACGGAGATACAGAAGGGTCGACAGGCCTATGTGGTTTATCCGGTCCTGGAAGAATCGGAAAAATTGGACCTGAAATCTGTTACACGTGCCTTCAAAGATTTGCAGGAGATTTTCGGTTCCAAGGAAGTCGTCATGTTGCACGGCAAAATGGATCCCGAACAAAAAATGCTACAGATGGCCGAATTCAGGAACGGCCGCAAACATGTCATGGTTGCCACTTCCGTGATCGAAGTCGGTGTGGACGTTCCTACCGCCACCATGATGGTTATCGAACACGCGGAACGCTTTGGATTGGCCCAGTTGCACCAATTGCGGGGAAGGGTGGGAAGAAGCGATTTGAAGTCCTATTGCGTGCTCGTGGGCGAGCCGAAAAGTGAGGAGAGTTGGAAACGTCTGAAAATCATGGAGGAAACCCAGGACGGTTTCAAACTGGCCGAAGAGGATCTGAAAATTCGTGGGCCGGGAAATATTCTTGGTGCCGAGCAAAGCGGACTTCCGCCTCTGCGCGTGGCCAATCTTGCCACCGACATGCGTTTATTGAGTGAGGCAAGGGACTACGCCACACAACTGATGGAGAAAGAACCGGACCTGAAGGCCTATCCGGTACTCAGGGAACGGCTTAAATCCTACGCGGTTTTTGCCGAGCACCGAACTGCGAATTGAGACATAAACTAAAACCCTTCCTTCAGCCGAATTTTATAAAGTGCCATTATTCAATTCGATCCAATCCAACCCTATCTTCGACCATATGATCTGTTGTTGCAGGATGGGCAGTCGGCAAAGCCTGTGGCTCTTTCAGCTCGAACTCTGGTTTTTCTGATGTAGTGTTCTTAAGTTATGGCATTTGCTTCCCAACGCGACTTTATCGAAACCCTGGAAACTGCAGGGGAATTACGGCGCATTTCAACTCCGGTTTCCATTGATCTGGAGATTGCTGCCTTGTCCGACCTGGAGATGAAAAAGCCCGGAGGAGGAAAAGCACTGCTTTTTGAAAAACCTGTTCTGGTTGATGGCCGGATCTCCGCCTTTCCTGTCCTCGTCAATTCCCTGGGTAGCGAACGCCGCATGGCCCTCTCACTTTGCGTGGGTCACGTGGATGAGATAGCAGGACAATTGGCCTACCTGATGAAAGCCAAGCCGCCCAAATCCATTGGGGAGGCTTTTGAACTGGTCCGTCAGGGAATGGATGTAATCCACGCCCGTCCGGTCAAAGTGAGCCACGGTCCCTGTAAAGATCGGATTCATTATTTTGACAAACCCACAGACAGTCGTGGATTGAAAGATCTACCCGTACTCAAATGCTGGCCGGACGATGGCGGTCCCTTTGTGACCTTGCCGACCGTTTATACGCAGGATCCGGATACGGGGGAACGGAATGTCGGCATGTACCGTATGCAGGTCTATGACGGGTGGAGCACCGGAATGCACTGGCAGATCCACAAGGTGGCAGCCCGTCATGGACGCCGCTATTATGAGCGGGGCGAGCGCATGCCTGTGACGGTATGTCTGGGAGGTGATCCGGTTTTTGCCTTTGCGGCAACAGCCCCGCTGCCTGACGGCCTGGATGAAATTTTATTGGCAGGCTTCTTGCGAAAAAAATCCGTACAATTGATCAAGTGTGAAACCAATGACCTGATGGTTCCGGCGGAGTCTGATTTTGTCATTGAGGGATATGTGGATCCCATGGAAGTTCTGCGGGACGAGGGCCCTTTTGGAGATCACACCGGTTTTTACACCCCAGTGGACAAGTACCCGGTTTTTCATGTGACCTGCATCACCCATCGTTCTGACGCAGTTTATTCCGCGACTGTGGTAGGCAAACCGCCCATGGAAGATTTTTACATCGGCACGGCCAGCGTTCGAATTCTTTTTCCGGTGCTGAAGATGACCTTTCCGGAGATTGTGGACATCGCATTGCCGGCGGAAGGAGTTTTTCACAACCTGGTTTTTGTCAGTATCAAAAAGCAATATCCCTATCATGCCTTTAAAATCATGAACGGCCTGTGGGGGATGGGACAGATGATGTTTTCCAAAATCATCGTGGTGGTTGATTCGGATGTGGATGTCCACAACACCAGCGAGGTTTTATTCAAGATCTGTTCCAACATCGATCCGCAGCGGGACACCCACTTCACCAAGGGGCCCTGTGACAGTCTGGATCATGCTCCTAACATTCCCAACATCGGCAGTCACATGGGTATTGATGCGACCAGAAAACTCGCAGGAGAAGGCTATACCCGCGTCTGGCCGGTGGAATGCCGCCATCCGGAAGAAGTTCTGGCCAAGGTGCGGGCCTTGTCCGCTTTGTAGGTGCAGGGAACCTGCGGTAGATTTCGATGCTCCGTGGATTGCCTAGATCCCGGAAGTTGCTTGTTTTTTTCTGTTGTGAAAACCGGAAACCACCTTGCTGTTCATTTTGTTGCCTTCTGCATGTTGATGGTTTTTGTCACGCAGGCCAGGGCTGCGGATGAATCACCTCAACAGTAACCAAAGCAACGAATAGAGCTTAACCCTTTCGATCAGGGGCTCTTTCTGATTTCCCTTCTTTCCGGCATAAAATCCTTTCCGTGGTATGGTCTTTTAGCGGATCCTCACTCCTTGCAGAGGAAGTAGATGCATCACAGTACGCTTGCGGAGTCACTCCCGCAGGGTAAAACAGGATACGGCCATTTATGAAATTTGTTCTTGCGATCACCGGAGCCAGTGGCTCGATCTATGCCCAGAGATTTATGGACTGCCTTGAAAAGACAGACCATGAGTTGCACGTGGTGTTCAGTTCCCATGCACGCGAGGTGGCCTCCTGTGAATTGGGCGGCTACCGTTTGCCCGGACGTTTCGCCCTTTATGATGATAGAAGCATGCAGGTTCCCTTTGTGAGCGGTTCGGCTAAATTTGATGCTATGACCATCATGCCCTGCTCCATGGGGACAGTAGGTCGTATAGCCCACGGGTACTCCGACAGCACCATCACCCGGGCTTCCGACGTTTTCCTAAAAGAAAAACGAAAGCTGATCGTCGTTCCGCGCGAAACTCCTTGGAATCTCATCCAGGCCCGGAACATCGTCACACTTTTGGAAGCAGGGGCAACGGTCATTCCGGCGATTCCCTCCTTTTACGGTCGGCCGTCGACTGTTCAAGAAGTGGCGGACACCCTGGTTGCCCGCGTCCTGGACCACTTGGGAGTGGAGAATGATCTGGTCAAACGTTGGAAGCAGAATGAAGGGGAACAAAACCCTGAAGAATAAATTGTAAAGAATCCTGTGACATCTTCCAAAACACTGGCCTCCAGCCTTATCAATGCTCTCGAATTCATCAAATTTTCCCACACCATTTTTGCCCTGCCCTTTGCTCTGATCAGCATGTTGGTAGCCGCCCGGGGCTGGCCGGAATGGCATATCTTTTTCTGGATTCTGGTTTGTATGGTGGCAGGCCGGACCAGCGCGATGTGTTTCAACCGGCTGGTGGATTGGAATATTGACCAGGAAAATCCGCGAACCGGGAACAGGCACCGTCTCATCAACAAAGTCGGGGCACAGATCCTCATGATGGTTTCCACGGCTGCTCTGGTGCTGGGTTCCATGCAGCTGAACACCCTCTGTGTGTTGCTAAGCCCTTTGGCCATAGTTCTGATCACTTTTTATTCCATCACCAAACGTTTCACCGCCTATTCCCATCTCTTTTTGGGCCTGGCTTTGAGTGTGGCGCCCATGGGTGCCTGGGCGGCAGTGACCGGTGAGTTGTGGAGCCCCGAACCCTATGTTCTGGCCCTCTCCGTTCTGCTTTGGGTAGGAGGGTTTGACATTATCTACGCGACGATGGATATCGCTTTCGACAAAGCCAAAGGGCTGCACAGCATTCCGGCCCGTTACGGGGTGGGAGGTGCCCTCCGCATCTCGCGTGGTTTCCATCTGGCAGCGGCTTTGGGCTTCGGGCTTTTCGGATGGTTAGCCGGGCTGGGCTGGATTTATTTTGCGGCCTGGGTTTTTGTTTGTGCCTGCCTGGTCTGGGAGCACCGTCTTTCATCCAGCAACGACCCGGGAAATCTCAACAAGGCCTTCTTCCATGTCAATGCCGCCGTTAGCCTGGCACTATTCTTGGGTGTATTTTTGACTTTGATTTAGATAACTCATGAACGAAAATTCAATAATGCTCGATTTGATCTCGGACAAAGTGGAGGGGGAGCAACGTATCACCCCCGAAGAAGCCCTCTGGCTGTATCAATACGCATCCCTTCACGAATTGGGGCGCCTGGCCAATCAGGTTCGCGAACGGAAAAACGGCAACCGTGCCAGCTATGTCATCAACCGTTACCTGAATTATTCAAATATCTGCATCCTGAACTGCCAATTCTGCGCTTTTGCCCGCAAAAAACGCGATGACGATGCCTTTCAGTATTCCATTGAAGAAATGGTTGAAGCTTCCAAAAAATCTTTGGCGGAGGGCATTACCGAAATTCATATCGTAGGGGGACTGCATCCCACACTCCCTTTCGACTATTACACCGGCATGCTGAGACAACTCAAGGCGGTGGATCCCTCGTTGAAGCTCAAAGCCTTCACTGCAATCGAAATCCGGCACCTGGCCGAACGTATCCGCAAAGCCCCGATCCGTCAGACACTGGAAGAACTGCGTGAAGCAGGCCTGAATGCGCTGACCGGCGGGGGAGCTGAAATTTTCGATCCGGAAGTGAGGGACCGCATCTGCCGCGGCAAGGAATCAGCTGACGAGTGGTTGGAAGTGCACCGCATCTGGCATCAAATGGGTGAGCGAAGCACCTGCACCATGCTCTATGGCCATGTCGAAAGCATCGCGCAACGCATCGATCATCTCCGCCGACTGCGTGATCTCCAGGATGAAACCAAAGGCTTCACCGCACTGGTTCCCTATGCTTTCGAGCCGGAGAATAATGAACTTTCCCATATTCGACGGGTGGGAGCCTTGGAGGAGCTGCGGATGTTGGCCCTTTGCCGCATATTCCTGGACAATTTCGATCACTTGACAGCCTATTGGATCAGCATGGGCCTTTCCGTGGCGCAGATTGCTTTGTCTTACGGAGTGGATGATCTTCACGGAACCATTGCCGATGAAAAAATCTTCCACATGGCGGGTGCCACCACGCCCGTTGGCATGACGCGGTTTCAGCTGGAAAAAGCAATCCGTGAAGCCGGCCGCGACCCCGTTCAGCGGGATACGTTTTATCGTGATTTTCAGACAACTGCGTTGCAGGAGGTCTGAGATGTCTTACCCCACCGATATTCCATGATCGAACATCTCCGCATCGGATGCGTTCCTTACCTCAACGCCAAGCCGTTGCTTCATCATCTTCCGAATACCGTTCTGTTGCGCGAACCCAGTGTCCTGGCGAATGAGTTCCGGAGGGGATTGCTGGATGTGGCACTGATCCCGGTCGTGGAATGTTTTCTGGAAAAAAATATCAAAATCATTGATGGGATAGCCATAGCCTGCCAGGGACCCGTTTACAGTGTGATCCTGGCCCACAATAAACCCGTCAAGGAGCTGAAAAGCATCGCTTTGGATGCTGCGTCACTAACATCGGCAACTCTTCTAAAAGTTTTATTAAAAAAACACTGGAAAATAGAGCCTGAACTGAAGGATGACGGCGCCGAGGCCGATGGGCAATTGCTGATCGGTGACCGGGCCTTGCGTTTTCGAAGGGAATTTCCCAAAGCTCAAATCAGCGATCTTGGAAGTGCCTGGAGAAGCTACACCGGCATGCCCTTTGTTTTTGCCGTCTGGGCCCTGCATCCTTCCTGCAGTCTGAGTGGGGAGCAGGCTGAAGCTTTCCGCCAACGTTGCCTGAAAGGCCTTTCCGCGCGGGGAGAAATCGCCCGTACAGCTGAGGAGTTCCAGTATCTGACCGAGTGGATACGTTTCGGCTTGGGGCCTTTTGAAAAAGAAGCCATCAAACGTTTTGCCCTGGAAATCAAGGAACTGGCCTTGTTTCCTGAAGTAGAAACCACACCGCTTATTTTTGTCTGAACCTGGATACTACAGCAGGTTGCACGGGTTCTTCCACTTTTCCGAATTCCCGGCGGACATAGGTCGCGATCGCCGCGACTTCCACGTCATTCAAATACGCCTGAGCTGGCATGATCCCGTTTAACTTCCGGCCGTCGACCATACTGACTCCTCTCTGTCCATGTAGAATGACTTTCATCAGACCTTCGGGCGACCCTTTAACGATAGAAGAGGTAAACAAGGACGGGTTCTGGCCTCCTCCACCGCCCCCATAATGACAGGTGGCACAGTTCTGACTGTAAAGTTCTTCTCCTTGCTGGAGAAGGGTATCAATGTCCATATCGGCACTCAGCACGGCAGGAGCAGAAGAATCCGATGATCCACAGCCGTAGAAAAACGGCATTAGGGTGAATGCTGTGACTTGCAAAAGGCGGTAAGCGAACCTAGCGTGTGTCATGCGTTTTATCTGTCTGCTATTTTTTTTGAACTGCTACTTTTCTTTAAAGGTCTTTTCCCAGACAGGCGAGATCATTCGCTCGGAGGAATTAAGTTTTCGTAGGGAAGTGATGGTGGAAGGTCTCAAGGATGCCTGGGCCATGGCCCGGCTTCCAGATGGACGCATTCTAGTGACAGAAAAGGCCGGCCAGCTTCGCGTCATTGAGAACAACCAGCTTCTTCCCCAACCCGTTGCCAATGTTCCCGAGGTAGACAAGAGAGGCCAGGGCGGGCTTCTCGATGTGGAATTACATCCGGATTATGCCTCTAATGGCTGGATTTATCTGGCGTTCTCCCAAAAAACAGAAAAAGGAAGCAACACAAACCTGATCCGGGCACGGTTGAAAGACAATGCCCTCGTGGATCTTGTAACCATTTTCGCCCCTCCAATGGAAGATTATACACAGGGCGGAAATCATTACGGCTGTCGGATTGACTTCGATCAGGACAACTATCTTTATTTCGGCATCGGGGATCGTGGTGGTAAAGCCACACCGGAAAACCTGGCGCAACGGCTGGATCATGTTGCGGGAAAAATCCACCGCATTCACGACGACGGCAGGATTCCCGTGGATAATCCCTTTGTCAAAACCGAAGGAGCCCGTCCCTCAATCTGGACCTACGGCAACAGGAATCCACAGGGACTGCGTTTTCAACCCGGAACCGGGCTTCTTTGGGAAACGGAGCACGGTCCCCGAGGCGGAGATGAATTGAACCTAATCAAAAAAGGTGCCAATTACGGCTGGCCCATCATCACTTACGGCATTAACTATAGCGGCACGCCTATCACCGACATCACAGAAAAAGAGGGCATGGAACAACCTGCTATTAACTGGACACCATCAATTGCCGTTTCGGCGATTGATTTTGTCACCGGAGATCTCTTTGGCAAGTGGAAGGGTAATCTCCTGGTCAGTTCTCTGGCCCACCAAAAAGTGATCCGAGTGGTCATTGACGGAAGCCATAAAGTCACCCACCAGGAAATCATCCTGCAGGGCGGGGGACGCATTCGTGATATCCATTGCTGGGATGGTCTGATTTACGTGCTCTACGCCGAAGGAAAAATCATCAAACTCAGTCCGGAGTGAAAGCTTAAAAGCACAGTTTAGGTGCGCAACTTCAAACGAGTAGAGAAAACCTCACGCAGGTGCCATGGAATTATCATTGGAGGAACTATTCTGATGGGATCAGTCTACTACATTGCACGTATTTCTTACGTTACATAGATTTGTTTGTGCCGGGTTGAGTTAGGTTTAGTGGCTGGGGGGAAAGTTCTAATCGAGAAGGTGGGAGACTTAATTTGAGGCAAGAAGCGTGAAATGGGTCAGAGTAAAGCTGGACGTTTGGCAGTGAAGAGTCGCTCCGTTCCTGTGGAGAAAGTTCACCGAAGAAAAGGATAAGCGACTACGCATTTGACTATTAGTTCGACTATTCGGGGGAAAGTAAGTAGCCTTAGCTGAAGAAATAGGCTATCAAAGCAATAAGGGAATTGAGCAAACAGTAAAAAGACTCATTGAACAATGCGAAAAGAATAAAGCATCTAACTAAAAACTTAGACAATGAAGGAGAGTGTCAATTGTAGTAGACTGACCCCATTTAACGTGCCATGAACCGACGCCATACCGTTACTTGGGCTGTCTTGCTTGCGTTGTTGGCGGCCTTTTTGTGGTGGTTGAATCGTCCAACGCCGCCAGTCCCAACGGTTGAGCGCGTGCCGTCTCCACCTACACCCGCGACTCCGCAACCGACTCCACAAGGCGTTGTGACCCCGCTGGTTTATGAGGTTCCGTCCAAAGGCAAATATCAGGGCATGGATGATCCGCGATGGAAATGGTGGAAGGATATGGAAAATCGCGATCCCGCCTTTGAATGGAAGATGCCCATCGATTTTTGGGGCAAGGTGGTTGACCAAGACGGGCGACCAGTGCCAAGAGCTAAAGTTCGATATGGCTGGAACAGCACAAACGGAAGTAATGAGCGATTTGAGGAAAGTAACGACCAAGGATTGTTCTCCATCACCGGCATCACTGGAAAATTTTTATCGGTCAAAGTTGAAACGGAATATTATCACGCGCGCGGAGGACTTGCGGGGCAAGGTTTTGAATACGCAGCTTTTTTTGAAGGAGATTACCATGAGCCCGATCCTGAAAATCCCGTTATCTTCCGGCTGATCAAAAAACTTGAAGCAGAGCCGTTGATAGTCGGGAGTATTAACAACCTACTGCAATACGATCAAGGGCCATATTATTACGACTTGGAGCGCGGGAAAATTAGCCGCCAACCACCTTCAAATGTTGGCTTGAAATTCATTCTTCAGCGTCTGTCTCTTATACACATCTCCGAGCCCACGAGACTAAGGCGAATCTCGTATGCCGTCTTCTGCTTGAAAA
>ENA-ORBV01005481-ORBV01005481.1-microbial-mat-metagenome-genome-assembly--contig:-NODE-5481-length-23333-cov-11.885277_pt1 | contig 23333 bp, 23 predicted proteins | sample MGYA00237777_ERZ505514 | MGnify/ENA primary metagenome ERZ505514 (study PRJEB26160, sample SAMN06269048) | microbial mat metagenome | isolation source: Oligotrophic lake microbial mat | place... | reverse complement strand
CGCTGGCGCTGACTCGCCTGGACGAAAACCGTGCCTTGCTGCGCCAGGTGGTGGCAACACAGACCGCCCAGCGGGACGCCGAGCAGCTTGCCGTCCGCCGACTTGCAGAACTCGAGGACCTTGAACACCGCCTCGACGCGGCGCTGGCCAGGGATGGCGTGGAGCCGCGCGAACGGGTCGAGGCGCTGCGGGAGGGGCTGGCAGCCACCGAGACCGCGCTGCATGAAGCCGAGCGGATGGCGATCGAACGGCTCAGCCAGATCGAAGCCTCGGATCGCGCGCTGCGCAGCATGGAGCACCTGGCCATCGAGCGTCTCGCAGCGCTGGAGGACATGCGGTCGCGCATGGAGGCTATCGAGGCGGGTTCGCGCGAGGCACAACGGCTGGCGTTGGTGCGCCTCGAAGAGACCGAGGCGCTGCGGCGGCGCGTCGTACTCACCGAGGCGGCGTTTGCAGACGCGCAGGGCATGGCGCTTGCGCGCCTCGATGAAATCGAGTCACTGCGGCGGCAAATCGCGACCACCGAAACGGCGCTTGCCCATGCGCAATTACTGGCGCTGACGCGCCTCGACGAGATCGAGACGACACAGCGGCAAGTCGAGGGCAGCGGGGCGGCGCTTGGGGATGCGCGTGTGCTTGCGATCGAGGGTCTCAAGGAGGAGCAGACCGAAGGCCGGCGTGCCGGAGCGCATCCATGAAATACAGCATCGATCGAATGATCTCGAAGGGGCAGCGGATCTTCGGTTTCGGCTGGTTGTTCGACCGGCAACTCGCCATTGCGTCATTGGCGCTCGAATTGCGCTTGACGGACGACACAGTGGTCACGCTGGCAGTCGAGAGCGGTCGAACCCGCGACGACGTGGCACAGGCCTATCCGGGAGTGCCCAATGCAACGCACTCCGGCTTTTTCGTCTATGGCGGCTGGGTGGGCGCGCCGCTTGCCGAAGCGGCGCTGGCAGGGAAAACCGCTGACGGTATTGCGTTTCGGCTCGCCGTTCCGGTCACGGCCGGCGGAGACAGAGGGCTCTGGCCCTCCGATATCCACTTTATCTGGATAACGGCACGCGCGTGGGCACTGCTGCGCAGGGGGCGCTTCCGGATACTGGCGCAAAAGGCCAGGCGCTGGTTGACTCGGCCGGTCGCCATACCCGCCGGATCTTCAAGCGCGACCATGGGTCCGTTGACGCAGTTGGCCCACAGTCCCGCCATGTTGATTGTCGATCACGATCTCGGCGGCGGCGCCAACATGTATCGCGAGCGCGTTGCGGCCGAGCACATTCGGTCGGGGCGCCGCGTGGCAATCCTCACTTTTCAGGTCAAGGACTTGTCCTATGTGCTCGAATTGCGCAACGAGCATGCGGTGTCAAGATTCGAAATAGCGAGCCTGGACACGATTTATGACCTCGCCAAACAAGGGGCGTTCCGCGCAATCCTGTTCAACAACGCGGTATCCTTTGAACGTCCGGAGGAGGTGCCGACCCTGCTTCTGGCACTCAAACGCGATTTCGCCCTGGACTTCTCCATAGTCATGCACGATTACCAGGCCATCTGCCCTTCGCATTTCCTGCTTGACCATCGCGGCCTTTATTGCGACCTTCCTGCAATATCGACCTGCAAGACTTGCATCGGCGCGACCCGCGACGGCTTTGTAAGCCTCTACGCTGCACGCGACATCGTTGAATGGCGTTTGCGATGGGGCGCCTGTTTGGCCGCCGCCGACGAGGTGTTGTGTTTTTCGCGCGCGGCGCGCGACCTGCTCTTGCGCGCCTTCCCTTCGCTCGACCGACGCCGCATCGAAATCGTGCCACATCACATTGGGCACCTGCCGCTGCGCCGAGTGCAACTTAACCGGGGCGCGCCCCTCCATATTGGCGTGGTCGGCCATATCGACCGCGCCAAGGGTGCGCATGTGATCCATGACCTGGCGCACGAGGTCTTGCGCCGCGGACTGCCGGTACGCATCAGCATCATCGGAACAGTCTCCGGGAACGTTCCGCACGCGTTGGTTTCCGAGACCGGTCCTTATGCGCACGATGAATTGCCGACCCTGATCGAGAAGAGTGGCGCGAACCTCTTTCTGTTTCCGTCGGTCGTGCCGGAAACCTTTTCGTTCGTAACGCGCGAATTGATACAGCTGGGCGTTCCGCTGGCATGCTTCAATATCGGTGCCCAGGCGGAATGGGTGAGTGAGTACGAACTGGGCCGGGTGTTTCCACGCGACATCGGCGCCGACCTGCTTGACGGCCTGCTTGCGTTTCATGCAGCCCTCACCGCGCCAAACCGGGCGCCTGCCTGACATGTCCGGAAAAACCCATGTATTTACCAGTGCGGCCTGGAACTATCTTCCAAAAGCCCGCATGCTTTTCAATTCGCTACGCAGGCACCACCCGGAGTTCGTCCTGCACCTCGCCCTGGCGGATACGCTCGATCCCGCCATCGACATCGCCGGCGAGCCGTTCGATCATGTTGCCGCACTGGCTGATTTGAACATTCCCGAATGGCGAGGCTGGTCGTTTTGTCACAGCATCGTCGAATTGTCGACGGCAATAAAGCCCTTCATGCTGTCCTCGCTGCTGCAGCGCGAGGATTGCGCACGGGTCATATTCCTCGACCCGGACATCGTGGTCTTTTCCCGCCTCGACGACATTCTGGCGGCGCTCGACGACGCCAATCTCGTGCTTACCCCCCACCAGATCAAACCGGAAAAGACCCTTGCTGCGATCATGGACAACGAGATCTGCAGTCTGAAGCACGGTATTTACAACCTGGGCTTCATCGGGGTGGCCGCCGGCGAGGTAGGGCGTGAGTTCGCCGCATGGTGGAGCCGGCGAACCTACCATTTTTGCCGTGCGGACATACCCAACGGCCTTTTCACCGACCAGCGCTGGATCGATCTCGTGCCGGCCTTCTTCCCGGGTGTGGCGATCATGCGGTCGAGTCGGCACAACGTGGCGCCGTGGAACCTGACCACCCGAAAGATCGAACTGGCGCCGGACGGCGGTTATGCGGTCGACGGCGAACCCCTGGGCTTTTACCATTTCACGGGTTTCGACAGCGGCGCCCACGCCACCATGGCGCGCAAGAATTCCGCCGACGACAAGGTGGTGCTCCAGTTGGTGGACTGGTACCAGGGCGAAACCCGGCGCGGCGACCAGGATCCGGCAGCCCGTGTCGAATGGGCCTTCGCGCGTTTTTCCGACGGCGCCCCGATCAGCCGCGCGCAACGAATGGTCTACCGCAACCGGATAGACCTGCAACGCGCGTTCCCCGACCCGTTCGCGGCCGAGGGTTATGCGGCTTGGTGGACCGGGCAGGGCCGGATCGAGTATCCGGCATTATTCGACATCACGACCGAGGATCAAGAGACGGTGCGGCTCGCGTCGGTGTTGACGCCCGGATTTCTTGGCAATCGGGAAGACACCGGCTGGGCTGCGACCGGCGTCCGGTTGGCGCGTATGATCGCGCGCCCTGCGGAAGGCCTGCGAGTCGCCAAGCGCGGATGGGAAATCCTGCGCAACGAGGGTCTTCCCGGACTGCGGCGACGCATCAAAGGTTAGGCGCGTGAACCCGCTCAGGGCGCGACTTCGACTTCCTTCGCGATGCCGCACACATAGAACTTGCCATCGAATTGCATGACTATCTCGAGGCGGTACTTGCCTGGCGCGACGTCGGCCATTGCAATATCGCTGCGCAATCCCGCGCCGATCAAATCCGCCTTGCCAAAATATCGCGCAACGTCCTCGCGCTGCTCACGGGTAACGGCTGCATACCTGCGAGCGCCCGTAGAGGCTTTGAGTGCGAGGGCAACGTCGACCGGAAGTACGCCTTCGGCCACCGCGATTGCGGCCCATCCGACGACATTCAAGGGCCTGCTTCGGGTCAGGCTTATTAAGGGCAAATCGCGATCCTTGCCATCGATGCTGTCAAAATTACACCCGCCGCCCGGTGCCGGGTCGGCGCCGGTCACCGGGAAGGGCGGCGCGGCTTCCCAAGCTCCGATCGCAGACGGCGGGACGCTGGCGATCTCCTTCTTTGATTCTCCGCAACCGGCGAGCAACGCGCAGACCGCGCCTGCGAGGGCCGGCCAAGACCCAACATGTCTGAAATAATTCACTCACACCCCTCCAAACTCATGTAGCGGCGACACCAACAGTCCCGCCTTGGCGCCTCGATCTGTTCCGGAACTTGCGCCGCCAATTTCGACTCGCCAATGCGCGTTTCCGAAATATACAAGCTTGGATGCCGTACCGCTGGCCCCTAGCAGCCTGTCGGGCTTTTAATTTGCATGATGTGTCCTCGAACCATTGGGCATTGCGTTGATCTCATATAGGTGTGCGTTGAGACGAAAGAGGGCGAGGGATGGCTGAGTTTGTGACGGTGGATCGGAAGACGGCGTACCTGCTGCCGCCTTCGGTGGATGATTGGTTGAGCGAAGACCATCTGGCGCGCTTCATAGTGGAAGTGATCGACCAACTTGATTTGTCCGAGCTGACCCGGCAATACACGGGGCGCGGCTCCAAAGCGCACCACCCGGCGACACTGCTGGCGATCCTGGTCTACGGCTACGCCACCGGCATTTTCTCCAGCCGCAAACTCGAACGCGCCACCTACGACTCGGTGGCGTTTCGCTACATCGCCAAGGGCAGCTACCCCGACCACGACACCATCGCCACGTTCCGTCGCCGCTTTCTGGAGCAACTCAAGGGCCTGTTCCTGCAGGTGCTTGAATTGGCCAAGGAGATGAAGCTGCTCAAGCTGGGCACCGTATGTCTGGACGGCACCAAGATCCACGCCAACGCTTCGCGCCATAGCGCACTGTCGCACGGACACATCGAGAAGCTCGAAGTGCAACTCAAAGCGGAAGTGGCGGAAATGTTCGCACTGGCCGAGTCGGCCGATCAAGCCAACATTCCCGATGGAGTCAGCCTGCCCGAGGAGATCAAGCGCCGCCAGGACCGGCTCGCGGTGATGGCGACGGCCAAGGCCACGATCGAGCAGCGCGCCGCCGAACGCCATGCGCGGGAGCAGGCCGAGTACGAACAGAAGGTGGCCGCGCGCGCGGCCAAAGAGGAACGCACTGGCAAGAAGCCCGGGGGCAAACCGCCGCAGCCACCGCAACCCGGAGCGCGTGCCAACGATCAGGTCAACCTCACCGACGACGAGTCGCGCATCATGCCAGTGGCCGGTGGCGGCTTCGAGCAGGCGTACAACGCGCAAGCCGCGGTGGACGCCGCCACCATGCTGGTGGTCGGCACCGAAGTGACACAGGCACCCAACGACAAAGCGCAGATCGAGCCGATGTTGCAAACCCTGGCAGCACAGCCGCAGACGCAAGGGGTGGTGGTGCGGGTGATCGCCGATGCCGGCTACTACAGCGAGGCGAACGTTCAAGCGTGTGAGACCGCGAAGATCGAAGCGTTGATCGCAGTGGCCCGCGACGAGCACCATCCCGGCTGGCGCGCGCGTCATAGCGAACCGGCGCCGCTGCCCGAGAACGCAACCACGGCGCAAGCCATGTCGCATCGGTTGAAGACCAAGGTGGGCCGCGCGCTGTATGCGTTGCGCAAGCAAACTGTTGAGCCGGTGTTCGGCATCATCAAGTCGGTGCTGGGCTTCCGACAGTTCTCGCTGCGTGGCCTCGACAAGGTGCGCGGTGAGTGGAGTCTGGTTTGCCTGGCCTGGAATTTGAAGCGCATGGCCGCACTCCGTCCAAAATTCGGATAGAGGTGGAAATGACACCCAAAAACCGCAAATATCGCCTGACATCGACTCATATTGCCTATTTTTTGAGCAAAAGCAAAATTCAGCCTCGGCTCGGCTGTTCAAGCCCGACAGGCTGCTAGGTGATTGTGTTGCAACTGCCTTGCCATTTTGCGGTTCGGGGAATAAGATTCCTACCTAACGGTCGGTAGATTGCCGATCCCGCCCAAGGCGTCAACCCTCTACCGGAGAACCTCACCATGTCCGCTGCAGTTGCAGAACCGACCAGACCCCCCGCCGTCCACTCCCCCGTCAGCCGGCGCGATGACGATTACAGAATCGACTCCCTACCGCCGATCGACATGGACAGCATCCCCATTGCCGAGCCGCCCAGCGATGTGCAGGTGCTGGCCGGCCCGCGCCAGTTCAAGGCGGGCGACACGCTGCCGGAGGAGTACCGCGCGCTGCTGATCAAGCTGATCTACAACCATGCGGAAATCCTTGACTCCAAACCCTACCGCGACATGATCGACAGCCAGTGGGAAGTGGCCAAGCGCGAGGCGCCCACGCTCAAGGACCTGGCCATGATGGCGCGCTTCAATTACGAAGAGCTCAACCACGGCTATATCTTCTCCAACATCCTCCACGGCCTGGGCGGCAAGTTCGAGAAGTTCGAACTGCGCCAGTACCTGTTCGAGTTCCCCAAGCAGTCCTGGATGGACTTGGCTATCCACCACTTCCTCGCCTCCAAGGTCGGCGTGATGCAGATCGCCGAGTGGGCCGATTCCAGCTATGAGCCCGTCGCCCAGGTGGTGCCGCGCGTGTTCCGCGAAGAGCGCGGCCATGCCGGCATGGGCTATTCACACCTACAGGATATGGTGGCCGAACCAGAAGGCCGAGCCGAGGCACAGAAGAAGCTCGACATCTGGTGGCCCATGGCGCTGGACATGTTCGGCAATTCAGTTTCGTCACGCAATGAGCGCTATCGCGCCTGGGGCCTGAAAAAGCATACCAATGCACAGCTGCGCGATGCCTTCATCAGCAACACCGTGCCAATGGTCGAGGCCCTGCGCCTCCACGTGCCGGATCACCAGGCCAACCGGCGTTACCTGTGACAACAACCCAGCGCGAGGATGTAGTCGCGGCGCCGCCGCCCATTGTCACGGCCATGGCCGGCTGCATCGTCACGCGCCTGGGTATTGATGACTCGTTTACCCTGACTCTGTGCGGCATAGATCGCGAGATCATTCTGCGTATTGACGGAAATGGCGAATTGGAGCGAGATGGCACTTGCGCCGAGTTCGATCCGGACCGTGATTCGTCGTCCGTTGTGCCGTTGATCGGCTTGTTGAACCGACGCATTGATGAGGTCGAACTGGGCAACGACGGGCGCCTCCGCCTGTTCAGCCAGCAGAGTCGCCTGACGGTGTTGCCCAGCGAGCATGCCGTTAGCTGGTCCGTCCACGGGCCGGACGGAACACGCGCCTCATGCATTGCCGAAGGGAGAGTGGTATGGGAATAGTCGCTCTGAAGAAAATGACGCCAGCCAGCCTGCCATCTGACGCGCCGGTGAGCACGACTGCCAACGCCGTTGCAGTCACCGAGAGCGAGCCGGCACGCCTGTGCGAAGTGCTCGACGTCGCAGCGCGTCTCTTTCATGAGAAGGGCTACCGCTCGACGTCGCTGGCAGACATCGCCAATGCGCTCAGGATGAACAAGGCATCGGTCTACCATTACGTGCGCTCCAAGGAGGACCTGGTTCGCCAGTTGATCCTGCGTGCATCGCAGCGCCTACGCGATGTCTCGCGCAACCCCGAGATAGACGAGCTGCCGCCGAATCAGGCCCTGGAGCGCCTGGTCCGCGAGCATTGCGAGGTCTTGCTCGATTGCCCCAACGAGATCGGCCTGCTGATCCAGCAGCGAAAATTCGTCGAGCCACGCGTTCTGCTGGAGATCAGCGAGCGCGAACGCACCTATGTGTCGCACCTCAGGGGCGTTATTGCGCGGGGCGTGACGCAGGGCGTGTTCCGCTCGGTGGACGTCAGCGTTGCCACGGCGCTGGCGCTGGACGCCATCAATGGCCTGTTGCGCTGGTATCGCCCGGGCGGCAAGCTGACCCGGCCGCAGGCCGTCGACGCAGCCTGGATGTTTGTCAGCGGCGGGCTTGCGCCGGTCGCGAGCAAGCGCCGGCGGCGGGGAAGCTGAGCGTGGACTCGCCGCTTGCGTTCGAGATCGTCCTTAGCGCTGAAGCGCTCAACCGGTGGAAGATCGGGCGCGACGGTGTGATCGGCGCGCCGCCATCGCCCACGGAGCGCGTGCCCCTGTCCTACCTCGTCTTCATGCGCGCCCAGCCGATTGCCGGCGTGAACTTCCACGAGTTGCTCGGCCGCGACCCCGACCGCGGGCTCTACGGCGGTGTGACTTACCGGGAGCTCGCCCCGCTCAGGCTGGGCCAGACGCTGCAGGCCGCAAGCGCCGTGCAGGGCCGCAAGTTAATTCAGACGCCGCGCGGCGAGCTGACGGTCACCACGTTTGTGACGCAATACGCCTGCGACGGCGTGGCGCATGCAAGCGAGTCGGTTCGCATGATCGACACACCGCAGGCATCGCCATCCAACGAATCCAAGCCCCCTGCACCCGCTGCCGCGTGCGCACCGGCCCACCCTTTGCTTGCCCGCATCGCACCCATCACGCACAGACAAGTGGCCTGGCTGACCGTGGAAACCGGCGACATCAACGCGCTGCATCTGGACGCACCTTATGCAGCGCGACGCGGATTTGTCGATGTCGTCGTGCCAGCCACCTTGATCACATCGCTCATCGAGCGTGAGCTGGAGGCTGCCCTGTCCCGCCATGCCGTCGAACTCGACGTTCGCTACAGCGCGCCCAGCTACCCGGGCGACGCATTCGAGCTGTACGCCACGGTGACTGGTGACACGCTGGTCTTTCAAGCCCTGGTGGGCACCAGCTTGCGCGCTGAAGGCAAAGCGCGCATGGCCCCTGGCCGCGAGGTGCGCTCATGAGCCAAGGCACCATCGGCAACTTCGCCAACCTTCAGGCCCTGATCGCGCGGGCGTGGAGGGTCTCTGAGTTCTACCAGCAGCACTGGCTCAGCCGAGGCGTACGCGAGGGCTGGGTCCCGCAAGACCAGGCCGCACTGAGCGAACTGCCTGTTGTCACGAAGGAGGACCTTCTACAGGCGCAACGCTGCCAGCCCCTGTGGGGCGGCAACCTGTGTATCCCGGAGCACAAGATCGCGCAAGTTCACCTGACCACCGGCACGTCCGGTATCGGCCAGGAACGCTACGCGGTGTCGGCAGCCGATGTGGACGTGATGGGCCGCTCCTGGGGGCCGCAATACAAAGTCATTGGGCTGGAACCCGGCGACACGGCTTGTCTCACTATTCCAGTATCATTTTTCTGTGCCGGACTGTCGGCGCTGGAAGGCGCGCGCATTTATGGCCTGGTGCCACTCTTGACAGGTGTGACGTCCAAGGAGCTGATGCTGGAGTTGCTCACGCAGCATCGCGTCAACTACCTCTACGGCATCGAGAGCTTGCTGCTGCAATTGGCCAATCTGGCGCGCGAGCAGGGCATGTCCGGGCGCTGGCGCGGCCACATGAAGGGTATTCAGTCCGTGGGTACATCACCCCAACTCATCGAGGCCGCGCGCGAGGTGTTCAGCGCCAAGGTCTACGAGGTCTATGGCTGCACTCAGGCGGCAGCGAAGATTGCCAACACCTGTCACCTGGGCGTGGAAGCGGGAACCAACCACTTTCACGGCGAGCACTTGTTCATCGAAACCCGCGATGTTTCAAGTGGTGCTTACGTGAACGAGGGCGAGGCCGAGCTCATCATCTCCACGCCCTTCCGCGAGGCATCGCCGGTGATCCGCTTTGCCATCCGCGACAAGGTCGAGTTGGTGCCGCCAAGCGCCTGCGCGTGCGGCAGCGCATTGGTGGGGTTTCGACCCGGCTCGCTCGGCCGCATCGACTCCATGCTCAAGATTCGCGGCGTCAATGTCTGGCCTCAACAGGTCGAGCAAATGCTCTTGGGCCACCCGACCGTGAGCGACTTTCGCGCCGAAGTGCTGCGCGGTGATGACGGCGGCGATCTCCTGCTCTTGCGCGTGGCGGTCATGGCGAGCGGCCGCGGCCCGCAACTGGCGGAGACGCTGTCCAACCTGGTGCGCGAGAAAACGCTGGTACGACCCAGAGTCGTGATTGAAGAATCGTTTACCGAGACCAGTGGCGCCTACAAAGTGCGGCGCTGGGAAGACCGCAGAAAAACCACTCCAGCCGAGGCACCCGTCGCGGGCGCCGACGTGGGCTGATATCAGGAGCCCCACTTTGACCATCACACCCCTCATCGCAGGCATCGGAATGATCCCGTTTGGCAAGTTTCCCGACCTGTCGCTCTCCGACATGGCCTGCGGCGCGGCGCGCGCGGCGCTGGCCGATTGCGGCATCGAGGCCGGCCAGATCGATGCGGTGTTCTCGGCCAACAGCGCCGCTGGCATACTGACCGGGCAGGAAAGCATCCGCGGCCAGGTCAGCCTGAAGGCGGCGGGCATTGGCGGCGCGCCGCTCTTCAACGTCGAGAACGCCTGTGCCTCGGGCTCATCGGCGGTGCATCTGGCGGTGCAATACATCAAGGCGGGCGCGGCCCACTGCGTGCTGGTGGTGGGTCACGAGAAGATGGTCACCGCCGACAAGAGCCTCGCGTTCAAGGCGCTGGAGGCCTGTAGCGACATTGACGAGCTGGCCGCGCTCAAGGCCAGCCTGGGGCCGGAAGGCGCGCAGCGCTCGATCTTCATGGACTACTACGCAAAGAAGGTGCACACCTACTTTGAAGCCTCGGGCGCCGGTGCGCAGCACCTAGCGGCCATAGCGGCCAAGAACCACAGCAACGGCGCGCTCAATCCGAATGCGCAGTTCAAGACGCCGCGCACCACCGAGGCGGTGCTTGCCGCACGCGCGATCGTGGACCCGCTGACCTTGCTGATGTGCTCGCCGATCTCCGACGGCGCCGCCGCGCTGGTGCTGGTTTCGCCGCAGTGGGCGGCAGAGCACCAAAAGACGGGCCCGCAGATCGCTGCCACCGCCTTTGCGACCGATTCGTTCGCCACAGGCACACCGCAAATGGCCGCGCTGGCGCAGCGCGCCTACCGGCAGGCGGGTATCCAAGCCTCCGATATCCATGTGGCTGAAGTGCACGATGCCACGGCCGCAGGCGAGTTGTTCGAGTATGAGAACCTGGGCCTGGCCAAACGTTACCAGGGCTGGCGTCTGATCGAGGAAGGCCATACTGCCATCGGCGGGCGCGTACCCGTCAACCCCTCGGGCGGCCTGCTGGCGCGCGGCCACCCGATCGGCGCCACTGGCGTTGCGCAAATCTGCGAACTGGGGTGGCAACTGCGTGGCGATGCTGGCGCCCGGCAGGTCAAGGGCGCGCGCATCGGCGTGGCGCAGTGTGCGGGCGGCCAGTCTGCCTTTGGCCGCACCAGCGGCGCTGCGGCACTTTGCCTCACGGTGGTCAGGTCATGAGCAGTGTGATGGCCAGCGACGACAACGTCACCCCCCTGCGCTCGGTGCAACGCGCGGTGGTGGAGTTTCGCGGTGTCGAGAAACGCTTTCATGTCAACGGAACTTGGAACATCGCAGTCGAAGGCATCGATCTGAGCGTGGCGCAAGGCCAGGTCGTGACGCTGGTCGGTCCGTCGGGCTGCGGCAAGTCGACCTTGCTGAACATGGCGGCAGGCATGTTTCCCCCATCCGCAGGGCGTGTACTCTATCGGGGCGAGGACGTGGTCAGCCTGAACACGCGCGTGGGCTACATGACGCAGCAAGACCACCTCCTGCCCTGGAGAACCGTGTTCAACAACATCGCGTTGCCCCTTGAAATCAAGGGCCTCAGCGGTGCTGCGCGTGATCAACGGGTGCGTGAATTGATCCACTTGGTCGGATTGGAAGGCTTCGAGCGTTACTACCCCTCTCAAGTGTCCGGCGGCATGAAGAAACGCTGCGCGCTGGCGCGCCTGCTGGCCTACGACCCAGAGATGCTGCTCATGGACGAGCCTTTCGGCGCGCTGGATGCGCAAATGCGATTGAGCCTGCAGGTCGAGCTGCTGCGCATCTCGCGGCAATTGGGCAAGACGGTGCTCTTCGTCACGCATGACCTGGACGAGGCCATCGCGCTGGCGCAACGCTGCGTCGTGTTCCAGGGTCGGCCCGGCCGCATCGCGGAGGTCATTGAGGTGGACCTGCCAACTGAGCGCGACCTGGTCGGTATCCGCTTCGACGCGCGCTACGTGCAGCTCACGCAGCAGCTATGGCGCCTGATGGCGCCGGAGCTCACCAGCATGGCCGCCCAGCGGGAGAAACAATCATGAAGGCTCAAGTCGAAAAAGTCTGGTACTGGCGCGTGGCGCTCATCATCGGCATCGCCATCGTGTGGCACTTCAGTTCGGGGCGCCTGGTCAACCCGCTGTTCATCTCTGCGCCACTGGATGTGCTCAGCCGCCTGTGGGGCCTCGTGGTCAACGGCAAGCTGGCGTATCACGCAAGCTACACGGCTTTTCACGCCATCGCCGGTTTCGCGCTCGGCGCATTGGCGGGCACGGTGGTGGGCATCACGCTCGGCCGCATGCAGCGGCTGGCGCTGATTCTCGACCCCTTCCTCATGGGCTTCTACAGCCTGCCCAAGATTGCGCTGGCCCCGCTGTTCATCCTGTGGTTTGGCGTTGGTACCGAAATGAAGGTTCTGTTCGTCGCGATGATCGTCTTCCTACTGGTGTTTCTCAACACCTATACCGGCGTGCGCCAGGTCTCGCGCGAGCAGATCACAATCCTGCGCCTGATGCAGGCGAGCGAATCGCAGATTCTGCGCAAGGTGGTGCTGCCATCGGCCATCACCTGGATGTTCGCCGGCTTGCGCCTGTCGGTGCCCTACGCTCTGATTGGTGCCATCATGGGCGAGATGCTGGCCTCCAACCGGGGCCTCGGTTACCTGCTGTCGGACGCGACCGCGCAGTTCGACACCGCCGGCGCTTTCGCCGGACTGATGGCCATCATCATCATGGCCGTGATCTTCAATGCGCTGGTGCGCATTTCCGAGCGTCTGGCCATGCCGTGGAAAGAGATGGAGTCCGAGCGTGAACTCTCGTTCTGAGCGTCGCGCTTACTTCTTGGGTTCAAGCCACAGTTTTTCTAGTGAGAGTTCCGTTCAACAACGGTAAGGAGACATCGATCATGTTTAAGAGGAAATTTGCCATCGCAGCCCTGGCACTGGCCATGCCACTCTTCACCGCCCAGGTGCAGGCGCAGGCCAAGCACGAAGTCGCGCAGGTCGTGGCAACGACGTCCTTTGCCTTCCTGCCCATGTATGTGGCCCTGCACATGAACTACTTCACCGAAGAAGGCGTCAACATGAAGACCATCAACGCCGCCACTGCGCAAGCCGGGCTCGCGATGATCTCAAGCGGCGATGCGGCCTACTACCTGTCGACGCCCACGGCGGGCGCTCGCGCGGCAGCGCAAGGCGCGCGCATGCTCAATTGCGGCGGGCTGATGACGCAGAACCCGACCAACATCGTGATCTCCGCCGCCATGGCCAAGAAACACAATATCACCGCTAATTCCAGGCTCCCGATCGAGCAGCGCATTGCCTTGCTCAAAGGCATGCGGTTGGCCGCACACACGGCCGGCTCATCGCCTGACTTGACGCTCAAGTACATGCTGACGCGCTCCGACCTCAACCCCGAGCGTGACGTTCAGATTCTGCCCATCACGCAGGACGCGATTCTGGCTGCCCTGGAGCGTGACCGCATCGACGGCTTTGCCTACTCCTCCCCATTGGCTGACGCGGCCGTCGTGCGCTTCGGCGCGGTCAAGCTGATCGCGCTGGCCTCGGGCGATTTCAAGCCCCTGGCCGGCCAACTGTCGATCTCGATGGTGTGCAACCGCGACTGGGTCGAGAAACAGCCCGAAGCGGCCGCTGCCGTGCTGCGCGCCTACTGGCGCGCTATGAAACTGATGAAGAGCGATCCCGCCACGGCCCGCACGGCTGCGCGCAAGGCCTTCCCCAGCCTGGAAGACGCGATCTTCAACGCCGCCTTCGAGACCAACCTCGCAGCCTTCCCGGACAACCCGGCCATCACGCGCGAGCAAATGGAGGGGGCGCTCGATTTCCACATCAAGACCGGCGGCACGCCGATCACCGTGAAGGTGGAAGACACCTTCACCAATGCCGCCGTGGAGCGGGCCGCGCGGACGATGAAGTAAGCCCATACGTGCTTTGGCGATGACATTTTTGCAGTGAAAGATTTGTATTGATCGATGTCATCGTCGAGCGCGTACGGGACGAAGCGCGAGGCATCAAGTCTTACGAACTCGTCGCAGCCAACGGGGGACTTCTGCCCCCATATGGCCCTGGTGCGCACATTGACCTGAACCTCGCTTACACGCTGGTGCGCAGCTATTCGCTGACACTGCCTATGCCAGACGAGGGCGCACGGCGCTATCACATTGCTGTCAACCTGGACCCGCGCAGCCGGGGTGGCTCGACCCATCTGCACAACGCGGTGAAAGTGGGTACGCCGCTTCGCATCAGCGCGCCACGCAACCATTTTCCGCTGGTTGAAGAGGCGGGCCTGTCGATCCTGATTGCGGGCGGCATCGGCATCACGCCACTGTGGTGTATGGCACAACGCTTGAGCGCCCTCAATCGCCCCTGGGTTCTGCATTACGCGTGCCGCACACGGGAAGCGGCGGCGTTCGCCCCGGACATCGCACAACTGTGCGAGTCCGGGCTGGGCGAGTTTCATCTTTGGGCCGACGACGAACATAGCGGCCAGCCGCTAGACGTCGCGTCCGTGGTGCGGCGTGCGCCAGTGGAGGCTCACCTTTACTGCTGTGGCCCCGGCCCGATGCTCGGTGTCTTTCGCGATACAGCGGCCGCTGAATCGTCGGACCGTGTTCATCTGGAGTACTTCCGTCCAGCCGAGAGCGCCAAGCCGGTCGGCGGCTTCACGGTGGAACTGGCGCGCAGCGGCATCTCGGTCGAGGTGGCCGAGGGCTGCTCCATCCTCGATGCGCTGATGATGCGCGGCATCGACGCGCCCTATTCCTGCTGCGAAGGCCTGTGCGGCACTTGCGAGACGCGCGTTCTGGAAGGCATTCCGGACCACCGCGACAGTCTGCTCAGCGACAAGGCCAAGGCGGCGAATCAAAGTGTGATCATCTGTGTTTCGGGGAGTCGATCGAAACGGTTAGTGCTGGATCTATGAATTGAAGCGCACGCACCGGACCCACACTGGCAAGCACTATGAACGCTTGGACATTTGCAATCGCGATATAGGTCGCCGGGCGCGCCCCCCTCACCCCTGCCCTCTCTCCGAGGGGAGCGGGGGCTAAGACATCGAGCGCGGGGTGATGAGGTCAGCGCTCGATCGTCGCCAACGCCGCACTCATTGACGCAGCGCCTTCGGCCTGTAGCCATTCGATGTTGCGCGCCGCCGCTGAACGCCTGGGCGGCTTCATGCCGCTCACGACGTAATAGCGAGAATGATCGACCTGCTGCGAGCCCAGCGGCGCAGCCAGCACACCGCGCGCGATGTCGTCACTGGCAAGTGCCAGCGGCAGCAGTGCCAAACCCAGGCCCTCGAGCGCGGCCTGCACGGCCAGGTAGGTCAACTCGACATCGACATAACGCGCCTGCGACAGATCAGCGCGCCAGGTCTTGGCCCACTTCTTCCAGCCACGTGGCTCACCGGCCACGCGCACGAAGCGCGCCAGCTTCATCAGTTTCGCCAGGTCCATCGGACGCCGTTGCGATGGCGATGAAACCAGCAGGTCGACATGGCACACCGGAATGGAAATTTCATCGAACAGCGCCACAGCGTAGCCGCTGGTCGGTGCCTTGTTAAAGCGACGGATTGCAAGGTCGTACTCGTCATTGGGGAACTGCGGCGGGGCCACCGAGCTGGTCAGGCTGACATCGACCGCAGGATGCAGACGCTGGAACGTCGAGACACGCGGGATCAGCCAGCGCACCGAAAACGCCGGTGGCGCATTCAGCCGCAAGAGGTTCTGGCTGGGCGAGCGCTGACGCACACGCTCGGTGGCCGCTGAGATGCGCATGAACGAACTGGTGACCTCGTCGCGCAACTGTAGCCCGCAGGCCGTCAGCCGCACCATGCCGTGCTGGCGATCGAACAGTGCCATGCCCAGCTCGCGCTCCAGTACCGCGATCTGGCGGCTGACGGCGCCGTGGGTGACAGACAACTCCTCCCCGGCGCGCGTGAAATTCTCAAGCCGCGCCGCGCTTTCAAAAGCGCGCAGCGCGGTGAGAGAGGGCAAGCGCATCTGCATGGTCGAACCTTGAGCTGGCCCTGGAATCGGGCTTCGGTGTGACTTTAACTCACATCGCCGGGTGCACAAATCGATGGCTGTTCGGGACCAACCTTCCTAGACTGCTCAAGCGCCCTTTCAAATGACACGGAGACACCGATGAGTTCGACGCCGGGAACACCCGCCATCAGTCAGCCGGACGGCCTCGGGTTTCCCGAGTTGCCGCCCATCACCCCCAAGAGCGACACGCGCGACATCCTCGCGCACGCCGCGCAAGATACACAGCGCGAGCCGGCACGCTTCATCGTCGACGTTGACGCACACGTGACCGAGACTGCTTTTTGGTCCGACATCGTGGACCGAATAGACAACGACGTGATGCGCCACATGGCCACGTCGTTCAGGGAAAAACCGGGCTCGCCCCCCGGCCTGCTCAACCATCAGCCGGGCATGACCTACCAGGACGCCTTCGGCCGCATTCCGCACCAGGTCGGGACCATGGAAACTACCGACCCCAATGGACCACACCGGCTGGTGCAACTCGCACGCCGCGCGATGGATTCGATGGGCATTCACTACCAGGTGGTCTTTCCCACGCCCATGTTGCTACTGGGCATGCACCCGCAGGCCGAGGTAGAGGTTGCGCTCGGGCGCGCCTTCAACAGCTGGATGTCCGAGGTCGTGCTGCCGCAGGAAAGCCGGATCAAAGGCCTGGTCTACCTGCCCTTCAACGACCCGGAGGCTTCGTTGCAAGTGGCGCGCGAATTTGCCGACGCGCCGGGCGTGATCGGCTTCACGGTGACGGCCACGCGCAACCGGCCGGTGCACGACAACGCCTACATGAAGCTCTACGCGTTTCTGGAAGAGATCGGCAAACCGCTCGCCTTTCATGCGGGCTTTCATTGGGGCGACCCCTCGGTGCTGCAGTTGAACAGGTTCATCTCGATGCACGCCATCACCTTCGTGCACTACAACCTGATTCATCTGACCAACTGGGTCATCAATGGCCTGCCCGAGCGCTTTCCCAAGCTCAAGCTGATCTGGGTCGAGAGTGGCTTGGCCTGGGTGCCCTTCATCATGCAGCGGCTGGACCACGAGTTTCTGATGCGGCCTTCGGAGGCGCCGCTGCTCAAGCGGCTGCCCTCGGAGTACATCGCCGAGATGTTCTTCACCAGCCAACCGTTGGAGCGCACGAACATGGCCCTCACCAAATCGACGTTCGATGCGATCAACGCGAACTCTCAGCTTCTCTTCTCGTCGGACTGGCCGCATTGGGATTTTGACCTGCCGTCCTCCATCACCACGCTGCCGTTTCTCGATGAATCGGCCAAGCGAAACATCCTGGGGCTGAATGCAGCGCGACTGTTCAACCTGCCAGTGCCTGAACACTTCGCCTCCGACGCTCCCGCTACAACGACGCAAGAAAGGGCAGGAATATGAACACCCAAACCCAGATCGACACGCTCGTACACGACCACCTGGGCGAGGTGTTTCATGCAGCGGTCAAGGAATATGCGGCGCGCGTGGAAGCAGGCGCCGACGCTCAGCTCCCGCTCATCGACCGAAACCAGCTGACGGCGACCGAGGCGGTGGTTGTGGCAACGGAGTTGATTCGCGCGATGGACTTGAATCTGTTCGACGTGGCCATGTGGTTCGGCCGGCCAGTCGCGGCACGGGGGGAGGTTAAAGGTGTCTGATTCCTTGCCCGTGCCAATGCAACCGGAAGAAGTATGCGTAGCCTCGAAATCGGAGTTTGCCGAGCAGAGCCTGCGCGTGAAGCTTGTAAAAGGGCGCGAGATTGGCATCGTCAGGCTGGGCGAGGAGTACTTCGCCTACGAGAATGTCTGCCCCCATGCGGGCGGCCCGGTGTGCCAGGGCAAGCTCATGGGCCGGGTCGAGGAGCAGATTCTCGCTGACAAGACCTCGCAAGGCGCCTGCTTTTCAAAGCGCGACGTGAACATCGTCTGCCCCTGGCATGGGTATGAATACGACGTGCGCACCGGCCAACATCAGGCGCACAGCGCACTCAGGCTCACGTCATTTCCGCTGCGCGTCAGCGGGGACGATATTCTGGTGACGCTTTGAAGTCGTCGGCCGCGGCGAACCCGGTGGCGGCGAACCCGGTGGCGGCGCGCCGTGGCACGGCGCACTATCTGCTGGAAGCGCTCGTCGAATTGGAGGTGGAGTACGTCTTCGCCAACCTCGGCACCGACCATGTCTCGCTGATCGAAGCCCTGGCTGTCTGGGAGGAGCAAGGACGCCAGGCACCGCAGGTGGTGCTTTGCCCGCACGAGAACGTCGCAGTCCACATGGCGGGCGGTTTTGCCGCGATGACGGGGCGTGCGCAGGTGGTTCTCGTGCATGTGGACGTCGGCTCGGCCAACGCCGCGCTCGGCCTGCACAACCTGTTTCGGCGGCGCACGCCGGTCTTGCTGCTGGCAGGCCGGGCACCCGTGACACTGCACGGCGAATTGACGGGTTCGCGCGACCACTATGTCCACTACATGCAGGACCCTTTCGATATCGCCAGCCTGGTGCGCCCCTTCGTCAAGTGGGAGTACGACTTGGCCGTGGGTGTGAACATCAAGGAAGTGTTCAGGCGCATGCACGCCGTAGCGCACAGTTCACCGGCGGGCCCGGTGTATCTCACGCTGGCGCGCGAAGTGCTGGCACAGGAATGGGCGCTCGATGAGGTCAGGTTCTACCCGCAAGCAGACTATGGGCCCGTGCTGCGTGGCGGCTGCTCGCCAGAAGTCGCAGCAAACATCGCGACGCGCCTGATGGCAGCGAAGAAGCCTGTGGTGATCACCTCCTACCTGGGTCGAAGCCAAGACGCGGTGAATGAATTGGAAGCACTCGCTCACGCCGCTGGCCTGTGTGTCGTCGAGCACAACCCTGTCGACTTGAACTTGAGGCGCGACTCGGTATGCCACGGCGGTTTCGATCCGCGCAGTGTGTTGCCTGGCGCCGACCTCGTTGTTTTGCTGGATGTGGATGTGCCATGGCTGGGGCACGAAGGCTTACTTGCGCCGAACACCTACATCGTGCATGTGGACGTGGACACGATCAAGCGCGATTTGCCAATGTGGGGGTTTGCCTCGCATCTACGGCTGGAGGGAGACTGCGCTGCCATTCTGCGAGCGGTACGCAGCGCGCTTGCGGCCCAATCAACAGCGGCTTTCGAGCAGCAAGTCAAGGAGCGCCTGGTTGCGCTGCAGGCGGCGCGCGTCGAACGCGCTGCCCGCGTCGCCCAAGCCCGGGCGCGCCCTGGCGAGCGTGGCGCGATTGCCGTTGACTACGTGTGTCACTGCCTGAACGAGGCGCTGCGGCCCGAGGACATCGTCGTCAACGAAGCCGTGAGCAATACCGGCGCGGTACTAAACCATATGAACCGGTCCCTCCCCGGAACCTACATCAGCTCTGCGGGTGGCGGGCTGGGCTACAGCGGGGCCATGGCCCTCGGCGCAAAACTCGCGCGCCCGCAAAGCCGGGTGGTACAGATCGTCGGTGATGGCAGCTTTCATCTGGGCACCCCCACATCAGTGTACGCCGTGGCGCAGGAGCAGGCTCTGCCGATCTTCACCGTCGTGCTGGACAACGCGGGTTGGGCCGCAGTGAGGAACGCAACTGAGCTTGTCTATCCGCAGGGAGCAGCGGCCCGCGCAAGGCGTTTTCAGTCGAGCCTTGGCGGGTCCGTGCGTCGCTTTGACGCCGTGGCTGCTGCGTTTGGCGCGCATGGCGAAGCCGTGGATGACCCGGACTTGTTGCCCTCCGCCATCGAGCGCTGCCTCGCCGCGCTGGCATATGGACGTGCGGCCTTGCTGCAAGTTGCGATCGGTGGCCATGCGCAATGAACAATCCACAGCGCATGCTCGCTGCGCCTTGGCGGGCGCGGCACCTGGGGCGCGACAGCGCGATCGCTTGCGTGCCATTTTTTTCGAGAGAAAGGTTTGCCATGAACTCTGAACTCACCCAGGTCACTTCCATCACAGGGTCTGCGGATTCCCGCATGTCGACGCCAGACGTCTCGTTGCGCGGCGCCTGGGCGCTACGTTGGCGCACCTGGTTGGGGTTCGCCATTGTGGTGGCCGGAGCGATGGTCATCGTGCTGGAGCTGGTTCGCGCGCCAATCTGGAGCGATCCGAGAATCTCTGGCGCCTTGCTGGGCGGGATGGTCGCTGCCTTGGCAACGGCCCTGGGGACCCTGCCCGTCCTGCGGCGCCAGCAATATTCGCGGCGCACATGCGACGCCCTGCTCGGCTTCGGCGCGGGTGTGATGCTGGCTGCCTGCTCTTTTTCACTGATTGTGCCGGCACTCGACGCGGCCCGCCAGGGCGGCGCTGGCCAGTGGGGCGCCGGCCCGCTGGTTGGCGCGGGGGTGTTGCTGGGCGCACTGGCGATGATGCTGATGGACCGCTTCGTGCCGCACGAGCATTTCATCAAAGGCCATGAGGGACCGCAGGCGATGGCGCTCAAGCGTGCCTGGCTGTTCGTCTTCGCGATTGTCTTGCACAATGTCCCCGAGGGCCTGGCCATTGGCGTGGCTTTTGCCGGTAGCGACTTGTTTGCCGCGCAGGCGCTCGCCACTGGCATATCGATCCAGGACGTGCCCGAGGGCATGGTTGTCGCACTGGCCTTGCGCGTGGTGGGTTACGGCCGCTGGCTGTCAGCCGGCTTGGCCATCGCCTCAGGCTTGGTCGAGCCTATCGCCGCCGTGGTCGGCGCCCTGCTCGTGGGCATGTCTGCAGCCCTGCTGCCCTGGGGGCTTGCACTGGCGGCCGGTGCCATGCTGTACGTCATCAGCCATGAAATCATTCCGGAGTCGCATCGCATGGGCCATGAGGCTGCAGCGACGACGGGCCTGATGTTGGGTTTCGTGCTGATGATGGTGCTGGACAACAGTCTTTGATCTTGTCACCCCCTTGCGCGTTTCACCACGAAACCGCGCGCCCTGATCGCCTCCACCACGCGCTCGATGTGATCGCCCTGCACTTTGATCACGCCGTCGTTGACGGTGCCTCCTGAGCCGCGCGCGGTCTTGAGTTGTTTGCCCAACGCCGTAAAGGCGTAGGCGTCCAGCAAAACGCCCCTGACCAGCGTGACCGCCTTGCCGCCGCGCCCCTTGCTGTCACGCGACACCCGCACGATGGCGTCGCCCACGGGCACGGCAGGCGCGCGCTTGCACAGGCACTGCGCCAACCGCTTGCGGCACACCGTGTGGGCGCCGGTTCGAACGTGCTGGTTTTTGGCCGGTTTGAAATTGCAGTTCTTTCGGACTCGCGATCCCCATTCGTTCGTGGCCTGGATTGCCTGACGTCGCCCAAGTCATTGAAATGGCGACTGCCAGAGCGAAGAAGACCGTCGGAGACGACGGCGGCTAAGAAGAACGAACGACGAAATCGCGGCATGGCCAGATCGGCCGATTTCATACACTTTCGGCTCTGCGCTGACACACCGGGCACATCCGCCCTGCGTCGTTTGAATACACCAAACCGCCCTTGGGGGCCCGGGTGGCCGATTGGGATCACCAGCGTTTTTCTGATCCGGCTCCGCAGAAGCTCTTTGCGCTTTTCACCCCAGTGTGCGGATTGCGTGAATGCAAGCAATTCGCCGACGCTCACCTCACTGATGGTCGGCCGAAATCTCGAAGTGCTCAACCCAAACTGCGCTTCGATCGCGGCGGAAGCCTTGCTGTCCGCCCGTGTGGCGTGAAGAACGATGTTCGTATCGAGCAGAAATTCGCGCGAACCGCTCATGCGTCAGCTCAATTCGTCGACCGCGTTGGCGAACTCCTCGTCCGACTCCTCGGCTGGAATGCTGGCGAAGAACCCGGCATATTCGGATGGGTCACCTACGCGCAGGCGCGCCGCGCGGAGAAGGTCAAGGTTCGCTTGTGCGATCGGTGCGTGGCGGAAAAAGTCGTCGCCTGCCGTTGCGGGTGCAAGAACATCGACGTCGATCCGCAGGAGCGTGCCCGAAGGCCTGAACACGCCGGTACCTTCGCACACTACATCCTTGTTGAACATCGGCGCGAATTGGTCGAGAGAACCTTCCCCCTCCCAAATTCCAGTGATTACATTTCCTGTGCCGACATGTAGTTTCAGAACACCCTGGCTCGCACCCATCAAGTCAAGTCTGCCGGTAACGCGTACACGCCGTGCTTGAGGCGTGCTTTGAGCCATTTCGCGAGCCGACTCGGTAACCGCGGCGTCAAGATGGCCGGATCGATGGATGGACACATCAGGCAGGATGATGCTGTCGAGCTTGTCCTTTCCGAACAATCGGCGATAGCTTCCGATCCGTAGCAGCATGCCCGGGTCGAAGCGGCTGCTCTCGCCGCACCGGGAACCGACATCAACCAAGGTGGCTGCAAGCAACTCAAAGGCGGCTTGATCGGCTTTCGGTCCATCATCCCAAAGCTGTGTCTGGGAAAACAGGTCTGCTGCCACCTCGCCAAATGGGGCGACCTCGAAGCGCAGCAAGGTTGCGCTATCGCCGTCCGCCGAATGGCCGATATAGCGCACATCCGCAGCAGCCTTGATTACGCCTGGAATGCGCCCCGCGTGCCCGGCTGGTATGCAAGAAACCCATGCGCACCGCGTCCTGGAGTGTGTCGCGCAAGTGCGACAGCACGGGGCCCAGGAGTTCCGGCCGTGGTTTGGCCCCAAGGCCATGGGCGGCCTCAAGACGAAAACTGCGCTCAACGATGTTCACGAGGACTCCCTTCGCGCCGCGAAAACGAACTCCGCGCAACTTTGGTGTGAAGTCAACATTTTAGCGGGCCGCTTCCGAATTGGAGGCAAACAGACGTTCGGCTCCGGACTCTCGCCTGCGCCGGTACAGCCGAGGCAGTTTAGCGTCGCAGCGTTGCGCCGCCGCAAATCGCGATGTCCTGCCCGGTGATCGCCGCCGCGTCTTCCGAACGCAGATTGGCAACCTGCCCCGCCACCTCGCGCGGTTCCATGAAGCGCCCGAGCGGTCGCATGCGTAGGCTGGTGCCTGCGCGCGCCGGGTCGGCCAGCATGCGTTCGGCATTCGCGCACCCGATACCGCATGAACTGCCGGTGACGATGGCGGTCCCGGCGGGCATCCCTACTCGACCTTGATCTTCGCGTCGGCGATCAGCTTCGCCATGTCGTTGATGTAGTCCTGCTGGAACCTGGCGAACTCCGCCACGCTGCCGCCACCGAGCCGGATGCCTGGCGGTGATCAGGCAATGCCGTGCATGGCGAGCGTCGTGCGCATGCGTGCGCAGGCGAGATCGGGGTCGCGCAACAACCCCGC
>ENA-ORBV01005480-ORBV01005480.1-microbial-mat-metagenome-genome-assembly--contig:-NODE-5480-length-23335-cov-63.369249_pt1 | contig 23335 bp, 13 predicted proteins | sample MGYA00237777_ERZ505514 | MGnify/ENA primary metagenome ERZ505514 (study PRJEB26160, sample SAMN06269048) | microbial mat metagenome | isolation source: Oligotrophic lake microbial mat | place... | reverse complement strand
AGATGGCGCGCGAACGACAAGTACTGATCGACCATGTGCTCGGAACGCGGCCCTGCGGCGATGCGTTCCGTCGTCCACAGGAAGCTCCATTCCTTGCAGCGCCCCAGATCGAAACCGACGACGCGTCGCGCGCCGGACAGCCGCGCGAGCAACGCGCTCTTCGCGAGACGCTGGAGGTCGAGTGCCAACGGATAGCGACGCTCGCGCACCTCGCGCACGACGTCGCGGAAGCCCGCGAGGCCGCGCGACCTGCGCCACACGTGGACGCGCGCGACGTCGGGATGCCCGACGAGGAGCGGCGCGGCGAGTTCGTGGACGGCCCAAGCGATCCGGATCTCGGGCCGCCAAGCGCGCAACGCGCTGGCGACGACCAATGCGTTGACGACGTCGCCGATGGCCCCGAGGCGGACGACGAGGAGCTCACGCGGCAAGCCGTCGGATGCGCCGCTCTCGTCCACCGCGGGACGCTAACACGATCGGCCCTCGGCGCGAGCGCTCGAGGGCCGTCTTCGGGCCCTCGAGCGCTCGCGCCGAGGGCCCATTTCGTGCCCGGGTACGAGCTGCGAACGCATCCACGGCGCGCGTGCCTCCCGTGAAGGCGATCCGCCGTGAGGCGCAATGGCGTCGAAGTCGTACAACCCGCGCAGGCCGACGAGCGGTAGTCTGGACTCGGAAGCTTCGTTCCGGGCCCGCCGGAACAGGCCCCTCTGCGACCTGGCTCATCCCCCTCCTCGACGACACATGAAACATTCGACCCTGCTCGTTGCGTTCGGAATCGCAACCCTCGGCTCCTCGGCGCTTGCGCAGCAAGTCGGTCCGAAGTCGGGATGGATGAAGCCGTCGGCGCCCCGCAACGGAGTGCAGCAACCCGCCGGCCCCACGAACGGCAATCAGAACTTGGCGCTCGTGACGCACCAGGTCGGCGGCTCGGACAACTGCGCGACGCCGGACGTGCTCGTCGGCACGGGTTCGTTCCCGTTCGACAACTCGTTCGCCACCACGGGGCCGCAAGGTCAAACCGAAGCCGCGTGCTTCCTCTTCAACAACACGGCCGTCTTGAACGACGTGTGGTTCCGCTGGACGGCAACGTTCAACGGCGTGGCGCGCATCTCGACGTGTGGGGCCGGGAACTCCGTCGACACGAAGCTCGCGGTGTACCTCGGAGCGGGATGCCCGGTGACCGCCGCTCTCCGTTGCAACGACGATGCGTGCGCGGCGTTCGGGAGCACGGTCGACCTGACCGTCACGCTCGGCCAGCAGTACACGATCCAACTCGGCTTGTATCCCGGCAACAACCCGCCGGCCGTGCCGGGCGTGGGCACCTTGGACATCAACCCGATCACGCCGCCGCCCGAGGACAACTGCGCGACGCCTGTCGTGATCGCCGGGCCGGGCACTTACTCGTACAACAACACGACCGCCACGACCGGCACGCAGGGACAGAACGAGACGGCCTGCAACCTGTTCAACAACACGGCCGTGCGCGCCGACGTCTGGTATCGCTGGACGTCCACGTTCACCGGCACCGCGCGTCTCGACACGTGCGGCTCGGGCGCGGGCATCGACACGAAGATCGCCGTGTACGCAGGCGCCGGTTGCCCGACCTCGGCGGCGATCGACTGCGACGACGACACGTGTCCGACCTTCGAGAGCACGGTCGTCTTCCCGGTCGTGAACGGACTCCAGTACACGTTCCAAATCGGCCTGTATCCGGGCGGAAATCCGCCGGCCGTGCCGGGCTCGGGCACCTTCACGATCCAGCCGTTCGTGGGCCTGCCGAACGACGAGTGCACCGGCGCGTTGCCGATCTTTGGTGTCGGTCCGCATGGCTACGACACGACGAACGCGACGACGGGCACCACGGGTCAGACGAACGCGCGCTGCTTCATCTTCAACACCTCCGCGATGTCCTTCGACGTGTGGTACGTCTGGACGGCGGCGTCGACCGGTTGGGTCGCGCTGAACACCTGCGTGGGCGGAGCTCACGACCTGCGCGTCGCGGTGTACGCCGGTGGTGGCTGCCCCGCGGCCGAACCGCTCTCGTGCGACGACGATGGTTGCGGCATTCTGTCCGGCAACGCGCGCGCGGGGTTCCTCGCGGCCGCGGGACAGCAGTACCTCTTCCAGATCGGCAGCTACCAGACCGCCGGCGGAGCGCCCGGCTCGTTCACGGTCGATCCGTACACGCCGCCCGCGGGCGACGACTGTGCGACGCCCATCGTGATCAGCGGCAATGGACCGTTCGCGTGGGACGACTCGACCGCGACCACGGGATTCCAGGGACAGAACGAAGCGTTGTGCGCCAACGAACTCGTCACGTACGACCTGTGGTACCGCTGGACCGCGCCGTGCAACGGCTCTGTGCTCGTGTCGTTCTGCAACCAGTCCGCCGCGGACACGAAGGTCGCGGTGTACGCCGGATCCGCGTGCCCGACCGGTTCGGCGCTCGCTTGCAACGACGACGGCTGCGTGCTCGTCGGCGGTGAGTCCGAGCTGACGTTCAACGCCGTTTCCGGCCAGAATTACGTGATCCAGGTGGGGCTGTGGCCGGGCGAAGTGCCGAGCCTCGGCACGTTCACGATTCAACCGCCCTGCTCGCCGCCCGTCGGTACTCCCTTCTGCTTTGGTGACGGCAGCCCGACGTTGTGCCCGTGCGGCAACTCGGGTGCGGCAGGCAACGGCTGCGCGAGCAGCATCGTGGCTGCCGGAGCCAATCTCGCCGCGACGGGCAACCCGTCCATCTCGGCCGACACCATCGACCTCGTGGGCACGGGGATGCCCAACAGCTCGGCACTCTACTTCCAAGGCACGACCCAGCAGAGCGGCGGGCTCGGCGTGGTCTTCGGCGACGGCAAGCGTTGCGCGGGTGGGACGGTCATTCGCCTCAAGACCGTGACCAACGCATCGGGCGGTTCGCACTACCCGGGCGTCGGCGATCCGACGGTGTCGGTCCGCGGTGCCATCCTCGCGCCGGGCAATCGCACCTACCAGATCTGGTATCGCAACGCGGCGGCGTTCTGCACGGCTTCGACGTTCAACCTGTCGAACGGACTGCAGCTCACTTGGCAACCGTAGTCGCGACGGATCCGTCCACCTCGAGGTGACGGATTCCCTCTCGTGGATCGGACGAGGCTGGCCGACATCGGCCGGCCTCGTTCGTTTCGGTCGGTCCGTGCGCGTGAAAGTCCGCTTGGTTCAGTCCACGAATCGCCGCGCGATCGACGCCGCGAGCGCGACCGCGGTCCAGAAGAGGTTTGCGAACGGATCGTCGGACCAACGTTCCGCGCGAACGAACTCGGCCGGCAGCTCCGGGTCGCCCACGAACGGGCGCAGGATCCAGGCGAGCTTCGTGGATGTGAATGCGTGCAGCACGAACCACGCGAGCAGTACGACGCGCACACGCGGCGCACGCTCGACCAGCGGTGTCGCATGACGCCGCAGTGAGCGCTGCCCCGCGACTGCCGCCAAGGCGAGTACGACGGCGTTCGCGAGCAGCGCGAAAGGATAGCTCGCGCCGCACAGTCCGACGAAAGCGACGACCGGAGCCAGGCTCGCCGCGGTGATCGCGAGCGTCGCTTGTGCGCACAGGATCCCGCGGACGGTGCCCGCGAACTTCGCGCGCACGCCGAGCACCGCACACACGACCCACAGGTTCGGCAGACACAAGAACGTCGCGCCGATCATGAGGATCGGCAGTTTGATCGCGCCGTACGCGATCAGTCGCGGCCGCATCCCGAGCGAACCCATCGCGGCGCCGTGCACGATCCCGGCAAGAACCACGAGCGCCAGGATGCGGGGCCACGGAACGCGCTCGGAATCCGCGCTGAAGTCGCGCCGCCCCGCGAGGACATCGCGTACACGCAGCACCACGTCAGTCCAAGTACTTCAGCGCTTCGGCGAGGCCGGCGAACACGTTCGACTCGACGTCGCGGAAGAGTGTCTGCGGCAAGTGCGGACTTCCGACGAACGGGCGCAGCATCCAGCCCATCTGCGCGCCGACCAGCGCGTAGAGCACGGTCCAAGCGACGACGACGCGGTCACTCGGGCGGCCCGGAATGCGCTTGACGCCCGGTACACGTTCCTCATCGCCGGGCTCGCGGTCCGCGAGCTCTTTCACGACGTAGCGCAGCGCGATCACTCCCGCGACAGCGAAGAACGCGGCGTTCAAGAGCTGGAGGAACGGATGACTGCGCGTTCCGAACGTGAAGAACGCGGTGATCGGCGCGAGGCTCGCCAAGACGACGCAGCACAAGGCGCTGGCCGCGAGCAGCAGTCGAACCGTGTCGAGGAACGACATGTGACTGCGCGCAAGCGCCGAGAACACGTACAGCGACGGACTCGTGACGACGAGCGTCAAGAGGAGGAGCGCCGGCACCTTGATCATCACGGCGACGACGTGGAATGCGCCGTATTGCGTCCCCCAACGCAGTCCGTAGAGGGACATCGACAGGCCGGTGACCGCGCCGAGGACGACGACGGCCAGGAGGAGCTGTCCGGTGGAGACGCGCTGCGATCCCACGTCGAGACGACCCGTGGAACGGCGCAGCAGCGCATCGAGGAAGGCGAGGTTCATCGGTTTCCGATACACCACGCCCGACGGAAACGAGGCCGGTTTTCAGCCCTTTTCGTTCCCTCCGGATTTCCGGCCCCGGAATCGGGCTGCGCGGTGTTTCCTGAGCACGAGCGATGCCGCCCGACAACCCACACCTCCCCGCCGACGTGCTGATCGAGCACCAGGAGTTCCTCCGCGCGCTCGCGCGAGGATTGCTCGGTGACGCGAGCCGCGCCGACGACGCGGTCCAGGATGCGTTTGCGTCCGCGATCGAATCGCCGCCGCGCGGCTCGGAAGGTGTGCGTTCGTGGCTCGCCGTCGTCGTGCGCAATCACGCGCGCAACTTCCTGCGCAGTGACGCGCGTCGTGTCGATCGAGAGCGAGCCGTCGCGCGCTGCGAGGCGACCGAGGACGACGCGTTGGAGAGGCTGCGCATCCAACGACGCGTGCTCGAAGCGCTCGAACGCCTGCGCGAACCGTACCGCACGGCCGTGTTCCTGCGCTTCGCGGAAGGGCTGCCGCCGCGCGAGATCGCGCGACGCACGGACTCGAACGTCGAGACCGTGCGCAGTCGCGTGCAGCGAGGCCTCGACCTCTTGCGACGAGACCTCGATGCCGAGTTCGGCCAACGAAGCACATGGTCGGCACTGCTCGTACCGCTCGCGCTTCCGCGTGGAGCTGGGTCATCGTCCGGAGTATCCGTCGCGATCTGGATGTCGATCGCGGCATTCGTTGTCCTCGCGCCGTTCGTCGCACACTTCGCGTTCAACGGAACGGCCGCGGATCTTGCGAGCATGCCCGAGGTTCGTCCGTGGAGTGCGGGCGTCGCACCAGGCGCCTCGGTGCGCGTCGAGCGCCGCGCACCAATCGACACCGACGCTTCGAACTCGTCCGCGTTCGTCGAACTTCAGGGCACTCCCGACGCCGCAGTCGTGCGGCGTACGCTCGTCACGGATGCAAATGGTCGGCCACTCCAAGGCGTGCGGATCGACGAGGCCGCGCCGACCGACGCTCTCGGCGTGACGCGCGTTTCGAGCCGGAACGCGCTTGCTTTCGATGCGGCGAGCGACGCCGCGCTGATCGTCCTCGAGCGCACGATCGACGCCAACTGGACACTCGCACTGACGCTCGATGTCCCGGCCGAATTCGAGCTCGATGCCGATCCGACGGATCTCGACGGAGCGGTGATCCGGCTCGTGGCTTCGGACGGATCGATCGTCGCAGAATCGCGCGCTCACCCCGGCTCCCGACCTTTTGTCCGCTTCGTTCGCGCGCCTTCGCGCAGCCTCCTCGAACGTGATGTTGGCGGAGACTGGATGCTTCGTGCCGTGACCGCCGACGGGCTGCGCCGCGCGGAACGTCGCGTGCACGCCGTGCGTGGATTCGCGGGCGAACCCGTGCGCCTCGACTTCACGGATGCGGCGCGGCTCGTGATCCGCGTGACGAGTGCGAGCGGGGTCGCGATCGACGACGCGCGGGTCGAGGTCAGCGGGTTCCAGCTCGAGCGCGCTCTGCACGGTTTCGCGGTCGGCGGGCTGACGCCCGGCGCCCATCCGACTCTCGTCACGGTTCCGGGTCACGCACCCGCGCGCATCGTCATCGACGTCACAGTCGGAACCGTCGAGCGCGAGATCGTGCTGGAACCGCGCGACGAGTTCGCGGTCCGGATCGAAGCGCGCAGTGAGTCGGCACGCTCCAATCTCGCGTTCGAGCTCGAACTCACCAACACCGATGATTCGCTCGAGAAACGCGCGGTTAGGGTCGATGGCGGCCACGACGGTCGCGCGTCGATCGACATCAACGACCTGCCCGCCGGCACATGGATCGCGACACCACGAAGCGGCGGACCGTGGCCGTTCGATCCAGCGAGCGCTGAGTTCACGCTGCCCGGCATCGGCCCGAAGTTCACGCGACTCGACGCCGAAGCGCCGCTCCCGCTCGTCGTGCGCGCGCGCGACGAACGCGGTCATCCGATTCCGCGAGTTCGTTGCGCGCTGCTCGTCGATCGCAACGAACTCGGCAAACGCGCCGCCTACGCGCTCGATCCGCGAATCCCGATGTTCGAGGTCGCGCATGGCGAGGCGGTCGCGCTTCCCGTGCTCGCGAGCCGTCGCTTCCATTGGCTGATCGAGGCCGATGGACGCACCTCGTCCTACGGCGACGATCGCGACGCGCGTCGCCTGGACGATCGATTCGAGATCGACGTCGAACTCGCTCCCGCCTGGCGCGCCGAGTTGTGGATCGCCGGCCGCGACCGTTCGGGGTCGATCCGCGCGATCGAAGGCGCGCGCCTCACGACGGTGTCGGGCCGCGAACTCGCGCGAAGCCTGGCCGACGGACGCATCGTGCTCGAGCTGCCCTACGATCCGGGCCAACTCGAGCTGGAGCACGATGGTTGGCGAATCGCGACCTGGGAGGGCTTCGCGAACGGACGCCGGCGCGCCGAACTTCCGGTGCATCGCGTTCTGCTCGAGCGGGCTCGCTGAGCCTGCCTCCCAGCCGTTCCCCGGCCTCCCGCACTGCCGGGGCGTCCGATCCGGTCAATCGTCCGAGTAAGTCTATTTAGATTGACTTTTCACAAGCAGAAGTCGATCTAATTCATCATGGCGAAGAGAACTCCGCCGACGTTTCCCGCTGCCGCACGACAACTGAAGGCGCTCGGCGAGCGCCTTCGCGCCGCCCGTCTACGGCGCCGGATGACTCAGGCCGTCGTGGCCGCGCGGGTGGGCGTGTCGAAGCAGACCGTGGCCAAGCTCGAGTCCGGGAACCCGACCACGAGCCTCGCGACCACTCTCCGCGTGCTGCAAGTCCTCGGGTTGGGCCAAGACATCGATCGCCTCGCGGCGGAAGACGAACTGGGCCGGACTTTGCAAGACCTCGCTCAGCCCGCTCCCCCGCGGGGTCGGTTCGCGCCATGAGCGACACGCTCGAGGTCTGGCTGGACGACGCGTCGAGAGGTGCGTCGCCGTCCCGCGTGGGGACGCTAGCTCGCGCACGTTCGCGCGGGCACGAGATCATTCGCTTCCGCTACACGGAGGATTGGTCGTCGAACCAGCGACATGCATTCGCGATCGACCCGGAACTGCCGCTGACCGCGGGCGACTTCCATCCGCGAGCCGGCCGCGCCCTGCACGGCGTGTTTCGCGATTCGTCTCCCGATCGATGGGGGCGCGTTCTCATGGAACGCCGCGAGGCCGACGAAGCCCGGCGCGAGCAACGGAAACCGCGCCGATTGAGCGACTGGGATTTTCTCACGGGAGTGAGCGATGCCGCGCGGATGGGAGGCCTGCGGCTGCGAGATCCGCAGTCGGAGCGCTGGCTGGACGATCGCGCGCCTGGAGTTCCGCCGGTCACGCGTTTGCGTGAGCTCGAAGCCGCGGCTCGAGGCGTGGACGAAGATGACGCGACTGCGCGACCGGAGTATTCCGAATGGCTGCGCATGCTGGTCGTGCCCGGCAGCAGCCTCGGCGGCACGAGACCCAAGGCCTCGTTCCTCGACGAACATGGCGCGCTTTGGTTGGCCAAATTCCCGGCGAACGACGATCGACGAGACTTCGGAGCGTGCGAGTTCCTGGTTCACCGGCTCGCCAGCGCCGCCGGCATCGAGACACCCGAGTCGCGACTCGCCCACTTCTCGGGTCGACACCACACGTTCTGCGTGAAACGCTTCGATCGGAGCGGACCGAGTCGAGTCCATTACGCCTCCGCGATGACCCTGCTCCAACGTGACGATGGCGACGCGGGGAGTTACCTGGAGATCGCCGAAGCACTCCAGCGGCAAGGCGACGTCGGCCGACTCGACGAGGACCTGGCCCAGCTCTACCGCCGCATCGCATTCTCCATCCTCGTCGGCAACCGCGACGATCACCTGCGCAATCACGGCTTCTTGCGCGGTTCGACGGGCTGGCGATTGGCTCCGGCCTTCGACATCAATCCCGACCCGGACAAGCGTGATCACGCGCTGGCGATCGACGAGACCGACCCACGACCGAGCCTCGCGACACTGCGCAGCACCGCACCGTTCTACCGATTGAAGGACCGCGCGGCCGCTGACATCGAGGAGCAAGTACTCACCACGGTCCGAACCTGGCGACGAGTCGCCGACGACATCGGCATCGGTGAGCGCGATGTCACTGCATTGGCGGAAGTCATGCAGTCGGGCGCGGAGTAGCCACACGAGAGTCCTGGGTCGCCTCGTGGCGCTGGCTCGCGGCCGTTGTGCTCCAATCCGGCGATGCAGCAGCTCGACCTCCCTCACGCACTCGACGTCGCGCGCCGCGCGGTCGAAGCTGCGTCACGTGTCTCGCTCCCCTACTTCGAGCATGGCGTCGCGGTCGAAACGAAGTCCGACGAGACGCCCGTGACCGCGGCGGATCGCGCGGCCGAGGACGCGATCCTCTCGACGATTCGTGCGGCATTCCCCGAGCACGCGATCCTGGCCGAGGAAACCGGCGCGCACGCGGGGAGCGCGCGGACGCGGTGGATCGTCGATCCGCTCGACGGCACGCGCGGGTTCGCGCGCGGAGGATCGTTCTGGGGACCGCTCATCGCGCTCGAGCACGAAGGTGAGGTCGTCGTCGGCGCGTGCGCGATGCCTGCACTCGGCAAGCACTACTGGGGCGCGCGCGGACTCGGTGCGTACCGTGACGGGACGAGGCTTTCGGTGTCGCGCATCGCGGCGTGGAAGGACTCGACGCTTTCGCTCGGTGAATTGCGGCGCATGCTCGCGATGCCCGAAGGTCGCGCCGTCGCGGCCTTGATCACGTCCTCGGCTTCGACGCGCAGTTTCGGCGACCCGGCGGCGCCGACGATGGTGCTCGATGGGCGCGCGGAAGCTTGGATCGAAGCGGGCGTGAAGACATGGGACCTGGCACCGTTCGCCGTGCTGCTCGAAGAAGCCGGGGGCCGGTTCACGTGCTGGAACGGCACGGGTTCCATCGAAACGGGGAACGCGATCGGCACGAACGGCCTCGCGCACGCGCACGTGCTCGCGACCCTGCGCGCCCACTGAGAGCCCGTGAAGAAATCGAGTCTGCGGGCTCTCAGGTTGTACGGGCGACGCTTCGCATCGCGAGAGCGTGTGATTTCTTCACACGCTCTGAGGCTCGGCGAGCGAGAACTCCGCCGCGCGATGTTCCAGCGAGCGAGTCGGACCACCTCCGACCCGATCAGTGTCCTTGCGACTCGAGCCAGCGCTCGGCATCGATCGCCGCTTGGCAGCCCGAGCCCGCCGCCCAGACAGCTTGTCGGTAGACCTTGTCCATCACGTCGCCGCACGCGAAGACGCCTTCGACGCTCGTGTACGTCGAACCGCTGCGCACAGTGAGGTAGCCCGTCTCGTCCATCGCGAGCTTGCCCTTGAAGATCGACGAATTCGGCTGGTGGCCGATCGCGATGAACACGCCGTCGGCGGGTTGCTCTATGCGTTCCTTCGTGATCGTGTCCTCGAGCAGGACGGCGCGCACCTTCTTCTTGTCGGGTTGGGACAAGATGTCCAGGACGCCCTTGTTCAGCATCCAGTCGACCTTCGGATTCGCGCGGGCGCGGTCGAGCATGATCTTGCTGGCGCGGAATTCCTGGCGACGGTGGACGACGGTCACGCGCGCCGCATGCCGGGTCAGGAAGTTCGCCTCCTCCATCGCGGTGTCGCCGCCGCCGACGACGAGCACGTGCTTCTGCTTGAAGAAGGCGCCGTCGCACGTCGCGCAGGCCGACACGCCGTGCCCCATGAGGTCCATTTCCGCGGGCAAGCCGAGGAACTTCGCGCTCGCGCCCGTCGCGATGATCACAGCGCGCGCTTGCACGGAATCGAAGTCTGTCTTCAACGTGAACGGACGCGTGGACATGTCGATGTCGATGATCTGCTCGAAGCGGATCTCGGTCCCGAAGCGTTCGGCCTGCTTCTGGAAGTCCTCCATCATCTTCGGCCCCATCACGCCGTCGGGGTACCCGGGGTAGTTCTCGACGTCGGTCGTGATCGTGAGCTGTCCGCCGGGCTGCATCCCTTGGAAGAGCAGCGGCGAGAGGTTCGCGCGCGCGGCGTAGATGGCGGCGGTGTAGCCGGCCGGGCCGGAACCGATGATGACGACTTCGCGGACTGCGCTCATGGTGTTCGTGGAACCGGATTCGGGCTTCGAGGGCCGGGAGTGTAGGCTCGACTCCGTCCGAATGCACCGCGCGAGACCGACATGAATCCGGCTTCGATTGCAGCGATCGACGCGTTCGATGGGTCGTGGATGCCGCGGCTCCTCGCGCTTTCGGCGCGGATCCGCACGGCGGCACGTACGGCGCTCCTCGCGGCGATCGAGCACGGGACCCTCGACGACCTGATGCGGCCGCACGAGGAAGGTGCGGGAGACGTCACCTACGGGATCGACGTCCCGACGGAGCGCGTGCTCAGCGATTGGCTCGAGGAATACGCACGGGTCGGGCCGCTCTCCTTACTGACCGAGGATGCCGGCTGGCGCCATGCGGGCCCCGATGGTCGCGGCGGGAGGCTCACGCTCGCGAGCTTCGATCACGGCGGTCCGCGCATCGTCGTGGACCCGATCGACGGGACGCGCAACTTGATGGCGGACGTGCGCAGCGCCTGGACGGTGATCGGTGCGTGCAGGCCGGGCGCGGATGCGCCGAGACAGCGCGATGTCGTGCTCGGTGTGCTGACGGAGATCCCGGATTCGCGCGGCCGAATCGCGCGCGAACTCTTCGCGTGCAGCGGACGCGGGGCGTTCACGCGTCTGGTCGATCTGGAGACGGAGCGAGCGTTCGACGAGCGCACCCTCCGGGCCGACGACGACGCGCGCGCCGACCACGGCTACTTCCCGTTCTTCCGCTACATGGCCGACTTGCGGCCCGCGATCGCGCGCGTCGAGGCCGCGTTCTTCGCACGACTCGCGCAGCACGAAAACGCCGAGATCCGCAGTTGCTACGACGACCAGTACATCAGCAACGGCGGTCAACTCGCACTGCTCGCGCTGGGCAAGTACCGCATGATCGCCGACCTGCGCGCGGAGTTGGCGCGCGTCCGTGGACGGCCGACGATCACGAGCAAACCCTACGACGTTTCCGGCGCGATCGTCGTCGCGCGCGAAGCCGGATGCGTCATCACGGACGCGAACGGGCGCGAACTCGACTTCCCGCTCGACGCCGTGACTCCGATCGGATTCGTCGGCTGGCACAACGAGGCGACGCGGGCGCGACTCGCCCCTCACCTCGCCGCGGCGCTCACCGACGCGCGCCCGGAGCGCTGAGCCACTGCTTCCGAGACTCCTCGAGCGGCGCGCGCATTCTCGCGCGGGTTGTTCGAGCAGATGCTCGAGGCGGACGAGGACGCCCATCCATCTCTGCAGGGGGTTGACGGTTGGTGGGGTTGCCGGCGCGAGCACGCGCAGGGAGCCTGTGAACGAATCTCACGTTCCGAGCGTGGGCTCGCGCCGGCCACCGAGGTGATGGTGCGGCGCGAGGACTTTCGGAAGTCGTAGCTCAGAACGCCTCGTGGCAACCACCGCATGACCGATGCGCCGCAAGCCGGATGTGCCCACGCGGGAACTGATCCTCCAAGGTCCAGCGAACGTCACACATCGCGATCTTCCTGCATTGCGAGAGCTCGCCGTAGGTCAGGTGCTCGCGGACACGCAACGCCAACCCGTGCTGCACTTCGTCTCGTCGGCCCATCCCGACCAGCGTCGCGTCCACTGCGGCGTGCGCCAGATGGGTGAGGCGGAACGGCGACCACGGATGCCGCGTGACGTGGTCGCCCTGACATGGCGGCGCGAGCGGGTGTGACCTGGCGTGAGCACGACGATCAGGTCACGGTACCCAGTTGGCACTCACCTCATTGGTCCAATTGAACGTCGCAGAAGTGCAGAAGTCCGCGGCATTGCGGTACCAGACGGAGTAGTGGCGGGTCACGCCGCCCGCGACCGGCACGAGGCCGCGCACGGAGATTGACGCGGATCCGGCTGCTGGATAGGCCGCCGCTCCACCGGGGGCGAACAGTGCTCCGAGGCGGATGACCGTGCCGCCCACGCAGCGAATGCCGTCCCCGAACGCGGTTCCGCCTCCACCACCAGCGACGCCCGTCCCTTGGATGAAGAAGGTCGCGCTCTGTGACATGTTCGTCGCGTCGAGCCGCATGGTGTCCGCGCTGACGGACGGGATCCCACCGCCGACGAGGAGGGCGCCCGACGCATACAGAGAGCTTCCGCACCCGTGACCTGGCGCGCCGTTGTTGCCGCACGGGCACTGCGTGGACGTACCGTCGCCCGCGCACGAGACCGGGAATGTCGGGTTCTGACACTCGTCCGGCACGGAATCGCCGTTCGTGTCGAGCGCTCCCGCCGCGATCTCGCAGCGATCGGGCACGCCGTCCAGATCGCAATCGGCCTCGGGCTGACACGCATCGAGAACCGCGTCGGGCGTGCAGCCCATGGGTCCGTAGACATCCGGCGCCCCATTGGCCAAGTCCGTGGGGTCGCCGATGCCGTTGCCGTTGCAATCCGACGGCGTCTCGAACACCACATCCGGCACTGCCGGCGTCGGCTCGACATTGCCCGTCAGGTCCGTGGCCAAGACGTAGAAGCGGTACTCGTGACCGAACTCGGTCGGGTACGCCAACGACATCTGGATCGTGTCGGCCAAGATCGGCGTATAGGGAGCTTCGTCGATCGAGCAGTACACCGTGTACGTAGCGACCCCCGCGCCGCCGACCGGGTCCTGCCCCGCCCACTGCAGGTTCAGCGGCCCGCCGGGACCGATCGACGATCCGATCGTGACCGAACTGGTCGGCGCATCCGCGTCGAACGTGTGCGCGACGAAGTTCGTCGGTATGGTCGCGTTCGCGTCGAACCGGATGCGCGCGGTGTTGCGCACGCCCTGACCGGTGATGATGAAGTTGACGTCCGGGTCGGGCTTCATGGTGAATACCACGTAGCCCTGACCGGCGCCGGACGCATCGTTGGGTGGAAGAATGCCGCGGATGCCGTCGGTCACCGGTAGTCCGGTGATCGGATCGCGACTCTGCAAGATCCAGAACGCCTTGCGGGTCTCCGCGTTGACACCCGCGGTCACCTGCAAGATGACGCCGAGGGTCGCGGACAGGTTGATCTGACCCTGGTACGTGATCGAGTTCGCAGGCAGTTCGATCACCGTCGAGCCGATGACGATGCGCGTCGCGCGGAACGTGGACACATCGAGCGCTGGCTCGAACTCGTCCTCGACCACCACGAACGCCGCGGGCGCACTGGCCGAGGGAACGTTCTCGAAGCGTACGCGGTACTCCATCGAGCCCCCGCTCGAAACCATGTTCTGCGTGCCCGTTCCGGTCGGCCCGGTCTTGTCGTTGGGGTCGTTCGAGAATGGCGTCAAGCCGCTGAGGAGGGTCGCGGACGGCACCACGCCGCGCACGCTGGTGACGGCCGCGGTGGACAGTTCACTGCCGGTCGAGGCGGGAGCAAGGTTCGTACACGCGAAACCGGTTCCGTCGAACGCGTGGCAGCCGAGTTGACCTTCGGCCGCGCCGATCGCGGTCGTCGGCACCTGATCCACTGCGGGCAAACCGAACGCTGCGGCCTCCGCGATCCGCGCCAACAGGTTTCCGCCCGTGATCGGCAGCGTCGCGGGCAGATGGATGTCCGTCGTCGGGACGACGAGGTTCGCGAGCACGCTCGCGCGCCAGGCCGCGAGGTCTTGTGCTCGAACCAGTAAGCCCGCATTCGAGGCCTGATCCGCGACGACGGCTTGGCGCAGAAGTTCGCTCGCAACGTCGATGGTGAACGACGACTCGTCGGCCGACGAAAGCGGCCGACCAGCCAGCCCGAACGTCAGGCGGTCCCCGAGGAATGTCGCGCCTACGTGGAAATCGATCTCGACCTCCTCGGATTGTCCCGGCCCGAGGTCGTCGACGAGCAGCAATAGGGATTCGCGCACGCCATCCGTCGCCAGGCCGGTGAGTTCGAGAGTCGCTGACGTCATCGAGAAAGCCGGATCGATTCCACGCCCGAAGACGAGCACACCGCGCGGCACGTTCACGTTCCCGATGTTCTCGAGGCGTGCGACGGCGGCGCCCGATGATCCCTTGCGGACGCTGGGCGAGACGGACAAGCCCACGCGCAAGGTCTCAGATGTCGCCTGCTCGACCGTGACCGCATTGGCCAGCGTGTCGAAGCCGCCCGTGCTCGAGCCGATGACGAGGTCGTAGGCGCCCGTCGGCGCGGAGCTCAGATCGAACGCTGCGAGAGCGCGCGAAGCATCGAGGGTTGCGAACTCGCTCGCGAGGACTGTCGCTCCTCCCCCACTCCGTTCGAGGTGCACCGCGTTGAGTACGTTGAGCTGGCTGCCTTGGATCGCGATCGTCGCGACGCCCGTCCCGATGCGGCTGGGCACGACCGAGGCCACCTCGAACGGCACGACTTCGATCGACAGCGTCGCGTTCTGATTCGTGCGGCCGACGCCGTACGTCGTCCGCGCGAGGACGTAGATCGGCTGCCCGTGGGTCAGCGGATAGAGCAACACCTGGCTCGCAGCCCCCGGCTGTTGGAACGACACGTCTGCCTGCCCCGGCGCCGGTACGGCGCCCTCGCGCAAGTACAACTCGGTCCACGCGCTGGCAGTGGAGTGCTCCAGCGTCACGCGCAAGGTGAGGTCCTGCGCCGAAGTGATGCGCCAGTAGCGCGACGACGCAGTCGGCATCGCCAGCGTCGACGACTGCCCCGGAAGAATTTCGAGTACGTCGAGCGCGACCGTGGCCACGGAAGCACCGAGGTTGTCACCCTCGGAGGACTCCAGCAGGTTGTTGCGCGAATCCGCGAGCACGATGACGTGATACGTACCCGGCGCAACGCCGGGCACGGGGAGCATGGCGGACTGCGTGTGTGTGCCGCCGACGGGGACCGTACCCGCCGTGCTCGTCACGGTAGCGATCTCGCGATCGCTCGGATCCAGCGTGTCGTCGGCGGACAGGAAGAGGTCGTAACTCCACGTGCCACTCGCTGGTCCACCATTCAGGTTCGCCGTCGTCCACGAGACCGCGATGGTGCTCCCGACGAGGCCCGTCGCCGGCACGACGACTTGTGTGGGCGAGAGGTTGCAGGCATTCGGAATGACCACCGTGACCGGCGACGCCGTGATGAGAACGTTGTTCGTTTCATCGGACTCGGTGTCGACATCCTGCGAGACGTCCGCGACGACGGCGACGTGATGCGGCCCAGAGGTCCCGATCGGAACATAGAACGTCCCTTGGACGACCCGTGATTCCCCTTCTGCGAGCGCACCGGGTGAAGCGACCGATCCCAGATATCGATCGGCTCCCGCGCTGAACGTCGGGTCTATCGAAAGGTAGACGGCGTCGCTCCACGGAGCGCTCGCCGCCCCGGGCCCCGCGTTGGTCTGGGTCCACGAGACGGTGACGTACTGCCCCGCCGTCGCCGAGGTGGGCGCACTGATGTCCGTGATGCGCAAATCGGACGGAACGCCCGGGCCGACCTCGAGCACCATTCGCGTGGCGCGCACGTTGTCGCTCTCGCTCGTCTCGGGCTCGCTGCCACCCGCGTCCGTGACGACGAGGACGTACCAAGCGCCGGCCACGGTGAAAGGAACGCCAAAGGCCGCCGCATCGCTGTACTGCGCGCCGGATTGCAGGCGCCCACTGTGCGTCTTGGAGCCAAGGAGCATGTCGCTACCGTCCAACGCTGCGTTCGCCGAAAGGTAGATGCGGTCCGTCCAGTACGTGAGATAGGTCGGCAACGTGCCGTCGTTCTGCACCGTCCACGCGACCGCGATCGGAGTACCCGCTTGAGCCTTCGCCGGCGTGCTCAACGTCGTCGCGACCAGGTTCGCGCCCGGCGGCAGGACGGTCACAGGGACGACAACGAAGTTGTTGGCTTCGTTCGAGCCCTCGTACACGTAGCCGCTGTTGTCCGCTTGGAAGATCAGGAAGCGGTCAGCGGCGATCGCGGGCGGCAGCGCTCCCGTTCCGCTTGCCGTGTAGGTACCGCCGACGCCCAGGGTGCCCTGCCTCACGACCTGGCCGACCGGCTGATCGAGCCCGAGTTGCAGGATCACGTCGTCGGACAAGTAGACAGCGTCCGTCCAGTAGCCACCGGGCGTCGCCGTCGATCCCCCGTTAGTGACCGTGAACGAGAACTCGAACGGCTGACCCGCTGGTAGCGCGGACGGAACGACCGGCGCCGACGCGACGAGGTCTGGCCCATCCGATCCGATGACGAACGGCACGGACGCTCGAACGTTGTTGCCCTCGCCGTTGAGCTCGTAGACCTGATCCCCCGAGTCGACGACGACGAGCGCGTACCACGTCCCGAGTACCACGGTCGTCGGGATCGTGATCGAAGTAGTCTTCGTGTAGTCGAGGCCTGTCCACGCCGTCCCGCTGCGCGCCGCGGATTGATACGCCGACCGCACGAGCACGTCGACGGCCGGCTCGAAGGTCGCATTCGTCGATAGATAGATCGAGTCGCTCCACGAAAACCCGTCATCCCAGGCAGGGTCAGGGCTCGTCACGGACCATGTGACCGGATAGGACTGCGCGCGCTGAAGCGTGCCCGTGGCCGCGATCGAAATCGCCGTCGGTTGCAGATCCGGAGTTCCGCCGGTCACCACGGAGATCGAGTTGACCATCACGGCGACGTTGTTGGTCTCGGCCGCGAACTCGGAGAGTTCGTTGTTCGCATCCGCGTAGACCTTCACCCAGCGCGTGCCCGACACGTTCGTCGGAATGGTGGCGGTCAGGGTCCGGGCCCGATCCTGCCCCGGCGGCAAGAAGCCGGTGGGCAACGAGGCCGAGCCGAGCAGCAAGTCACCCGTGATGGATCCCGCGTTCGAGTTCGTCGACAGGTAGACGCGATCCGTCCACGAGGCGACGTTGGTGATGCCGTTCCCCTGGTTGCGATCCTTCCATGTGACGGTCAGTCCTTGGCCAGAGAACACCGTGATCGGGGGCGCGAGGCCCACGTCGAGATCGATGGGAACAATGTCGGGCTGCGGTTCCAGCACAATCGTGAGCGGACCGGAGTACAGGAGGTTGTTGGCCTCGCTCTGCTCGAGAACTCCACCGTACGTGTCGGCCTTGACCGCGATGTAGCGCGTCCCGGTGAAGTCGTTGGGCAGCGTGACGGACGCACTGCGCGGATACCCCTGGCCGGGATTGAGGCCGTAGAGATTCGCCAACGTCGCCAGACTGATGGCGTCCGTGGGCAGTGCTCCCCCGCTGTTCGTCGTGAGGAACAGCCCGTCGTACCAGGCAGAAGTCGATGTCGCGACCGGACCGGTGTTCGTGACGCTCCAGCCGATCGTGACCGTCGACCCCGAGAGGAGCGTGCCTGTCGGCGGCGAGCTGAACTGAACGCTGAGGTCGGGCAGCGCGCTGTACGTGAGGACGAACGGCTCGCTGCGGGTGTTGTTGTTTTCGAGCGGGAACTCGAGGATCTGCGAGTCAGCATCCGCACGCACGATCAGGTAGTGCGTGCCGGCACTCGCGGGCCAGGTGATCGGCGAGGTGTTCGAGTAGCTCGCGCCCGGCGCCAGGTCATTGGGGCGCGGCTTCGAGACGATGAGGATGTCGTTGCCGTTGCCGAGAATCGCGTCGGGCGAGCGGTAGAGCCGGTCCGACCATGTGCCGATCGCCGGCTCGCTGCCTTGGTTCGTGACCGTCCAAGTGATCGTCGCCGTCAATGCCGTCTGGTTCGGGCCACTCGACAGGATCGACGCGACGACGAGGTCGGCGCGCGTGGTCTGGTACGAGACCTCGCGCGAGACGATCGATCGACCCTCTGCCTCTTCGGGGGGAATGGCGAAGTAGGACACCTCCCGGGACACCACGGATCGGCCCTGGGCCGGCTCGGGCGGAATGGCGAAATACGATACTTCGCGCGACACGACACTGGAGCCCTGGGACAGGGCCGACCCAGCGAGGGCAAACGTCGAGCAAGCGACGAGGACCGCGTGCGCATTCAGGCGAGCGATGAAGTGCATGGCCCGCACGCTCAGGGAAGAACAGCGCGCGCCTGGAGGCATGTGTAGCCGCCGCCGAAGTCGACGGAGACCGTGCGGGTCCAATAGGTGTCGTTACCGACCGGCGAGCCCGTGACAGAAATCTCTCCCTGTGTCGTGCCGCTGACTGCCGTGGCGCGCAGGAAGATCGGCGCCGACATGGGGACGTTGCGTCCTTCGATCACGACGTCGCCGGCACCGGGCGCGGGCGCGAAGATATCGGCCGATTCGGTGCCCAACACCCCAGCGCGCGGGTCGAGCGGCGCCGTTTGTCCGGCGACGCTGATGATCCGCAGCTCCTGGCGATTGACGGTTTGGAAGAGAACCGAGTTGTGCGCGTTGCCCGTCACGATGCTTGCCGGTGGATTCACGCCTCCGGGAATCCCTCCGAAGTTGTTTCTCTCGATCCGGATGCGGCCAATCCCCGCGCTGGCAGAATAATATGCATATGCCCAGACACCCGAACCATCTGGAATGTCAACAGAATCCGCCACGATTCGAATTGATCCTCCTGAGCCAACCCCGAAGTGGGATCCGCTCGAGCCTCCAAAAGACCTAATGGATCCATTGGCAAAGGCGATTGCTTGGTTCGCGGCCAAGAGGATTGCTCCACCTCCCGCGCCTCCTCCAGCTTGGCCTCCACCACCGGTATGGTATCCACCTCCCCCCGACCCGCCAATCAGCTGAGTAATCAAGGCATTTCCATAGACGACTCCAGGTAGAGGGTTGGGGGGGGTAGAATATACACCGCCAACTGTTGCGTGGGTGCCGTGCCGACCGTAGGACGCCCCCCCGGGCGGCAAGGAGAATGCACCTCCGGGGCCGAATGCGGCGTGGCTTGTGCCGGCAGCAATACCTGACCGCGAGCCGCGATACCCGCCAGGGCCTGGCTCGGCGGTGACTCCATTGGCATGAAGGCCCCCCCCTCCACCGCTCACGTCGATGCTGCCCTGAATCAGCATCGAGTTGTACGCGAGGAGTGCTACCGCCGCCCGGCTCGGATGATTCTTGAAGCGGACGGTCTTCCCAGTCGGGACCGTGATGTTGTTGAAATAGAAGACGACGACCCACTGCTCGGGATCGTAGATGCCGACACCATTCGTGTTCGGGACGTTCCAGGTGCCGGTCTGTGCCAACCCCAGATCGATCTCCATGGTGCTGCCGTTGATGTTCCCGACGAACACAAAGTCCGGATAGCTCCCGCTCGGCGGCGGCGGCACGATGCTCAGCGGCGGCAGCGGAGGGGGCGCGGTCACCGCGGGCATCGCACTCACAGCGACCGGCGCCGCGGACGTGAACGAGAGCAGCGCAACGAGAGCGACACCGACGACGAGCAGGAGGGTACGCATGGTCATGTCTCTGGGTTCGATGGCAGCGGTCAGCCGACGTGCGTGGGAATGGGAGTTGGCGATTGAGCAGACGTTCGCAGAGGCGATCCCCTCGTTCGTCGAAGCAGCGCAATCCGCGCGGTTTTGCACTGGGTTCGACCCGAGCAGCGGGTCCCCATGGGACATCCTCTGCGCTTCCCGCCCGAGCGCTGTTCACGCTCCGCGCCCAACTCCGGCGCGACGGCAACGCTCAGCGAACGAAGCACCGTTCGGGCGAGCCGTGTGCGAGCGGGTAAGGCGAGCGAGCGAGCGGGCATCGGGATGGCCCCAGTGAGCGGGATTCTTCGGGAGCGAGTCCGGATTCGGTGCCTGCGGGAAGTGCAGAACCGATCCCGGGGGCTGGGGCTGAAATTCACCCCGCCCTCCCGCGTGAGCCTACCCATCCGGCACCTCCGCGGGTGACTTTCTCGGTTTCTCATTCTCGGGAGAGAACGTGTGGCGCAGCTCGATGGCACAAAACTCCCACGACGTACGCCGCGACCAGCGGATACGTGCTCCCGTCGGTAGTGCCGTTGGTTCCTGGCTTCCCGCCGGGGATCCACCAACGTCGATGACGGAACGGACAGCCGGACTCGTTCAGCGGCGGCGCTCGCGCGACTAAGCGGCTCCGCAGGAGTTGCTCGCCGAAACTGTGCCGAGCCTGCGGCGCGCCCCTGGGCCCGCGTCATCACTCCAGGCCGTGGTTTTCCACGATCGTTCACGTGCTCCCAGCGCGCCACTCCCATCTCCTCCCCCCGCGAGCGCAACTCTCTACACTCGCGCCACCCATGGGCTCGCCCTCATGACCACCTCGGATGCGGGTCTTCCCGACCCGGTCCGCAGCACCTCGCTCGACGAACTCGTCGCGCGTCTGCGTGCGCACGGCGCACGCGACGCCCGCTATCGCAGCATCGGCGAAATCGGGCGCGGCGGCATGGGCGCGATCGTCGAGGTTTGGGATGACGAACTCCACCGCTCGTTGGCGTTGAAGCGCGCTCTGCCGCGCAAGCCCGCGGACGACGAGGACGGCTCACGCTCGCGCGAGCTGGGACGCTTCGTCGAGGAAGCGCAGATCACCGGTCAGCTCGAGCACCCCGGCATCGTCCCCGTGCACGAGATCGGCGTCGGCGCGGACGGCAGCGTCTACTTCACGATGCGTCGCGTGCGCGGCCGCACTCTGCTCGAAGTCTTCGAGCTCGCATGCCGCGGCGAGGACGGTTGGAACTCGACGCGCGTCCTCCATGCGCTCCTGCGCTCGTGCGAAGCGGTCGCGTACGCGCACTCGAAGAACGTCATTCACCGCGACCTCAAGCCGGCCAACGTCATGGTCGGTTCGTTCGGCGAGGTCTACGTCATCGACTGGGGCTTGGCGCGCATCCTGGGCGAGCACGATGCGCGCGACCTGCGTCTCGCGCTCGACGACGCGGCGCGGGCGACGGCGCTGAGCGAGCGCCAGGTCGCGCGGTCGGAAGCGCCGGACTCGTCGCTCGTCACACTCGACGGCGAGATCGTCGGCACGCCGGCGTACATGTCGCCCGAGCAGGCGCGCGGTGAGGAGCTGAGCGCGGCGGCCGACACGTATTCGCTCGGCGCGATGCTCTACCACCTGCTCGCCGGTCGGCCGCCGTACCTTCCGGCCGGGCGTCGCATCTCCGCGTTCGAGATCTTGATGGCGGTGCGTGACGGTCCGCCGTCGGCCATCGCGCTCGTCGCGCCCGCGACGACGCCGGAGCTCGCGGCGATCTGCGACAGGGCCATGGCCCGCAATCCAGCGGCTCGGTATGCGACCACACTCGAGCTGGCGGATGACTTGCGCCGTTTCCTGGAGGGTCGCGTCGTCCGCGCTTACCGCACCGGTGCTTGGCAGGAGCTCAAGAAGTGGGTTCAGCGCAACCGCGGCATGGCGGCGTCTCTCTTGGGCCTCGTCGCCGCGGTGACGATCGGAACGGGGGCTGCTGCTTGGATCCAGCACGAGAACGCGCGCGTTCAGGGCGGGCTCAACGATCGCATCCTGGGGTTGTCCGATGCGACGGCGGCGCGCGATCTGTCGCTGCGCAGCGACGCGCTGTGGCCCAGCACGCCGGCGAACGCGGCGGGTTTGCGCGCGTGGATCGCGGAGGCGAAGGGCCTGCATGAACGGGTCGCCTATCAGCGCGAGTCGCTCGAGCACATCGGCGAGGTCCAGGGAACCGAGAGTCGCCGCACGTGGTTGCGCGAGAGCCTCGAGGCGGCGATCCGCGACCTGGAGGTTCTGCCGCAGCGCGTCGTGCCGGTCGAGGCACGCTTGGCAATGGCGGAGTCGCTCGAGGAACGGACGCGCGCGGGCACCGCGGCGCGCGCGGCGTGGGAGCGAGCGACGGACGAGATCGCAGCGTCTCCGCGGTACGGTGGCTTGCGGATCGCGCCGCAGCTCGGCCTCGTGCCGCTCGGACCGGATGCGCAGTCGGGTTTGTGGGAGTTCTGGCACGCGCTGTCCGGCGACGAACCGCCGTACGACGCCGAGAAGAAGCGACGCGTCCAGACCGAGGCCAGCGGGCTCGTTCTCGTGCTGATCCCGGGCGGTAGTTGGACGGTAGGCAGTCGCGAGCAGGGCGACACGTTCGTCGATCCGTGGCGCCAGTTGGACGAGACGCTTTTCGAGGGCGTCGAGCTGGCGCCGTTCTTCGCGTCGAAATACGAGACTACGCAAGCCCAGTGGACGCGGATCATGGGGAACAACCCCAGCACGTTCGGTCCTTCGAGCCGAGAACTCGCGGGGGTGACGCTTCTTCATCCCGCCGAAACGCTCTCGTGGTTCGATGCCCGTGAGATCGCGCGACGGCTCGATGTCGAGATTCCCACCGAGACGCAGTGGGAAGTTCTGTGCCGCGCCGGCACGAGCTCCGTCTTTTCGTTCGGGCCCGACGCGCAGGACTTCGCGCGGTATGCGAACTGTGGCGACGCGGTGTTCCTGGACCAGAACCCACAAGCAGACCGCGCGGTCTACTCGTCCGAACTGAACGACGGCTTCGCCGTGCACGCGCCTGTCGGGAGCTTCGCACCGAACGCGTTCGGCGTCTTCGACGCACATGGGAACGTGTGGGAGTGGTGTCTCGACGACTACTCGTTCGACGCGCGGCCCGCCGGTCCTTCCGGCCTGCGCCCGAGTCCCGAAGGCGTCGCAGAGGTCGTGATCCGCGGCGGGAGCTGGTTCACGTCCGACTCGGGCTGCCGCGCAGCCAAGCGCTTCCCGTACGAGAAGCCGAACACCGACCAGGATCTCGGCGTGCGCTTCGTCCGTCGCCTGGACCGCTGAGCGCGGTCGCTCTTCGATTTACGACCCGCGCCGACCGGCACTCCGCCGCGGCCTCGATCGTGGGGTTGATTCACACGTTCTGGGCCTCAAACGCCGCGGTCGCGCGCGACGTCGAAG
>ENA-ORBV01005479-ORBV01005479.1-microbial-mat-metagenome-genome-assembly--contig:-NODE-5479-length-23338-cov-5.867418_pt1 | contig 23338 bp, 22 predicted proteins | sample MGYA00237777_ERZ505514 | MGnify/ENA primary metagenome ERZ505514 (study PRJEB26160, sample SAMN06269048) | microbial mat metagenome | isolation source: Oligotrophic lake microbial mat | place... | reverse complement strand
GCCGGAGAGATGAATCGAACACCCGACCTTCTCATTACGAATGAGCTGCTCTACCGACTGAGCTACACCGGCGAAGGCGTGATTATAGCCAGGTGAAAGCGATCCCCTTGGTGGGGCAGAGCCGGCAACAATCGATCAGGGCCGCGGCGCTGAATCATCCGGGGAGCAGGAGTCGCCTGCGCGCGGCAACCTTATCCGCACTGGCGCCGCGAGCGCCGGGTAACACCCTGCTGCATGCCCGACATATCAGCGCTCCATCTGCTGCATGGCCGCCTGCATGTCGCCGCTGGGCAGGAGGAAGGTGGTGGCGCCGATCTCGCGGCGCTCGAGAAGTTGAAATACGCCAGGCCGATCGGCGCCTGGGCCGCGCACACCACACGCACCAGCCGATCAGGCCGGGCAGCCGCGCATCCAGCGGTTGACGCGGTCCGTCGTGATGGTCGATGTCAGCTGCGCCATCGGCGGAGGGCCACCGTCAGCTGGCACCGGTAGTATTCGTCGTCGATGCGCCGGTGTGCCGTTCGGCACTGTCCTTATGCAGCGCGACGACATGCTCCACTTCGTTGCGGCTGCCCAAGATCACGCTGACACGCTGGTGCAGCTGGGTGGGCGCGATATCCAGGATGCGTTCGCTGCCGGTGCTGGCGGCGCCCCCGGCCTGTTCGACGATCCATCCCATCGGGTTGGCCTCGTACATCAGGCGCAGCTTGCCGGGTTTGCCGGGTTCGCGCTTGTCCCACGGGTACAGGAAGATGCCGCCACGGGTCAGGATGCGGTGCACGTCGGCCACCATGCTGGCGATCCAGCGCATGTTGAAGTCCTTGCCGCGCGGGCCTTCGACGCCTTGCAGGCACTCGTCGATATACCGCTTCACCGGCGCGTCCCAGTGCCGCATGTTGCTCATGTTGATCGCAAATTCCTTCGTGTCGGGCGCAATTGTCAGCCGCTCCTGCGTGAGCACGAACGAGCCTTGCTCGCGGTCGAGCGTGAACATCGCCACGCCGTCGCCCACGGTCAGCACCAACGTGGTCTGCGGGCCGTAAATGCAATAACCGGCCGCCACCTGTTTGTTGCCGTGCTGCAGGAAGGGTGAAAGAGATACGCGATGCCATGCCGGTGTCAGGCCGCCAACGCGCGGCTGACGACCTCGCGCACGTCGTTGCTCAGGTCGGGCTTGGCAGCCACCTTGGCGATGGCCTCCCGGGCCGCGCCGCGGTAGGGTTCGGCGAGCCGGCTCCAGCGGTCGAGCGCGCGCGCCAGGCGGGCCGCCAGTTGCGGGTTGAACGCGTCGATTTCCATCACGCGCAGGCTCCAGAACTGGTAGCCGGCGGCATCATGGCGGTGGAACGCACCCGGGTTGCCGTTGCAGTAAGCAAACAGCAGGCTGCGCGCCCGGTTCGGGTTCTTCAGATGGAAGTCGGGGTGCGACATCAACTGGGTCACCAGCGGCAGGACGTGGCCTGCGCGATCACTGGCGCTGGCCTGCAGCGCGAACCATTTGTCCAGCACCAGTTCGTCGCCCTTGAATTGAGCATGGAATCGGCTCAAGGCCTCGCCCCCGAGCGGGTGCGCGCATCCCACCAGGGCCGACAGCGCATGCAGTCGGTCGGTCATGTTGCCAGCCTGCTTGTAGCGTTCGAAGGCCTTGCCCGGCCACAGGTCGTTGGCGGCACCCAGGCACAACATCGACAAGGCCATGCCGGCCAGCGCACGCTTGCCGCAGGAGACCGGGTCCGGGCGGTAGGCGCCGGTGTCGCGGTTTTGCTGCCAGGCCTGCTGCCAGTCGTCGGCCAGCGCCGTGGCCAACTGCAGCCGCATCGATTCGCGCACGGCGTGGATATGTTGCGGGTCCACCACCGTCAGCTGTTCGGCGATGTAGGTCTCCGAAGGGAGCGTCAGCGTCAGGTCCTTGAAGGCCGCGTCCAGTACCTGGTGGCGCAGGATGCCGCGCATCGCGTCCAGGAATTGCGGCGTCAACACGTCGACAACAGGCCCGTCGAACGGGCACTCCAGCGCCGCCAGCGCACACCGCATGGCCAGCCGCTGGCCGGCTTCCCAGCGGTTGAACGGGTCGCTGTCGTGTGCCAGCAGGTGCAGCAGTTGTGCGTCGCTGTAGTCGAACTCCAGCACCACTGGCGCGCTGAAGCCGCGCAGGATGGAGGGCACTGGTTCGGCGGCGACGTTGACGAAGCACAGGGTCAAGGCGGTTTCGCCGAGCACGAAGGTGCGCGGCACCATCGTCGGCACCGCCTCGTCGGCCAGTTGCAGCGGCAGGTCTTCGCCGTGGGGGCCGACCAGGCCGATGCTGAGCGGAATCACGAAAGCCTGCTTGTCCGGTTGGCCCGGCGTGGGCTTGCAGCTTTGTGTCAGCGTCAGCGTATAGGTGGCTGCGGCCGCATCGTAGTGCCCGCCCGCCTGCACATGCGGCGTGCCAGCCTGCCCGTACCAGCGCTTGAATTGGGGCAACAGGCGCGCCAGGTCCGATGTTGGGTTGGCATCGGCCTGCGCCTGCGCGAAGTCGTCGCAGGTCACGGCCTGGCCGTCGTGGCGCTCGAAATAGAGCTTCATGCCCTTGGCGAAGCCGGCGCGGCCGACCAGCGTCTGCATCATGCGCACGACTTCGGCACCCTTTTCGTAGACGGTGACGGTATAGAAGTTGTTGATTTCCACGTAGCTGTCGGGCCGCACCGGGTGCGCCATCGGGCCGGCGTCTTCGGGGAACTGCGCGGTGCGCAACACGCGCACGTCATCGATGCGCTTGACGGCGCGGGCCGACGCGTCTTGGCACAGGTCCTGCGAGAACTCCTGGTCGCGGAAGACCGTCAGGCCTTCCTTCAGGCTGAGCTGGAACCAGTCGCGGCAGGTCACCCGGTTGCCGGTCCAGTTGTGGAAGTACTCATGGCCGACGACCGACTCGATACCCGAGAAGTCGGTGTCGGTGGCGGTGGCCTGTGTCGCCAGCACGTATTTCGTGTTGAAGATGTTCAGGCCCTTGTTCTCCATCGCGCCCATGTTGAAGTCGCTCGTGGCAACCACCATGAAACGCTCCAGGTCCAGCGACAGGCCAAAACGAGCCTCGTCCCAGGCGATGGACGCCATCAGCGATTGCATCGCGTATTCGGTCTTGCCCAGGTCGCCGCGGCGCACGTAGATCTCGAGCAGGTGTTCCTTGCCGGCGCGCGAGACGATGCGTTGCTGGCGCGATTCAAGTTGGCCAGCCACCAGCGCGAAAAGGTAGCTGGGCTTGCGGTGCGGGTCTGCCCAGCGCGCAAAGTGCCGGCCGGTGTTGCCGTCGCCCGCCAGGTCGCCGCTGTCGACCAGATTTCCATTGGACAGCAGCACCGGGTAGGCGGCCTTGCTGGCGCGCAGCAGCACGGTATAGGTGGCCATCACGTCGGGCCGGTCCAGGAAGTAGGTGATACGCCGGAACCCTTCCGCCTCGCACTGGGTGAAGAACGAGTCGTTGCTGACGTACAGGCCCATCAGCTTGGTGTTCTTGGCCGGCGCGCAGGTGGTGAATATCTCGAGGTCGAAGGCGCCGTCCTCGGCCGCGGGCAGGTTCTCCAGCACCAGCTTGCCGCCGTCGATCTTGAACGAGGCGCTGGCCCCGTTGACCAGCACCCGCGACAGGTTGAGTTCGTCGCCGTCCAGGCGAAGCGCCTGCACCGGCACTTCGGGATTGCGGCGCAGCCGCATCTTGTTCAGCACCCGGGTCTTGACCGGGTCCAGGTCGAAGGTCAGGTCGACGGTGTCGATCCAGAACGCGGGCGCGGTGTAATCCGCGCGCTGAACGCTGATGGTCGGGCCATGTTCGTCTCGGGTCTCAAGCATGCAATGTCTCCAGGAAATGGGTTGTGATCAGGTCGTGGTAACTGGCAATATGCGCGATCACGTGGTCGCCTGTCAGCTCGTCAGCGCGGTGGCTGGTGCACACGGCGACCGCGCGCATGCCGGCGCGCCGTGCCGCCTCGATGCCGAAGGGAGCATCCTCGAACACGATACAGGCGTTCGGGTCAGCGCCGATGCGCCGAGCGGCCTCCAGAAAAATCGCCGGCTCGGGTTTGCCCGGCAGGCCTTCATCGCCGCCCACCATGGCGTGGGGCAGCGGGTCCATCTTCAGGTGCTGCATCGCGAACGCGATGTTGTGCTTGTCGCCGGCCGTGCCCACGCCCAGTCGCAGGCCGCGGCTGTGTGCGTGGCCGAAAAACGCCTTGAAGCCCGGCACTTCGGTGAACACCGGCGCAAACAACGCGCGGTAGATTTCTTCCTTCTGGTGGATCAGCGCCCAGCACTCCCGCGGCTCCATGCGGCGGTTGAACAGCAGCTCCATGCACTCGGCGCCGGTACGGCCGGTGGTGCGGCGCAGCAGCTCGGCCACTTCGATGGTCAGGCCGTGGTTGCGCGCGAACGCGACCCAGCTCTGGGCGTGGTAGGGCATCGAGTCGATCATGGTGCCGTCCATGTCGAATATCAGGCCGTGGACGGGTGCCATCATCACACCCCCTGCTTGAGCGAGGCTTCGATGAACACATCAAGGTCGCCGTCGAGCACCTTCTGCGTGGCCGAGACCTCGACGTTGGTGCGCAGGTCCTTGATGCGGCTGTTGTCCAGCACGTAGCTGCGGATCTGGTGGCCCCAGCCGACGTCGGTCTTGCTGTCTTCGAGTTTTTGCTGCTCTTCCTGGCGCTTGCGCATCTCGTGGTCGTACAGGCGCGAGCGCAGCCGTTTCCAGGCCACGTCGCGGTTGCTGTGCTGGCTGCGGCCGTCCTGGCACTGCACGACGATGCCGGTGGGAATATGCGTGAGCCGCACCGCCGAGTCGGTCTTGTTGATGTGCTGGCCGCCGGCGCCGCTGGCGCGGAAGGTGTCGGTGCGCACGTCGGAGGGGTTGATGTCGATCTCGATCGAGTCGTCGATCTCCGGGTACACGAACACGCTGGCGAAACTGGTGTGGCGACCGCCCGAGGAGTCGAATGGCGACTTGCGCACCAGACGGTGCACACCGGTCTCGGTGCGCAGCAGGCCGAATGCGTATTCACCCTCGACCTTGATCGTCGCACCCTTGATGCCGGCGGTGTCGCCAGCCGACTCGTCCTCGATCGTGGTCGTAAAGCCCTTGCGTTCGGCATACCGCAGGTACTGGCGCAGCAGCATGCTGGCCCAGTCGCAGGCCTCGGTGCCGCCAGCGCCGGCCTGGATGTCGACGAAGCAGCTCAACGGGTCGGCCGGGTTGTTGAACATGCGCAGGAACTCGAGCTTCTCGATCTCCGTCGCCAGCTTGACGGTGTCGCGCTCGATCTGCAGCAGGCTGTCCTCGTCGCCCTCGTCCTTGCTCATCTCGTAGAGCTCGGAGTTGTCGGCCAGCTCGGTCGTGAGCCGGTTCAGCGACACCACGACGCCATCGAGCGATTTCTTCTCGCGCCCGAGTTCCTGGGCCTTCTTGGGCTCGTTCCAGACCGTGGGGTCTTCCAGCGAGGCGTTGACCGTCCTCAGGCGTTCGGCTTTGGCATCGTAGTCAAAGATACCCCCGTAACTCTTGGGTGCGCTGCGACAAGTCCACGAGTTGGGTGCCGATCTGGTTGATATGTACTGCGTCCATGGTGCTGGTCCTGGTTGGGAGAATGTCGAAAACAACCAGCGATTTTCTCATGTCCCATCAGGGCGCCAGAAAGGGCTCCAGCAAGGCGGCCAGTGGCCCGGGCTGGTCGTGGTGCAGCATGTGGCCGGCGTCGCCAACCACCGCGATGCGGCAGTCGGCCACCACCTGCAGCCGTTCGTGGTACTGCGCCCGGGTGAACCTGCCTTTCCACCATTGCCACATGGCGTCGTCCTCGGCCTCCACTGCCAATAGCGGCATCGAAATGCGCTGGTAGATTGCCAGCAACTCATCGACCCGCAGCAACTGGGCGTTGACGATCTTGTGCGCCGGCTCGCCCAGGATGTCCCACTGTCCCTGCGCGTTGCGGCGCGACCAGTGGCGCGCGAGCCAGTCGGCCTTGGCGCGGCCGTCTGCGTTGCGCGCCAGGCGCGGATTGGTCTGGGCCAGGCGCCGCGCCACGCCGTCGACGGTGTCGTAGGGCCGCAGTGCCAGTTCGCCGCGCTGGTGCTGCTTGAGCTGGTCCATCCATTGGGCATACCGATCCGGCGCCTGGGCCGGCTGCGTGGCCGGGCCGCCGAAACCCTCGAGGTTGACGAGCCGGCGCACCCGCTTGCCGCGGATGCCGGCATAAAACATCACCACGTTGCCGCCCATGCTGTGGCCGACCAGGTCGATCGGTGCCTCGGCGGAGAAGTGGTCCAGCAGGAAGTCCAGGTCGGCGATGTAGTCCGGGAACCAGTAGTTGTCGACGCCGCCGCCGGCGGTGTCGCCGTAACCGCGCCAGTCTGGCGCGATGATGAAACGGCCCTCCATGAAGGCGTCGGAGAAGGCATCGACGACGAACTGGAACGATGCGGCAACATCCATCCAGCCGTGCACCAGCACCAGGGGCGGCTGGCCGGGCGTCGGATCGCCCCAGCAGCGCACGTTGTAGTGCAGGCCGCGCACGGGCACGCGCACCGTGCGCGAAGGTCTTTTGACTTGGTACATTACAGCGATCATAAGGAGACAGGGCGTGGCACGCAGTCAAATTGAAGACAGGGCGCCGGCGATGCTGGAGCACGACCATTACGCCGCCATGCACAGCGGGTTTGGCTGGCAGGTGCCGGAGCGCTTCAACATGGCGCAGGTTTGTTGCGGCCGCTGGGCCGGCCGCACGGATGCCGCCAGCCGGATCGCGGTGCTGGCCGAAGGCTCCGGGCTTGTACCTGCATCCTGGTCCTATGCGCAGCTGCAACTGGCGGCCAACCGGCTGTCCAACGCGCTGGCGGTGCTGGGAGTGGAGCGGGGCGACCGGGTGGCCATCGTGTTGCCGCAGCGGTTCGAGACCGCAGTCGCCTACATGGCTGCGCTGCAACTGGGCGCGGTGGCGATGCCGCTGTCGATGCTGTTCGGCCCCGAGGCGCTGGAATTCCGGCTGCACGACAGCGAGGCGGTAGTGGCGATCTGCGACGCCGCGGCTATCGATGCGCTGGAGTCGGTGCGCGAGAACTGCCCGCTGCTGCGCAGCGTGATCCGGGTCGGCGACCGCGACGGCGACCGCAACCCGGCATACGACGCCGTGCTGGAGCAGGAGTCGGACCGATTCACTGCCTGCGACACCCTGGCCGACGAAGCGGCGATATTGATTTATACCAGCGGCACGACGGGCCAGCCCAAGGGTGCGCTGATCGCGCACCGCGGCCTGATCGGCAACCTGAGCGGATTCGTCTGCAGCCAGAACTGGTTCGGTTTCGACCCGCTGCGCCCCAGATCGGACTCGCAAGCCGTGTTCTGGTCACCGGCGGACTGGGCCTGGACCGGCGGCCTGCTGGACGCCTTGTTGCCGACCCTGTATTTCGGCCGGCCCATCGTGGCTTTCAACGGCCGCTTCAGCCCGCAGACCGCGTTCGCGTTGATGGAAAAACACGCGGTGACGCACGGCTTCATCTTCCCGACCGCGCTCAAGGCGATGATGAAGGCCTATCCCGAGCCGCGGCATGAGTTTCGTCTGGTCTTGCAGGCCATCATGAGTGCCGGCGAGGCGGTCGGTGATGCGGTGTTCGACTACTGCCGCAATCAGCTGGGCGTCGTCGTCAACGAGATGTTCGGCCAGACCGAGATCAACTACATCGTCGGTAATTGCGCCTTGAACGATCAGCGGGATCATGGCGTTGGCTGGCCCGCCAAACCTGGCAGCATGGGCAAGGGGTATCCGGGCCACCGGGCCATGGTCATCGACGAGGCGGGCAAGGAATGCCCGGTCGGCGTACCCGGTGATGTGGCGGTGAACCGCTTCGATGTGCACGGCCGGCCCGACCCGGTTTTTTTTCTTGGTTACTGGAAGAACCCGGCCGCGACGGCGGCCCGGTTCACCGGCGACTGGTGCCGCACCGGCGACCTGGCCACGCGCGACGCCGACGGTTACCTCTGGTACCAGGGGCGCGCCGATGATGTGTTCAAGGCCGCCGGTTACCGCATCGGCCCGGGCGAGATCGAGAACTGCCTGGTCAAACATCCGGCGGTGCTCAATGCGGCCGTGGTTCCCAAACCCGACCTGGAGCGGGGTGCGCTGGTCAAGGCCTACGTGGTGTTGTCGCCGGAGTACGCGATGCGCCGCCAGCAGCAGCCGGGGCAGGACTTCGACACGGCGCTGGTCGCGCAGTTGCAGGCCCACGTGCGCGGAAAGCTCGCGCCCTACGAATACCCCAAGGAGATCGAGTTCGTCACCGAGTTGCCGATGACCACCACCGGCAAGGTGCAGCGGCGCGTGTTGCGGCTGCAGGAAGAGGCGCGGGCGGCGAACGCATAGACTCGAAGGTTTTGACGTCGATCGGAGTCCCATGAAGAAAGCCCAACTCGGCCACGCCGACCTGCATGTCACGCCCATCTGCCTGGGCACCATGACCTTCGGCGAACAGGTGTCCGAGGCCGACGCCCATGCCATCATGGACCGCGCCGTCGAGCGTGGCATCGACTTTCTGGACACCGCCGAAATGTATTCGGTGCCCACGCGGGCCGCGACCTTCGGTGCCACCGAGGCCATCATCGGTCGCTGGCTGGCGGCGCGCCCGGGGCTGCGCGACAAACTGGTCATCGCCTCCAAGGTGGCTGGCCCTTCGCGCGGCATGGATTGGGTGCGCGAGGGCCAGGGCATGACGCCCGACGACATTCGCCGCTCGTTTGAGAACAGTCTCAAGCGGCTGCAGACCGACGTGATCGACCTGTACCAGATCCACTGGCCCGAGCGCCATGTGCCATCGTTCGGTTCGAGTTATTACGACCCGGCCAAGGAACGTTCGACCACGTCCATCCATGCGCAGCTCGAGGCCCTGTCCGCACTGGTCAAGGCCGGCAAGCTGCGCCACATCGGCCTGTCCAACGAGACGCCATACGGCGTGCATGAATTCGTGCGGCTGGCCGAGCAGCATGGCCTGGCCCGCGTCGTCTCGATCCAGAACCCGTATTGCCTGATCAACCGCAGCTACGACAACGGCACCGACGAGACCTGTCACCGACTGGGTGTCTCGCTGCTGGCCTATTCGCCGCTGGCTTTCGGCCTGCTCACCGGCAAATACGACAACGGTGGCACCGAGGGGCCGGATGCGCCCAAGGGTGCGCGGATCGCCAGATACGAGTCGGTGCGCAAGCAGCGCTGGGGCAGACCGGAATCGCTGACCGCGGCGCGGCGTTACAACGCGCTGGCGCGTGAACACGGCTTGACTCCAACGCAGCTGGCGCTGGCCTTTTGCTACACCAACTGGCGTGTCGCCAGCACCATCATCGGCGTCACCAGCGTGGCCCAGCTCGACGAGTGCCTGGACGTCTGGGGCACGACCTTGTCACCCGAGTTGCTGGCCCGCATCGACGCCATCCGCGGGGAGTTGCGCGACCCGGCCCAGTGATGCCCAGGAAGGCCCACGCCGGTGAGACCCCCGCGACCGCATGGTTGCGTGCGCACGGAGTTGCGTTCACCGAACACCCCTACGAATACCTTGAGCACGGCGGCGCGCAACACAGCGCGCGGGTGCTGGGGGAGAACCCGCATATGGTGGTCAAGACGCTGGTGATGCAGGACGAGAGCGCCCGGCCCTTGCTGGTGCTGATGCACGGCGACCGCAAGGTCAGCACCCGCAACCTGGCGCGGCAGATCGGGTGCAAATCGGTGCAACCGTGCGCAGTCGAGGCGGCAAACCGGCACAGTGGTTATCTCGTGGGCGGAACCTCGCCGTTCGGCACCCGCAAGCCAATGCCGGTCTACATCGAGCAAACCATCCTGGACCTGCCGCGTATGCTGATCAACGGCGGGCGGCGTGGATTCCTGGTCGGCCTGGCACCGCAGGTGTGTGTGCGCCTGCTGGGCGCCAAGCCGGTTTCGTGCGCGCTGGCAGAATGACGCGATTGCAGCGCCACCCGACGGCGTGCCGGAGACAAAGTTGATGAACGCTTCCAATCCCCTGTGGCCCGTGCTCGCCGCACTGGCTGCCTATTTGCTGGGTTCCTTGTCGTTCGCGGTGATCGTGAGCCGGCTCATGGGCCTGAATGACCCGCGCACTTATGGCAGCAAGAACCCGGGGGCGACCAACGTGTTGCGCTCGGGCAGCAAACCGGCGGCGGTGGTGACACTGCTGCTCGACGGCGCCAAGGGCTGGTTGCCGGTGGCACTGATTGGCTGGTGGGGCAAACCCTATGGCATGCTGGAGGGCACGATGGCCATGGCCGGCCTGGCGGCCTTCCTGGGCCATCTGTTTCCGGTGTTTTTTCGCTTCAAGGGCGGCAAGGGCGTGGCCACGGCGCTTGGCGTGTTGCTGGGCTTCAACTGGGTGCTCGGGCTGGCGGTGGCGGCGAGCTGGCTGATCGTCGCGTTCTTTTTTCGCTATTCGTCGCTGGCCTCGTTGGTGGCCGCGACGTTCGCGCCGGTGTATTACATCTTCGGTGACGGCGTGGCCTGGTACCTGGACAAGAGCCTGTTGCTGGCGATGGCGGTGATGGCCTTGTTGCTGGCCTGGCGCCATGCAGCCAACATCAACCGCCTGGTCAAGGGCACGGAGCCGCGGCTCGGCACCAAGAAGGCCTGAGGGCACGACCCCGCGACTGGCCTTGGCCCGAAGCGCAAGGCGCAGTCCGCGGGGTCTTGCGTGGGCGGAAGCGATTGCCTCTCACGATCTCAGGCCTGCTGGGCCGCGTATGCGCCCAGGCGCAGGATCAGGTGGTGGTTGAGCCTTACCCGCACCAGCGCGGTTGCCAGTGCGGAGCGGATCTGCGGGCTGCCGTGCGCGGTGCGGTGCAGCCGCGGCTGTCCGACCATCAGGCCTTCCTCGTTGAGCACGATGGCCACATGCGGATGGTTGTCCTTGCGCGAGCGGCGCATCACCACCGCCACCTCGTCGTTGTCCAGCCGCACGAAGGTACCCGGCGGGCACAGGCCGACCGCACGCACCAGTGCGTGGCCGATCTCGTCGGCCTGTTCGCCCGCATCACTGATGATGGAGCGCACCGAGTCGGTCGCGCTGCGGCCGGCCCGCGACTTGCGCGGGCTGATCATGGCGCCATAACGGTCCACGGTGCGCACGATGCGTGCGAGCCGGTCGACCGGTGTCAGCGAGGCCAGCGGCTTGTTGTCGATGATCTCCTCATGGTGATGCGCGACGATGTCCAGCCACAACACATCGCGCACGCCGAGCCCGGACAACATGCTGCGGCCCAATGCGGTGTGCGCATCGATCGCCTCCTGCTGGCTCGGCGAGGGCCGCTCCAACTGGCTGGCGAGCTCGTCCTGCAGCGCAGTCATGCCGATGTTCATCGTCAGCGCGGCATGCACCATGCTGTCGCGCTCGTCCTGGGGCAGGCGCAGTTCGATGCCGATCAGGTGCGCCAGCACCGCGCAGACCAAAGCATGCGAGGCGCTGTAACCCACCGGCGAATGGGTGGCCAGCTGGAACAGCAGATAAAGGCCGACATCGGTGTCGCTGTCGAGCAGCGCCTGCATCCAGCGGTCGTATTGCCATACACGCGACTCGAACTCCTGCACGCTGGGCGAGTTGCCCAGGATGATGCCCAGACCGGCTTCGAGGTCCGACCACAGGCCGAGCAGATCCTCGTATTCGGTCTCGCTGTCGACGCTCAGCGTCACGACGGAGCCTTGCAATGGGTGCGCCAGGCGTACGGCATCAGTAACGTTTCTCCAGCACCATCTGCTCGTTGTTGCGCGTCATCTGAAAGCGGGTCAGGAAACTGTTGCCCAGCAACACGAACGGCATGGCGATCGGCGTGACCACCGCATCGACGTCCCGCACCTCGACGTCGCTCACGCGCACCGAGGCCAGCCGGATTCTCCAGCCCGGCACGACGCCGTTGGCGGTCGCGATCTGAACCGCCTGGCCGTTTTTGTACTGAAGGCCGATGCGATCGGCGTCGGACACGCTCACGCCGATTGTCGTGGCGCCGGTATCGACTATGAACTGCACCGGCTTGGAATTGAGCATTCCCTGGGCCACAAAGTGGCCGCCAGAGTCTGCCGACAAAACGATGCGTGCCCCGCTTGGCGCTGCTGCCGGTCGCCCGACGCTGACCGGCGCATCGCCAATACGCAGCGTCTGGCGTTGTCCGGCGACATCGACCACCGCGCTCTGGCCCTGGGTGGACACCACGCGCACACCCCGGAAGGATTCGCCTGGAGCCACCAGCTTGGGCTCGGCGCCATCGACGACCAGCAAGGCCTTGTTGCCCAGCATGCCGGACAGGTTGACCGCCTGTGCTTGTACTTGCGATACGGCGGCTGCCGCGCACAGCGCCAGGGCTGCCAGGCCGCCATGGTGGCGTCGTCGGTGGTGCATGGTGTATGACTCTCAGTCGCGAAAGTTGTTGAAGCTGAGCGGCAGATCGGGGATGTCCTTGCGGATCAGCGCCATCGCCGCCTGCAGGTCGTCGCGCTTGGCGCCGTTGACCCGCACTGCATCGCCCTGGATCGAGGCCTGCAGCTTGAGTTTGCTGTCCTTGATCAGGCGCTGGATCTTCTTGGACACTTCGGTCTCGATGCCGTTGCGCACCTTGATCACCTGCTTGACCTTGTCGCCACCCATTTTCTGCACGTCGCCCCGATCCAGGAAACGTACATCGACCCCGCGTTTGGTCATCTTGTTGCGCAGGACGTCCTCGATCTGCCCGAGCTGGAACTCGGCGTCGCCGATCAGCGTGATGTCTTTTTCCTTGAGCTCGATCGCGGCGGCGGTTCCCTTGAAGTCGAACCGGGTGCCGATCTCCTTGATGGTGTTGTCCACCGCGTTGCGGACCTCCACGAGATCGGCCTCGCAGACTGTGTCGAAAGAGGGCATGGTGTCACCACTTGGAAAGGGACCCGCATCGGGAGCCGATGCGACAATCCGGCCATGTTAGTCGAGAAAAACGTCCCGCTCCAACCCTACAACACGTTTCACATCGTGGCGAAGGCGTATTCGCTGGTGCGGGTATCCAATGTGGAGGTCTTGCAGCAGATCGTGGCCGACCCGGGACTGGCCGCCGAACCGAAGTTCATCCTCGGTGGCGGCAGCAATATCGTGCTGACCGGCGACGTCAAACCGCTGGTGCTCAAGATCGAATGCATGGGCAAACGGGTGGTGCAGGAGACCGACAAGGGCACCGTGATCGAGGTCGGCGCCGGCGAGGACTGGCATGCGCTGGTGGCCTGGACGCTGGAGCGGGGCTACCCCGGGCTGGAGAACCTGGCCATGATCCCCGGCACGGTGGGCGCCTCGCCGGTACAGAACATCGGTGCCTACGGCCTGGAACTGCAGGATCGTTTCCATTCGCTGGACGCGATCGACCTGGTCACCGGGTCGCTTTACACCCTCGACGCGGCCCAGTGCGGTTTCGGCTACCGCGATTCGGTGTTCAAGCATGTGGCGCCCGACGCAGCCACGTCCGCGCTGAATTCCGCCGGCTCGCCGGTGACAGGGTTCGGGCTGCGCGACCGAGTCGTCATCACCCACGTGCGGCTGTTCCTGCCCAAACCCTGGAAACCGGTGCTCGGTTATGCCGACCTGGAGCGCAAGATGGCGGATACCGGCATCACGGCGCCCGATGCGCGGCAGATTTTCGAGTGGGTCTGCGCGATCCGCGGTGCCAAGTTGCCCGACCCGGCCTTGCTGGGCAATGCCGGCAGTTTCTTCAAGAACCCCCAGGTGACGCGCGAGCAGTGCGACGACATCATCCAGCGCGAGCCGCGCATCGTGCATTACCCGATGGCCGATGGCGCGGTCAAGCTGGCTGCCGGCTGGCTCATCGATGCCTGCGGCTGGAAGGGCAAATCGGTCGGCAACGCCGCGGTGTACGAGCGCCAGGCCCTGGTGCTGGTCAACCGCGGTGGTGCCACCGGTGGCGAAGTGATGACGCTGGCCCGGGCGATCCAGACCAGCGTCTACGAGCGTTTCGGCATCCAGCTCGAACCTGAGCCGGTGGTGGTCTGAGACCACGGCCCCGGCCCTGTCTGCCGTGCGCCCCGCGCTACTTGTCTGCGCCGTGGCCCAGGCTGGGCAGGCCCACGCCGTCGCCCATGCTCAGCAACCCGCTCCGGGAGTAGATGCCCAGCTTGGCGCGGGTATCGACGATATCCAGATTGCGCATCGTGAGCTGACCGATCCTGTCCTGCGGCGAGAACGCCGACTCGCCTTTCTCCATCGTCAGCCGTTCCGGGTGGTAGGTCAGGTTGGGTGACTCGGTGTTGAGCAGCGAGTAGTCGTTGCCGCGGCGCAGTTCGATCGTGACTTCGCCAGTGATCGCGCGTGCAACCCAGCGCTGGGCGGTCTCGCGCAGCATGATGGCCTGCGGGTCGAACCATCGGCCCTGGTACAGCAGGCGGCCGAGTCGGCGGCCATGGTCGCGGTACTGCTCGATCGTGTCCTCGTTGTGGATCCCGGTGATCAGGCGCTCGTACGCGATGAACAACAGCGCCAGGCCCGGGGCCTCGTAGATGCCCCGGCTCTTGGCCTCGATGATGCGGTTCTCGATCTGGTCGCTCATGCCCAGGCCGTGGCGCCCACCGATGCGGTTGGCCTGCAGAATCAGCTCCACCGGGTCGCTGAAAAACACGCCGTTGAGCGCCACCGGCTGGCCCTCCTCGAAGCGCACCGTGACTTCTTCGCGCTTGATCTCGACCTCGTCGCGCCAGAACGCGACGCCCATGATGGGCTGGACAATCTTGATGCCGCTGTAGAGATGTTCCAGGTCTTTGGCCTCGTGGGTTGCACCCAGCATGTTGGAGTCGGTGGAGTAGGCCTTTTCGGCCGACATCTTGTAGCCGAAGCCGGCCTGGGTCATGAAGGCCGACATCTCGGCGCGTCCGCCGAGTTCGTCGATGAAGGCCTGGTCCAGCCAGGGTTTGTAGATCTTCAGGCTCGGGTTGGTCAGCAAGCCGTAGCGGTAGAAACGCTCGATGTCGTTGCCCTTGAAGGTGCTGCCGTCGCCCCAGATATGCACGTCGTCGTCTTTCATCGCCGACACCAGCATGGTGCCAGTCACGGCGCGACCCAGCGGCGTGGTGTTGAAGTAAGTGACGCCGGCGGTGGTGACGTGGAACGCGCCCGCTTGCAAGGCCGCGATGCCTTCGTTGGCCAGTTGGGTGCGGCAATCGATCAGGCGCGCCTTCTCGGCGCCGTATTGCAGCGCCTTGCGCGGAATCTCGTCGTAGTCCGGCTCGTCCGGTTGCCCGAGGTTGGCGGTGTAGGCATATGGAATTGCGCCCTTGAGTTTCATCCAGTGCAGGGCGGCGCTGGTGTCCAGTCCGCCGGAGAAGGCAATGCCGACTTTCTGTTGCAGTGGCAGGTTCTGAAGAATGGTGGCCATGGTGGGTCGGGTTCCTGTGTCAGGCGTAGTGGCAGATGTAGTGGTAGGGCTCGGCCGTCACGCGGATGTGGAAATACGAGTTTGCCGCGATCTGGAACGAATGGCCTGCCGACGAAGTTTGCCAATCCTGGTTGCCAGCCAGCCGGTACTCGCAACTGCCCGCGACACATTCCATGGCCTCGGCCTGCGCCGTCGTGAACCGCTGCTCCATCGGCAGCACCACGCCGACCGACTTTTTTGTACCGTCGGGCAGGGTCAGGCTGTAGCTGACGCAGCGGCCACCAAAGTAGACGTTGGCCTGGGTGGCGACAGACACGTTGGGAATGGCGCGGGTGGTCATGGGTGGGTGGTGTGGAGGCGGAAAAACTTTGGATTCTAGGTCACGTCCTTGCGCGTTGCGGCGCCCCGGCCAGGGCTCAGGCGATTGCCGCTCACGCTCATGAGAAAACGCCGGGCCGCTCTCAAGTTTCCTCGCACCCCCTCGGGGGGCCTGGCGAAGTTAGGGCTGGGGGCGCTCTCAGCTCAGGCGGGTTTCCCAGAGTTCGGCCTTGAAGCCGACGCTGACATCCTTGCTGCCAGGCCCGCCCCATGCCACCACCGGGCGCTTGATGACGCTCGGTTGGGCCAGCATGACCGCACGGGCGCCTGCCGGATCCGTCACGCTGGAGCGCGTGTCCTCGTCCAGCTGGCGCCAGGTCGTGCCCTTGCGGTTGAGCAGCGCTTCCCAGCCGACCTGCGCCATCCAGTGGTCGAGCAACTGCGGCGGCACGCCGGCGCCCTTGAAATCGTGGAACTGGTAGGGCTGGCCATGGTCGTCCAGCCATTGGCGTGCCTTCTTGACGGTGTCGCAGTTGCGAATGCCATACACGGTGATGGAGGTCTTCTTCATGCCGCCATCATGCCGCAAGCCGGTGCGCGACAATGCGCCGGGCATGCAAACACTGGTTTTCAGGAGGCTCGCTTGACCCCCAACCCCGGCCGATGGAAGACGCTCGCGGACTGGCTCGACCATTGCGAGCGGCTGCACCCCAAGAATATCGACATGGGGCTGGACCGGGTGCGCCAGGTGGCTGATCGCATGGGCATTCGCTTTCAATGCCCGGTGATCACCGTGGCCGGAACCAATGGCAAGGGTTCGACCTGCGCCATGCTCGAGGCCATCCTGGGCGAAAGCGGCTACCGCACCGGTGTCTACACCTCGCCCCATCTCGTTCACTTCGAGGAGCGGCTGCGGTTGCAGGGTCAGGCGGTGGCTGTCGATCCGCTCGTCGAGGCGTTTGCCCGTGTTGAGCGCGCACGCTGCCAGGTGCCGCCAGACGTGTCGCTGACTTACTTCGAGTTCTCGACCCTGGCCATCCTGGACCTGTTGGCGCGGGCCGAACTGGACGTGGTCATCCTGGAGGTGGGGTTGGGTGGACGGCTGGACGCGGTCAACATCATCGACGCCGACTGCGCGGTGATCACCAGCGTGGACCTGGACCACATGGAGTTTCTCGGCCCCGACCGCGAGAGCATCGGGCGCGAAAAGGCCGGTGTGATGCGCACCGGGCGGCCGGTGGTGGTCAGCGACCCGGTGCCGCCACAAAGTGTGCTCGACCATGCGCTGGAGATCGGCGCCGACCTGTGGCGCCTGGGCGTGGACTTCAATTTCTCCGGCGACAAGCAACAGTGGGCCTGGAGCGGGCGCGGCCGACGGTATGCGGGCCTGGCGTATCCGGCGCTGCGCGGAGCCAACCAATTGCTCAATGCCAGCGGCGTGCTGGCGGCGCTGACCGCGCTACGCGAACAGCTGCCGGTGGCCGCGCAGGCAGTGCGCAACGGGCTCGCGTTGGTGGCTTTGCCGGGTCGGTTCCAGATCGTGCCCGGCGAGCCGACGCTGGTGCTCGACGTCGCGCACAATCCGCATGCTGCGGCAGCTTTGGCGGTGAACCTGGACGCGATGGGTTTTTTCCCCACCACCCATGCGGTGTTCGGGGCCATGGCGGACAAGGACCTGGTGCCGATGTTCGAGCGCCTGAATCCGATCGTCGACCGCTGGTACTTCACCGATCTGCCGCTGGCGCGGGCCGAGACAGCCCAGCGATTGCAGTTGCGTTGGAGCGCGATGAACACCCGCAAGGATACGGCGGCGCAGGTGTTCGCAGACCCGGTACAGGCGCTGCGTGCAGCGGTCGATTCGGCAGACCCGGCTGATAGAATCGTCGTCTTCGGATCGTTCCATACCGTGGGTGGCGTGTTGAAGGACGGCGTACCGCGCCTTGGCGCCAGACACATCAACCCGTAACCCCCCAGTCATGGCTTTGTTCAAGTTCCGCAAGGGCCGCGATGAGCAGCCGGCGCCTTCCAAGAAGAAACAGCCGCCCGCGCCAACGGTCGAAGCCGTACGCAGGCGTGCCATGCACCGGCTGATCGGCGCCGCGGTGCTGGTGCTGGCCGGTGTGATCGGTTTTCCGCTGATCTTCGACAACCAGCCCAGGCCGATACCCGTCGATCTTCCAATCGAGATCGTCGACATGAACAAGGCCAGGCCCTTGGTGCTGCCACCGGCTGCAGCAGCCGCCCAATCGACCGCCGCAGCGCCGGCGCCAGCCAAGCCAACTGCGCCCGAACCAGCCCCGGCGCCGGTTGCCGCCGCCCCAGCTGCGACGGTCGCCACTGCGCCCGCGCCAACGGCCTCCAAGGCGCCAGCCGCGGTGACCGATACCCGCACGCTCGATGCCCAGAAGGCGCGTGCCCTGCTCGAAGGCAAGACGTTGTCGAAGGAGGCGCCCGCCGCGCCGGCCCAGACCGCGCCCGCCGATGCGACCAAGACCACGGCCGCCGACGCCGCCAAGACGCCAGCCAAGAGCGCTGCTGCTTCGGACGAGCGTTACGTGGTGCAGGTCGGCGCATTTGCCGATGCCGCCAAGGTGCGCGAAGTGCGGGCCAAGGTCGAGGCGGCTGGGCTCAAAACCTATACCCAGGTCGTGGGCACCACCGAGGGTGACCGCACCCGGGTGCGGGTGGGCCCGTTTTCGGACCGGGCGCAGGCCGACAAGGCGGCCGAGAAAATCCGCCGGCTCAAGCTGACGGCAGCGATCCTGGTCTTGTAGTGTCTTGCCGCAGTGATGGTTGCCCTGGACTGGATCTTTCTCGTGGTAATGGCCTTGTCGTTGCTGATCGGTGCCTGGCGCGGCCTGGTCTTCGAGATGTTGTCGCTGGGAACCTGGGTGGCAGCTTTTTTTCTGGCGCAGTGGTTTGCACCGGTGGCCGCACGATGGTTGCCCATGGCGGGTGCGACCGAGACCATCCAGTACGCGGCCGGTTTCGTCGTGGTGTTCATCATTGCGATGTTCGCCGGCTCCGTGCTCACCTGGCTGATCAGCCGGTTGTTCCAGGTCGCAGGCTTGCGACCGGCCGACCGGGTGCTGGGCGCGGCCTTCGGCGCATTGCGTGGCGTCGTGTTGATGCTGGTGGCAGCGGTGCTGGTGGGCCTGACGCCGATGAGGCACGACGCATGGTGGACGCAGTCGGTCGGCGGGCATTGGGCCGCAGCCACGGTCAAGGGCCTCAAGCCGGTGCTGCCGCATGAATTTGGCAAGTATTTGCCCTGATCGGGCCATGGCCCAGCCGGCGCCGTTGCCGGCCGACCGGATGCAAGCAAGCAGGAAGAATCTATGTGCGGAATAGTTGGTGTTGTCAGTGACGCCCCGGTCAATCAGCTGATCTACGATGCGTTGCTGCTGCTTCAGCACCGTGGCCAGGATGCGGCCGGTATCGTGACGCAGCTCGAACGCAAGTTCTTCATCCACAAGGCCAAGGGCCTGGTGCGCGATGTGTTTCGCACCCGCAATATGCGAGCCTTGCCGGGCAATAGCGGGCTGGGGCAGGTGCGTTACCCTACTGCGGGCGACGCGTACAGCGAGGAGGAGGCGCAGCCGTTCTACGTGAACGCGCCGTTCGGCATCGTGCTGGTGCACAACGGCAACCTGACCAATACGCATGCGCTCAAGTCCGAGTTGTTCCTGACGGACCACCGGCACATCAACACCGAGAGCGACTCCGAAGTGCTGCTCAACGTGCTGGCGCACGAGATCGAGACCGTGACCCGCGGCTTGCCGCTGCAGCCCGCGGACCTGTTCGCCGCAGTGCGCAACGTGCACCGCCGGGTGCGGGGTTCGTATGCCGTCATCGCGGTGATCGCCGGGCACGGCGTGCTGGCCTTTCGCGATCCGTACGGCATCCGGCCACTGTGCCTGGGGCAGGGCGAAGGCACGATGCTGGTGGCCAGCGAGTCGGTGGTGATGGAAGGCACGGCACACCAGTTCGTGCGCAACATCGATCCCGGCGAGGCGGTGTTCATCGACCTGCAAGGCAAGTTGCACGCGCATCAATGCGCCGAAAAGGTCCGCCTGAACCCCTGCATTTTCGAATACGTCTATCTGGCGCGGCCCGACTCCACGCTGGACGGCATCTCGGTCTACCAGGCCCGGCTCAATCTGGGCACGACGCTGGCCAAACGGGTGGTATCGACCGTGCCGCCGAACGAGATCGACGTGGTGATCCCGATACCCGAGTCGAGCCGGCCGAGCGCGGCGCAGCTGGCCCAGGTGCTGGGCCTGCCGTACCGCGAAGGCTTCGTCAAGAATCGGTATGTCGGGCGCACCTTCATCATGCCGGGGCAGGCGGTGCGCAAGAAGTCGGTGCGCCAGAAGCTCAATGCGATCAGCAGTGAATTCAAGGGTCGCAACGTGTTGCTGGTGGACGACTCCATCGTGCGCGGCACGACCAGCCGCGAGATCGTGCAGATGGCGCGTGACGCGGGTGCGCGCAAGGTCTACCTGGCCAGCGCGGCGCCGCCGGTGCGTTATCCCAACGTTTACGGCATCGACATGCCCACCGCCGAGGAGTTGGTGGCACACAACCGCAGCGTGGCCGAGATCCAGCAGATCATCGGCTGCGACGCGCTGATCTACCAGGAGGTCGAGGGCATGAAGAAAGCCATCGGCAGCCTGAACCCGGCCATCACCGGGTTCGATGCCTCGTGTTTCGACGGCATCTACGTGACTGGCGACATCACCGCCGCCGACATCGCGCGCATGAGCGCGAGCCGGGTCGAAACCCGTGACGACGATGGCGACGACGCGCCGGTGACCGAAAGAAGCAAGGCGGGCGCACGATGACCGACGACAAGCAGCCGCATCCGTTGCATCGCGATACGCTGGCGGTGCACGCCGCCGTGCCGCGCAGCCAGTATGGCGAAAACGCCGAAGCGCTCTACCTGACCAGCGGTTATGTGCAACCGGATGCCGAAACCGCGGCGCGCCGTTTTGGCGGCGAGGAGGAGGGTTACACCTACAGCCGGCTTGGCAATCCGACCGTGACCAGCATGGAGATGCGCCTGGCAGCACTCGAGGGCACCGAGGCCGCCATTGCCACCTCCACCGGCATGTCGGCGATCTTGCTGATGTGCATGGCCTTGCTCAAGGCAGGCGACCATGTCGTCTGTTCACATTCGATGTTCGGCTCGACGATCAAGCTGATCGGCAGCGAATTCGGCAAGTTCGGCGTGCAGAGCACCTTCGTGTCTCAGACCGACACGGCGCAATGGCGAGCTGCAATCCAGCCCAATACCCGGCTGTTGTTCGCCGAGACGCCGACCAACCCGCTGACCGACCTGTGCGACATTCGCGCGCTTGCCGACATCGCGCATGGCGCGGGCGCCTTGCTGGCGGTCGACAACTGCTTTTGCACGCCGGCGCTGCAACGCCCGGTTGAACTGGGCGCCGATCTGATCGTGCATTCGGGCACCAAGTATCTCGACGGGCAGGGCCGTGTGATGGCTGGTGCCTTGTGTGGGACGCAGAAGATGGTCAAGGAGTCGCTGTTGCCGGTACTGCGCAGCGCCGGCATGACGCTGTCGCCGTTCAACGCCTGGGTCGTGCTCAAGGGCATGGAGACACTGGGCATCCGCATGGATGCCCAAAGCCAGCGCGCACTCGTACTGGCCACCTGGCTGGAGCAGCAGCCGCAGGTGTCGCGGGTGTATTACCCCGGCCTGGCGAGTCATCCGCAACATGCGCTGGCGATGGCGCAGCAGTCGGGCAAGGGCGGCGCCGTGGTGTCGTTCGACCTGCGCGCTGGCGATGCACCACAGGCGCGGACACGCGCTTTCCAACTGCTCGACACCACGCGCACGATCGGCCTGTGCACCAACCTGGGCGATGTGAAGTCCTTGCTGTCGCATCCGGCCAGCACCTCGCACGGTCGCCTGACGGAGACCCAGCGGCAGTCTGCCGGTATCGGCCAGGGCCTGGTGCGGCTGGCCGTGGGGCTGGAGCACGTCGCGGACCTGAAGGCCGACCTCTTGCACGGTTTTGCGGCATTGACATGAGATGCGGGACGAGACGACCATGACACGCAAAGTACGCACCCGCATTGCCCCTTCGCCCACGGGTTTCCTGCACCTGGGCACGGCGCGCACCGCCCTGTTCTCGTGGGCGTTCGCGCGCCACTTCGGTGGCGACTTCATCCTGCGTATCGAGGACACTGACGTCGCGCGTTCAACCCAGGAAGCGGTGGACCAGATCATCGCCGCCATGCAGTGGCTGCAACTGGGCTACGACGAGGGGCCGCACTACCAGATGCAGCGCCTCGAGCGTTACCGCGCCGTAATCGCCCAGATGCTGGCCGAGGGCACGGCCTATCATTGTTATTGCCAGCCCGAGGAGCTCGATGCGATGCGCGAGGCGCAGCGTGCGCGCGGCGAGAAGCCGCGCTACGACGGGCGTTGGCGCCCGCAGCCGGGCAAGGCGTTGCCGGGCGTCCCGCAGGGTGTTTCGCCAGTGGTGCGGTTTCGCAATCCGCTCGACGGCGACGTCAGCTGGAACGACCTGGTCAAGGGTACGATCACGATCAGCAACCGCGAACTCGATGACCTGATCATCGCGCGGGGCGATGGAACACCAACCTACAACTTCTGCGTCGTCGTCGACGACTGGGACATGCAGATCAGCCATGTGTTGCGGGGCGACGACCATGTCAACAACACGCCGCGCCAGATCAACATCCTGCAAGCACTGGGCGCCGAGCTGCCGGTGTATGGACACGTGCCGATGATCCTGGGCCCTGACGGCGACAAGTTATCCAAACGCCACGGTGCGGTGAGCGTTATGCAATACCAGGAGGCCGGTTACCTGCCGGACGCGATGGTCAACTATCTGTCGCGCCTGGGCTGGAGCCATGGCGATGACGAGTTGTTCGCACGTGACAGCCTGGTCGCGTGGTTCGATGGCACGCACCTGGCCAAGAGTCCGGCGCAATGGGACGCCGCCAAGCTCAACTGGGTCAACGCCCAGTACATCAAGGCCATGGCCGACGATGCGTTGGCCGTGCTCGTGGCGGCGCAAATGGCACGCCACGGCTTGACCGCGGACGAGGGCCGACTGCTCGGCATCTGCGCGTTGTTCAAGGACCGTTGCGACACCACGGTCGCACTGGCCCAATGGGCTCTTGGCTTTTACGCGCCGGTGCAGTCGGAGCCGGCGGAACGCGAGCGCCATGTCACCGGCGCGGTGCGGCCGGCGCTGGCGCTGCTGGCCGACAAGCTGGCGAGTTGCAACTGGGACAAGGCAGCCATCGGTGCGGCCGTCAAGGAAGTGCTGGCCGCGACCGGCATCAAGATGCCGCAGCTGGCGATGGCCGTACGTGTGTTGTTGCTTGGCACCAGCCAGACCCCGTCACTCGATGCGGTCATCGCGCTGTTTGTGCGGGAAACCGCGATCGAGCGCCTCGGGGCGGCCTGATTATGTGGCTATAATTCGTGGCTCGGAAGTTGACGGGGCACCACAAGTGCCCCGGATGTTTGGGGGGTATAGCTCAGCTGGGAGAGCGCTTGCATGGCATGCAAGAGGTCAGCGGTTCGATCCCGCTTACCTCCAC
>ENA-ORBV01005477-ORBV01005477.1-microbial-mat-metagenome-genome-assembly--contig:-NODE-5477-length-23339-cov-4.833419_pt1 | contig 23339 bp, 19 predicted proteins | sample MGYA00237777_ERZ505514 | MGnify/ENA primary metagenome ERZ505514 (study PRJEB26160, sample SAMN06269048) | microbial mat metagenome | isolation source: Oligotrophic lake microbial mat | place... | reverse complement strand
GTCCAGACTCTGTGGCCATCTGTTTTGCTTCAGGGCTTCTATCCACTTCACAATGCGTGCAATTCCGATGCCAAATTTGACTGCTGCCCCTTGGGCGATCGCCCCTCTCTTCCTGACTCTGGGTAGCATGGCTCTACCTGCTCCTGCCCCAGCGCTCGACCCTGTGCGCTCTATCTACCCCGTTGAGCGATCAATAATTACAGCCGACACGGTCGCCAGCAATCCGACCTGCCCCGGTATGACGACAGGCGATCGCCGGATGGCCAGTGGTTCCGTTAGCACCCGCTGGATTTATTGGGTGCTGCAAAATTCTGCCCGTCGGTATTATGTAACCTACTGGGCGCAACACGACTGCACCCAATGGCAACAAACCACAGTCTATGCCACCCAGCGCGAGGCATATTCAGCCTTTATGTGCCAATACATTCAAGAACGGTGTAACCCTGAATGAAACGTTGAGTTTGGGCATAATCTTGGCCTTTCACAATACTTTTAGAACAACCTCTACGGGTAGTGGATACTAAAGATAGGGTTTGAAAGGCGTAGCATATGATTGGTAAAGCAGAATTGCTGAGAGCGATCGCTGGAAAAAATCGGGGGGTATTGGCAACCGACGCCGATAAGCAAGCGATTCTGGCGGCGATCGCACAGCTCGAAGACCGCAACCCCACGCCTCGACCGCTAGAAGCTGCCGAAAAGCTAGATGGCAACTGGCGCTTGCTCTACACCACCAGTCAAGAGCTACTGGGCATCAACCGGGTGCCATTGTTAAAGCTGGGGCAAATTTATCAATTTGTGCGGGTTCAGACCCAGCAGATTTATAACGTGGCTGAAGTGTCGGGCATCCCGTTTTTAGAAGGATTGGTGAGTGTGGTGGCGCAGTTTGAACCCGTTTCCGAGCAGCGCGTTAAGGTGCGGTTTAACCGGGGAATTTTTGGCTTACAGCGGCTGATTGGCTACCAAGCGTGCGATCGCTTTGTGCAAGAGATTGAAGCGGGCAAAAAATTCACTGCATTCGATTTTGCTATTACCCGCGCCGATCAAAAAGGCTGGCTAGACATTACCTATTTAGACGACGATCTGCGCATTGGTCGAGGCAACGTTGGCAGTGTTTTTGTCCTGACTAAAGTCGCTTAAATTTATGTCACCGTCCCTGCTGCGGCTCTCCCAAGGACAGTTGAATTTGCTAGCAGCCTGCCCTCGCCGCTTTCAGCATATCTACCTCGATCAACTGGCGTCCCCCGTTAGCCCAGAGCAGCAAGAGAACATGGCCTGGGGTAACCGATTTCACCTGCTAATGCAGCAGCATGAATTGGGGCTACCGCTGACAGAGCTAGAGCTAGCGTCAGAAGCGGACTTGTTTGGCGTCGTGCAATCCTTTATAGCGGCTGCTCCAGACCTATTTGGCGATCGCTCTGATACCTTTCGTCCTGCTGTCTTCCGTCCTGCTACCTTTCGTCCTGCTACCTTCCGTCAAAGCGAACATCGGCGCAGCTTAGAACTTCAGGGCTACCTGCTAACTGTTGTGTGTGACCTAGTGATTTTAGACGCCGAGCACGCGCAGATTTTAGATTGGAAAACCTATGCCAAACCCCAGAATCAGCAGTGGCTGGCGCAAGATTGGCAAACCCGGCTGTATCGATTTGTTTTAGTCGAAACCAGTCGCTACTTGCCCGAACAGCTGTCGATGACCTATTGGTTTGTCCGTTCGTCACAGCAAGGCGCTATCGCCCTCCAGCCGCAATCTCTGCGATTTGCTTACAGCGCCGCCGAGCATGAACGCACCCGTCAAGATTTAACGCAGTTGTTGAATCAACTCACAGCTTGGATAGACGGCTACACTGTAGGCACTGACTTCCCCCGAACTGAAGAGCTGCGCGGCACCTGTAACCTCTGCCAATTCGAGCCACGCTGCCAATGGGATATCCACAGCAGCTCTAATCCGCTCTCCGCCTGGTCAGATATGACAGACATTGCAGAAGTTGCCATCTAATCCAGACTAGATTACCGCTAATATTGCCTTGCCACAGCTTAGTCTATTCGTCAAGTTTTTCTATACAAAAGTTTGTAAACCTTGAGGAATATTGTTACAGTGCAGGTAACCCTTCTCACCCTACACCTGTCCTATGAGTAACCTGTTTGGCATCATTCCTACGCCGCCATCGATCCAGCCCAAGTCCAACGTGTACGACCTGAAAGCTCGCCTAGATTGGGGAGAACCAGCGCTAACGATTCTGGACGTGCGCGATCGCCTGGAATTTAATGCCGGACACATTCAAGGGGCAATTTCTTTACCGCTAGCAGCATTGGTCGATCGGGCATTGAGCAGCCTGGATCTAGAGCGCGACTTATACGTATATGACGAAACTGACGATATGTCTGCCACTGCCGCTCAGCATTTGCGCACCGCTGGATACAAAAATGTATCTGAACTGCGGGGCGGATTTCCAGCCTGGAAAGCAGTAGGATTCCCGATTGAGGCGATCGCCGCTACAGCACCTTAGATTAACCGTTCGGTATCGCATCAAGATCAAGACCGAAGCAAAAGTAACCGAAAAAGTACCTTATATCGTGAGGTACGTTTGAACGCTCAATGAAAAGCGTTTTGGCTGTTGTTAATTGGCCTTTCCCTAATTTCTGGAAAAGCACTTTGGATAATAGCAGCTATGTATCCAAACTGCATCCAAACTGCATATAAATTATGAGGAGTCGCAACTACTAGCAATTGCGACCCCTCACGATTTTACCGAATTTTAACGCTATCTACGCGTTAGCTTAGGCAGGAAGCAATACGGTATCAATGATGTGAATGACACCATTGTCAGCAGCCACATCGGGTGTTGTGACCGTAGAGTCATTTACTTTAACGCCATGAGAAGCGTCGATTTTTACAGTTGAGCCTTCAACTGTTTTCGCCGATGTTAGCTTGACTACATCAGCAGCCATCACTTTGCCAGAAACAACGTGGTAGGTCAGAATCTGCTTGAGTTTGGGAAGATCCTTGAGCAAGCCTTCAACAGTGCCCTTGGGAAGTTTAGCAAATGCTTCATCAGTGGGTGCAAAAACGGTAAACGGTCCTGCGCCCTTCAGAGTTTCTACTAGCCCAGCAGCTTTAATTGCAGAAACTAAGGTGCTGAAAGAACCAGCATTAATAGCGGTATCAATTACGTCAGCCATAGATTCACCTGGATTTTTGTGTAGACAGCTACAACATAACGTATTTTGATAAAAAGGGCAGTTTCTATAAATTAGATTAATCAATTGCAGAGAGAATTCTTGTAATAACGTAGATCAGTAGCTCTCCAGATGAGAACGATAATTTAGCTTCAGATTTTTATCTTTGCTTCCTTGGCCTTGCCTTGCTCTAGTGTGACTTAATAAGATGGCTTGTTGTAATTTCAAGGTATCGACGTAGGTCACTATCTAACCGACCAAAGCAATCAAGATTGTTGTGATGACTGATACCAAAGAAATCGTATTTTGATCTATGTCATCAACCCAACGAGGTATATTATTCAGATTTTTTCTGCTGCGATCGCCAACTTAGGACTATAGATAGGAATTCCGTTCAAGTTGAAAAAATTCTGATAGGGCGATCGCATGTACTAATTGTGATCATTAGTTCAAATCTGATCGTCAAAATGTCTTTAAAACAAAATGTCTGTAAAAATGGTTCTACAGTGACCAAGCTTTACAGCTGGACGACTTGGTTCCTAATCGTTCCTAAACAGAACTATTCCTCAGCTCAAAGCTGTCCCCTTCTGCAACGCTTGCAGGGTTGCTAGGAAACAGTTTCAGGCTCTTTTATCAGAAATGGGCGATACTGGATTCGAACCAGTGACCCCTTCCGTGTGAAGGAAGTGCGCTACCACTGTGCTAATCGCCCAAGGGCTTTAAATGTATCACGTTGGCGACAGAGACTACAACTTCATCGAGAAGTTTGAGACTTTGCCCGTAATTTGCTACGGTTTATTACAGTAGCTCGGGCAAATCTTTATATATTTTCATATTATTTTCAGATTGATCGAGTGATCTGATGATGGGCTAAGGGGCGATCGCCAAACCTGTATTGCTCTCACAAACCACTGATGTCCGGTGTAGTGTATGCTCTAGGCGCGCCTACGTACTGAACGAGTACGAGGGTTGCAGTGGTTTGATTTTGGAGACGTTAGATCCAACGGTTTTTCGAGATTTGTACTCCCATCGCGTCGTATCAATAAAGCCGTTTTAGACCCTTACGATAAGTAGGTAATTCCATGTCATCGACTGTTGCACCAGAGCAAGTTAATCGCATTGTTGGCAATCAGCACCACGATCCATTTGAAGTGTTGGGGCCGCATCCGGTTCAAAACAGTGATAAAACTTGCTGGGCAGTTCGAGCCTACTTGCCTAATGCTGAAGCGGCTTGGGTCGTTATCCCCGAACAACGAGAAGAGTATCCGATGTCATCGGTACACGATCCTCATTTTTTTGAATGCATTTTGGACGTGGCAGACCTGAGTAATTATCAACTGCGAATTAAAGAGGGTGATCAAGAGCGCGTAATTTATGACCCGTATGCTTTCCGCTCGCCGTTGGTCACTGATTTTGATGTGCATTTGTTTGCGGAGGGCAACCATCATCGCATTTACGAAAAGCTAGGTGCGCACTTGGCCGAAGTAGAAGGGGTGGCAGGGGTTTATTTTGCGGTGTGGGCACCCAACGCTCGAAATGTCTCTGTGTTAGGTGATTTTAACTGGTGGGATGGCCGCAAGCACCAAATGCGACGGCTTGGAGACGGCATCTGGGAGCTGTTTATTCCGAGCTTGGGGGTGGGCACCCACTACAAATATGAGATCAAAAACCAAGAAGGACATATTTACGAAAAGTCGGATCCTTATGGGTTTCAACAAGAGGTAAGACCGAAAACGGCGTCGATTGTGGCGGATCTGGACACCTATGAGTGGGGCGATCGCGCCTGGATGGAACAACGTCGCCACACCGAGCCATTAACCCAGCCCATTTCGGTCTACGAAGTTCACATTGGCTCCTGGCTGCACGGGTCATCATCGGAACCCTACGTTCGACCAGATGGTACGGAAATCGCCTCCGTGATTGTGGCCGACCTCAAACCGGGCGCGCGGTTCCTCACCTATCGCGAACTGGCCGAGCGGCTGATTCCCTATGTCAAAGATTTAGGCTTCACCCACATCGAGCTATTGCCGATCGCCGAACATCCGTTCGATGGTTCCTGGGGCTATCAAGTCACCGGATATTATGCGGCTACCTCGCGCTATGGTACTCCTCAAGACCTGATGTACTTGATTGACCAATGTCATCTAAATGGCATTGGGGTGATTGTGGACTGGGTACCGGGACACTTTCCCAAAGATGGACATGGGCTGGCTAATTTTGACGGCACCTGCCTTTACGAACATGCCGATCCACGCAAAGGTGAACACAAAGGCTGGGGCACGCTGGTCTTTAACTATGCCCGCAATGAAGTGCGCAACTTCTTAGTTTCCAATGCCCTATTTTGGTTCGACAAATATCACATCGACGGCATTCGGGTAGATGCCGTGGCCTCCATGCTCTACCTCGACTATTGCCGCGAGCCGGGAGAATGGGTCACCAACCAATATGGCGGTCGAGAGAACATCGAAGCGGCTGACTTCTTGCGGCAAATGAACCATGTCGTGTTTAGCTATTTCCCTGGGGCGCTTAGCATTGCCGAAGAGTCAACCTCGTGGCCCATGGTGTCTTGGCCGACCTATGTGGGTGGGCTAGGTTTCAACCTCAAGTGGAACATGGGCTGGATGCACGACATGCTGGACTTTTTCAGCATGGACCCCTGGTTCCGTCAATTCCACCAAAACAACCTCACCTTCAGCCTGATGTACGCCTTCAGCGAAAACTTTATGCTGGCGTTCTCGCACGATGAGGTGGTGCATGGTAAGAGCAACATGATTGGTAAGATTCCGGGCGATGAGTGGCAAAAGTATGCCAGTCTGCGCTGCCTGTTTACTTATATGTTTGCGCATCCCGGCAAAAAAACCCTGTTTATGAGCCTAGAGTTTGGCCAATGGAGCGAGTGGAACGTTTGGGGTGACTTGGAATGGCAGCTGCTCCAGTTTGAAGCGCCCCGAAAACTGAAGCACTTTATGGGCAAACTCAACGAGTTTTATCGTAGCCAGCCCGCTCTCTATACCCAAGATTTCTCCAATGAAGGGTTTGAGTGGATTGATTGCAGCGACAACCGTCATAGTGTCGTGGCGTTCATTCGCCGCTGCAAAGACCCTCAGGAATATCTGATCACGGTCTCCAACTTTACGCCACAGCCCCACTCTCACTATCGAGTGGGTGTCCCAGAAGCAGGGTTTTACCAAGAACTGTTTAACAGTGACGCGCGGGAGTACGGCGGCAGCAACATGGGTAATTTGGGTGGCAAATGGTCAGAAGAGTGGTCATTCCACAACCAGCCCTACTCAATTGACTTGTGTTTGCCACCGCTCGGAGTGCTGGTGTTAAAGCTCGATCGCAGCAAACTCCAGTAAGGGCTGATGCGAACCGCCCCTACGGTTCTCAAGGCCAACTTACGTTGGCGTTCAACCCAGTCAGCGCCACACCATCACTAAAAGCGACAAAAGTAAACTTTTCCTCTGCTTTTCAGCTAGGCTCTATATTGGTAGCTCTTTAGCTTCTACATCCCGGCTCTAGCGGGATTAAGCAATAACCCAGGTCAGAATTTGGCGGAGGTAGATCGACGTGGATGAATTGCGCACGGCGTTGGAGTTGGCAACGGACGATGAGTTGGAAGGATTGACCGACATTCTATTTCGCCGTCAGCTCAATCCTCTGGATTACATGTATGCTCCCGAACCGATTGATGTGTGCAGCCAAGATCGAGATCTCTGGCTAGATTCGCTGGAGGAACGATTTCGGTTTTTGGCCGCCGATGGGGTGACGGTGCTACGGGGCAAAACCCGACAGGTGAGCTACCGCCAGGTGTTAATTCAGGTCTGTCGCTATCTCAAAATCCCCTACAATCAATCGCTCTCGACGCCTGATTTAGAAGCAGAAATCTTTCTCATCTTGGTAGGCCGTGCTTGGCAGCAGCTGCCTACTTCAGAACGACGGGTTCTCAATGGACGTTTGCAGCAGGCGGTCTCTCAAGCAGATATTTCCCATCAGCTGCCTGCGTCACTTCAGCAAGATCCGTTGGGCTTGGTGCTGAAAGGGAGCGGGGTAGTTGCGATCAACTCTGTGATTCGACCCTGGTTGATGCAGACGGTAGCGCGTCAGTTTGCGTTGCATGCGGCTACCTATCAACTGGCAAAAGAGGCCGCAGTGCAGGGTGGACTGGCCGTTACTCATCAGGCGACACTCCAGGCCGCTCGTCGAGGAGTAGTGGTATCGGCGGCGCGATATGGCACAACCCGCACGGTGCTGGCGGTTTTGGGTCCGGCGCTATGGGCATGGTTTTTTGCAGATTTGGGCTGGCGGGCGATCGCCACCAACTATGCCCGCGTCATTCCTGTGGTGTTTACCCTGGCACAAATCCGGCTGATCCGCAGCGCAGAGTATCAGCCTGCCTAGCGCTAAAATCTAGGTTGAGAGCGACCCAACAGATTAAAAGGGTTGGAGGTTAGGAGTGGCAGAGCAAAAAATAGACTCAACGTATTATGATTTGTTGGGGCTAACCCCCGCCGCATCGGTTCAGGACATTCGTCGCGCCTATCGGGAGTTAAGTAAGCTCTACCATCCCGATACAACGGCGTTACCTGCGGCGATCGCGACAGCAACATTTCAAGACCTTAACGAAGCCTACGCCACTCTCATTAGTCTAGAACGGCGTTTGGTCTACGACCTCAAGATTGGCCACTCTCGGGTGCGGGTCATGCAACCCTCCATAGACCTAAGCCGCTCTGGGTCTGATAGCCGTCGGTATCGTTCGTCTGCCTACTTTGACCCCAGCGATCGCCCGCTGTCTGCGGGAGAGATTTTTGCTCTGTTTATTTTGGGCGTTACGTTTGTGGGTTGTCTAATTTTGGTAATTGCCGTCGGGATGACACGCGGTGACTTTGCCCTAAATCTATTTGACCCCGGCAAGGTGGTCGAAACGGTTCAGGGCGATCGCCCATCAGACTCGGTTCCGTCTATTCTGTTAGAGCCAACGCCTGCCCTACTAGAGCCAACGCCTGCTCTGTTAGAGTCAACGCCTGCCCATCCGGAAGTCAAAACACAACTGTAGGCAATAATTGACCGGATCCCTCAAAATCCTGTATTGCCCATAGGGCGAACAATTCAGAACTTTGGGGTTTTATAATAGAGGCTTGGACGATAATTCCCGCTGCTGAAAAGTCTCTATATTGTTTGAACTGTAAATTCATGACTCTTCCTCCTGCCGAAACCCCGCTCTATAATCATCCGTTGCCCGATATTGAGCAGTGGTTACTATCTAAAGGCTGTCAGCAAGATCGCGATCATCTCCACTGTTGGCGGGTTCAACAACCCAATTGGCAAGCTGAAATTATGATGGAGGTAGATTCAATCGCGGTTCGTTATTTACAGTCGGGCGAAACTGGCGAAGATCTCCAGCGTGCCTTTAAGTATTCTTTGAGCCGCCAAGACCTAGACGAAGCAATTTTTGCAGGGCCGTAGAATCCCAGTTATGGGCTGGATGCGGGCGGCAGTGTGCTGCACCTCAGGTTTGGTTAAACGGCTTGTCGATACCTGAGGCGCGCTCCAACCTGCATTCGCGATCGCTCATAGATTGCAGCAGGTCTGCGGTGGGGTGCTCCAAGGCATCATCTGTTTTAGGTTGAAGCCGGCCTAAAAATGCATAGCTGGCCAAGCTGACGTATTCCCGAATGACCAGAAAAGACCGCTTGGCAGAGCTGAGGGACGGAGGTAGGTCAACCGGGTGAGGCATCACTGAAAAGCCCACTCCCTGAAAGGTTAGATAAGCCCGCAATATATGCGGTGCATCGGTCATCAAGATAATAGTTTTTATGCCTTGAGGTCCCAAGATAGCCGCTGTAGAAGTGGCTTCGTCTTTTGTGGTACGGGCACATCCGGTAGCACTGACAATTTGGGCAGGGTAACCATGAACCTGAATAAGTTCCTGGACTAATTCAAAGTTTTTATCGCTGGTGACAAATAGGCGGGGGGCACGTTGGGCCTTCCACAGGTCTAGAGCCAATTGGTAGCGATCGCCCATCACATCTTTGCTGCGAGTTAAGACCACAATGGCATCGGCCTTACCCCCCAGATCGGTAGGCAGGACGTTAAGCAGAACTCCTGTTAGCAGCGGTGCGGTGATCGGCAAAATAATCAGCCAATACAGCAACAGGGTCGCGATCGCCGCCCGACTAATCCAACGTCTAAGCTGAGGCCGTTTCCTTAACCCTACCCAGGCACCAATCACAATGATAATTAAGGCCAAGCTGACTCGTTTAGGGCTACTGAGTTTGTCATACAAAGCCCAGTTGAGATCGACCCAGTGGGTGGTGACAAACCGTCGGAGGGTTTCAAACATGCGCGTGGTTGAGATTGTGAGGGTAACTTAGACCTTGCCAAAGCTTAGACCTTGCCAAAGCGGCGACTGCGGCTTTGAAAGGCACACAGGGCTTGGTGAAACTCGCTGCGATCAAAATCTGGCCACAGCGCATCGGTAATGTAAAGCTCAGCGTAGGCCATTTGCCAAAGCAAAAAGTTGCTAATTCGCATCTCGCCACTGGTGCGAATTAGCAAATCTGGGTCGCAGGTGCCAGCGGTGTAAAGATGCTGGGCAAATACGGTTTCGTCAATATCTTGAGGTTGGAGCAACCCCTGCTGAACTTGGGTGGCGATCGCCCGACAGGCTTGGACAATTTCTTGTCGCCCGCCATAGTTGGTTGCGACTGTGAACTGAATGCCTGGATTGTTGCGAGTTTCCTCCATTGAGCGTCCAATCTCAGCTTGCAGCGAATGGGGCAACGCTTGCAGATTGCCCACAAACTGAATCCGCACCCCCTCGGCCACCATTTCTCGTAATTCTTGACGCAGTACACGTTCAAACAGCGTCATTAAAAACTCCACTTCTTCGAGTGGACGGCCCCAATTCTCGGTCGAAAACGCGTAGGCGGTTAAGGCTCGAATCCCCCAATCTCTACAGCATCTCAACAGTTCTTTCAGCGTATCTACCCCTCGCCGATGCCCAATTAATCGAGGCAGACCCCGCTGCTGCGCCCAGCGACCGTTGCCATCCATAATCACGGCAACGTGCTGTGGCAGTCGTTCCTGCTGCAAATCAGCCGGTAAGTCCCTAAGAACGGTTGGCTTTGCTGTCATTTTTTCTCCGAGAAGCCGATTTTGAGATTCGAAACGGGCGCAAAAACAAGGTTTTAATTCGATCTTTAAGTTGACGACCCAGGCTCCGTAACTGCGGAGCCACGGGTTCATGCTCTACCGACTGAGAAAAGCGGGCAATGAGCAGTTCTCTCAGTTTACTGCTGGCCAGAGGACGATTTAGTGTCCCCCGTTCGGCTAAAGAAATTGATCCCGTTTCTTCGGATACCACAACGCAAATACAATTTTCGACTCGTTCTGTAATTCCCATTGCCGCCCGATGGCGAGTGCCAAGTTGGCGAGATGCGTTGCGCTCTGACAACGGCAAAATCACACCAGCTGCCAAAATCCGAGAGCCACGAATCAGGACAGCCCCATCATGGAGTAGCGTTGACGTTTGAAAAATAGTTTGCAGCAGCTCTTTAGACACCTCGGCATTTAACCGCACGCCAGGGACGGAAAAATCACGTTCATCCATTGGGCGACTGGTTTCTAAGATCAACAACGCTCCTGTTCGGTTTTGAGATAGCTCTTTCACCGCGTCCACAATTTCATCAATGACGTTATCGGGTTTGGGCACTGCTTCGTTGGCGGGCAAAAACAGCTGACGAATTTCACCTCGGCCTAGCTGTTCCAACAAGCGACGAAATTCAGCCTGCAAAATAAAGGCCATCGCTACTGCCGAACCAATCACCAGCTTTTCTAACACAAAGCTCAAGAGTTTGAGATGCACCGCATTACTAAAAGCCGATGCCAACATCAGCACAATCAGTCCCCGAACCATCCAGAGAGTACGGCGATCGCCAATAACGACCAACACCATATAGGTCAGTGCCAGTACCAGCAGTACATCGACCGCAGGAAGCAGCAAGGACTGAGTCCAGCCAGGGTGTGTCAGCCATTGCTTGATCAAAGATCCCATCGGATTGATGTTAAAGCGAGTCTTTCAGCCCAGATTTCACGAAATCTTAGTCATACACCTGGCGAGCTTCACAAATTAAACGCAAGAGAGGTAGTCACAATCAACTGTCTCAGTATCCACTGGTACAGTATTGCTTTTAAACGAGGTCAACGCGCTTGATTCAAAATTTTTCGGATTGTCAACGCCTACATTACGCGAAAGCTGCCGATCCGTCACCCCTTTGCAGACAACAGCGCGCTTCATGGCTTGCTGTTAGATTTGCTCTAATGGAGTAAAACTTCTGCATTCATGCTTTTTTGAAGACGTGAATGCTCCCCAGCGTCGCTGGGAAACAGCTCATGCGGGCGGTTTAGTCAACCTTTCTGGCAGACAATCGTGCCGAATGAGGTCTTGGTAAACTTCGCGCTGCAATATTAGGTTAGCCTCCCCATCGTTGACGATCACCGCTGCCGGACGGGGCAGTCGATTGTAGTTTGACGCCATGCTGTAATTGTAGGCTCCCGTTCCCATCACGACGAGAATGTCTCCTGGCTCGGTCTTTGGCAGCATGGCCTGTTTAATGACAATATCGCCTGATTCACAGTGTTTTCCGGCGATCGCCACCGATTCTGTCAGTGGTTCTGACATCCGACTGGCCACCACTGCCCGGTATACCGATTGATAGGTAATCGGTCTGGGGTTGTCAGACATGCCGCCATCCACCGTGACATAGGTGCGAATACCGGGCACCGTCTTTTGGCTACCCATGGTGTATGCCGTTACACAAGCAGACCCAATTAAAGACCGTCCCGGCTCCGAGATGAGGCGAGGTAAGGGCACCTGCTCACGGGCACAGGCATTTACGATCCCCTCACAAATCACCTGTACCCACCGATCAATGCTAGGGGGATCATCGGCTTCGGTATAGCAAATACCTAGCCCGCCGCCAATATCCAACTCTTGTACCGGAATGCCATACTGTGCCGCTTTCCGCAGCCACTGCACCATGACTCCCGTTAAATCTTGATGAGCCTGGAGTTCAAAAATTTGAGAACCAATATGAGCGTGTAGCCCCACACAATTCAGGGACGGATGCTGAATAATAAAGGCAAAAACGGCGTCAAGCTGGTCGGGATCAAACCCAAATTTGCTGTCTAAGTGCCCTGTACGAATGTATTCATGGGTATGGCACTCAATCCCTGGCGTCAACCGCAGCAAGATCCGAATTGTGGCTGGATCTAGAGCAGCGCTATCGGCCGCAAGTTCTACTAACGTATGCAGCTCTAACCAGTTATCTACGACGATGGTGCAACCCGTTGAGACAGCTAACGTCAGTTCGTCTACCGACTTGTTGTTCCCGTGTAAATATAGGGCTTGCGCCGCTACCCCAGCTTGAACGGCAGTATATAGTTCGCCCCCCGACACCACGTCTACGCCTAAGCCTTCGCTGGCTACTATGGCGCAAACGGCTAAACAGTTCCAGGCTTTAGACGCGTACAGCACCAGCGAGTCGCCCGGATAGTAGTGCCGAAAGGCGTCTCGATACTGGCGGCAGGCCGTCCTCAGCGTCGTCTCATCTAAAATATAGAGCGGTGACCCAAACTGCTCCACCAGTGTTGTCACATCGGATCCCCCAATTTCCAGATGATCTCGGTCATTGACGCCAGCCGTCAGAGGCATCAAATGCTGGTTTGGAGAGGCCGCGTCTGTGACAGTTGGCAAGTACTGACGGCCAGAGTTTGCCAACGCTGCGGGGGGAGTAAATACCATTGGGCTGAACTATCCTTTACTACTTAGGTCGCTTACTGCTTAGGTCGCTGCTGGGCTGAAAGTTAGCTTTACGCTCGATTTTTGACTCTCAGATCAATTCAGGTAAATTGAGACCGCTAAAGAATTGAGACCGATAAAGCCTACATAACTTACCAGTGTACAATTGTGAGCTGTTGTCCTCAGCTCGAAATCAAAATAAAAGTTTGGAATCGGCCACATCTGTGGAAAATAACGTGAAATCTTTGGCGATCGCCCCGCTTACGGCTTCCTTGATCCCCACCGCTGTGGCGCTCGATCAACAGTGCTTAGGTGGCATGTGGACCGCTGACGGCTACCAACGAGAAGTGGAAAGCCCCAATAGTGTCATGCTGGCGGCGTTTGACCCCAGCCTCCTCTCGTCTCCCCTCTCCCCATCTTCGTCGCCGCTGCTGGCTCTGGCCTGTCTCTGGACTATCCTCGACGAAGCTCATATCACTATCCTGGCGGTACATCCCGACTGTCAGGGTCAAGGGTTGGGCTATCTCATGGTGACAGCGCTGATGCAGGCGGCATGGCAGCGTGAGATGGAGTGGGTGACGCTAGAAGTACGGGTATCAAATCAAGCCGCGATCGCTCTTTATCGGCAATTCGATTTTACAGACGTGGGCAATCGTAAGCGTTATTACCAAAATCCAGACGAAGATGCGCTAATTCTCTGGCGAAAAGGATTAAAGCAATCGGAGTTTTCTGGGCGGTTGCACACTTGGCGGAGTCAGGCGGGCGATCGCCTACATCGGGCGGGATGGCAAGTCTTGAGCACCCCTACACGGACAGATGATCTTGCTTTCCCTCTTGACATAAGTATCTTTTCCTAGCATTATGCTTCCTCGGGGCCAATTCCCTTCCTCAGGGCTAATCCCTTGATGCGGTGCATAGCGCTTCTCCCATGCCCTCCCCATCCAGGGACAGGATCAAACTAAATCTCTAGCTTTCTGTTAATACTGGCTGTTCGATTTGCGACCGCCCGGTGGAATCTCTTACCCTATGTTAGAATCAGCATAACGGCACGCAGCGGGTATACACACTGCCATGTTTGAACGCTTCACAGAGAAAGCCATTAAGGTGATCATGCTTGCCCAGGAAGAAGCTCGTCGCCTGGGTCACAACTTTGTAGGGACAGAACAGATCCTCCTGGGTCTGATTGGAGAAGGGACCGGCGTCGCCGCCAAAGTGCTGAAATCCATGGGCGTCAACCTCAAAGACGCTCGGATTGAAGTAGAGAAGATCATTGGACGGGGATCAGGATTCGTTGCAGTCGAGATTCCCTTCACCCCCCGGGCGAAGCGAGTTCTTGAACTGTCTCTCGAAGAAGCCCGCCAACTGGGTCACAATTACATTGGCACGGAACATCTCTTATTAGGGTTGATTCGTGAAGGTGAAGGGGTGGCCGCTCGAGTTCTAGAGAATCTGGGCGTTGATCTTTCCAAGGTGCGCACCCAGGTGATTCGGATGCTGGGTGAAACCGCCGAGGTTTCTACAGGTGGCGGTCAAGGTCGTACCAAGACGCCAACTCTAGACGAATTTGGTTCCAATTTGACGCAAATGGCTGCTGAAGGCAAGCTCGACCCCGTGGTCGGCCGTCAAAAGGAAATTGAGCGAGTGATTCAAATCCTCGGTCGTCGTACCAAAAACAACCCGGTGTTGATTGGTGAGCCTGGTGTCGGCAAAACGGCGATCGCCGAAGGGCTAGCCCAACGCATTTCCAACAACGACATCCCCGACATCTTGGAAGACAAGCGTGTGGTTACGCTTGACATTGGTCTGCTGGTTGCAGGCACCAAGTACCGGGGTGAATTTGAAGAGCGTTTGAAGAAAATTATGGATGAAATCCGGCAAGCCGGAAACGTCATCCTGGTGATTGACGAAGTGCATACGCTAATTGGTGCGGGTGCAGCAGAAGGCGCAATCGATGCAGCCAACATCCTTAAGCCTGCTTTGGCACGGGGTGAGCTACAGTGCATCGGTGCTACAACGTTAGACGAATATCGCAAACACATTGAACGGGATGCTGCCCTAGAGCGTCGTTTTCAACCCGTCGTGGTGGGCGAACCCACTGTTGACGAGACGATTGAGATTTTGCGAGGGCTGCGCGAACGCTACGAACAGCATCACAAACTCAAAATCTCAGATGCTGCTTTAGAGGCAGCTGCAAAGCTGTCCGATCGCTACATCGCCGATCGCTTCTTGCCAGACAAGGCTATCGACCTAGTTGATGAAGCGGGTTCTAGAGTTCGGCTCATCAATTCTCAGCTGCCCCCAGCAGCAAAAGAACTAGACAAAGAGCTGCGGCGGGTATTGAAAGACAAAGATGACGCCGTACGTTCTCAGCAGTTTGATAAAGCTGGTGAGTTGCGCGATCGCGAAATGGAAATTAAGGCCGAGATTCGAACGATTGCCCAAACCAAGAAAAACGAAGCTGCTGATGGCGAAGACACTTCTCCCATTGTGGATGAAGAAGACATTGCCCACATTGTGGCCTCATGGACAGGCGTTCCAGTTAACAAGCTGACGGAGTCTGAATCCGAGAAGCTGCTGCACATGGAAGACACCCTGCACAATCGTTTGATTGGTCAAGATGAAGCCGTAAAGGCAGTATCGCGCGCCATTCGCCGTGCTCGTGTGGGTCTCAAAAACCCCAACCGACCTATTGCCAGCTTCATTTTTTCTGGCCCAACTGGGGTCGGTAAAACCGAGCTGACTAAATCCCTAGCCGCCTACTTCTTCGGTTCAGAAGACGCCATGGTTCGGCTAGATATGTCGGAATACATGGAACGGCACACCGTTTCTAAGCTAATTGGCTCGCCTCCGGGCTATGTCGGCTACAGCGAGGGCGGTCAGTTGACTGAGGCAGTTCGCCGTCGCCCCTATACGGTGGTTCTATTCGACGAAATCGAAAAAGCCCACCCCGATGTCTTCAACATGCTGTTGCAGATTTTGGAAGATGGTCGTTTGACGGATGCCAAAGGCCGCACGGTGGACTTTAAGAACACCTTGCTGATCATGACCTCCAACATCGGTTCTAAGGTCATTGAGAAAGGCGGCGGCGGTTTAGGCTTCGACTTCTCTTCCGAGAGCCAAGCGGAGTCTCAATACATCCGCATCCGCTCTTTGGTAAACGAAGAGCTGAAGCAGTACTTCCGCCCAGAGTTCCTCAACCGTTTAGACGAAATCATCGTCTTCCGTCAGCTCACCAAGGACGAAGTGAAGCTAATCGGCGACATTTTGCTCCGGGAAGTGTCTGGCCGCCTCTTAGACCAGGGCATTACGCTTGAAGTCACAGAGCGGTTCAAGGATCGCTTGGTTGAAGAAGGCTACAACCCGAGCTACGGTGCTCGTCCCCTACGTCGGGCAATTATGCGCCTGCTAGAAGATTCTCTAGCTGAGGAAATTCTTTCCGGTCGCGTCAAGAATGGCGATGTCGCCGTGATTGATGTCGGCGAAGATGGTCAGGTGAAGGTTTCTTCTGGTGAGAAACGGGAACTGTTGCCTCAAGCCGTCGAGTAGGCGATCGCCAATTGAGTTCTCTTCCATTGAATCTATTAGCAGGAGCGCTTCGCGAAGCGCCCCTGCTTTTTGTATGGAGTAAGGGCAGTGTCCCTGCCGTTTTGGCATCTATTGGGGGATTGCGTATTACGGTCTATGAATTAGTTCTCGTAGGCTACAGCTAGGGAGCGATGGGGGCGTTAGAATGGCTGGATAGCAAGCATTTCAAGCTGTTCAATCAAGCTTTTTCTTCATAACTTGCAAGGAGCTAATCCCTGGACATGGTGCAAGAACTAACCCATCCCCTTTCCGCAGAGACTCGTTCCGGGCTTGAGGCGTTTTGGATGCCTTTTACCGCTAATCGGCAGTTCAAGACCAAGCCTCGTCTGATGGTATCGGCCAAAGACATGCACTTTACCACCGAAGATGGGCGGCAGGTTTTAGATGGTACGGCTGGCCTGTGGTGTGTGAATGCTGGCCATTGCCGTCCCAAAATTATTGAAGCGGTGACCAAGCAAGTTGCCACTCTGGATTTTGCCCCTACCTTTCAGATGGGGCATCCGGGGCCGTTTCAGCTAGCTGAACGATTAGCCGATATGCTTCCGGGCGACCTCGACCATGTGTTTTTTACTAACTCAGGCTCCGAAGCCGTCGAGTCAGCGCTGAAGATTGCGATCGCCTATCACCGAGTCTGCGGCCAAGGGACACGGCAGCGGCTAATTGGTCGAGAACGCGGTTACCATGGCGTCAACTTTGGCGGAATTTCTGTGGGTGGTATTTCTCCCGTCCGCAAATTTTTTGGCGGTTTGCTCAACGGTGTAGATCATCTGCCCCACACCCACGACCTAGAACATAATGCCTTCAGTAAAGGGCAGCCCACCTGGGGATCCCACCTAGCCGATGATTTAGAACAGATCGTTGCCCTGCACGACGCCTCCAATATTGCTGCCGTGATTGTCGAACCCGTAGCTGGCTCGACCGGGGTGCTGCTTCCCCCAGCTGGGTATCTGCAACGGCTGCGAGAAATTTGCGACAAGTATGGCATCTTACTGATTTTTGACGAAGTGATTACTGGATTTGGCCGACTGGGCAGTTCCTTTGCCGCCGAACATTTTGGCGTGATCCCCGACATTATTACCGTTGCTAAAGGGATTACGAACGGGACTATCCCCATGGGTGCCGTTTTCGTCCGTAAGCAGATCTACGATGCCTTTATGCATGGACCCGACAATGCGATTGAGCTGTTTCATGGGTATACCTATTCGGGACACCCGGTTGCCTGTGCAGCGGCTATGGCCACGTTAGATATCTATGAAGAGGAAGGGCTGTTCCACCGAGCCAATGACCTAGCCAGCTATTGGGAAGAGGCCGTTCATGCTCTGCGAGGGCTGCCCCATGTGATTGACACCCGGAATTTAGGCATCATCGCTGGCATTGAGTTAGAACCCATCCCCGGCCAACCTTCAGTCCGCGCCTTTGATTGCTTCGTGCGCGCTTATGAGCAGGGTCTCCTGATTCGCACGACGGGTGACATTATTGCCCTATCGCCACCTCTGATTTTGGAGAAACACCACATCGACCAAATGTTCTCCATGCTGGCAGATATCCTACGCGAAACAGCGTAGCTGCCGTCTACTGCGGAGAAAGAATCAGTGAAAGCTATTCTGATGGGCGATGCTGAAGGGATAATTTTGCCCTAAAGACGGTTTTGAAAGTTGCGCTCTCCCTGGTATCCCGACGCTGCGGCCAGTTGATCTAGCGTTTGGGTGCCTGAGTAGAACTTCCCGTTAACTTCCCAGGTCGGATATCCAGTGAGTCCCTCTGTGGCCTTACACAAATCAGCTTGGGGTTTTGCCCCATCTGGCGCACATTCCACATAGATGATTTGGGACGCCGCTTGTTGTCCAAATAGCTGCTTTTGGTCGTGGCAGTGAGGACACCAGTATGCTCCAAACATCCGAGCGCCAATGCTTGTCAGGTGCTGGGCTAGACCGATTTCAGCGGCTCCAGATGTAGCGGTAATTGGTGGCCCAACAGCTCCAGATGTTTCGGCTGTTGTTTGTCCTGTGCCATTTACATCGGCATACACGCCCAACGTGCCAACCAGCACCACCATTCCCACTAAAATTCCAGTGAACACCAATTGCCCAACATCCTGCCAATCTCTTCCCAATAAGGTCAAGGCAAACATCGCCGTCGCAAACAGGGCAGAGGCAACGCAGTAAATACAGATGCCTTTTATGCCATAGGGAACCACGAAGTTCGTGGTCATGATGTACATTAAATAGCCGCTGAAAACCATCATGGCCGTTGCGCCAGCAAACAGCAGCAGCCATGTCCAGTTTTCGACATTGGTGCGCAGTTGTTTGTTGTCTTCGGGGTTGATGGCCAAAGGCGCAAGCGCAAAAACGGCCATCGCGATGTAGGCAATTAGCCCGAAAAGGGCTAGAGGCAGTCCAAATAATTCTGCATAGGGGCTGGAGAGTACCTGTTCACAGCCACTGGTGGGGCAAGCAGTTTCGCCGCCAAAAAGCTTGGTCAAGGTGAGATAGCCCGTATTGATCGCTCCAAAAATGGCGATCGCCCCAATAATTTTGCGCGACTGTCGCTGAATCCACGGAGTTTGACGGCGTCGGCTCATAAGACCTTACTCAATTGCGAGGTGTTAAATGAAGGATATCAGCCAGAACACTTCAGGCTCATCCTAACTTACCTATTGTGGCTCAAAGTTGTAAAAAGTGAGCGAGGACTGCCTGCCTCTAGAGCGCAGCGCCTCAAAAGCAGCGCCTCAAACGTAGCGGTTCACGCCTAACTCCCGGCTGCTAATCCTTGAGGAGATGCGACTGGAATCGGCAAGATAGATGAATGGGTAGAAGAATTTTCGTCTGGCTCGACGACAAGGCTGCGGTGCATGGCTTCGACAAACTGACTCACGCGAATCGGATCGATTGGTTGCTGAATTTGTCCTTTGCGCTTGAGCGCACTAGAGACGATTACACCGTCCACCGCTTGAATCAGTTGGGGAATATTCTCCCAATTGGCTCCACTGCCAATAAAAACGGGCGTTCCTTTAGCGGCGGCAGTGGCTAGCTCTAGATCTTCTAGGCTGGGGGGGCTACCCGTTGCCCAACCCGATAGGATAATTCCATCTGCCAAACCGCGCTCAATGGTTTCTTGAACAGCTGTGGTCAGATTGGGCGATCCTAACGGGCGAGCATGTTTGACCAGCACATCGGCCAAAATCTTGACTTCGCTACCCAGTTCTCGGCGGTAACGCATCAGGTCATGGGCTTGCCCTTCAATTACGCCTTGATCTGTTACCATCACTCCTGTAAGCACGTTGACCCGGATGAAGTGGGCATTAGTGCAGGTGGCGATCGCCATGGCGCTGCGGGCATCGTTGCGCAGTACGTTAATCCCGATCGGTAGGGTAACTAAGTGCATCAGCCGATTGACTACCAGAGTCATGGCACTGACTACAGCCGGATCGACACAGTCTTTAGGAAAAGGCGCATCAAAGAAATTTTCGACGATAATGCCATCGACCCCGCCAGAGGCAAGTGCCGTTGCTTCTTGCTCTGCTCGGTCTACAACTGCTTTGAGGCTACCTCCCCACCGAGGAGACGTAGGAAGAGGCAGCAAATGAACAACCCCAATGATGGGACGATCAGTTTTAAATGTTTGCTTTAAGTCCACTTGCCCAAATATCCGGACTCAATGACACCAAAAATGGCTGGCGAACGATGGCGTCGCTTTAAGCCCTCAGCTCCACTTTAACAGGAAAGGGGGTGGGGGAAGGATGCGGGAGACGGGAGGAAGGATAAACAGGATGGTGCTGCTTTGCTGGGGTTTGGCTATTTTTTGTGCTGTATCCAAATTTCGGCAAAGGTCAATGCTTCTTGGCTGGTGCCAATCTTCCCTTCTGCTTGGGCTACCTGTAGGGCTTCTAGGAGTTGCCCAATGCAGGGGCCAGCGGGGATATGCAGGGTTGTCATCAGGTCGCGTCCTGTTAGCAGCGGTGAAGGATGGGCAATTGGATCGGTGGCGGTCAGAAAACGGCTGCACAGAGGGGCGATCGCCTCCTGGTCTAGCCCTCGGGCGACAGCTAATACGGCCAGGGCGGGGAATGCGGCTCCGACGGCTTGGAAGAAGACGTATTGATTTTTGCGAGAGGCTAAAAGCAGGTCGAGGGCTTCTACCTGGGGCAAGTATTTGAGTACCGTTAGCACAGACTGGACTTCGGCGCGGCTGTACTTTAAGCGCCACAGTTGGGCTTCTGCGGTCGGGAGATTAGAGTCCATCAGGCTAGCCAGCTTGGCAATTCGCAGCCAGCTTCGACCCAATCCAGATGTCTTTTGCTGATCTCGCAGCCAGCCCACGAGTTCTACACTAAAGGCCGGACAAGATGCGGCGAAGGCGATCGCCGTTCGGTCAATATCGGCAATCTGCACTAAACCAGCGGCAGTTGCGCTCGGGAGCCAATGCTGCAATAACCCGTCTTCCCACGCTAGCGCCAGAAATGGTGTCCCTTTGGCCGTGCCCAATAAGTAGTTCAATTCGGACTGAACCCGCTCTGGAGCAATTTCGCGCAGTAAATCCGCTAACTGACGAATTGTAGTTTGCGTATTGGGTTCTAGGACAAAGTCTAGCTGGGCGGCTTGTCGGTAAGCTCGCAGCAGCCGCAGCGGATCTTCCTCAAGATTTTCGGGGGCGATCATGCGGATTTGTCGCCGTTGCAGGTCGCCATAGCCGTGGATCGGATCGAGCAACTGCTCAGAATGGGGGTTGTAGGCGATCGCATTGACCGTAAAATCTCGCCGCTGCAAATCGGTCTCTAGGCTAGGCCCAACCTGCTGCGCAAAATCTACAGTGGCGCGCTCAAACACCACTCGGGCAATCTGGCGTTCTGCATCTAGCAGCACAAACCCAGCATTGTAATAATTGGCGATCGCTTTTGCCGTTTGAACCGCTCCTTCAGGCAACACAAAGTCTAGATCCAAATAATCTGCCCGCCTGCCGAGTAAGGCATCGCGCACGTTCCCACCCACCAGATAAGCCGCTGGCGGCAACCACTTCAAGCTGAACGACCAGGTTTGGGGCGACAGCGCAGAAGCAACAATAGAACAATCTTGAGGCAGCGTGGGTTGCAAATCTAAATCGGCCTGAAACATCTCGAAACATGTAGAAATACTGGTCAGCGGTATGGCTTGCGGCCTAACGTTTTGTGTCCAGTTTTGCCGCTCACGGCAGATCACCGCTGACGACTGCCAAACAGCAGGCTCTACCCGCCCACTAAGTGCTGTTTTTTCATTTTGCAACATCCACTAAGGGCATTGCCTGTTTTGTTAAAACTTGCGCTAGATTAGCAGGAATAGAGCCATCTTTGCTCACTCGTTGGCTCAAGCTGCGGAGGAATCCTAGGATGTGTATTTGTATCAACTGCCAGTATGTAGACCGCTGCCTCACCTACAACGCAGTAGAACATCAGCATCAGCAACCTCACTTAACAGAATTTCCTGACTTTGAACCTACCGAGCCAACCATCAATGTGAATATTCGTCCCAGCGATACGGACGACACGATTGAGATGGAATGGGATGTAGTCGGCTGCCTGAGTTTTGTAGAAGAAAGGGGTAAATGGTCGCGGTTGCGGCCTGGAGAACTAGTGCCGACTTGAGCGGGCTGTAACTTAGAAGAGGCAAAATGGAGATGGTGCCATCCTTTAGCCCTTCATTGTGATTGCTGCGTGATCGCTGCCTGCATGACTTACTGTTTGAACCCAACGTGCCAGAACCCTACCAATCCGGGTAACGCTCTATTCTGCCAAAATTGTGGCACGAAGCTGCGATTGGGCGATCGCTACCGCGCTTTGGCGGTGATTGGGCAAGGCGGCTTTGGCCGAACGTTTCTGGCCGTGGATGAACAGCATCCGGACGGCCTCAAGCTGGAAGCAGCTGATTTGCCTGAAGGGTCGAAAGCTCCAGCGGCTATGTCTTTGAGCCGAACCGATGCATTGACCCACCTAAAAATTGAAATTCCTCCGGCAGCGTTGTGTGTGATCAAGCAGTTTCTGCCGTTGGGGCAAGGGGATCCGCGCAAAGCCATGGAGCTGTTCCGCCAAGAAGCCGAGCGGCTAGACTGCCTAGGGCAACATCCTCAAATTCCTCGGTTATTGGCTCACTTTGAGCAAACCGACGGCCAATATCTGATCCAAGAATTTATCGACGGATGTAATCTGGACGAACTGCTAGCGGCCAAAGGTGCCTTCAACGAAACTCAAATCCGGCACCTGCTCAATAGCCTACTACCGATACTGGACTTCATTCACAGCCAGCGCGTGATTCATCGTGATATTAAACCAGAAAATATTATTTTTCGGGCGGCAAACGCAGAGGACGAGGCAGATGATGCCAGAGAGAAGGATATTTCACCGTCTAAAGCCCCTTCCTCTGCGCCCCCTGCCCTGCCGGTTCTCCCCGCTCCCGCTCCTGCGTCCCTCTTCCTAGTAGACTTTGGCGCTTCCAAATATGCCAGTACAACTGCCTTAGCGCGGACGGGCACCATGATTGGCAGTGCGGGCTATGCGGCTCCTGAGCAGGTGATGGGCAAAGCCGATTTTGCCAGTGATTTGTATAGCTTGGGCGTTACCTGCATCCATCTGCTGACGGCAACCCATCCGTTCGACTTGTATTCGGCTAGCGAAGACGGTTGGGTGTGGCAAAACTACCTAACTCAGCCCGTTAGCGATCGCCTCAGCCAAATTCTCAACAAACTGCTGTGCCGAGCCACCAGCCAGCGCTACCACTGTCTCTTATACACATCTGACGCTGCCGACGAA
>ENA-ORBV01005475-ORBV01005475.1-microbial-mat-metagenome-genome-assembly--contig:-NODE-5475-length-23347-cov-12.474860_pt1 | contig 23347 bp, 17 predicted proteins | sample MGYA00237777_ERZ505514 | MGnify/ENA primary metagenome ERZ505514 (study PRJEB26160, sample SAMN06269048) | microbial mat metagenome | isolation source: Oligotrophic lake microbial mat | place... | reverse complement strand
TGGCCAGCGAACACCGCCGACCACTGGATAACAGTTTACCATCACCCCCCCTCCCCGCAAGGCCTTCTCTACATTTTCTGGAGATTTTCTTTAGATTTCTCTCTTGGTTCAAGCCATATTTGGGGGTTTGGGCAATCTGCACACATGTTTCGCTGAACTGCGGCGCGGCGATAGCAACAGGGTTGAAGTTTGCCTGAACAAGTGTTGGGTCGCAGCAGGATCATGGAGGTGCCCGGGTCAGCAAGAGCGGATCAACCGTGCAGGCTCGCGCAGCGAGGACGCTGCGGCTGTGACATGCGAGCAAGTAGGGAAAGTACAACCCCTTCGCGGTTGGATGAACGAGGCTTGGTCTGAAAATTCCAGATGAGCCGTGACGCGTCAGCGAGCGGATGCCTCGGAGAACGGGGGCAGTCTGGCCCTGCGCTCGCTTACGCAGCCAAGGCTCTGACAAGGCATGGCGTTTTCGGACAGCGCCTGATTTTCTTGCTACTTGGAGTGTGTCCATAGCTCCAACAGGCCGGTGGCGTCCGCGACTCGTTGAGTCGCGGCTTAGGGCGCGGTTTAGGGCGCGGTTCTGTTTGTCTTTTCTCTCATTTGCATTGTTCCACTGTTTTCCGCTATAATGCTCGGCTCGATATCAGCCACCCCTTTTTACGGCGGCGGCAAAACCTTAAGACAGGTGATTTATGGCACATAAAAAGGGACAAGGCAGCACCAAGAACGGTCGCGATTCCAACGCTCAGTACCGAGGCGTCAAGCTGTTCGGCGGGCAGATCGCTAAGGCTGGCTCCATTCTCGTGCGGCAGTGCGGCACGCCGTTTCAGCCGGGCCACAACGTGGGCAAAGGCGCCGACCATACGCTGTTCTCGCTCATCGAAGGCGTGGTCGAATTCCAAGGCCGCCGCGTTCATGTGAAGCCACAGGCGTAATTCATCCTCACGATCCCATTCACAAACGGGCGTCCCAAGGGCGCTCGTTTTTCTTTAGGTGATCGTGGTGTGGTTCGATCAATGCAGCAAGCCAAACCCGGCCCTTCGAGCACGGCGCTAAACGTTTAAGGCAATGTCTCCGTGTGACCTGTTTCCTGTCCCCTGTTTCCTGTCCCCTGTTTCCTGTCCCCAAACTTCCCATGCTCATCGATACCGCCATCATTCATGTCACTTCCGGACGCGGCGGCAACGGCGTTGTCGCCTGGCGACGCGAAAAATATATCCCCAAAGGTGGACCCGCTGGCGGTGACGGCGGCAAGGGTGGCGATGTCATCCTCCAGGCAGTGGCAGGCATCGACACGCTCCTCGATTTCACCGGTCGCTCCTACTGGGAAGCTGATCGCGGCGTCAACGGCGGCCGCAAGCAAAAGTCCGGCGCAGCAGCGGAAGACCTGATCGTCAAGCTCCCGCCGGGCACGCTTGTTTATGACCTGCACACCGGTGGGCTGATTATCGATCTCGATGAGCCTGGCAAATCAATGGTCATCTGCAAAGGCGGCGCGGGCGGCTTTGGCAACGAACATTTTAAGAATTCCACCAATCAGTCGCCCACCGAAACTTCGCCCGGCGGCGATCCGGAAGAGCGCTCGCTTCGACTCGAACTCAAACTCATCGCCGACATCGGCCTCGTCGGCAAACCTAACGCTGGCAAATCCACGCTGCTCTCGCGCGTCAGCAAGGCCACGCCCAAAATCGCCAACTATCCCTTCACCACGCTCAACGCGAATCTGGGCATTGCCGAGTTGCAAGGCTTTCGCCGAATCGTCATTGCTGATCTGCCGGGGCTGATCGAAGGCGCATCGCAAGGCGCGGGGCTTGGGCTCAAGTTTCTAAGGCATATTGAGCGCACGCGACTGATCATTCATCTGCTGGAGATTGAGCCGATGGATGGCTCGGATCCGATCGAGAATTATCGCATCATTCGCAAGGAGCTGGCGGGCTATTCGCAGGAACTGGCGGATAAGCCAGAGGTGATTGCGGTGAGCAAGCTTGATCTGCTGCCGACGGAAGCGGACCGCGAAGTGGCGATGCAACTGGTGGGCGATGCGCTGGGCAAACGGGTCTTCGCGATCAGTGCCGCGACGGGTCAAGGCCTGACGCAACTGCTCGAACACTGCTGGGAGAAACTGGGCAAAGAAAAGGCTCTGGGCTGGGAAGCGGAGACACAAGAGGCACCAGAGAAATCGCAATAAGCCAGTTCATCTCATGTCATGTTTTCTCATTAAAAAACCCACGCACAGGAGTGCATGGGCTTTGTGGTGAGCTATTTATCTGATTGCTGAAAGCTGATGGCTGAAAGCTGAAAGCTGATTGCTGACAGCTTCCCTCACGCCGTGGTGATTTCGACGAAGCGCTCGACGCTCTTGAGAGCGGTGCAGACTTCGAGCGAGGCGAAGATGGTGCCTTGTTCGCCGAGCTTGCCATCGAGGGGGTGCTGCTTGACGACATAGCCACCGTAGGTGCGGCCGCCGCGAGGTGCCGGTGCGTAAAGACGCTTGCGGATCTGGCGTTGACGCTTGTTCTCGGCCATCACAGCTTTGTCCTTGCTGAGCAGACGGACGATCGTTTTGGCTGCAGCGATATTGGTCGGGGTCTTGACGACCTTGACGGTGATGGTGGAGCCGGGGGTAACTGTCGTTGCCATGTCATATCTCTTTGAAGGCTTTGCCGGAGGGCTTGGTCTGAGGTTGGATCAAAAGCGAGCCGAGCATTATGGCGAAAAATAGGCTCGGCGTCAAGTGGAGTAAAATCGGCGGGATCGCCTTGAAAACTGGGCATCGGAATCGTGTGGCACTAGCAGGCCACTGCTTTGAGCGGTTAGCCAGTGGTGAATTAGTATGCATCCTCTTAATTCGCCACTGGCAAACCGTCCAGAGTGACGGCCTGCCAGTGCCACGCATCACACCTGCTCGGCCAATCGCACTGTCCGCCTTTGCCAGTGGACGGGGTTTCGCTATCATGCCTGCCCCATGGCAAAAACGCGTGAAATCAAGGGCCGCATGAAGGCGGTAGGCAACATCAAGCGCATCACCAAGACGATGCAGCTCATCGCCAATGCGCAGTTCCAGGCGGCCAGTCGCCGTGCGACCGCTGCGAAGCCTTACACGCAGAAGATCGCCGAACTCGTGGCGGAACTCGCCGCCGCCGCTGCCCGTGCTGAAGGTGCGGGCGATCAGCCGCTTTTGAAGAAACCTGACCCGGCCGTTGGCCGTGAACTGGTGCTGATCCTCACCGCCAATCGCGGCTTGTGCGGCGGATACAACGCCAACATCCTGCGCACCGCCATGCAGCACCTGGCTGCCAACACCGACAAGCAAATCGAGATCGAAGTCGTCGGCAAAAAGGGCGTGGGCTTTTTCAAATTCAACGGCACCGCCCTCTCTCACATCCACACTCAGTTCGGCGACAAGCCCAAGTTCGCCGATGTCGAAGCGCTCGCCAAGGAATACATGGCGAAATACAGCGAAGGCAAGTACGACGCCATTCGGCTGGTCTATATGTCGTTTGAAACGATGTCGCGCCAGAAGCCGATCGTGTTGCAATTGCTGCCGCTGGAAAAGCCCGCCGCTGACACAGCCAAAGACAAAGTCGCCGTCGAATACGATTTCTCCCCCGCCCCTGCGGAGCTTCTCGCGGAGCTGCTGCCCGTGACGGTGAAGACGCGTCTGTTCCAGAGCTTTAATGAAGCGGTCGTCAGCGAACACATCGCCCGCATGATTGCGATGAAGGCTGCAACCGATGCCGCAGGCAAGATGGGCAAGGCCCTGAGCCGTAAGTTCAACCGCGCCCGCCAGACGGCGATCACGACGGAACTGACCGAAATCATCGGCGGCACGGCGGCGCTGGAGTAAGAACTATTTCCCGTAACGAGCCGCGCCCGTAAGGAAGCGGGATCGAATGCGCGGAAGCCCACTCCCTTACGGTCGTGGCTCGTCGCGGAGGTCTTTAGTGAATAATCCGCCCAACTCCTGTGCTATCATTTCCACATGGACCCAATTGTCACCATCAATCCGAAAGTGATGCACGGCACGCCCTGCTTTGCGGGTACACGCGTGGCGGTGAAGACGTTGTTTGATCATCTCGAAGCAGGCTACAGCGTCAATGAATTTCTGAAAGAGTTTCCGACGGTCAGCAGGGAGCAGGTGGTCGGGTTGCTAGATTTATCCATGCGACAAGCGGAGCAGTCCGCCACTTCGATTTCAGCATGAAAGTTCTAATGCCTCTGCTTTGCAGCATCCGGGTTTTTCTGCTTTCATCTTTGAATGCGCATCACCCACTACCAAACCTTCGTCGTCGGTACCCCCTGGCGAAATCTCACCTATGTCCTAGTTGAAACCGACACCGGCCACACCGGCGTTGGCGAGGCCCGCGTCGTCGGTAAGACGCACACCGTGGCTCAGTATCTGCTCGATGTTCGTCGCCACATCATCGGGCATGATCCGCATGACATCGAAGCGCTTTACCGCCGGCTGACGCTGCTCGATTTCGGCTCGGCGGGTGAGGTTGTCATGACCGGCCTCGCGCTCATTGAGATGGCCTGCTGGGACATCATCGGCAAGGAGGCGAAGCTCCCCGTCTATCAGCTGATCGGTGGCAAGGTGCGCGATAGCGTGCCTGCTTATGCCAATGGCTGGTACACCGTCGAGCGATCGCCCGAGCAGTTTGCCGCCGCTGCCAAACGCGTCACCGCCAAGGGGTACAAGGCGATGAAGTTTGATCCGTTTGGTAATGGCGATCTGGAACTGAGTCGCGCTGAGTTTCGCAAGTCGATCGCGCTGATTGAAGCGGTGCGCGGAGCGGTTGGGCCTGATGTGGAATTGCTCATCGAAATGCACGGCCGCTTCGCGCCGCATCAAGCGGTCGAAATCGCCAAGGCCATCGAACAGTATCACCCGAGCTGGATCGAAGAGCCGTGTCGCCCTGAAGATGTTGGCGCGCTCAAACACGTCGCAGCACACACTTCGATTCCCATCGCCACCGGTGAACGGCTCTACCGCGCTTCGCAGTTCCGCGATCTATTTGAAGATCGCAGCGTGCACATCATTCAGCCTGACATCAATCAGTGCGGCGGCCTTTATGAAGTAAAAAAAATCGCCTCCACTGCCGAGACGTACAGCGTCGTCGTCGCTCCGCACAACGTGGGCGGCATCGTCTCCACCACCGCAGCACTGCACCTGATGGCGACCCTGCGAAACGGCAAAATCCTCGAGCATTTCAACGATTTTGTGGATGAAGGCATCAAACAGTGCGGCGCGCCTTATCCGGCTGTTGTCGATGGCGCGTTCCAACTTCCGCAAGGTCCCGGCTGGGGGCTCACGCTCAATCTCGATTACATCAAGTCCAACGAAGCAAAGAAAATCGATGGCGTGATTCAGGACCCCGGCCTGAATATGTTCGTCGATGAAAACTGGAACCGCAGATCGCAGACGAAATAGCAGCCGCTTGCGGCGTAGCGCCGTCAGCGCGGCGATTTCCGCTTGACGGCGCTCTCGCGTGTAATGGACGTTTTCGCGCTGACGACGCTACGCCGCAAGCGGCGATGATGATTCGCGATTTGATCCTTCACGCGGTCGGTGCAATCATGGTGCATTACACGGAGTTTCCAAATATGAGCCACACGAGCACACCGTCCGCAGATTCAACTGAAAAACCCAAAGGCCCGCCGACCCCCGGAATGTCCATGCCTCGCCCGGAGATTCCTGATCTGCGCGAAAAAGGCGGCATGAAAAACGGCGAGCCGCAGCGCTCTGATAGTCGGCTGTTCATGCAACTGCTCGCCTTCACCGACTGCAAAGATTCCGCAGCACTGGGCAAGGCTCTCGAAGCAGCGCACATTCAAGGCGTCGTCTATGAAGACCTCAACGATCCCAAAGGCGTGGCGATTCTCACCATGAATCTCGATCCGAATTTCTTCATCGACACATTGCGGCCACTGCTGCGAAGCGAGCCGTTTGCGAGTCTGACGCCTAAGCCGCAGTACACGATGTTTGGCAGGTCTTATTCGCTGGGCTATGAACCGAATCTGGAAGAGACGCTGCACGAGAGGCCTCGCCGCACGGTGACGAATCCCGATTGGAAATGGGCGGTCTGGTATCCGCTTCGCCGCAGCGGCAAGTTCGAGCATCTGCCCAAGGAAGAACAGACGGCGATCCTCCGCGAGCACGGCACCATCGGCATGGCGTTTGGCGCAGGCGACTATGGCCACGATGTTCGCCTGTCGTGTCACGGCCTGGATCAAAGCGACAACGACTTCGTGATCGGTCTCATCGGCAAGGAACTTTTCCCGCTCAGCGCTCTCGTGCAGACCATGCGCAAGACGCAGCAGACATCGCTGTATCTGGAAAATCTCGGGCCGTTCTGGGTGGGTCGCGCGGTCTGGCAGCATGGTGGGTGATGAGTTCCAAAGTTTTCCGGGAGGCCTCCCGTCATGGGAAGAAAACGAATCGGCGGACATTTATTTGTGTGGTGGCGAGGCGATCATCCTCCGCCGCATGTTCACGTCTATGATGGTAAGGGTCGATTTCTTGGGCGATTGCGTACCGATACGCTTGAACCGATCGGTGATTGGAAACCTTCAGCAAAGATCATCGAACTCGTCCGCCAATTGCGGGAAGAGCACGAGCTATGAAAATCATCTCGAAACAACTTCCCTTTGGTTCCGCTTCGTTCGAGCCGATGCGTGCGGTTCGGTTTGTTGCGGATGAAGATGCCTTCGAGGTCGAATTCGATTCGGGTGAAACATTTCTCCTGTCTCGCGCTTCGCTCATCACTGCCAACGGTCTAAAACCTGCTGATCATTGTGAACCTGATTCGATCTGGATCGATGGCGAAACGCGCTCGGGATTTTTTGTGCGATTTTCTGATGGTGTGGAGGCGGAAGCGTCATGGGAGTTCGTCAAGGAACGGCGGCCTTGAGACGAACCCTCGATTTGTTTAGCCGCGGAGCAAAGGCTTTGCGGCGCTCCGCGCGGAGCGGCGCAGAGCCTTTGCTCCGCGGCTAAACGATTTGCAATTGTGGGCGCAGTTGAGAACACTACGTGCATGTCCACCACCACACTTGATGAACGTCTTTCCGCCGTCCGCGCCACGCTTGGCGCGGCCGATCAGTCGCACATCCTTCATTTTTATGACACGCTCGATGATGTGGAGAAGGCATCGCTGCTGGCGGAGATTGAAGGGATCGACTGGCCTGAGGTGGCGAGGCTGGTGGAGAGTTATGTGAAGAGTAAGCCGACGTTTGATTTGCCCAGGGATGTGGAGCCTGCGCCGTTTTATCCGCGTGTCGCTAGCACACCGGAACTGGTGAAGAAGTATGCGGAGGCGAAGGCGTTGGGTGAGACCTTAATCCGCGCGGGCAAAGTTGCGGCGTTTACGGTGGCGGGTGGTCAAGGCACGCGCCTAGGTTGGGATGGGCCTAAAGGGAGTTTCCCGGCGACGCCGATTCGTAAGCTGCCGCTGTTTGGTTGCCTGGCGGAATACATCATTCGCACGCAGGAAAAGTTCGGCTGCATCGTGCCCTGGTACATCATGACCAGTCCGGTCAATCACGAAGCGACCTGCGATTTTCTCGATGAACACGAATACTTCGGCCTGGCTTATCGCAATATCAAAATCTTCCCGCAGGCCATGATGCCTGCCCTCGACATGACCACCGGCAAGGTGCTCCTCGCTTCAACTTCCTCACTCGCACTCTCCCCCAACGGCCACGGCGGCTCACTCAAAGCGCTCTACACCAGCGGCGCGATCGCTGACATGAACAAGCGCGGCATCGAACAAATCAGCTACGTGCAGATCGACAACCCGATCGTCAAAGTCATCGATCCGCTCTTCATCGGCTTGCACGCACTCGACAACGCGCAGATGAGTTCGAAGATGCTGCCCAAGGTTGCGCCCAAGGAAAAGCTAGGGAATTTTTGCAAGGTGGATGGCCGCGTGACGGTGATTGAGTACAGCGATCTGCCAGATGAACTGGCGATGCAGAAGACGCCTGATGGGGAGCTGCGATTCCGTGCGGGATCGATTGCGATTCACGTGCTGCGGAAGGATTTCGTGGAGTCGCTGTGTGAAAGTGCAAGCGGGTTTTCGCTGCCGTTTCATAGGGCGGAGAAGAAGGTGCCTTATGTTGATTTGGCGACGGGTGAGGAAATTTCGCCGACGAAACCCAATGCGGTGAAGCTGGAGACGTTTGTGTTTGATGCGCTGCCGCTGTGTGAGAGTTCGATCGTGTATGAGACGGATCGCGTTGAGGAATTTGCGCCGATCAAGAATGCGGATGCAGCGAAGGGCAAGCCGATGGAGGTCGATTCGCCTGCCTCGAGTGTGGCGATTCAAATCGAGCGGGCCGGCCGGTGGCTGGAGAAGATCGGCGTGCCAGTGACGCGTGATGATGCGGGCAACGTCGAAGGCATCGTGGAAATTTCACAGGCCACCGCGATTGAAGCGGAAGACCTGTTGCCCACCGGCCTGCCTGATGTGATCGGCCCGGCAACGCATCTGGTGATTTGATGTGACTGTGCTGATCTGTTTTCAAGCTCAATCTAATGCTAATGCTGATCCGTTTTAACCACGAGGCACGAAGACACGAAGAAATGCATGAAGTTAGAGATTCGGAGCCATTGAATAATTTGGGCAATTCATTTTTTAAGGAAGACAGGAAACAGAGAAGAGCAGGAAAATACCGGCATTGAGGCTTCTCCCATTTTTCTCGCTTTCCTGCTTTCCTTAAAAAATGAATTGGAACAGATCAATCAGAGACTTCGATTCATCTGATGAGCAATGAACTATTTTCTACATGCCTTTCTTCGTGCCTTCGTGTCTTCGTGCCTTCGTGGTAAAAATGGATTTCACATGAGTTGCGTTTGACAGTGGCGTGGAAAATGTTGATTGGCCTACTGCACAGGAGCATAAAGATGCGAACTAATCTTCTTGCATGGTGCTTCATGATGATCCTCGCGGTCAGCGCACAGGCTGCGCCGCAGGTGCAGGTCATCATCGCTGGATCCAAGAGCGATAAATCGAAACTCGATACGCCCTTTGGCATCGCCTTTGATTCGCAAGGCATCGGGTACATCAACGAGTTTGATGGCGGCCGGGTGTATCAACTCGACAAGCTGGGCACCCTCACACTGCTGGGTGGCAACCCCGGCGATCCCGCCACTCGCGGCAAGCCCGCGCCGCAGGCCAAAGCCTACACCGGCGATGGCGGCCCCGTCGCCAAAGCAACTTTCAACGGCATGCACACCCTCGCCGTCACTCCCGAAGGCGACATCTATCTGGCGGACACGTGGAACAATGTCATTCGCAAAATCGATCGCCGCACCGGCATCGTCACTACCTTCGCAGGCACCGGTGAAAAAGGTTTTGCAGGTGACAACGGCCCGGCAGAAAAGGCTCAGTTCCACGGCGTTTTCTGCATTTCATTCTCTCCCGATTTCGCCCGCCTCATCGTTACCGACCTGGGCAACAAACGCATCCGCGCTATCGATATGAAAACTGCGATCGTCACCACGATCGCTGGCAACGGCATGTCGGGCAAACCTGCGGATGGTGATGTGGCTATCGATTCGCCGCTCGCTGATCCACGCGCTGCTGCGAGCGACAGACAAGGCAATGTTTACATCCTCGAACGCAATGGCCATGCCCTTCGCGTCGTCTCGCCTGATGGCAAAATCAAAACGGTCTGTGGTGGTAGCGGCAAGAAAGGGGCGAGTGACGGCGATGTGGCTGCGTCAACGATGAACGGCCCCAAGCATCTGTGTGTTGATCTACATGACAACGTGATCATTGCCGACGCAGAGAACAACCTCCTTCGCAAGTACGACGCCAAGACCGGCAACCTCACCACGCTCGCCATCAAAAACCTGGCGCGCCCGCACGGCCTCGCTGTTCATGCCGATGGCACGCTCTACATCGCGGACAGCTACAACAATCGCGTGCTGAAGGCGACGGGGTGGTAAGGCGCAGATACAAAGCGGGAAAGCGAGAAAGCGGGAAATGAAAGGCATGTGCCATCGCTATCGATCGGCTCTTATTTTCCGCTTTTGCGCTTTGCTGCTTTCTCGCTTTTCCCCCTCCTGTTGGCCTCGTAGTGCCAGTGCGTTAACATGGCTCCGTTGGCGTGGCCTCGTGGTGCCTTGCTACCTGTGATCTGTCCATTGAAGCTGTCAAATAGAACCCGCAATGATTGTTGATCTGCACACCCATGTCTGGGAATCGCCCGAGCAACTGGGGCGCGGCGCTGCGCAGCGTTTGCTGCGACATGGCGGTCAGCCTTGGGATCGGCCAGATGCTTCGCCCAGCGCCCATGACAGCGCGATGGAGCCGGTGCAGTTTGCGGTGATCCTGGGCTTTGAAAGTCAGATGCTCGGCGGCTCGATTTCAGCCGAGCAGGTGGCACGCTACGTCGAGCGAAGGCCCAGCAAATACCTGGGCTTTGCAGGCATCGATCCACTCTTTGGTGAAGCGGCTAAGCGCGTCGCACAGGCGCAGGAGATGGGCCTGGTGGGCGTCACCATTTGCCCGGCTGCACAAGGCTTTCACCCTTCGCATACCAAGGCCTGGCCGCTCTATGAAGCTTGTGCGGAGCGCGGGCTGCCGCTGCTTGTGCATGGCGTTTCGCATTTGTCTTCGGAAGGAAAATTGGAATTCGCGCAGCCGGTGCTGCTTGATGAAGTGGCCCGCGAGTTTCCAAAACTTCGCATCATCATCTCGCAAGTCGGGCATCCCTGGATCGAAGAAACGCTCACGCTGATGAGTAAGCATCGCAATGTTTTTGCGGATTTGAGTAGCGTCGTGACGCGGCCGTGGCAGCTTTATAATTTGCTGCACAGTGCTCACCAGCAGGGCGTGATGGATCGGCTGCTCTTTGGCAGCGACTTCCCGCAGTGCACGCCGCAGAAGGCGATCACCACGATTTATTCGGTGAACACGCTCACGCAAGGCACGATGTTGCCGAGCGTGCCGCGCGAACAGCTTCGCTCCATCGTCGAGCGCGATGTGCTGGAGGTGCTGGGCATTCGTCGAAAAGAAAAAGAGAAGACGCGGGTGAAGGCGCAGGCGATCGCGCAGGAAATCAGTGTGCCAGTCAGCTCGCCGGTTAGCGCGCCAGTTAGCGCGCCAGTTAGCGCGCCGGTGGCAGCTATGCCTATTGCTTTGGCGGCGGCTGCCCCGTCAGTAATAACGGCCGCGCCTGTCACGCCCATCGCGCCAGTCAGCAGCGATGCCGCAGTTGATGACGAAGTGAAGGACGATATTTCGGACACTTACGAACTTGAAGAATCGTCTGATGTTGATGCTGATGTCGCTGATACTGCCGCTGCAAGTTCGAAGGATGTCGAAGAAGACGATGCTGCTGACGACGTTGATGGTGAAAGAAATGGCGACTCATCGCTGGAAGATGCACCATCAGAAACCAAACCCGGGGATTGAGAAATGAACGGAATCATGATGAAATCCTTTATTCGATTTGCGCACAGCCGTTGCCGAGTTGATGCAATGGTTCTGTCGCTGCTACTGCTGGCGACTTCTTCTGGTTGTTCGTGGATGCAGCCGGGCAATTGGGGCACGCTCTATAATCCGTTCTCCGCGCTGGGCGGCGAAGGTGGCAGTCTGACCGTGCGCAGTTTCAACGACACCGATGACACCACGCGCGGCTCGTTTCAAACGGGCATCTACACCACCGCTGATCAAAACTCCGCCACGATGATTCTCTTCGATGGCCCCGCGGAGAATCCCAAAGCAGCGGTGACGATTCGCATGTTCTGGAATCCGCACGCCGGCAGGACGCCCATTGATGCCACCGCGACCAACGCCACGGTGCAGTACGTGATCTTCGATGAAGCGGGCAAAGAGATCGCCATCTACAGCGGCGCAGGTTATTTTTATCCCAACAACACCGTCGGCAGCGATTCATTCACCGGCAGCCTCTGGCAATCTTCGCTTCGCATCGCTGACAAGAGCGAAGGCTTTGAAGACAAAATCGGACAGGCCCGCATTGATGGCAAGTTCACCGTCACGCGCGATGATCTGGCGGTGAATCCCGCGCTGCATCAATTGAATGTGCAGATCAAGGAACGCCTTGGCAGGACGAGAATGGTGATGGATGAGAAGGATGTGCAAACGCGCGGTAAGAATCCATCGTGAAGATTTCAAATATGAGATTTGGGATTTAAGATTTTCTCGTTGCATCGCGCTGGCCGCCGCCGAGCCTATGGCCAGCGGCTAAACGAAAAGCAGTTCATTCTGATCTCTGACTTCTGACTTCTGACCTCTGACCTCTGACCTCTGACTTCTGACCCGCCCCGAGGATTTACCATGCTTCACCGCTTCACACGTCGCAGCGCACTACTTTCCATGATCGCTACCGCTTCGCTTACCCTCACCGGCTGCGGCGGCGGTAACAACGAGAACGCCAACAAGATCGTCGTCGGCGAGTACGGCTCGCTCTCGGGCGAACAAGCCACCTTCGGCAAGACCACCCATCAGGGCGTCGCTCTTGCCGAGAAGCAGATCAATGCCGCCGGCGGGATCAACGGCAAAGAGCTGAAGATCATCACGCTCGACAATCGCTCCAAGCCCGATGAAACCCGCAACACCGTCACCAAGCTCATCACCGATGACAAGGTCGTCGCGCTCATCGGCGAAGTCGCTTCCGGTCGCTCGCTCATCGGTGCCCCCATCGCTCAGAAATATGGCGTGCCGATGATCAGCCCTTCTTCGACCAATCCCGAAGTCACCCGCATCGGCGACAAGATTTTCCGCGTCTGCTTCATCGATCCCGATCAGGGCTACGCCGTCGCCAAGTTCGCCATTGACAATCTCAAAGCGAAATCCGCTGCGATTCTGTTCGATCAGAAGGAGCCTTACTCGACGGGGCTTCGTGACAACTTCCGCGACTGGTTCAAGAAACTGGGCGGCACCATCACCACCGAGCAGCAATACTCGGGCGGCGATGCGGACTTTGGCGCGGTGCTGGGTTCCATTCGCGACAGCAAGCCGGATGTGGTTTTTGTGCCTGGCTATTACAACGATATTCCCAACATCGCGATTCAGGCGCGCAAGCTGGGCATCACAGTGCCGCTGCTTGGTTCGGATGGATGGGAGACGGAGAATCTGCCCAGCCGCGCTGAAGGCAAGCTCGAAGGCTGCTACTACTCGAACCATTACGCACCGGCTGACCCGCGTCCTGAATCGGTCACCTTCGTCGAAGCATTCAAGAAAGAATATGGCCACGAACCCAGCGCGCTGGCTGCCTTGGGTTATGACTCGGTGATGCTGCTCGCTGATGCGATCAAGCGCAGCCCATCGCTCAAGGGCAACGACCTGGCTGACGCGATTCGCAACACGAAGGATTTCATCGGCGCCACCGGCACGATCAACTTCAACAAGGAACGCAATCCGGTCAAGCCGATGGTCATGATCAAGATTGAGAACGGCAAGGAAGTTTATGTGGCGACGATCAACCCGCCCAAGGATTAAGTGAGTGTGACGCAGGGTGGGCTTGGCTCACCCTTTTTCATAAGCAGATCGGGAGGGCGAGCAGCGCAAGAGCCTATGGCTTTTTCTTATTCCCCTCCCTCCTAGGAAGGGGCTAGGGGAGGGTCGATCGCTCAGTGAAACGGCATGAAACGCAGCACGATTGTTTATCGAAAAACCAACCCTCCCCCAACCCCTCCCTGAGATGGAGGGGAGTACGAGCCAAATTCGCCCTCCCAGTTTCGCCCTCCCAGTTTCGCCTTCCCAGTTTCGCCTTCCCAGTTTCGCCTTCCCGAATGATTCGCTTTCACCACGCGATTGTTTCGAGTTTAATCTTCCTCCCTCTGTGACCAAACTTCTCCAAACACTTCTGGATGGTTTCTCCGTCGGCAGCCTCTACGCGCTGGTCGCACTCGGATACACGATGGTGTACGGCGTGCTTCGCTTCATCAACTTCGCGCATGGCGATGTCTTCATGCTCGGGGCGTGGGTGTCGTGGATGATTGCCAAGTGGCTCACCTGGACCGGCCCCGATGCTTCGCCGCCCTGGTTTGCCGCCATCGTGCTGCTGTTTGGATCCATGCTTGTCTGCGGCACGCTGGGCTATCTCATCGAACGGTTCGCCTATCGGCCGCTGCGAAAATCGCCGCGACTCAACGTCCTCATCACCGCCATTGGCGTGTCGCTCTTTATTCAAAACGCCGGTCAGCTCAATTTCATCTTCGGCACTGATCCGCAGAAGATGCCGCAGCTTCTGCCTGATGTCACGCTCTTTACACTGGCGGGTGTCAACTTCGAACTCATCGATGCCATCATCGTCTCCACCGCCATCGCGCTGATGGTCGCGCTACAGTGGCTGGTCTATGGCACCAAGCTGGGGCTGGGTATGCGAGCGGTGAGCCACGATCCGCAGACGGCAGCGCTCATGGGCGTGCCAGTCGATCGCGTGATCAGCCTGACCTTCGTCATCGGCTCCGCATTGGCAGCGGGGGCTGGACTGCTCTTCGCACTTGAATATCGCAACCTTCAGCAACCTGCCGCCGCGACATGGGTGCTCTTTGGACTCAAGGCTTTCGTCGCTGCCGTGGTGGGCGGCATCGGCTCCATGAAGGGCGCCATGGTCGGCGGTCTGATCATCGGTCTGCTCGAAACCGTCTGCTCCGCTTACGTCTCGCCGCAGTTTCGCGAGGTCTATGTCTTTGTCCTGCTCATCATCGTGCTGCTGGTCAAACCCAGCGGCATCTTCGGCAAGATGGAAACGGAGAAGGTGTGAGGAGCGAGTGTCGGGTGTCGGGTATCGGGTGTCGGGTGTCGGGTTTGAATCGAATGTGCATTGAATCATGAGCGAACAAGCGCCATTACAACCTGACCTTGCAAACTCAGCGAACGTCACCGTGACGACTGCTGCCGGTCGCAGTGCGCTCTTTCCGCTCATTGGTCTGGCGGTGGCGTTTGTGCTGCATCGGTTCATCGCGCCGATGCTCAGTCCGTATCACGCCGGCCTCGCGCTGGACATCGGCGTCAATATCATCCTTGCCGTCTCGCTCACCATCGTCAACGGCTACACCGGTCAGTTCTCCATCGGCCACGCAGGCTTCATGGCCATCGGTGCCTACACCGCAGGCGCGACCACCTACTACGGCTCGATCCTCTTCATGGGCCACTATGACTTTGCCGGCGGCATCCTCAGCGCGCCCATCGGCATGGAGACCACCAGCTTCTTCACCGGCGGCGATTCGCTTTTTCTCGCCGGCTGCATCATGGGCGGCATCATGGCGGCGCTCGCTGGCCTGATCGTCGGGCTTCCTTCGATTCGCCTGCGCGGAGATTATCTCGCCATCGTCACTCTCGGCTTTGGCGAAATCATGCGCGTCCTGCTCGAGCAAAGCCCCGAGCAGATTCTCTCCATCGAACAGGTCAAACAGACCGGCTTCCCCGGCGTCGTGCCTCACTTGGGCGGGGCCATCGGGTTTGGCAGAATCCCGCAGTATGCCAGTCTTTTTTGGGTCTATGCGTTTGTCACACTCACGCTCATCGTGGCGTACCGATTGAAATTTTCTTCGCATGGCCGGGCGCTTTTGGCCATACGTGAAAACGAAGTCGCAGCCGGTGCCATGGGTGTGCCCATCACGCGCTACAAGGTCATCGCCTTCGTCATCGCTGCGGCGCTGGCTGGCCTGGCGGGCGGACTATTCGCGCATCAGGTGCGACTGATTCCTTCCACCTTCGGGTTTCAGAAATCGTTCGATGTGCTCATCATGGTCGTACTCGGCGGGCTCGGCTCCATCAGCGGCTCGATCATTGCGGCGGCGATTGTCACGCTGCTGCCGGAGGTTTTGCGCGATCCGCCTTCGATCTGGCCGGTGATGCTCGGGCTGATCGTGGTGCTTGCGATCGTGCGCAGGAAGCGCGCGATTAGGCCTACGATCATTCTCGCGCTGGTGACCATTGCGTGGGAGGTGCTGCGCGCGGTGGTCGGCGATCTGTCGCCTTATCGCATGGTGATGTTTGCGCTGGCGCTGATACTGATGATGATCCTTCGGCCACAGGGATTCTTTGGCATCCACGAAATCTGGGATTACTGGAAGCGCAAGAAAATCGCAGCCAATGGAGCACGCCCATGACAAGCATGACAAGCATGATGAGCGAGGCTCTGTTCCATATCGAAAATGTTTCGCTCTCTTTTGGCGGCCTCAAGGCGGTTGTCGATTTTCAGCTCCGCATGAACAGCGGCGATTTGCACGGCCTCATCGGCCCCAATGGCGCAGGCAAAACCACGATCTTCAACCTCATCACCGGCGTCTATCAACCTGATGAAGGCTTCATTCACCTCGCTGGCAAGCCCATGCAAGGCAAAGCGCCTTGGGCCATCGCCTACGCAGGCATCGCCAGAACGTTTCAGAATATCCGCCTGTTCCCCGACCTTTCCGTCATCGACAACGTGCGCACCGCCAATCATCTGCGCAAGAAACACACGCTGCTCCACACGCTGCTGCGCGCCCCGCGTCATCTGACCGATGAGCAGACGATGATGGATCGCGCTACCGAGCTGCTCGATGTCATCGGCCTGCTTCATGTGAAAGACCACCTGGCCCGCAACCTGCCATATGGCGATCAGCGCAGGCTGGAAATTGCCCGTGCGCTGGCCACGCTTCCCAAGGTGCTCTTGCTCGATGAGCCGGCGGCGGGCATGAACCCCAGCGAAAAGAAAAGCCTGATCACACTGATCCAGAAAATTCGCGAGCAGTTTGATGTCACGATTCTGCTCATCGATCACGACATGAACCTGGTGATGAATCTGTGCGAACACATCACCGTCCTGGACCACGGCCAAATCATCGCCGCCGGCACACCGCAGCAGGTGCAGAAAAGCGACGAGGTGATCAAGGCGTATCTGGGGGAGCCAGCGGGGGAGTAACACTTATTATTTATTACTTAATATTTATTACTTAACAGCTATTGAAAGGCACTGTTGCCGTAGATTAATATATATGTTTACCTCATCACGATGCCTTGACAATAACTATTAAATAATAAGTATTAAGTAATAAGTAATAGTCTTTTTCCTTCTCCCTATGCCTTTACTCGAACTCAACAATCTCCACGTTCACTACGGCGCTATCGAGGCGCTGCACGGCATCAATGTATCGGTGGAGCCGGGCCAGATTGTGGCGCTTCTGGGATGTAATGGCGCAGGCAAATCGACCACGCTTCGCGCCATCAGCGGGCTGGTGCCGGCGTCGCAGGGGAGCATCAAGTTTGAAGGGCAGGCGATCGAACGACTCAAGCCTCACGAAATCGTGCGGCTGGGCATCGCGCAGGCTCCCGAAGGACGCGGCATCTTTCCCAATTTCTCCGTCGAAGAAAACCTGCGCATCGGTGCCTTCACCCGCACCAATCAAAGCGAGATCCGCAAGGATCACGAAGAAGTGCTGGGGCTGTTTCCGCGCCTGCGCGAACGACTCCAGCAAAACGCCGGCACACTTTCGGGCGGCGAACAGCAAATGCTCGCCATCGGCAGAGCCATGCTCGCCCGGCCCAAGCTGCTGCTGCTCGATGAACCATCGCTGGGTCTGGCGCCGCAGCTTGTGCGCGTGATTTTTCAGATCGTCCGCCAGATTAACGCCAGGGGCACCACGATTCTCCTCGTAGAACAGAACGCCAACATGGCACTGGAAGTGGCGCACCGCGCTTATGTATTGGAAGTGGGCCAGATCAAAATGGAAGGCGATGCGAAGAAGCTGGCTGCCAGCGATGAGGTGCGCAAGGCCTATCTGGGCGTGGGGTGAAACGATATCTATCACGTGGCTGACGGAGCGATTTGATAATCATTCACCAGAGGGAACATCTGAGTGCGCGGGACTTTTGCCGTGTCAATTGCGACATCCGGGAGCGTGATGGTAGAATGGAAACGGTATTGGCATTGTCATTGTCATTAACCATCATCAATTCTGGAGACATGTGATGACGCTGTCGCGGGGCACCTGTACGATCTTGGTCGGCCTTGCTCTGACCTGCTTGGCGCTGCTAGCGGGCTGTGACGTGAGTGAGTCGCCGCCGGCTGTCGCGAAGGATTCGCCGCTGCCCAAAGAGGATGCGCCCAAAGCTGTGCCCGCTGTTCGCGAAGGCTGGCCCACCGAAGCCCAGGCGAAGACGGCGATCTTCAAGGTCGAATACGCCATCCAAGCGTCAGACACAAACAAGCAGGTTTGGAAGGTCAAGGACATGAGGCACGAGGTTCAATCCGTGCAGTTTGCGAAACAGACCACACAGAAGCAGATGAATTTCGGTGCCAGCGCGATCACGGTCTATCCGGCGAAAATTCTGTACACCCGCATCACCGACTACGAACACAAAGAGGCAACGCGCGAGCAACTGGGCGCTGATGGTGTGTGGTTTCTCTATCGCGACAGCTTCGGTCAGTGGACGGCCAAGTATGGCAGCGAGTGATGATGGAATCAGTCCACTTCAAGAGCCGTAACTCAACGAGTCGCGGACGCCCAAGGCTTGAAGGGGTGTACGTCACGCCTTGTTTTGGAGTCAAGGCTGTATAGTTCTCTCTGGCCTTTGGCCTATCGGAGAGAACACGAAGGGCACGAAGAAAACGGAGGACACGAAGTGAAGAAGCCTCTTCATGAATCCGATGCTCATCTCGACGTTTCTATTCTTAACTTCGTGACCTTCTTCATCTTCGTGTCCTTCGTGTTCTCGGCGGTGGAATCAAGATGATTAGGAAGTAAACAACCCTTGTTTTGGAGTGGCAGCAGGTTGATTTAGATTCAGATGCTGATCCACAAGACCACTGATTGAATGAACACTCCAACAGGCCGTTGGCGTCCGCGACTCGTTGAGTCGCGGCTGGGTTCACCCTGTATTTATCCCGAACCGAGGTCAAAAAAAACACCCGCGACTGGCGCGGGTGTTTGGCTCAATTGAATTTGATCGACTTCGCTTTAGTGCTTGTTGACGCCCGGGGCATCTTCGCCAAGGAGCTGAGCGACGAGGCGTGACTCGCCGATGGTCGTCTCGATTTCGCCAGGGGCCACGGCACCGGCGGCCACGGCGATGGCGGCGGCATCTTCGAGTTCCTCTTCGCGCGTCGGGGTTTCCAGAGCCGGCGGCTCGGCCAGTTTGATGACCTTCATCCGCGTGTACGCCTTAAAGCCGGTGCCTGCGGGGATCAGGTGACCCAGCAGCACGTTTTCCTTGAGACCGACGAGCGTGTCGGTGCGGGCAGCCAGTGCTGCTTCGGTGAGCACCTTGGTCGTTTCCTGGAAGGATGCACCTGACAGGAACGATTCGCTCTGGAGCGATGCCTTGGTGATACCGAGCAGCAGCGTCTTGGCGGTCGCGGGCTTGGCCTTGACGGCTTTGGCTCCGACCTTGCCATCGGCTTCGGCGCGGGCGTTGGCTTCTTTGATCTGGGACTTCGTGTAGATGCCCGTGAGTGCGAGGCCGGTGTCGCCCGGATCCTTGATGCGGCCTTTCTTGGCGATCGCTTCGTTGGCATCGCGGAAGCGGAACTTATCGACGACTTCGTTAGGCAGCAGGTCGGTGTCGCCGGGGTTTTCCAGACGAACCTTATGGAGCATCTGCGACAGCATGATTTCGATGTGCTTGTCGTTGATGGGCACGCCCTGAGCGCGGTACACGTTCTGCACTTCATCGAGCAGGTAGTTGAACAGCGCCTCTTCACCCTTGATGCGAAGGATGTCGTGTGGAACAAGCGGGCCATCGATCAGCGGATCGCCTGCGGTGACATAGTCGCCTGTGTGCACCAGCAAGTGACGATCTTGTGGCACGTGGTGTTCAACTTCCAGGCCAGAGTCGCCCTTGATGATGATGGTCATCTTGCCGCGGCGACGGTCGCTGCGAAGCTCGATGGCACCGGAGATTTCCGCCATGACAGCGGCTTCCTTGGGCTTACGAGCTTCGAAGATTTCCGTAACACGGGGCAGACCACCGACGATGTCCGAAGAACGGCTGACATCGCGCGGCTGACGGGCGAGCATATGACCAGCCTCGATCTTGTCGCCTTCTTTAACTTCGATACGAGCCTTGGCGGGCAGGTAGTGGAAGTCGAGGATCTTGCCGCTGGCGTCTTCGATGACGACCTGCGGATGTTTTTCGCCCTTGTGTTCGATGACGACGAGTGCTTCGCCCTTGTTGCCTTTGCGCTTGCCGGGGGTGGCAGATTCGGCTTCGGGGCGGACGGTTTCGCCGATCTGGATGTCCTTGAACTTCACGATGCCCGCCTTCTCGGCGAGGATCGGCGTGCGGTGCGGATCCCACTGGACGATGAGCTGGCCCTTGCGAATCTGCTCGCCGGGCTTGACCGTGATGTACGAGCCGTACTGAACCTTGAACTTCTCAAGCTCACGGCCCTTGGCATCGAGCACAGCGATTTCGCCGTTGCGTTTGAGGGTGACGAGCACTTCGTTGCCGTCGTCATCCTTGGTGAGCACTTCGGAGCAGTCGCGGACAGCGATGGTGCCGCCGTTGTTGGAGCGGAAGCTGTTTTCCTGAACGCCCGAGGTTGATACACCACCGGTGTGGAACGTACGCATGGTGAGCTGCGTGCCGGGCTCGCCGATGGACTGGGCGGCAATGATGCCTACTGCCAATCCTTCTTCGACGGCTGCACCGGTGGACATATCCTGACCGTAGCAGCGAACACACATACCTTGGCGCGATTCGCAGGTGAGCGGCGAACGAACCATGAGGCTGTTGATGCCCAGGGCTTCGATCTTGGCGGCGGCGGTAGCGTCGATGTTCTGGTTTTCTTCGACGATCAGTTCATCCGTGATCGGATTGCGGATCGTCTCACGAGCGGTGCGACCGATGATCGATGCACGCAGAGGCACATCGATTTCTTCGCCCTTGAAGATGGCTCGCTTGGTGATGCCTTGCTTGGTGCCGCAGTCGGTTTCGGTGACGAAAACGTTCTGCGCCACATCGGCGAGCTTACGGGTGAGGTAGCCCGAGTCAGCGGTCTTGAGCGCGGTATCGGCCAGACCCTTGCGGGCACCGTGCGTCGAGGAGAAGTATTCGAGAACGGACAGACCTTCGCGAGCGTTCGCCTTGATGGGCGTCTCGATGATTTCGCCGTTGGGCTTGGACATCAGACCACGCATACCGGCGAGCTGCTGAATCTGGCTGACGTTACCACGGGCACCAGAGTCGCTCATCAGCCACACGGGGTTGAGATAACGCTTGCCTTCGTTGCCATCGATGGGCACGGGCAGGCCCGCTTCATCGCGGCGATCGTTCTTGAGTTCAATCAGCAGTTCCTTCTGCACGCTTTCACGGCAGTGGGTCCAGAGATCGAGAAGCTGGTTATAACGTTCACGCTCGGTGATGGCACCGGCATGGAACGCCTTCTCGACGCGATCGACTTTCTTCTGCGTTTCTTCAATGATGATGTGCTTCTTCGCCGGGATACGAAGATCGCTGATACCAAAGGACAGGCCGGCCACGGTGGCGCGCTTGAAGCCTGTTTCCTTGAGCTTGTCGAGCAGATCGATCGTGGCGGGACGACCGGCGACGGCATAAGTATCGTCGATGACGCGCGAGCAGCCTTTCTTACCCAACGAGCAGTTGTAGTAAGGCATGCCCGGGTCGAGGATGTCGTTGAGGATCAGACGACCGACCGTCGTGACCACGCGATCATTGGCGGGGAACGGCTTGGCATCGCCACGCTGTTCGTCCACGATCTTGGTGTACTTGCCCTTGGGCATGCGGACAACGATGGGCGTGTGAATGCCGATGCGCTTGAGATCGTAGGCGAGGAACGCTTCGACCACGTCCTTGAACTTGGGGCAATTCTCTGCTTTAGCTTCGGCTTCTTCAGGCATGACGGTGACGTAATAGACACCGAGCACGATATCCTGCGAAGGCGAGATAATCGGGTTGCCGTTGGCGGGCGAGAAAATGTTGTGCGTCGAGAGCATCAGCACCTGGGCTTCAGCTTGGGCCTCGATCGAGAGCGGCAGGTGGACCGCCATCTGATCGCCGTCGAAGTCGGCGTTGAAGCCGGTGCAGACGAGCGGGTGAATCTTGATGGCGTTGCCTTCAACGAGCACCGGTTCAAACGCCTGGATACCCATGCGGTGAAGCGTCGGGGCGCGGTTGAGGAGCACCGGATGCTGATAGATGACCTCTTCGAGAATATCCCAGACTTCGGGATCGCGGCGTTCGAGCATTTTCTTCGCCGACTTGATCGTGTCAGCCAGGCCATGCTCTTTGAGCTTGCGAATGATGAAGGGCTGGAAGAGTTCGAGGGCGATCTTCTTGGGAAGGCCGCACTGATTGAGCTTGAGTTCCGGGCCAACGACGATGACCGAGCGCGCGGAATAATCGACGCGCTTGCCCAGCAGGTTTTCGCGGAAGCGACCCTGCTTGCCTTTGATCATGTCAGTCAGTGACTTGAGCGGACGGTTGGAAGAACCCAGCACCGGACGACGGCAGCGGCCGTTGTCAAAGAGTGCATCGACCGACTGCTGGAGCATACGCTTTTCGTTGCGGATGATGACCTCGGGGGCATTGAGGTCCATCAGTTTCTTGAGGCGGTTGTTGCGGTTGATGATGCGGCGATAAAGATCGTTGAGATCGCTCGTCGCAAAGTTGCCCGATTCAAGCAGAACCAGCGGGCGCAGATCAGGCGGGATCACGGGGATCACGTCCATGACCATCCACTCGGCCTTGTTGCCTGAAGCGCGAATCTGCTCGACGATCTTGAGGCGCTTGGAGAGATCCTTGATCTTCTGCTTGGAGCGCGTCTCGCCCATGTCCTTGCGGAGCTTGGTGTTCAGTTCATCAAGGTCGAGCCGCTGGAGCAGTTCTTTGACAGCCTCGGCACCCATGAGCGCCTTGAACTTGTTGCCATGCTCAAGGAGCGCTTCGCGGTGCTGATCTTCGGTGAGGACTTCGCGCTCTTTGAGCGGCGTGTCACCGGGATCGATGACGACATAGTCCTGGAAGTAGACGACCTTTTCGAGGTCAGTCGTCTTCATGCCCATGAGGTTGCCCAGGCGCGAAGGCATCGCCTTGAAGAACCAGATGTGTACGATCGGCGCAGCCAAATTGATGTGGCCCATGCGCTTGCGACGGACACGGCTGTGCGTGACCTTGACGCCGCAGCGATCGCAGATGATGCCTTTGAACTTGGTGCCTTTGTACTTGCCGCAGGCGCATTCGTAATCGCGCTCGGGGCCAAAGATTCGTTCACAGAACAGACCGTCCTTTTCAGGGCGATAAGTTCGGTAGTTGATCGTCTCAGGCTTCTTGACTTCGCCAAAGCTCCATGAGCGAATGTCATTGGGGCTGGCCAGGGCGATTTTGACGGCGCCGTAGTCGTTAACGCGATCGTAAATGGCTTCGTTGTT
>ENA-ORBV01005474-ORBV01005474.1-microbial-mat-metagenome-genome-assembly--contig:-NODE-5474-length-23347-cov-12.497980_pt1 | contig 23347 bp, 17 predicted proteins | sample MGYA00237777_ERZ505514 | MGnify/ENA primary metagenome ERZ505514 (study PRJEB26160, sample SAMN06269048) | microbial mat metagenome | isolation source: Oligotrophic lake microbial mat | place... | reverse complement strand
TTCAAGCAGAAGACGGCATACGAGATTCGCCTTAGTCTCGTGGGCTCGGAGATGTGTATAAGAGACAGGATGCGGGCTCGGCGACGAGGAAGGTGGTGCCGCCGGTGATGGCGGCTTCGGTTGGCGAGAGTCGCAGGTAGAGATCGGTGCCTGCGCCCTGAGCTTGGGTGGCAAGCTGGATGCGGACGACCTGGCCGGTGCCGCCGCCCTGCGGCTGACCGAGGTTGATGGTGGCGTCGGCCCCAGTGCCAACTGCCGCGGCGATTGCGTGCGCGATTGCGGTGTCGAGTTCGGTGCGCTGGGCGGTCGAGGCGGGGGCGTACTTGGCGAGCGCGGGGAGCGCGGCCAGGAGCGCGGGGGGAACGGCGATCGCCTTGACTTGCCCGGCGAGCTTGAGGGCGAGCAGGCCATCGAGGCCGGTCGCGGCAGGGAGCGCGCCGGACTTGAGTCCATCGGCGGTGAGGTTGGCGGCGATGGACATCGGCGAGTTTGCGCCGGCGGTGGTTGCCTGGGCGTCGAGGGTGACAGCGGGTGCCTGGCCGCGGGCGAGCACAACGACCATCGCCGCGCGAGACACATTGATCGGTTCAGCGGTCACTGCGGGCAGGGTGTCGGTGGCGGGCGAGGGCGCGAGCGTGGCTCGGAGATCTTGGAGTTCGAGGTTGATGGTGCCATCGACCGCGGCGAGGGGCGCGGCGGAGCCGGTATCGGAGGTCAGGGCATCGAGCGACACGGCGAGATTGGTGACGGTGAGCGTGACGGATGACGTGCCATCGACCATGACGGGCGGCGGTGCGGAACCATCGCCGGCGAGAACGCGGCGGGCGAGGGGTGCAGCAGAGTTGATGACAACGCGGATGCCCTCGCCGGTGGTGCGGAGGGTGCCGGATTCCAGCCGCGCGGCGACATCGGCGTTCATGTTGGTGGAGCGTAGAGAGACAGTTGCGTTGGTCGTGGGGATGGCGGCAAGGCCGGCCGCGGCGGTCGTGGATGACGGGGAGTCGCTGGGGAGGGCCTGGGTTCTGGCGGTCATCGCAATGTCGACCGTGGGGCCGGCATCCTGGGCGAGATCGACCGGGAGATTCATCGCGGCGATGAAGGGCTGGATGAGGGCGGTGGCGAACCGCTTGAGCGTGACATCCGCGACGATTGCGCCGACGGGCGCAGCGCCCGCTTGCAGGGCCTGGAGGCGACCTTGGGAATCGAGCAAGCCATCGGCGGAGGCGTTGACCGAGAGGTCGCCGGCGGATTGGCCGTCGAGCGTGGTGGTTGTGGCGCCGGAGATGGTGACGGGCTTGGCAAGGTCGGTGGCATCGATGACGATGCGGAGGGGCTGGGCGGCGAAGGGCTTGTTCTCTTTCGCGGCGGGCGCATCGGGCTTGCCGCTGGGCGCTGGCAGAGAAACCTGGCCCGCCATCGCGCCGACATCGAGGGTGATGCGCGCGCCGCTATTGCGGAAGTCGATGGTTGCGGGGTCGAGGGGCTGGCCGGAGGTGGCAGAAGCGGGGACGGGGATTCGTAGGGAATCAAGCGTGAGGGCGAAAGATGGGCCGTCGTCGAGCGAGAGCGTTTGGCGGGCTTGGTCGATGGCGCTGGCGGCCTGTGGGAGCTTGGCGATGAACGCGGTGGAGGTGATGTTGAGCACGAGCGCGGGCTTGGCAGGATCGGTGCCGATGAGCACGCCGTCGGCGAGCTTGAGCGCGGCCTCGGCGGTCGCGCCGGCGGAGCGGAACTGCATCGCGATGGTCGCGGCTGTCAGGTTGCCGTCGATGCGGAGCGTGGTGTCGGAGGTGACGCCGAGACCCTCTTCGAGCGCGCCGCCAAAGCCGCCGAGAGCATCGATGATCGCGGAGGGGATGCCGGTTGCATCGAGGGCCACGGTGGCGCGTTCGAGATTCTCCGGCGAGAAGCCGGCGGGGCCGCCGGGGACCTTCTGCTTGGCGGAGACATCGAGCTTGATGACGGCCTTGGAGGCTGCAGCACCGTTCCCTGAGACAACATCGGCGGAGAGATCGGCCTTGGCGGTGAGAGCGCCTTGATCGATGTTGATGTCGATCGGGCCGGAGAGCTTCTGCACGCCGAGTTCGGGGCCGAGTTTGCCGTCGGCGCCCTCCTCGCGGATGGTGGCATCGAGCTGGGTGACATTGATTCGGGCTTTGATGTTGGGAACTCTGGTCGCGCCACTGCTGGAAGATGTGGAGGGCGTTGAGGCGGGACCGCGCGGGGCGAGCGCGGCATCGAGGTTGGTGGAGCCGTCGGGCTTGCGGATGAGATCGAGATCGCCGCGAAGTGTGATGGTGCCCAGGTCGAGTGCAGAAGAGGACCACCATCGTCCGGCAACGACCTGCCAGAGGGTGATCGGGGTATCGATCTCGATGGTGGCGATCTGGGTTCCCTGAGGATCGAACAGCTGGATGGGGCCGGCATCGGCGGGGGTGAACCAGCCGAGGGTGACATGGTCTACTTTGACCGTGCCCTGGATGTTGTCGGCCGCGGTGGATTCGATGATGCCGGGCGCGAGCCGCGAGGCGACCCATGGGCCGAGCGCGATTGCGGCGACGATGACCAAGGCGAGCAGGAGCAGGCTGCCGAGGATCCATCGCCGGGCGCGGCGAGGCTTGGATGGACTTGTTTGGTTCGTCATGCTGTGGAATTCCCCTCGGCCTCGGCGCTCAGGCCCCCCGGCGGAGCGTGGTCATAAACTGTACAGATGAAGAGCGCGGCAGGACACCCAGCTTGCGGTCTTTGTTCGTATCCGAATGCTGATTTAGAGCGTTGTGAGCCGCAATTCACGCGTTTGAGAACTGAATCCGGGCTTGGCATCGCTACCACGCGACGACTTGGGAGACGGCGTGCGGCGCAGCACGGCGGGGCGTCGGAGGGAGCGGCCCGTGACGCAGGGTGTAGAGCGGGACCTGCCAGGGGCAGTTGATGCGCAGGCCTTCGAAGACCCCATCGCCGATGCCTCGGGAGATGCAGCAGAGGGTTTGATCGAGACGGAGGATGCCGGAGGCGAGGTGGGCCGGGACATCGCTGGAAGTGTGGGGCGCGAGACGGGAGGAGATGCGGATCTGGCCTGCGTGCGTGTGTCCTGCGAAAAGGAGTGGGATGCCGAGGCTCGCGGCGGGGATGACGGCGGTGGGATAGTGGGCCAGCGCGATGGTGAGCGCGGCGGGATCGGGCGGGGGTGCATCGAGCGTGGCGGCGATGAAGTCTTCGGGGTAATCGAGCCCGACGATGTGGAGTTTGGGGTGTGGCCGCGCCCACTTGGGGACGTGGCCGGGGCCGCCGAGCCAAGTGATGTGGGGAAGTGAGGCCGCGGCGTGCATCATCGCGGCGGTGTCGTGATTGCCGAACGTGGCGAACGCGCCGAGTGTGGGCGGGCACCACGCGCGGGAGAGACGGTCGAGGGCGTCGAGGGCCGCGGCTTCATGGCCGGGGTCATCGCAGTAGTCGCCGGTGAGGATGATGAGGTCAGCGGGAGTGGAGGCGAGTGCGCGGAGCAGGGTTTGGAAGCGGTTGCCGGCGTGGGCGATGCGACGTGTGTGCAGGTCTGAGAGGTGGAGGATGCGGAGACCGTCGAGGCCCTGACCATGGGCATAGGGACCCGCAGGAACCTGGGGATGCGGGACATCGAAAGCCTCGATGGGCACTGGGGAAACAGGGGTTCGGAAGGAAGGGGTTTGCACGGTGACGTGGTTGTGAGAGGGGTCAGGGGTTAGCATCTGCCAACGGCGGGGGACATTGCCGGTATGTATGGACGGGGCGAGGTGGGAGCAAGCACGGAGGTCCGCGATGAGCTCGATGGTAACCAAGCGTCGGTGGGTGGCAGGGATGGTCGTGGGAGCGGTGGCGCTGGTGAGCGTGGGGACCGCCGCGGTCACGGCGTCGATGGCGTTCCTGGGCGCGCCGCCGAAGGGCGCGACCGTTGCGGTGGTTGATCTTGAGAAGCTGATCAACGGGCTCGATGAGAAGAAGGCGAAGGGAGAAGAGTACAAGCGTGTGTATGAGATCAAGCAGGCGGAGCTCGATGCGCTGAAGAAGCAGATCGAGGAGCGCGGCACCGCGGTGCAGTCGCTGCCGCCGGGCACGCAGAGGAGCAAGGCGGCCGATGAAGTGCGGGAGATGATCTTCCGCGCTGAGGGAGAGGCGCGGATCTCCAGCCGGCGGCTTGATGGTCAGCAGGCGGACCTGTTCCGCGATCTGTATTTGAAGGTCGATGCGGCCGTGGAACAGCTCGCCAAGCAGAACGGCTACCACATGGTGCTGGTCAGCGATGAGGGCGTGGAGATTCCGGAGAACGCGGGATCGGAGAACGTACTTCGCGCGATTCAGCTGAAGCGGATGCTGTTTGTGGGCAAGGAACTCGACATCACCGATGAGGTGATCAAGTTCATGAACAACTCGTTTGCCGCGGCGGGCGGCAAGGCCCCGGCCAAGCCGGTGGCCACTGCGAAGTGATTCGCCGCGTGAAGGATACATGGGAATGAAGTGACGGCCGCCCTGGAACCGGGGCGGCCTTTTTTTCGGACGTTTCGAGCGTCGTGCGGGCGATATGGGGTTTGATGCAAAGGCGCAGGGCATGAGCGACATAAATGAACGAATGTCGCTTGAGAGCCCTGCCGCGGCGAGCGGTCGGGCGCCGGGCCAGAGCGATGTCGCGGCGCATGCCGCGGCGTCTGCGAGGGACCGGCTTTCGGCCCAGGAGTTTGCCCGCCTGTTCGAGGAACATTGGCGGCTGTTGTGGTGCGCATCGGCGGCGGTATTGGGCGATCGGTCAAACGCCCAGGATTGTGTGCAGCAGGCGGCGGTGATCGGGCTGGAGCGGTTGGAGACGTTTGATCCGGGTACGAGTTTCGCGGCGTGGATGACGCAGATCGTGCGCCACGTGTCGATGAACGAGGCGAGGAAGCATCGGCGGCGACGGACGAGCAGCGTGGAGAACGAAACGTTGGATGCGCGTGCGGGCACATCGAGCGGAACGGGAAGCGGGCAGGCGGTGAGCAGCCGCGGCACGCTGCTGGCCGATCAGTCGAGCTTTGACGATGCGCTGGCTGGCGCGCTGGAGGGGCTGGAAGAGACGGCGAGGTCGTGCCTGCTGCTGCGGGTGCTGGCGGATCTGCCGTATCGCGAAATCGGGCTTGCTCTGGGCATTCCGGAGGGAACGGCGGCGAGCCATGTGCATCGGGCGCGGAAGGCTTTGCGGGAGCGAATGTCCGGGACGAGCGGTGCAAACGAAGGCGAAAGGGGAACGCATTGAGCGGCTCTGGTGATGAAACTGGCTCAGCGCGGATCGAGCTGTATCTGCGTGATGAGATGAGCGCAAAAGATCGCGCGGCGTTTGAGCGCGAAATGCTGCGGGGCGGCTCTCTGCGCGCTGAGGTTGAACTGGAGCGGCGGATCGGAGACCGCTTACGGGCGATGTATGCGCCGCCGGAAGCGCCGATGATCCCGGGCGGCGGGCAAGGACCAATGGTACGGCCATGGGTGCGGATCGCGCTGGGCATGGCGGCGATGCTGGCGATCGTCGCGGGGGTGTACTTCTCCGGGATGCTTGGGCCTGCGCCGGGCGGAACGAAAGCGGATGCGATTCTGGCGCGGCTGGAGCGCACCGGCTTTGAGCCTTCCTGGGCGTGCGAGAATGATGCGGAGTTCGTGCGGTATACCCGAGAGAAGTTCGGGCAGGCGTTTACGGTTGCCCCGGCGGCGGGGGTGCAGGTGATCGGGTGGGACTACTGCTCGGGCGTGCTGGGGGAAGAGGCAGGGGTGATGCTGGTGAAACTCGGGGATGGGGAGCGGGTTATAGTGATCGTGGATCGGAAGTCGCATGATCGACCGGTGGAAGTTGAACCATCCGGCGGGCTGCGGGTGCACCGGCTGAAGGTGGGCAATGCGGTGCTGTATGAGGTTTCCAAGCGCGAGGCTGCGGCGGTGATTCCGCTGGTGAACAGGGTGGATTGAGCGTGGGGCGAAGCGAATCTCGCGGCCAAAGGAATGCTCGTCGAACCGTTCGGCATGGAGTGCTGGAAGAGCAGGAGGCACTCGGCAAAGACCCGGCACGGAGTGCCGGGGCATCAACTGCCGTTATACTGGCGGTATGAAGCTGATCGCCGACGAATCGCAGGTTGAAAAGTTGCTTGATGCGCTGGCCGCGGACATCCGCAAGGGGACGAACGACCCTGGGAAGCTGGCGTTCATCGGGATCCGTCGGCGTGGGGATGTGGTGGCGGCGAAGCTGGCGGAGCGGCTGGGCGTGACGGATGTGGGGTCGATTGACATCACGCTGTACCGCGATGACCTGTCGGAGACGGGCGCGGCGGCGCGGGTGGGGAAGACGTCGATCCCGTTTGATGTGGCTGGACGGGAGATCGTGCTCTGCGATGATGTGCTGATGACGGGGCGGAGCGTGATGGCGGCGCTTCGGGAGATCCTCGATTTCGGCCGGCCGAGCCGGTTGCGGCTGGCGGTGCTGGTGGAGCGACCGGAACGGGAGATTCCGATTCAGCCGGAGCACTCGGCGCTGAAGCTTGAGCCGGGTCCGGGGGAGAAGGTGGATGTGCGGTTGATGCCGCAGGATGAAATGAACCGCATCACGATTAATCCGAGGGAGTGAAGGGAGACCGATTTTGGATTTCGGATTGGGGACTTTGGATTCAAGTTGAGATCCGGGGGAATGTTTCGGACCTCGTATACCCTTGCCCCGATGACCACCATGAGCGTTGCGTCGCCGACTGCTGAGAGTGTTGATGGGCCATCAGTGCAGTGGAAGCACCGTTGCCTGCTTGGGCTTCAGGAGCTGAGCGCGGAGGAGCTTCGGACGCTGCTGAAGACGGCCGCGGGATTCGCGGAAGTGTCGGGCCGAAGCGTGAAGAAGGTTCCGGCGCTTCGGGGGAAGGTGGTCGCGAACCTGTTCTTTGAGGATTCGACCAGGACGCGGCTGAGCTTTACGCTCGCGGCGCAGCGGCTGAGCGCGGATGTGATCGATCTGACAAGCTCGGGCTCGAGCGTCAGCAAGGGTGAAAGCACGGTTGACACGGCGCGGAACGTCGAGGCGATGGGGGTCGATGCGCTGGTGGTGCGGCACAAGTCGTCGGGCGCGCCGGGGCTGGTGGCGGCGGGCGTGAAGTGCTCGGTGATCAATGCGGGGGACGGGAAGCACGAGCACCCGACGCAGGGATTGCTGGACATCTACACGCTGGCGGAAGCGAACGGACGGCTGGAAACCTTTGACCTGACGGGGCTGCGGGTGGCGATTGTGGGAGATGTGGTGAGCTCGCGGGTGGCGCGGTCGAACATCGCGGGGCTGACAAAGCTTGGCGCGAAGGTGGTGTGCATCGGGCCGGGGACGCTTGCGCCAAAGAGCATGGAGACGCTTGGGTGCACGGTTGACGATGACCTTGAGGCGGTGCTGCCGACTGTGGATGCGGTGAACATGCTGCGGATTCAGTTTGAGCGGCACTCGGAAGGCGCGGCGAAGGCGGGTGGCGGGGAAGCTGTGCGGGCATCGCCGGCGTTCCCGAGCACGCGGGAGTATTCGCGCGGGTATGCGTTGACGGCGGAGCGGGCGCGGCTGCTGAAGCCGGGAGCGATCATCATGCACCCCGGTCCCATGAATCGCGGGATCGAGATCGCGGATGAGGTAGCGGATGGGCCAAAGAGCGTTATTCTGCGGCAGGTGACCAACGGGCTGGCGGTGCGCATGGCGGCGTTGTATTTGTGCGTAAGCGGATCTGAAGCCCGGTGAACGGCATCGGTTCGGGCACCCCCTCGCATACCCTTGGGCATGACCGTTCCCCGCGTTGCAATTGTCGGCCGCCCCAATGTCGGCAAGTCTTCCCTCCTCAATATGCTGGCGCATAACAAGGTGTCGATCGTGGACCCGACGCCGGGCACCACGCGGGACCGCGTGAGCATTCTGGTGGAGCTGACGCATGCCGACCAGCCACAGCCCGATCATGGCGGGATCGTGCGGACGATCGAGTTGACCGACACCGGCGGATATGGGGTGTATGTCGCCGAGGGCCGGCGGTACGACGATGTCGGCTCGGACCTGACGCGCCTGACCAAGGACATTGAGCATCAGATTTCCGAGGCGGTTGCGGGCGCCGATCTCGTGCTGTTTGTGATCGATGCGCAGGCGGGCGTGACGCCGGCCGATGAACAGATCGCCCGGTTGCTGCGGGAGCGTGTGCTGGGCCGGAAGAGCAACCCGCATCTCCGCGTGATCGTGGTGGGGAACAAGACCGACGGGCCGCGCTGGGAAGCGCATGCGCTCGAGGCCGCGGCGATGGGGTTCGGGCAACCGCTGGCGGTGTCGGCGAAGAACAACTACTTCCGTCGCGACTTCATCGATTCGCTCTATGAGGCAGTCGCGGAGCTTCCGGGTCAGGAAGACTGGAGCACGACGGATGCGGCGAATGCGAAGTCCGAGGCCGCGGGCGAGATGCACATCGCGATCATCGGCAAGCGGAACGCGGGCAAGAGCACGCTGGTGAATGCGCTGGCGGGTGAGCAGCGGGTGATCGTGTCGGAGATCGCAGGGACGACGCGGGACGCGGTGGATGTTCGATTTGAGATGGACGGGCACAAGTTTGTCGCGATCGACACGGCGGGGCTGCGGAAGAAGAAGAGCTTTGCCGACCGGATCGAATGGTTTGCGTTTGATCGTGCGCAGCGGAGCGTGGACCGGGCGGATGTGGTCCTGCTGCTCATCGATGCGACTGACCCGACGAGCCAGGTGGATCAGCACCTTGCGCAGATGATTCAGAAGTCGTATAAGCCGTGCATCATCGTGGTGAACAAGTGGGACATGGTGGAGGGGAAGCGGGCCACCGAGGGTCCGCATCGCGGGCACGACATCACGCCGGAGTTCTACGAGGAGTATCTGCGGAAGGAGCTCAAGGGCCTGCCGTTCGCGCCGATCTCGTTTGTCTCGGCAAACGAAGGGGAGAACGTCAAGGAAACGATCCGGCTGGCGTTTGAGCTGTTTGAGCAGTCCAACAAGCGGGTATCGACGGGGAGGCTGAACCGGGTGCTGCGGAACATCCTGTCAACGCGAGGCCCTTCGAGCAAGCTGGGCACGTTTGCCAAGGCGTTCTACATTGCGCAGGTCGCGGTTCGTCCGCCGACGATCGTGCTGGTTGTCAATACGCCGGGCCTGTTTACCGTGAACTATCAGAAGTTCCTGCTCAACCGCCTGCGGGAGGAGCTGGAGCTGGGCGAGGTGCCCATCAAGCTGTTGATCCGGGCTCGCAAGCGTGCGGATCTGGATGATCTCCTGTCGGGCCGGCATGCCGAGAGCAAGGGCCGCGCGGTGGGGCTGGGCGATCATGCGGATGACGACGCAGCGCTGCTGGGGCAGTTCGGTACAAGTCTGCAGGAGCCCGGCGAGGAGCCGGATATCGAAGTTCCGTTTGGGAACGAAGAGGGCGATGAGGCAGAGGATGCACGCTCGTTCTTTGAAGATGATGCCCCAGCGCCGTTGGCGGCCAAGCCGGCTCGCGCAGCGCGAACGGTGACAGGCGGGGATGACGAAGGCGACGCGGCGGCGGGCGGGCGGGCCAAGAGGCCGTCTTCGCCTCCGGCACGAGCGGGGAAGAGCAAGGCGGCGGCCCCAGCACCCGCACCCCGTCGGGGCAAGGCTCCGACGAATGTGACAAAGAAGCAGGGCGGCGTGCGAAGAAGCGGCCGCGGCAGACGGTAATCGGCCTTTCACTTTCGGGAGACGATCTATGAGCGGCTTGGCGAGGGCAACAGCGTTCGCGGCGGCGGGCCTTTTGTTTGTCTGCGGTGGGGCGGCGAGCGCTTCTGCGCAGCAGCCTGATCCTGCGTCCGGGCAGCCAGTAGCGTCGATGCCGATTCCGCAGGAGGTGCGCGCGGTGCTGGAGCGGGCGAAGGCCGCGTATCGCGGCGCGGGGTCGTATCGGGACCGCGCGGAGGTCACCTTTGACCTGCGCGGGAAGGACAGCCGGGGAGAGGCTGTTGAGCAGAGCACGACCAACGAGGTGGAGTTCATCTTCCAGCGACCGGGGCGGTTCGTGGTGCGGACGGATGATGTGCAGGTGGTCTCGGACGGCACGACGGTTTGGGGGATCATGGAGCAGATCGGTCAGTACACCGAGTCGGCCGCGCCGCAGGATATTGGGAGCGTGGCGAGCGACCCGGTGCTGAGCCTGCTGCATCAGCATCGGCCCGCGCTGGTGCTCCTAAGCCCGGCCACAGCCGCGACGGGCGAGCAGGGGATCGAGCGATTCTTTCGAGCGGGGACATCGTTTGAGAGCGCGAGCAAGGAGCAGCGCGGCGGGCGTCCGGGCGTGCGGGTTCGCGGCATTACGGACCCGGCGATGCCGGGGATGGGCGCATCGCCGTTCTCGGCATGGTTCAGCGACGAGACGGGTCTGCTCGAAGAGGTTCGGATCGATCTGACCAAGACATTTGGAAACATGCTGGTGGGCGCGCCGGGGGATGAGATGCCGGGGACGCCGCGGACTGTTGACAAGGCGGAGTTGCTGTACTCGTTCTCCGGGATTCGTCTCGACCAGCCGGTTGCGCCCTCGACGTTTGAGTTCACTCCGTCTTCGGGAATGCGGAAGGTGAGCTCGTTTGAGATGGGTGCGCCGGGGGGCGCGGGGCAGATGGGGCTGATCGGTCAGGAAGCCCCCGGCTTTGCGGGGCAGACTTTGGGCGGGGATGAGATCTCACTGGAAGGACTGCGCGGAAAGGTAGTGGTGCTGGACTTCTGGGCGACGTGGTGCGCGCCGTGCGTGGCGGTGCTGCCGCAGGTGCAGCAGGTCGCGACACGGTTTGCAGGGCGGAACGTGGTGGTGATCGGCATCAACCAGGACCGGGCCGGGAACGAGGAGAAGGTGCGTGACTTCCTCGCCGCGCGGAGCCTGAACTTTCGGCAGATCCTGGACTTTGAGGGCGAGCTGGGCGGGGCGTACCGCGTGTCGGCGATTCCGTGCACGGTGATCATCGATCCCAAGGGAGTCATTCAGGACATCGATCTGGGCGGGCATCAGAACCTGGAGGAGTCGCTGTCTGAGCGGATCGAGACTGTCTTGCGCGGGGAGACTATTCACAGCGCTGAGACCCTCGCACGGTTTGCGCAAGGCGCGGATGACCGGCAGATTGTGGATGACGACACCGGCCCATCGGATGCCCCGGCAGCGACGGGGCCGGAGACGCTGAACGCGCAGCTGATCACCGAGGGCGAGCGGACGCAGGGCGTTTCCGCCGCGGCGGGGTCTCGGCTGATGGATGTGAATGGGGATGGGCGGGCGGAGCTGGTTGCGCCGGACTACTCGAGCGGCGGGCTGATTGTGCTGTCGCCCGATGGGTCGACGGTGGAGAAGGTCCGGCTGCGTGGCGCGCCGCGGGGGTTCATTGGGTATGCCGCGCCGGCAGCGATTGCCGGGCCGCGGGGCTGGCTGGTGGCGACGGCGGAGGGATATATCGAGGCTCCGAGCGCTGTGGTTCGGTATCACGACGCGCAGGGGGATCTGGCGTGGTCGTTCACGGTGCCAACGCCGAGCGGGATTGCGGCACAGGTTCCGTTTGTTGACGCGGCGGATCTGGATGGCGACTCGCGCGCGGAGGTTGTGCTGCTGGCGATGATGTATCCACGCGGCGGGGCGAGCAACCCCGCGGCGAACAAGGCCTGGCTGTTCATTCTGGACAGCGCGGGGAACACGCTTGCGGCGCGGCAGGTGGGGAGCATTGCGACCGGAGCGTTTGTAACAACGCCGGGGACGAATGACCTGCGCACGATCGTGGTGATGGCGGACAACGCGGTGAAGCGGTTCACGTTTGACAACCGGAAGCGTTAACCGATCGCGGCGGCAGCGACGGGTGGCTCGACCTCAGGCTGGGGAGGCGGGGAAACGCGCGCGAGGTACACGATCGAGGCGGCGGCGGCGAGCAGGAAGGCGACCAGTTCCGCGGCGGTGACCATCAGCACGATGAGGCTGAAGGAATCGAAGTCGATATCGACGAGGACTTTGTTGATGAGGCCTGCGGTTCCGGCTTCGCGCAGACCCAGCTGTCCGGCGGGGGAGACGGAGCCGATGAGGTAATAGGTGCTGCCGGCGAGCAGGGACTCATCCCAGCGGATGGCGCGGCCGACGATGGCCGCGGCGATCATGAAGCGGGAGGCCTGCACGACGAGGTCCGCGAGCCTCCACACGACGATGCGGGACACCGCGCCGGGTGAACCGAGCATGCGAGTGCCCTCGTGGACGCGATCGAGCATGGCGCTTTCGCGCAGTTGCCGTGGCATGGGGAGCATGTTCCAAACGGACTGGATGATGTCCCAGCCGCGCCCGGTTCCGGCGAACCTGGCGACGCCGACGACGGAGCTGCATAGCACGAGGATTCCGCCGACGCTGGCGAACCACCAGAGGCCATCGACGCGGCCTCGCCAGATTCCGGCCAGGAGCACGGGGCCGAGCACGCAGAGCATGACGATGCCCATGGTGCCCATCCATGCGCCGATGGTGAGCAATGGGATGCCATTGCGGCGATTGTGGGTCAGGATTCGGAAGATCAGCCCGAGCTTGAAGGGCATGTAGTTGCCCAGGGAGGCGACGAAGTTGACGGTGGCGACTTCCATGACCGGCAGGCGACGGACGGGGGAGACGGCCGCGTGGAAGGCCATTCCGTTTAGCATGGCGCTCAGGGCCGAGAGCGCGACCAGCGAGCCCGCCTGCCACCAGGGCGCGGCGGCGAGCTTCTTGAGCTGCTCGCTGTTCTCGGGGGAAAGCGCACGTGCGCCGCACCACCACAGCAGCGCGAGGCCGAGCGCGAAGCCGAGCAGGTTGAGCGTCACACCGATACGGGATCGCGCGGGGCGTGGGATCACGACAGAAGCAGTGGGCAGAAGCGCCGGATCGACCGTCGCCGGAGAAGCCGTTGCTGCCGGATGCGGGCGAGCTGGTTCGTTCATCGCTCTTCTCCCTCCCCATTCCCCGCAGCAACATCGATCAGATGCACGAGGAGTCGGCTTGGCCTGGGAACAGCTTTGCCAGGAGTACCCGCATCGCCTGTGTGACTCGCGCCGTCAACGGTCCAGAGTTTGACGATTGAACACCCCGAGTCGGGATGGCTCAACCAGGAATCGATGTTGGCCATGGTGACATCGGGGTCGAAGTTGCGGTCGCGCTGGCTGAGCCGGCTCAACTCATCGAAGTTCACCAGGACGAAGCCGATGCCTTGTGCTCGGAGGAACCTGGTCCATGCAGCGGCATCGGTCGGTGCGGAGCGGATCGCATTGCCGAGCGGGGAGGCATCCCAGGTGGTGTGATACACGACACCGGCATCGGCGGCTCCGGTCGCGCCGAGATAGTAGAGCGACGCGGCATCGCCGAGCAGATAGACGGCATCGGGCTCGCCCGGGGGAAGGTCGCGGGCCTGGCCGAGGAGGGCCGCGCGGGTGTCATCGCCGAGCAGGCCGGGTCGGATGCCGAGGTTGATGAACTCGAAGGGGCCAGCGGCTCCCTGGAGGATCGCCGCGCGCTGTTTCGGGCCCTGCTCCATATAAACCTCATCGGCGCGCAGCAATCCGGTGAACTCGGCGACTCCGCCAATGAGGAGTGCGTTGGGCGCGCCGCCGCGCTGGGCAGCGAACTGCAACGCCGCGACGAGCGAGAGCGCAAGCAGAAGGGCGGCGGTCGCCTTAGAGGTGATCCACGCTCGGATCGCGCGCGGTTGCCGGGGGGATGAACGGGGGGCCGAGAGAGGAGCCGGATCGATCGTGCCGAAGCCTGCGCCCAGGAGAAGAGACATCGGCGCGAGGAGGGGGACAAGGAACCGTGATTGCAGGTGGGTAAAGGCCATCCACGCGATCATGCCGAGGATGAGTGAGAAGATCAGCAGAAAGGTAACCCGCCTTGCGGCCGGCGCGCGCAGAGCGACCGCCGCGGCGGCGAGTGCGAGCCATGGGGTTGCACCCCATTGGGCATGCAACCAGCCGCGAGCCGTGAACAACATGGCAAAGCGATCGATGAGCGGGCCATCGAACGCGTGGGCTCTGAGATATCGAGCGACCTGCTCGGGGGTGTAGTGTCCGAGGCCGAATATGCCGGTCGCAATGGGAAAGACGGGATTGCCGGAGGCGAGGGTGTTGCGGATGAGCCAGGGGGCGAGGGCGATGAGACCGCCGATGCTGCCGACGAGAATCATGCCGGGCCAGACTCGTCGGTGATGATTGCCCGCAAGGGAACCGAGCATGAGGAGCCCGGCCGCGGGCCCGACCAGCAGGAGGGCGGTGGGCTTGCAGGAGCTTGCGAGGCCGATCAGGAGGCCGATCGCCGCGGCGCGGAGACGGAGCGCCAGCACACCGGAAGCATCGGCGTGGGTCGCGGCATCATCGCGGCGTGAGGGTTGATCGACGCAGAGCAGCAGTGCGCCGGCAGTGAGGAGCAGGACGCCCATCTCGTTGTATGCCAGGGAGCCGCAGACGATGGTCCAGCCGGTGCTCAGTACGACAACAAAGGTCATGAGGCCCGCCCGCACGGCGTGACTATCGGTTGCGCCACATCGGCGAGCGACTGCCCACGCGCCGCGACCACACAGCAGCGCGGCCAGCACGGCCATGAGTGCATGGAGCAACTGGCAGGAATAGACCCACGCGCCATCGCCGCCACTCTCCCCAAGCATGCGACCGGCCACACCCTGCGCGGAGCTTCCGAGCATCATCTGTCCGAGGTGCAGGTAGGCTGCTTCGACATAGCCGGGGAGGTATGAATAGACATTGTGTGCCGAGGGCTGGAGCGCGCCCACACCGGGGGTGGCCCACTCCTTGGGCAGTTGCAAGTGATAGCTCAAGGCGTCGTAGGCGCCGTACTCCGATTCCCAAAGCCAGCCGGGAGGATTGGCCGAGGCGACGAGCAGTGCGCCAAGCGCTGGCGCGGCCAGGGCCGCGGACATGGGGATCGCGGGCCACTTCTCCGGGGCGAAGTCGCCGCGGGCCATCTGATCCAGCAGGATCACGACGCCGAGTGCAACAGGGGCCCACGCGACGATACGCGGGGCAAGACCATCGCCGCTGAGCAGACCGGCGCACCCGAGGAGATGCGAGAGCCAAAGGAGCAACCCGACTCCGAGAGCGGGTTGGAGCCAGAGGCGGGATTCGAGGCCGCGGATGAGGATCGCGGCGGGTAAGCGGCCTAGGCCGATTGCGCCAAGCAGGTAGGCGGCAGCGAAGAGGCCACCTTGAAGAATAATGGCGAATGCGGAGAGGATGCCCACGGCGGCGGTACCGCTGCGTGCACCTTGCCCGCCCACTCCAGTTGCGTCATGCCCGATCGCGCTGAGCACGCCGACGGCGATGAGCGTGGAGATGCCGAAAATGAGAGCGGGCACGAAGCCGCGCTTGGGCATGGCGGCGAGGGATGGATCGGCCGGGCGTGGCATGAGGGCTGAGTGTAGTGGAGAGTACGAAATGCCAGAGCGGCTGGTGGGGAAAGGGAGCGGCAATGAGGTTGGGTGCGGAGGGTGCAAGCCAGCCGGATCTTCGGGCCTTATTGTGTCGCCCATCACGAAAGACAGCGGCGGAAGCTACTGTGTAGGGTGAATCTGCCGCCCCTCAGCCCGATCCCGCCGAGTACTGATACGGATGAAATCCGCATCATCGAACCGCTATGCGCGGTGTTTCGTCGGAAGCTCAAGTCCGAGGGGCTGAAGTACACGCCGGAGCGGGCGTACATCCTTGATGCGATCATGCGGCGGGCGATGGATGCGGAGCTTGCCGCGGATTCGTCGGCACGACCGGCAGGCTCGCCGTTCGGGCTGGCCGGCAGCCGCACAGGGCAGGCGGCGGGCACCGAAGCAGGCTCGCACAAGGGTGGCGTGTTTGAGGCGGAGGAGCTTGTCGAGGCGATGCGGAAGCAGGGCTTCCGCGTCTCCCGGGCGACGGTGTACCGCACGATCAAGCTGCTGGCGGAGGCGGGGATCATCCAGCAGGTACTGTTTGATACGGATCAGGCGCACTACCAGCTTGCCTACGGGCGCGCAAGCTCGGGGCTGCTGGTGAATGTCGACACCAACGAGATCACACCCATCGATGTGCCGGAGCTGGCGGCGATCCGCGACCGCATCTGCCGCGAGCGTGGGCTCGTGGCGGAGGGGCACCGGCTGGTGATCTATGGGCGGCACGGATGAAGGGCTCATCCCCGCGGCGGCAAGATCAAGTTGCGAGCAGCACTCAGCCGGTTGACTGCATCGCCGCGGCAATGGCGTTGATGCTGGCATAGATCGCCTGCTGCAGGGCCGGCGGGGATGCGGAAGACTCCTCGGAGCGGGCGCGATTGAGCAGTTCGATCTGCGCGAAGTTCAGCAGGTCGGTCCAGGGGTTTCGAGCGGCGATCGCTCGGCCGATGACTGGTTCGCCTTCAAGCAGGTCTGACTCGCCGCTGATGCGGAGCACGGCCGACTTCGCAGCGACGAAGTCTTTCTCCAGCAGCGTGTGCATGCGCTCGCCGGCGGGGTGCTCCATGGCGTAGAAGCGGGCGATCTCGAGGCGTGAACGGGCCATCTCGCGCTGGGCGTTGGTAATGAGCGTTCGGAAGAACTCCCACTGGCCATATGCCTCGTGCAGTCGCGCGAGGTCGGCCTCGGAAAGCTCGCCGAGGGCGGTGCCGAGCCCGTACCACGACGGCGCGATGTAGCGCATCTGCGTCCAGGAGAAGACCCAGGGGATCGCGCGAAGGGAATCGAAGGTCATGTCGCCGCCGGTTCTCGCGACCGGACGCGAGGCGATGGGGAGGCCACCGATGTGCCCAACGGGACTAACAGTCGTAAACCAGGGCCAGAACTCGGGGTCGTCGATGAGCTGGCGGTAGGCCTGCATGGACCGCTGGGCCAGACGCTCGACGAGCGACGCCGCGGCCTGCGGCGCGCCGGCGGCCTGGGGCTCTCCGACGACTCCGCCGCGATATGCGGAGACGATCATCGCGCTGACGATCTGCTCGACGTGGCGGCGCGCGATGGCGGGGACGCCATAACGGAAAGAGATTACCTCTCCCTGCTCGGTGAAGCGGATTCGGCCGTTGTGCGCGGCGATGGGCATGGAGAGGATTGCGCGGTTGGCGCGTCCGCCGCCGCGGCCGACTGTTCCGCCGCGGCCGTGGAAGAGGCGGAACGCGACACCCTCAGCGCGGCAGATATCGCTGATGTGTTCCTGCGCCTCGCGCAGGGCGACATTGGCCATGAGGAAGCCGCCATCTTTGTTGGAATCGGAGTAGCCGAGCATGATCTCCTGGAATGGAGAGCCGTCTGTCGATTCAACCGCGCCGCGGGCCTTGATCTGCGACTGATAGACGGTCTCGGCAAAGAGCGCCTTGAGCAGAACGGGGCCGCGCTTGAGATCATCGATGGTTTCGAGCAGCGGAACGATGTCGAGACCGCTGGATGCGCCATTGGGGCCAAGGTGGAAGAGGCCGCTCTCTTTCATGAGCAACTGGACCTCGAGCAGATCGCTCACGCTGTGGGTCATCGAGACGACATAGGCGCGGACGGAGTCGGGCTCGCGCGACTGCGCCTGGGCGACGACCTCGAGCATCGCGAGGATCTCGGCGGATTCCTCGGAGAGCTCTGCGCCGCGGCGGAGCAGAGGACGGGGATTGACCAGCTCCGCACGGAGGATTGCGAGCCGGGCGGGTTCATCGAGCGAGGCGTAGGACTCTTGCACGCCGCCGGCCTTCAGCAGTTCGGCCACGACGCGCTCGTGTACGGCGGAGTGCTGACGCAGATCGAGGCTGGCCATGTGCAGGCCGAACACGCGGGCGCGGAGGATGAGCTCGGCGAGGGGTCCATCGTCGGCAGGGTCGGCAAGGCCGACTTTGTGCAGGCCGTCGCGGATCTCCAGGAGATCGGCGAGCATGGCGCGGCAGGTGTATGCGGGGTCGCGGAGAAGGCGGGTCTGGACTTGCAGCATGCGGAGCCGGAAGGGCTCGTGCTGCGCGTGCGCGAGCAGATCAGCATCGGCGGCTTTGAAGGCGGCATCGCGCTCGATGGATGCGAGGATCGCCTCGGGCACCTGGGCGCGCTGGTCGGAGATGCTGAGTTCCTGGCGCAGTTCGTTGATTGCGGAGCAGAACTTGTCGCGCGCGGCACTGGCCAGCAGCTCGAGCGTCTGACGGGTGACATCGCTGGTGACGCGGGGGTTGCCGTCGCGGTCGCCGCCCATCCAGGTGCGGTAGCGGAGCATGGGCGGGAGATCGGCGAGGCAGAGGCGGGGCGCGCGATCGGTGTGCACGCCGCGGACACCTTCGACGACATCCCGGGCGAGCAGACCAACTGCGTCCCAGATCGCGCCGGTGAGGAAGTGAAGACCGTTGCGGACTTCATCGAGGACGCCGAGCCGGCGCGTGCGGACCTCATCGGTGACCACGAGAAGCTGGGTGACCTGGCGGAGCCGGGACTCGGCGCGGCGTCGCTCTGAGGGCGTGGTGTCGGCGGCGTGACGAACGCGGAGGAGTTCCGACACTTCGCGCAGCTTTACCTGGAGGCTGCGGCGGCGGGCCTCGGTCGGGTGGGCGGTGAGGGTGGGCTGGATGTCGAGGCGTGAGAGGAGCGCGATCGTCTGATCGACATCGAGCCCGGCGCGGGCGACGGTGAGCAAGCCTTCGGCGATGGATTCTGCGCGAGGATGCGAGAAGCTCTCCGCACGCTCGCGCTGCTGATTGACCCGCGTGATGTTGGCCTTCTCGGCGTTGTTGAGGAGGTGGAAGCGGACGGTCAGGTAGCGGATGAGCTCCATGAGCTGATCGGTTGAGCAGTTGGCGATTCGGCTGCGCGCATCGGCGAGCCCGCCGGCGGCACGTGCGTCCTTTCCGTTCTGGCAGAGGGGCGCCAGGGCGTGGGCGAGGTCGCGGGCCGCGGCGCGAGGGCCGTCGAGCACTTCATCGAGCACCGATACGACAAAGGCATAGTCGTCGAGTCGTTCCATTCGGTAATAGTGGCATGTCGCGGCGGGCGCGTCGAGTGAAATCGAGGTCACGGCGGGTTTGCTACTGTCTGCATTGAATGAACGCTGACCCCGCATGGCCGTCGGAATCGGTGGAGCTGGTGTATGACATCCAGCGCGAGCTGTCACTTCTGACAGATCCGGCCGCGCTGGTGAGCACGTTTGTCGCATCGCTTGCGCGGGTGCTACCGATCAGCCGGATCATGTATGTACTGCCGTGGCCACCGAAGGTGCGGCGGCACGACTGGATTCCGGGTCCCGAGGTCGCGGCGGGCTCGCTTGGGTATCGCGTGCTGCTGGATGTCGACCTGACGGATCGCCGATGGCGCGAGAAAGCGGAGTTTCGTTCGTTGTTCCGGCAGCGGAGCGGGTTTGAGGCGGATGCAACGGGCGGTCTGCTTGGGGAGATCACTGCGCAGGAACTCCCGGTGCTTCGGGAAGAGCTTGAGCTCGGCCGCGCTGAGCCGGGGCTTGGCGCGAAGGCGGCGGCGCACCGGTCGATGGTGGCGGTGCCGATCTTCTGGCAAGGGCACACGCAGGCTTGGATCGTTGTATTTGCAGACTCGCCCGGCGCGTTCCGGCCCGATGATGCGCGGCTGCTGCTGACGACGGGCAACATGCTGGCGCGATCGGCGGTGTATCTCGACACGCTGGAAGAGGCAAAGCTGGCCAACGCGCGGCTGCACGCGACGTTCAACGAGATCGGGCGTGTGCAGCGATTGCTGCTGCCGGCATCGCTGCCGAGCGACCCACGTCTGAGCTTCGCGGCCAGCTACATGCCGTCGGAAGCGGCGGGCGGTGACTATTACGATGTGTATGAGCCCAACCCCGATACGCTCGACCTTGTGATCGCCGATGTCTCGGGGCATGGGCCGGTCGCATCGGTGGCGATGGCGATGCTGCGAACGGCGATGCAATCGTGGTGCCGCGGCGGTCACACGCCCAACACGGTTGTGCCCGAGATCAACGAGTTGATGCACGCGAGTCTTGATGAGGGCATGTTCATCACGGCGTGCTTCCTGAGCCTGGATCGAAGGACCGGAGCGCTCGCCTATGTGAACTGCGGGCACAACCCGCCGATGGTGCGTCGCCGCGGCGGCGGGGTGGTGCTGCTGGATTCGGGCGGCGGGCCGCCGCTGGGCGTGTGCAAGGACCTCGACCCGCCCGCGGCCACCATCACGCTTGCGCCCGGCGACCTGCTTGCGCTGTACACCGATGGGATCCCTGAAGCATTCAGCCCGCGGCATGAGCTGCTGGGGATGGAGCGACTGGTGGAGGCCATCAAGCGCGGCGAAGGGGACCCGGAACACACCAAGCGGGCAGTGCTGGAGGCGGTTGATCGCCATGCGGCGGGCAGGCCGCGGGAAGATGATCAGACGCTGGTGGTGATGGGGTATCGGGGAGGGTGAGGGAATGCGGAGTGCGGAGTGCGGAGTGCGGAGCAGGATTGAACAGGGACCTCGCGCAGAGCCGCAGAGGCGCGAAGGGAGGTAGGGCGGAGAGATGAGGCCGCGGATGGGGCGGGATGAGCAGGAATGAGGAGGCGGGGTGTCGTGGGTCGCGAATCCCTATCATCCGGTGTGAGCAGCACAGTTCCCATACCGAATGACGTTCTGCAAAGGATGGTGGATGCCGTGGAACTGGTGCGCCAACGTCTCGTTCGGGCGGCGGCATCGCTGAAGGCCGGGAATGTGCCGTACGCGATCGTTGGCGGGAATGCTGTCGCGGCATGGGTTGCGACAGTGGATCGCGCGGCAGTCCGCAACACGCAGGATGTGGATGTGATGATCCGGCGGGGTGACTTCGATGCGGCGAAGGTCGCGCTGGAGCAGGCGGGGTTCGTGCATCGGCAAGCAGCCGGACTCAATCTGTTTCTTGACGGCGCCGGGGCGAGCCCGCGCGAAGCGGTGCACATCGTCTACGCGGGCGAAGTCGTCAAACCCGGCGAACCCGCCGCGAACCCGGATGTCGCCGAATCGAGCGACATGGGCTCCTTCCGTGTGCTGAATCTCGCAGCGCTGGTGCGCATCAAACTGACCGCGTTCCGGCGCAAAGATCAGGTGCATCTCACCGACATGATCGGTGTCGGGCTGATCGACCAGTCGTGGACAACGCGGTTGCCGCCGGTGCTGGCGGAGAGACTCCAGCAGTTGCTCGATACGCCGGATGGGTGAGGGACTTGCGCGCGAACCAAAGATTGCCTCACGATACCAGACTGTGCAACATGCGAGGTGCCCACGAGCAAAGGTTTATTATTACGACGACATAGCAACTACAACGCCACACGATCCGCCTAGTACAGACTTTATCCTTCCAAGGCAACAGAGAATCACCAGGCTCCCCCACGCGAAGATGGCGCATGGGAACACCACGAACAACGTGCCCAGTATGCAGAAATCGCCCGACACCGTATGAAACTTGTAAGGGCACCACGCTACCCAGATTCCCAGAATTACGAAAAGTGCTCCCGAAAAAATATCTCCATCCGCCTTGTCATCAGTCGTCGGCGAACTGCTTGGCTCCGGTTCTCCACAGTGCGGGCATTCATGCGCGCGAGGGGAAACATCTCTTCCGCAGTAGTCGCATGAAGGCATGGCGATCTCCTCACTCTTTCTCCGGCACTGAGTTCCTTGCCGCCTACTTCAGCAGCCTCTCCAGGAAGTGGATATCGATCCCGCCTTCCTGGAACGCCGCGTTTTGCATCAGGCGGCGGTGCAGCGCGATGGTGGTCTTGATCGGCTCGATCTTGAACTCGCGCAGCGCACGCTCGGTGCGCACGATCGCCTCGCGGCGCGTCGGGGCGCTCACGATCAGCTTGCCGATCATGCTGTCGTAGTTGGTCGGCACGATGTAGCCGGTGACGACGTGCGTATCCATGCGGACGCCGGGGCCGCCCGGGGGCTCGAACTTGATGACCTGGCCGGGCGAGGGCATGAAGTTCTTGTCGGGGTCCTCGGCGTTGATGCGGCACTCGATCGCGTGGCCGCGGACGACGACATCTTCCTGCCGGATGCTGAGCTTCTCGCCGAAGGCGACTTTGATCTGTTCCTTGACAATATCGATGCCGGTGATCTGCTCGGTCACGGGGTGCTCGACCTGCACGCGCGTGTTCACCTCCAGCATGTAGAAGTGCTGGTCCTTGTCCATCAGGAACTCGACCGTCGCCGCGCCGGCGTAGTTGGCCTCGCGGATGAGCTTCGCGGCCGACTCGCACAGGTTGGCGATCTTGCGGCGATCGACGCCGGGGGCGGGGGCTTCCTCAATCACCTTCTGGTGGCGGCGCTGCATGGAGCAGTCGCGCTCCCACAGGTGCACGGCGTTGCCGTGCTTGTCGCCGAGGACCTGGACCTCGATGTGCCGCGCGTGCTCGAGGAACTTCTCGATGAAGACGGCGCCGTTGCCGAATGCGGCCTTGGCCTCGGTCGAAGCGTTGCGCAGGTTGGTGCGGAGCGCGCCCTCGTTGTGGCAGACGCGCATGCCGCGGCCACCGCCGCCCGCTGCGGCCTTGATGATGACGGGGTAGCCAATCTTCTCGGCGATCTTCGCGGCTTCATCCTCATCTTCGACCGCGCCCGGAGAGCCGGGGAAGATGGGCACGCCCGCTTCCTTCGCGGCGTTCTTGCAGGCGACCTTGTCGCCAAGGCGCGCCATGGCCTCGGGCGAGGGGCCGATGAACTCGATCTTGCAGTCGCGGCAGACCTGCGCGAACTCGGCACGCTCCGACAGGAAGCCGTAGCCGGGGTGGATGGCATCGACGTTGGCGACCTCCGCCGCGGCGATGATGCGGGGGATGTTGAGATAGCTCTCTTTGGAGGGGCCGGGGCCGATGCAGATGGCCTCATCGGCGAGCGTGAGGTAGGGCGCACCCTTGTCGGCCTCGGAGTAGACGACGACCGACTCGATGTTCATTTCGCGGCAGGCGCGGATGACTCGGAGGGCGATCTCGCCACGGTTCGCGATGAGGATTCGGCTGAACATGGGGGATCCGAAAGGCACTAGGCACTTGGCATCAGGCACTAGTGAAAGCAGAAAATGAATGATGCACACAAGTCTCTGGAACAGAAGTGTTCGAGAACTAGTGCCCAGTGACTAGTGCCCGATGCCTTCTTCTCACGACGGCCGGACGAGGAACATGGCCTGGCCATACTGCACGGGCTTGCCGTTCTGGATCAGCACGCGCTCGACTGTGCCGCTGACCTCGGCCTTGATCTCGCTGAAGACCTTCATCGCCTCGATGACGCAGACGGTGGTGTCGGGGCCGATGCTCGAGCCGACATTGGCGAACACGGGGGATTCGGGGTTGGGCGCGAGATACACGGTGCCGACCATCGGGGAGTTGATGGGGATCTGTCTCTTATACACATCTCCGAGCCCACGAGACTA